>Ga0307372_10002394_pt1 | contig 31128 bp, 30 predicted proteins | sample OX1MG_FD_202533 | JGI IMG/M metagenome (GOLD analysis project Ga0307372, IMG submission 202533) | Soil microbial communities from Risofladan, Vaasa, Finland - OX-1 | ecosystem: Environmental > Terrestrial > Soil > Coastal area > Acid sulfate soil | place: Finland: Risofladan, Vaasa | collected... | reverse complement strand
GCCGGCCGCTGGAGTGGTGCCGGCCGCTGGAGTGCCGGCCGCCGGGAGGCTACCCGCCGGCGACGGTGCAAGCGCGAAATTCTCGATTCTGATCCGCGCCTCCTCGGACCACTTGCCTTGCGGGTGCTGCACCAGGAAGGCCTGATAGGCCGCCGCGGTGTTTGCATCTCGCGCCTTCTGCCAATCGCCGTCCTCGGCCAGCTCCTGCAAGCGGGCTTGTGCCTGCGCGGTGAAGGAGCCGTGCGGATATTTCTTTACAAACGACGCGTAAGAATCGGTATTGTTCGCCGCACGGGTCTTTTGCCAGTCGCTTTGTTCGCGGTTGCAGCCCGACAGGCCAATCAGTACCACGCACATTGCGCCCCAGATCCATAGATTTCGGTGCATCGGTATTCTCACGAAGGACGACCCGGCGCATATTGTACGTCGATTTGCCCATTCTGTCGGCGACGCCAAGCAGGTCACAGCATGATCGATGAAACATCGGGTAGAAAACGGCGATTCTTCGACCGCGGCCCGGCGTCGCCGACGGTGATCGGCGCCGGCTCGGTCGTGACCGGCAACCTGCGCGGCGCAGGTCCGTTCGTCATCGCCGGCGAGGTGCATGGAGACGGCGATCTGGCCGGCGCATTGAGCATTGAAGCGACCGGACTCTGGAAAGGCGAGGTGCGCGCCCGACAGGCGATCGTCGCCGGCAAGATCGAGGGTGGCCTGCATGTCGAAGAGAAGCTCGAAATCGGCCGCACGGCCGTGATCCGCGGCACGGTGAGCGCACGCAGCGTCGCCATCGCCAAAGGGGCGGTCGTCGACGGCAAGATCGAGATTACCTCGGGCGCGCCGGTCGTGCAATTCGAGGAAAAACGCGGCGGCCAGGGATAGCGGTCTGTTTGCGATTGGCGACAGAAATCGCGCACTTTGTGTGTTGCCGGCGCTTCGCGCATCCTATGGCCGCATGGATGATTACGCAATGATGCGCGCCGCGGCGGCGCTCGCCGCGCTCGCGCTCGCGCTGCCGACGGGCGCCGCTCGCGCCGACGGCGCCTATGTCAGCCCGACGCAAGAGCGCGTTCGTCTCTCGCTCGGCGTCTCCTTGGTGACGGCGGCAACCTCGATGCGCCTCGACAGCAGCGCAGGATCGCCGGGAACCCTCGTCAGCGGCGAAAACGATCTCGGTCTTGCGCGCTCGAAGGTGGAACCGGTGTTTCAAATCATGGTCCGCGCCGGCCAGCGTCACCGCCTGATCTTCGATTACTTCAGTCTGGACCGCAGCGCCACGCGGGTGCTCGCGCGAACGCCGAGCGCGGGACCCATCGTGTTCCGCGACGCGACCCTGCTGAACGGCGATCCGCTGCAGACGGATCTCGGCCTACGCGCCCTCGGCATCGCCTACGGCTATTCCTTTTGGCATACGCAGAAGTTCGAATTGGCCGCCACGCTCGGCATCGATGAGATCGATATCTCGGCGAACGCACGCGTGCAGACCCAGACCCGGCATGTTGATCAACGTGACGACCAAGCTGGGCCTTTTCCGACCCCGGGAATCGATGCCACCTGGGTCGCGAGCCGCCGATTTTATTTCGAGGGCCGGGCGCAATACTTGAAGGTCGCCGGCCATCAATTGCAGGGTTCCCTGGGGCTCTACGAACTCGACGCCCTGTACCGCTTGCGCCCCAACGTATCGTTCGCCGTCGGCTACAGCGCCGTCAAAGCCACGCTACTCTCGAGGCAAACAGCGAGCGGCGGCCTGTTCGAACTCTCGGCAAAAGGCCCGCGATTGTTCGTCCGCGTCGCCTTTTAAGGCGTCGCCCTTCAAGGCGTCGGCGCGGGGTCAAGCTCGAATTCGACGCGATTATTGGCCGCCGCCGCCTTGTTCCATTCGCCCGCGGTCAGCGTGTCGGTGCGCATCGGATAAGGTACCGCGAGCTGCGAACTTGGGCCGTCCTCGATGGCAACGGAAATTGCGCCGCCGGTGCGCTCGCGAACGCCGGCAATCAAATTGCCGAATGCCAGCGATTGGCGCTGCTGGCCGGACAGGGATTCCTCGAACGGATTGCCGAGCGCATCGCATTTGCCGGCCGGCAGGCTCGGTTTGGCCGGCAGGTAGCCGTCGTTCGCATCGCCGCTCAGGCAAAACAGTCCGGCGAAGCTCGTTACCTTGACGATTCCCCGAAATCCTTGCGCCACGAGCTTCGACAACAACTCGCGCATGGCGTCGAGCCGGCGGCGGTCCAAGGGCACCTCGCCGTACGGTACCGTGACCGCGCGGATCGCCGCCGCCCCGGCAGAGCCTGCCGCCCCGCCGCCCGCCGCCGCGAGCGCCGGTGCCGGCGCCGGCGCCGGCGCGGATACGTTCGCCAGAATGCGGGCCATATCCTTGAGGGCGTGGTTCAAGTCGTCGCGGCTGCGGCCTAGGTCCCTGTTCGCGGCGCTCAGCGCCTTGACCTCGGTGTGTGCTTGCGCAAGATCGCTGCGCACCGATACCCAGGCCCACGCAAACGCCGCGGCGAGCAAGCCGGTGGCGCCGGCGCCGGTGATCCATGCCCACGGTGGACGCCGAGCGGCGGCCGTTGCGGGTGCCGCGGCCGCCGGCGGCTCTAGCGCCGGCCTCACCGCCGCCGGCTTGTCGCGGACGTCGCTGACGATGCGCGCCGCAAAGCTGTCGAGACTCGCAACGATGAAGCGCCGTAAATCGACCGCCTGATCCTTGAGTGCCTGCTCGAATCGCCGGCCCAGATCCGCGCCCCCCGCCGGCGCGCGCGTCACGGCCGCTGCGGCCGACGCGGCGGGTTCGGTCAACTCGACCGGGTGCAGCGCCGGCTCCTCTTCGTCGCGGCGTTCCGGCAATAAGTGCAATTCGTACAGTATCTTGGAGACGTCGACCGGCCGGACTTGCTTCGGCAGGACGCCCAAGGCGCCGAGGGCACGCGCTTGACCGACGTACAGTTCCCCGTCTTGCGAGGTGTACATCATGATCGGGATCATGGCCGTCTGCGGGTTGCCCTTGATCGCCTTCACGGCCTGCAGACCGTCCATGCCGGGCATCAGATGGTCCATGAATATCGCGTCCGGCCGATTGTGGCGCAGATACTCGATCGACTGCTCGGCGGACTCCGCCATGTCGACTTCGATGTCGTATTTCTCGAGCATCCGGCTCAAAATCACCCGCGCCGATTTTGAGTCGTCGACGATCAGCGCGCGTTTTCGCGTCATATGCGCGTATCGCGGCCGCGCGTGGTGTCGCGGCGGTGCATGGCCAAACCCGCAACCGAATACGGGCCCGCGGGTCTCAAGTAACCTCTTTCTGCCCCGACTCTTTGTTTTGGCTGATCCACGTCAGCGCCGATTCGACGTCCGAAAGCTCGCTCGCCGTAAATCCCTCGATGCGTACTCCGGTTGCTTCGGCCTTTTTCCTGGCGAGTTCGGCGCTCGCGACGCCGTGTACCCAGACGAGACCGCGGCGGACCTTGGCGGTGAATTTCTGCTGTTTTTCTTCGCTCATTCTGCGACTCCTTAGAATGATGTGTTACCCCATTGAGCGCACGATACACGAGGCGCACCCGAATGAGTAACCGGCGGTGATCGTCCCCTATTCACGGATGCCGGCGCCTCTGTTCATCAGGACGACCGCTAGGGTAAACATACCGACGGCCGCCGTCACCATGATCCCGTAGGCGAGCCGCAGATCGACGTCCGAGGTGTCGAGAAAACCGTAGCGGAACGCGCTCACCATGTACAGGATCGGGTTGAAGTGCGATGCGAAAAATGCCCATTTCGGCAGCATTTTGACCGAGTAGAAGACGCCGCCGAGGTACGTCAGCGGCGTCAACACGAAGGTCGGAAACCAGGAAATTTGGTCGAAGTTCTTCGCGAACATCGCGTTGATGAAGCCGCCCAGCGCAAAGACGAAACTGGTCAGGAACGCCGCCGACAGGATGGCGGCGAGGTGCGCCGGTACTAGGCGGGTGAAGAACAGGGAAACGATCGTGACCACGGCGCCGACCAGGAATCCGCGCATGATGCCGCCCATGACGTAGCCGAACACGATCAGCCAATTCGGCAATGGCGACACCAGCAGTTCTTCCAGGTGTTTGCCGAACTTCGCGCCGAAGAAGGAGGAAACGACGTTGCCGTAGGAATTCTGGATCACGGTCATCATGATCAGGCCGGGCGCGATGAACTGCATGTATTCGTACCCGCCGACGCGCCCGACCCGGCGGCCGATCAGACTGCCGAAAATGACGAAATACAGGGTCGAAGTCACCGCCGGCGGCAGGATCGTCTGGCCCCAAATTCGCACGATGCGCCCGAACTCGCGGATGATGATCGTCTTGAAGCCGATCCATTCGGCGCCGACGCGAGATTCGGCGGCGCTCATGCGGCCTGACCCCTCGAAGTCGTCGGCGCGGCTATGGCGCCCGCGGAACGGCCGCCGGCGTCGACCAAGCGGATGAACAGTTCCTCGAGGCGATTGACCTTGTTGCGCATGCTGTCCACTTCGATTCCTTGCGAACTCAACTGCGCGAATATGTCGTTCAAACTCTGGCCCCTGGTGACTTCGATCTCCATCGTATGGTCGTCCGTCAACGCGCTGCGATACCCGCTGAGCCGCGGCGCATCGCTTCTCGCCTGGCGCAAATTGAACACGAACGTCTCCGTTTGCAGTTTGCGCAGCACATTGACCATGCTGTCGCGTTCGATGAATTTGCCGTGGTCGATGATAGCCACCGTTCTGCAGAGATTTTCCGCTTCTTCCAGGTAATGGGTCGTCAGGATGATCGTGGTTCCCGCGGCGTTGATGTTGCGCAGAAACGCCCACATCGAACGGCGAACCTCGATATCGACTCCGGCGGTCGGTTCGTCGAGGATCAACAGATCCGGTTCATGCATCAGCGCGCGCGCAATCATCAGCCGGCGCTTCATGCCGCCGGAAAGCGACCGCGCCGTCGAATGGCGCCGCTCCCAGAGCTGCAGCTGTTTGAGGTATTTCTCCGCGCGTTGCTTCGCCAGGCGGCGGCGCACGCCGTAAAAGCCGGCCTGATTGACGACTATCGTGATGACCGATTCGAATTGGTTGAAGTTGACTTCCTGCGGAACGATGCCGATGCAGGATTTTGCCGCCTCGAGGTCCCGGTCGATGTCGTGCCCGAACACCTCGACCAGCCCGCCGGTTTTGTTGACCAGGGACGTGACGATGCCGATGGCGGTCGTCTTGCCGGCGCCGTTCGGGCCGAGAAGGGCGAAGAAGTCGCCTTCGTCGACGGTCAGGTCGATGCCTTGCAGCGCTTTGATGCCGTTCTTGTACGTCTTCGTGAGCTGGCGCAGGACTAGGGCTGGCATAGGACCGCGAAGATTAAACCTCGCGAGCCTCTGTTCGCAATGCCCCGCAAGGGGCCGCCGCTCGGCGCGGCGGTCAAGGCCAGGGCAAATGCGCGGCCGCGGCGAGTTGCAGTCCGTAGAGCTGGACTCGCCGCAGGCGCACCCGGTCGGCTCGCGCCGCGGCATTCGCGAGCGCCTGCCAGTAGGCATCGCAGTGACTCCAACGCGCGCTCAAATGCACCGCCTCGGAGAGCGCGAGCGCGGGCAGCCGATCGAGCGTGATGCCGCCGAGCGTCGCCGCGGTGGCCTCGTGCATGCCGAGCAGCAATCGCGCCGAGAGGCGCGCCGTGGCGGCGACGTGCCAGGCGTAGAACAGCGCCAGTTGCGCGAATGCGGCGATTTGCGGATCCGCTGGCGGCGTGTCGGCGACCTGCCACGCCTGCGCGCTTTGCAGGCGCCTTTGCCAGTAGCCGTCGTCGTGAAATCGCAAATCGAACAGGGCGTACGGACAATTCGCGATGGCCTCCTTTTGCGCCGTCGACAGGCCGCCGAACCGGCCGGCCGCGAATGCCTGCAAGTCCAGAAACCCGCAATTCAGTTGGCGCAGCGAACGCATGATCGGCGGCGAAATCGGCGATCCCCTGCTCCAACGACTGACGGCTGCATCCGGCATGGCGGCCTCTCCTTAACCCCTGTTAGTGCGCCTGTTCGCGGTTTCGCCCGTGCGGCGCGCATTTCCCCGCGAACGCACCGCGATATGGACGGCGAAAACACTTGGCAGTCACGCTAACTTTGTGATTAATTTCTGTCAAATTCTTATACTCTGTAAATATAGGGAATTGCGACAAACCGGAGGTGCGCCATGAGAGTATCCGACGACCGTTACACGCGGGACCGCCTGCGCCTCGATTTGGCGCTGCGGCTGATCCGTCACGAGGCGCGCACTTACACGATTCGCCAGTGGACCGGCCTCAGCGACGACCGCATCCGCAAGCTCTACCGCAGCTATGTGTTGGTGCACGATGAAAGAACTGTACTTAGGCATCGCGGCAAGTCGCCGCGCCGCGTCGCGTTCTTCTTCAGGAACCCGGAGCTGCATTTCCAGGCGACGCAGCTCGCCGGCCTGTATTTGATGCACGGCCTGCTGGAGGGCACCGTGCGCGGCGTCGAGGCGGGCTACCGCGTCGGGTCGCTGGAATCGGGCGCCCTCATCTGCCAGGCTTACGAGGCCTACCTAGAACTGCACGCACCCGCGAGCATCTCCTTCGAGCACGCGTGGTTCCTGCTGTTCGCGCTGGCGCGACACGACGAACTCGGCATGACGCGATGCACCGCATGCGGCGGACTGCATCTGCATGATCTGCTGGCGAAGCGGCGGCTCGCTTGCGCCAATTGCGAACCGCCGCCGTTGACGCCACCGAAGCTGCCGAAGCTGCCGAAGACGGGCGCTGCGCCCTGCTAGAATCCGCCGATGCGACGACGCCAGCCCTTCGCGGGCCCGTACTTGGATCGAGCCGCGCATCTGCGCGAGGCCCCAGGTAGGTTCGACGCCGCCCTCGCCGACCCGAACAGCCGCGCGGTCGTCGTCTGGAACGCGCGCAACCTGCTCGTGCTCGGCGCTTTGCCCCGCGCAGCGCTGTTGGACCTCGCACTGCTGCCGCCGCAGCGCCGCAACGCCGACGAGCTGATACTGCTTGGTCGATTCTCCGGCCACACCTGCTTCGCGGTGGAAATTGAATCGGTCGAACCGCCGCAACTGATGCCCGGGACGAGCTTCGAAGATTTGCGTCTGATCGCCCCGCAGTTGCCGGCCGAGGAGGCCGGCTTGTTGGGCTATGCCCGCGCAATGATCTCCTGGCGGCGCCGGCACCGGTTCTGCGGCAGCTGCGGTGCAGCGACGCTGCCTGCCCGCAGCGGCCATATGCTGGTGTGCGGCAACGCATCCTGTTGCGCCGAACAATTTCCGCGCATCGATCCGGCGATCATCGTCCTAGTGAGCGACGCCGGCCGGGTTCTGCTGGGCCGGCAGGCATCCTGGCCTCCAGGCCGCTATTCGACGATTGCGGGTTTCGTCGAGCCCGGCGAATCGCTGGAGGATGCCGTCGCCCGCGAGGTCCTGGAGGAGACGGGAATTTTGATTGGCCGAGCAAAGTACTACGCGTCGCAGCCGTGGCCCTTCCCCGCGTCCCTGATGTTGGGATTCACTGCGCCTGCGGTCTCGACGGCGGTTTGCCGCAACGATAGCGAACTCGAGGACGCGCGCTGGTTTACGCGCGCCGAGATCGCCGCCGGCGCCGCGCTGCTGCCCCCGGTGCAATCGATCTCCTTCAGTTTGATCGAACAATGGTTCGACGCCGGCGGCAATCGGAGGCTACGGCAGCTTCACGGAGCGCAGTCCTGATCGGCATCGTGCCGGGCGGCGACATAGGCAAGCTGCTGTTCGTCCTGGCGGCGGGGGGCCTCGCCGGCTTCATCGATTCGATCGCCGGCGGCGGCGGACTGGTGCAGCTGCCGGCGCTGCTCGCCGGCTACCCCGCCGCCGCGCCGGCGACGCTGCTCGGCACCAACAAGCTCGCCAGCATTCAGGGCACCTTCAGCGCGCTCGCGCGCTACGCGCGCTCAGGGAGCATTTCCTGGCGCAAACAGCTGCCGGCCACCGCGGTTGCGCTGCCGGCGGCGCTCTTCGGTGCGAGTCTCGCAACGGCGTTGTCGCCGGCGGTATTTCGCTGCGCGGTGCCGGTGATCCTGTGCGCCGTTCTCGTCTACTTCCTGGCGCACAAGGATTTGGGCACGCGCCACGCGCCGGTCGCCTTCACCCGGCGGCGCACCGCGGCCAGCCTCGCGGGAATCGCCGTGATCGGCGTCTATGACGGCTTCTTCGGTCCCGGTACCGGCAGCTTCCTGATGCTGCTTTATATACGGGTCTACGGCTTCGATTTCCTGCATGCCTCCGCGAGCGCACGCTTGATCAACGTCGCGACGAATGCCGGCGCGCTGTTATATTTCGGCGCGCACGGCCACGTCATTTGGCCGCTGGCCTTGGCGCTCGGCCTTTGCAACATCACCGGCAGCGTGATCGGCGCGCATACCGCCGTGAAGCGCGGCAGCCGTTTCGTGCGCGGCGTATATTTGTTGGCGGTCGGCTCATTGATCCTCAAGACCGCCTGGGATGCGTACCCATTGCGGCATTAGGGTCCCGCCCGCGGGACGGGCGGCGTGCCGTGCCGGCGCCTGGGGCGCCCGAAATGCGGCGCTGCACAGTAAGCCGCGCGCGGCCGGCCCCAAGGGCGGTCCGACCGCGCCCGCCGCCTTAGGGCCGCCCCGGGCCGCGCCGGCCACTCGGGTCGCCCGGGTTTCCGGCGGCCGCAGACCGCCGCCCGCGACGTGTGCAGGACTTGAGGCCCGAACGCGCCTTGCATCAGCTGCCAATGAAGCGAATCGTCCCCTTCAAGGCATCGACGGCTCGAAACCCGAAGAAGGCTTCGTCGAGGGCGTCGCCGGCTCGATCGGCACCGGCATCGCCGTTGAAAGCGGCGCCGCAAGCGGTGCAACCGGCATTGCCGGCAATACCTTGCGCGGCGGCAGCGGCATCGCCGGCGCCGCGGGCTTGACCGCGTACACCGGGCTCATTGCCGGCTTGACTGCGGCCAGCGTTTTCTTGACCGCCTTTTTGGCCGCCTTGACCGGTCGAGCGGTCTTTTTGGCTTTTTTAGCCGGCTTTCGTTTGCCGAGCTTGGCCTTCGCGCTGGCTTTCCTCGCCGTTTTCTTCGCCGTTTTCTTCACCATCTTTTTGGCCTTCGCCATTGGACGCTTCTTTGCCTTGCTCTTCTTTGCTTTGCTCTTCTTAGCCATGGTCAATTCTCTCCTCCCGGGTCGGTCCCACAATTGCCATGGAGAGTAACCCCGAAAAATACCGCTGTCATCTGCGTCGCGTACTGGAGTTGAGCGTGTAGATTGCGTACCCTGCCGCTGCACGGCCGAAACTCAATGATGTCCGACGACGACACCGCACCGCCCGAAACGATTCGCCCCTTGTACGACGTCTGGCTTCGGCCCCGGCGCGTCTTCCGTGAATTGGCGGCCACACCGATATCCAGTACCGATTATCTGTTGGGCGCCGCCCAAGGGATCGTCAGCTGGCTCGCCTTGAGCCGCGCGCAATCCGCCGGGGCCGATACCGGCATCTCCGCAATACTCGGCAAAGCGCTGGTAGCAGGTCCGATCGCAGGCATCCTCGGCCTGTATTTGATGACCGCGGTGTATCTGCGCCTGGGCCGCCGCGCCGCGGGGGTGGCGACCCGGCCCCAAGTCTTCCACGTGCTCGCCTACAGCGGCGTACCGCTGCTCGTTTCCTTGGCGCTATGGCTGATCACCGCCTTGTTGGCCGGGAAGGCGACGTTCATGCAGACGCCGCACGCCGACCTTGCCCCCTTCGTCGCACTGCTGCTGCGCATGCAGTTCATCACCCACGTCTTGTTGATCGGCTGGAGCCTGCTGCTGCAAGTCATGGGATTCAGCGAGGTCGAGCACATCGGAACCCGCCGCGCGTTCGGCGTATGGCTCTTCGGTCAGCTGCTCGTGATGATGGCGATCCTCATCCTCTGGAGCCTGATCATCGGCTTGGGTTTGGGCGCACCGCCGCCCGCCTGAGGATCGCGGGCCGTGCTGCGCCCGCCTCGGCTGTCTAGGCAAGCACGCGGCGCAGGAATTCGCCGATGGCCGCGATCTCCTCCCGGCAAACGGCGTGCCCCATCGGATACTCGTGCCATTCGACGCGGTATCCGAGACTGCGCAGTTCATCCCGGGAGCGCTGCCCGAGCGGCAGCTGCAGGACGTTGTCCTCGAGGCCATGCGCCATGAAAATCGGCGTCGCATCGTTGCCCGCGGCGCGCTCGGCGGGCAGGCGCGCGGCCGCCGGCAAATAGCAGGACAGGGCCATGACGCCGGCCAGCGGCAGCGGGAAACGCAAGGCCGTGTACAGCGACAGGGCGCCTCCCTGCGAGAAGCCGCCGAGCACGATACGCTGCGCCGGGATTCCGCGCGCGGCTTCCCGCGCGAAGATCTCCCGCAGTTCTCGGTCGCTGTCGTTGAAACCGGCCAAGTCCTCCCTCGCCGTGCGCTCCAACTCGCGGATGTCGTACCAGGCGCGCATGCGCATGCCGCCGTTCAGCGTCACGGCGCGAAACGGGGCGTTCGGGAAGACGAATCGCCAGGCGCGCTCCCGGCGCGGCACGAGTTCCGGGACCACGGACTCGAAATCATGCGCATCGGCGCCGAGGCCGTGCAGCCAAATTACCGCGGCATTCGGCGTCGCTGCGGTTTCGATGTCGATGGTCTCGAGCATGATTGCGCTAGCCTACTAGGCTTCAGCCGCCAAGTCCCGCCGGCGCCGCAGGCCGCGCGCCACCACGCGGCCCCGCCGCCGCGCGCGGCGGCCGCTGCATCCGGCGTAGCGACGGCATTGACAGCGTCTGCATTTTTATGCAGCATACCCGCAACTTTATGCACACGCTACCCCCATGCTGCGCTCGCTGATCGACCACAACGGCGCGCCCGCGCGCCGCAATCTGCTCGCCAAGATCATCCGCGAACAAGCCGTGGGGCGTCAGTCCGAGCTCGTCGATCTATTGCGCAAACGCGGCCACGCGGCGACCCAGTCGAGCGTCAGCCGCGATCTGCGCGAATTGGGCGTCGCCAAACTCGGCCGGCGCTACATCTTGTCGGCTGCGGCGGCGGCGCCGACCAGCGACTTCTCGACCTTGCGCCAATTCGTCGGCTCGCGGTTCACGGCCGGCGCCAATCTGACGGTGCTGAAAACCAAAATCGGCGCCGCGCAGAGCGTCGCCGTCGCCGTCGATGCGGCCGCCTGGCCCGAAGTCGTCGGCACGATCTCCGGCGACGATACGATATTCATCGCCACCCGCTCGGCTCGCGACCAGCGCAGGCTCGGCGATCGATTGCACGGCATTTTCGGCATCTGATTCCCATGACGCCGAATTCAAGCGCGGGCAATGAGCCCATTCTTCTGGCTTTTTCCGGCGGCCTGGACACATCTTTCCTGGTCCCGTGGCTGCGCGAAACGCACCGCCGACCGCTGATCACCGTCACCGTCGACACCGGCGGAATCGACGCCGCGGCCGCCGTCTTGCTCGCCGCACGCTCCAGGAAGCTCGGCGCCGTCGCTCATCATCTGATCGATGCGCGCGCGGCCTATTTTGAGCAGGTGCTGAAGTTCTTGATCATGGGCAATGTGCGCCGCGGCCAGCTGTATCCGTTGTGCGTCGGCGCCGAGCGGGTATTGCAGGCGCAGACCATCGCGCAGATTGCACTCGACTTGAAGACGCAAATTGTGGCGCACGGCTGCACCGCGGCCGGCAACGATCAGGTGCGCTTCGAGGTCGCGCTGCGCAGCCTCGCGCCGCAGCTGGAAATCATCGCGCCGGTGCGCGACTGCGCGTTCAAGCGGCCCGAACAATTGCGCTACCTCGAGGAGCGCGGCCTGCCGGTGCCGCCGTTCGGCGCCGCCTATTCGGTGAACCGCGGCCTGTGGGGCATCACGATAGGCGGCAAGGAGACGCTGACCTCGCTGGGATGCATTGCCGAATCCGCGTGGGTGCTGTCGAAGGACGCCTTCACGACGCCGCGCTCGCCCGAACGCCACGCGATCGGTTTCGAACGCGGCGTGCCCTGCTCCGTCGACGGCGAGATCTTGGCGCCCGTGGCGGTGATAGAGCGGCTCGAAGCGCTCGCGGGCCCGTTCGGCATCGGCCGCGGCATACATTTGGGCGATACCGTGATTGGCACCAAAGGTCGCGTCGCGTTCGAGGCGCCCGCCGCCGAGGTGCTTTTGAATGCGCACCGCGAGCTCGAGAAACTGGTATTGACCGGAAAGCAAGCGCGCATCAAGGAAACGGTCGCGCAACCCTACGGCGACCTCGTTCACGAGGGCCAGCATTTGGATCCGGCCTGCCGCGATATCGAAGCACTGCTGATTTCTTCTCAGCGGCGCGTCAGCGGCGAGGTCGCCGTATTGCTGCGGCCGGGCTCGGTGTTCGTCGAAGGCGTGAGTTCCCCGTATTCGCTGATGGCGGCTTCGAAGGGCGTGTACGGCGAGGCGGCCGGCGAGTGGACGCCTGCTGACGCGCTCGGCTTCTCGAAAATACTGGCGCTGCCCGGAATATTCTACAAGCGGGCCGGAGCGCAGGAGAAATGAGCGGCATGCGCACCGTCGTCGTCGACAAAATCGCCTCGGTGACACAGGCCTGCGGTCTCGCGCACGAAGTTCGCATTTCGACCGAGATCGCCTGCGAAGAGGGCGTCGTGCTGGTCGTCGAGATACTGAACAACAAATCCAATTACAACACCCTGGAGCTGACCAGCGGACGCATGGCGAAGATCTCGCGCGGCGACGTGGTCGTCGGCGCGCTCGGCCACCGCAAAGCGCTATTCGGCTACTCCGGCCATATACCGGCGGCCCTGAAGCCCGGCGACGTCATTCAGATGCTGAATATCGGCGGCGTGCTCGGCATCTGCGATTCGGCCACACCGGACAAGGGCAAGCCGTTTGATTGCCGCGTGCATGGCGCGGTATTGACGTTTCCATACCTCGGCGAGCGTATCGGCGTACCGGCCCGAGCCGGCTACAAGGCGCTCGACTACGGCGCGCCGCTCGATGCGCGCGGCATACCCGTGGTCGCGCTCGCCGGCACCTGCATGGAGGCCGGCAAGACCGCGGCGGCATCGGCGATCATCGCGCGCATGCGCCATCGCGGACTCACCGTCGACGCCTTCAAGGCGACCGGAGTCTCTTTGCGCCGTGACGTCCTGGCGTTCGAAGACTCGGGCGCCCGGCGCACGATGATCTTCACGGATCTCGGCATCGTCACGACGACCGCGAAATGCGGTCCCGCGCTGACGCGCACGATGTTGACCGAAATGGCCGCGGGCCGGCCCGATGTCGTCGTTTTCGAGTTGGGCGACGGGCTCCTCGGCACCTACGGCGTGGAAGCGATCCTGCTGGACCCGGACATCAAGGCCGCGTTGACCGCCGTGGTTTTGTCGGCCAACGACCCGGTCGCCGCCTGGGGCGGCGTCAAATTGCTGCGCGAACGCTTTGCCATCGAACCGTGCTGCGTCACCGGACCTGCGACCGACAATCAGGTCGGCGTGCAGATCATCCGCGAACAGATGGGCGTCGAGGCGTTCAACGCGATCAGCAGCCCCGCGGATCTCGGCGACTACGTCCTCTCCAAACTCGGGATTCAGAACGTCCGTGAATCCAAAGTCGCCGCCGAATGAGCGCGCCGACGCCGGCGATCGTGCTGGGCGGCACCGGATATGTGGCCGGCGAGCTCCTGCGGCTGATCGCGCTGCATCCGCACCTGGAAATTGCCGCGATTCTCTCCGACAGCCGGGCCGGCGGCGCGGTCGCGGCGGCGTTCCCGCACTTGCGTTGCGCCTACCCGCAGCTGCTTTTCTCGGACCTCGCGCAGATCGAGTCGCTGCTCGGCCGCGGCCCGAAGTTCGCGCTCTTCTCGGCCGCCCCGCACGGCGCCGCGGCCGGCGCGATCGATCGTCTGCTGCAAGTCGCCGCGGCGGCGGCGGTCGACGTGCACTGCGTCGACATCTCGGCGGATTTTCGCTACGCGAGCGCCGCGGCCTACGAAGAAGTCTACGGACGCGCCCATGGCGCGCCGCTGCGCATCGCGGAATTCACCTGCGCGCTGCCCGAACACCTGCGGGCCTCGCCGACGCCGCATGTCGCGCATCCGGGTTGCTTCGCGACCGCGGCATTGCTCGCCATTGTGCCGCTGCTCGCAAGCGGCTTGACGGATACGCGGCTGTTCGCGAGCGGCGCCACCGGCAGCACCGGGTCGGGACGCACCCCCGTCGAGGGCACGCATCATCCGCGGCGGCACGGCGATCTGTACGCGTACAATCCCCTGGCCCATCGGCACATCCCCGAAATAATCGCCTGCGCGCAGGCGGCGACCGGCATCGCCGCCGACATCCACTTCGTGCCGCATTCCGCCCCGTTTGCGCGCGGCATCCACGTCACGGTGCAGGCCGCGCTCAAAAAGCCGCTGAGCACGGCCGAGGCGCAGGACGCCCTGGCGTCCTATTATTCAGGCTGCCCGTTCGTGTGCGTCGGCCCGGCCATGCCGCGCGTCAAGGACGTCGTCGCCAGCAACTACGCGCATCTGAGTGCGGCGACCGACGGCGCGACGATCGCCGTCATGGCGGCCATCGATAATCTCACGAAAGGAGCGGCCGGCGGCGCGCTGCAATGGATGAACCGCTTATTGGGCTTCGACGAACGCGCCGGACTCACCGCGCCGGCTGCCGGCTGGACTTGAGGAAATAGCATGGCAAGCGCCGTGAATTCGCTGCGCGACGCGCACGCCGGACACCTCGCCAAGGTCTTCGCGCAATACCCGATCGAGATCGTCCGCGGCGACGGCGTTTGGCTGCAGGCGCGCGGCGGCCGAAAATATCTCGACTTCTACGGCGGACACGCCGTCGCCGGATTGGGCTACGGTCATCCGCGCTGGCTCGCCGCCCTCGAGAGGCAGGCGCGTCAAATGTCGTTTCAGACGAACGCCTTGCCGATGGCGATCCGCGAGCGTGCCGCGGCCAAATTGGCGAAGTTCGCGGGCCTCGATCTCGACACGGTGTTCTGGATCAACAGCGGCGCGGAAGCCAACGAGAACGCCCTGAAAATGGCTTTCAAAATGACCGGCCGCAGCAATGCCGTCGCGCTCGAACACGGCTGGCACGGCCGCACCGCCGCCGCCGGCGCGGTGACCTGGGGCGCCTTGGAGAAATGGTACGGCTTTCCGCGCACGCCGTTCGACGTGCGCTTTTCGCCGCGCGACCGGCCCGCGGCGATCGAGGCGCTGGTGGATCGCGATACGGCCGCGGTCATCGTCGAACCGGTGCAAGGCGTCGGCGGCGCCTACGGCCTCGGCAAGCCGATGCTGCAGGCGCTGCGTCAGCGATGCGACGATGTCGGCGCGATCTTGATTTTCGATGAGGTGCAGTGCGGAATGGGGCGCACCGGGGCACCGTTCGGCGCCAACCATTACGGCGTGACGCCGGACATGCTGACGACCGCCAAGGCGCTCGGCAACGGATTCCCGGTCTCGGCCTTGATGCTGTCGAAGCGGCTGGCGCGGCAAATCAAATACGACGATATGGGCACGACGTTCGGCGGCGGCCCGATGGCCTGCGCAGCCGCCGAAGCAGTCATCGACGCAATCGTCGGCGAGTCGCTGCTCGCCAACGTGCGGACGGTCTCGGAGTATATTCGCGCAACCTGCGTCACGGGGCCGGTCACCGGCATACAAGGCGCCGGCTTCCTGCTCGGCCTGAAGACGACTCGTCCCGCGAAAGAGGTGCAAGGCGCATTGCTGGAGAAGGGCATCTTGACGGGCACGAGCGGCGATGCGCAGGTTTTGCGCCTGCTTCCCGCCTATATATTGACGGAAGGCCATGTGGACCAATTGAGCGGCGCGCTGGCGCAGATACCGCCATGAGGCGCTTCCTCGACCTTGCGGACTTCACCACCGACGAGATTCGGGATCTGCTTGCGCTCGCGCAGGCGCTGCAGGACAAGCCGCAGCCGCACGCGCTCGCGGGTAAAATCCTCGGCTTGGTGTTCTTCAATCCGTCGCTGCGCACCCTGGCGTCATTTCAGGCGGCCATGGCGCGCCTCGGCGGCAACTCCTTCGTGATCATGCCGGGACACGGAACTTGGGCGCTGGAGACGCGCCAGAACGCGATCATGAAGGACGGCGCTGCGGAGCACATCCGCGAAGGCATCCCGGTGCTGGCCTCGTTTTGCGACGCGCTCGGCGTGCGCGCTTTCGCCGAGGGCAAGAATCTGCAGTCGGATCTGCAGGAAACTCTGTTCGGCATGCTGAGCGAGCTTTGCGACAAGCCGCTGATCAATATGGAATCGGCGATGAATCATCCCTGCCAAGCACTCGCCGACTGGCGCACCCTCGATGAGCTGCGCGTGGCGGCGCGCGCCAAATTCGTGCTCAGCTGGGTCTACCACCCAAAACCGCTGCCGCTGGCGGTGCCCGCGGCGACGCTGCAGATGGCGGCGATGCGCGGCATGCAGGTGGTCGTGCTGCGTCCGCACGGCTTTGCCTTGCCGCGCGAAATCATGGAGACCGCGCGCATTGCGGCGGCCTCCTCGGGGGGCTCCGTGACCGAGACCGAGGATCGCGCCGCGGCGCTCGCAGGCGCGGACGTGCTCTACGCGAAGGAGTGGGGAACCACGACCTACTACGGCGACGTCGAAGCGGATTTGCGGCTGCGCGCCGACTTGGCCGATTGGTGCGTGCGCGAGCGCTGGTTCGCGGGCGCGGCGGCCGATGCCAAATTGATGCATTGTCTGCCGGTGCGCCGCAACGTCGCGGTGGCCGATGAAGTACTCGACGGTGCCCGCGCAATCGTCAAGCGCGAGGCATTCAATCGGTTGGTGGTGCAGATGGCCGTTCTGCATCGCATGCTCGCGTAGACGGCTGCCGCAGCGGAGTCCTCGTCATGATCATCAATAGACCGGATCCTTCGATCGCCGTGCGCGCGCTGAAGAGCGCCGCGCCGTACATGCGTATGTACAAAGGCAAAGTATTCGTCATCAAGGCGGGCGGCGCCGTGTTTGCCGACCGCGACTCGACTCGTGTGCTGATCGAACAAGTGGCGATCCTGCACCAGGTCGGCATCAAGACGGTATTGGTTCACGGCGGTGGCCCGCAACTAGACGGCATCCAGGCGGCGCTCGGCATCGAAACACGCATGATCGGCGGCCGCCGCGTCACCGACCAGAAATCGATCGATGCATCCGTGATGGTGCTGAACGGTTTGATCAATACGCGCATCCTGGCGATTTGCCGGGAACTCGACATAGAGGCAATCGGCGTCAGCGGCGTCGACGCGGGCCTGATACGGGCGCACAGGCGGCCGCCGGTGCGCGCCGCCGACGGCTCGGCGGATACGGTCGACTACGGCTACGTCGGCGACATCGACTCGGTCAATGCGGCGCTCATCGAAAAGCTCTTGGACGACGGCTTGATGCCGGTGGTCAGCCCGCTGTCGGCGGATTCACACGGCACGCTGCTCAATATAAACGCCGACACGGTCGCGGCGGCGATCGGCGGCAGCTTGTCGGCCGAGAAGCTGGTGCTTTGCACCGGCGCTCCGGGCATTTTGGAGCGGATCGACGATGCAAGCTCGGTGATCTCCTACACCGACGTCAAGGGCCTGAAGCGCCTGCGCGATCAGGGCAGCTTGCACGACGGCATGCTGCCGAAGGCCGCCGCGATCGAAGCCGCAATACGCGGCGGCGTGCGCCGCGTGCACGTGATCACTTACAAGTCGAACGACAGCTTGCTTGCGGAAATATTCACCAACGAGGGAACCGGTACGCTCGTGGTCGCGGACTTGAACGCGTTGAGTCCGGCCGAGCAGCAAAGCACGGCCGCGAACCTCTGAACACCGATGAGGAGGCGCACTACATGACTCGGCTTTGGGACAAGGGCACGCCGCTCGATGCGCGCGTGCTCGAGTACACGGCGGGCGACGACCACGTGCTCGACAATCGACTCGTGCGCTACGACGTCGCGGCCTCGATCGCGCATGCCGAAATGCTCGCGGCGCAAGGGCTGCTGGCGCCTGCGGATCTCGACGCAATCCGCGGCGCCCTCGGCGAAATCGGCGGCGCGCACGCGCGCGGCGAATGGCGCGTCACGCTCGACGAAGAGGATTGCCAAACGGCGATCGAAGGCCGGCTCACCGCGCGCATCGGCGCCGCCGGCGGTCGACTGCATGCCGGCCGCTCGCGCAACGATCAAGTGCTGGCCGCCCTGCGGCTGTATTTACGCGACGCCGCCGAGGCCTTGCGCGCGGGCGCGGTCGCCGTCGCCGTTGCGCTGGATGAGCTGGCGGCGCGCGACGGCCTGATTCCGCTGCCGGGGTATTCGCACATGCAGCAAGCCATGCCGAGCAGCGTCGCTCTGTGGGCGGGCGGCTACGCGGCCGAAATCCGCGACGACGCCGAAGGTCTGCGGCTGACGGCCCGGCGCGCCGGCAAAAACCCCCTCGGTTCGGCCGCCGGCTACGGCACCCCGAATTTGCCGGTGGACCGCGAAGCGACGATGCGGCACCTCGGTTTCGCCGAGGTGCACGAACCGGTGACCGCGGTGCAGCTGTCGCGCGGCAAGGCCGAAGCGCAGCTGTTGTTCGAGATTACGCTGCTGGCCCAGGATCTCGGGCGCCTCGCCGCCGATTTGCTGCTGTTCTACACCCGGGAATTCGGCTTCGTCAGCCTGCCGGAGGAATTCACGACCGGCTCGTCGATCATGCCGCAAAAGCGCAATCCCGACGTCTTCGAACTGGTCCGCGGGCGCAGCGCGGTGGCGCATGCGGCCTTGAACGAGGTGCTCGGACTCACGCAAAAACTCAGCTCCGGCTATCACCGCGACCTGCAGCTGATCAAGGTGCCGCTATTTCGCGCGATCGACTCCTGTGCGCAGACCCTCGAAATTCTGCCGAGCGCGCTCGCCGGCGTGCGCTTCGAGGCGCAGCGGATCCATCTCGATCCGAGCATTTACGCGGCCGCGAAAGCGAACCAAATGGTGGTCGCCGAAGGCATACCGTTTCGCGAGGCCTACCGGCGGGTCGCCGCCGAATTGAAAGGGAAATAGCGGCGCGCGAATTCCTGGCGCGCAATGCGCGCAAGAAGGGCGTGCAAACGAGCGCTTCCGGGCTGCAATACAAGATCATCGGCGGCGGCGACGCCAAGGCTGCGGCGCCGGCGCCGCAGGCCAGCGGCCGATGCCTGCTATTGCATAAATATCCGGGGTCGGCGCCGGCGCCGAACGGGCTATACTCTGCGCATGCGAAGCTTCTGCCTGGTGGTCATATGCGGCGTCGGCGGCGCACTCGCCGGATGCGGACAGAAGGGCCCGCTGGTTCTGCCTGATTTGCACAGCCGCTCGCCGGTCAATGGCCAATCGTCGGCCGTGCCTGCAGCACCGGCCTCGGCGGCGCCGCAGGCACCGAAGAGCGGCGCCTCCAGCGGCTCGCCGCAGGCTTAAGCCGGGCTGTTCGGCGGCCCGATGAGCGTGCGCAAACTCGTCCTTGTCGACGGCTCCTCTTATCTGTACCGCGCGTTTCACGCGCTGCCGCCGCTCATCAATTCCCGCGGCGAGCCCACCGGGGCGGTGCTCGGCGTGCTCAACATGCTGAACAAATTGATCAAGGACGAGGCGCCGGAGCGCATCGCGGTCGTCTTCGATGCCCCGGGGCGCACGTTCCGGGACGATCTGTTCGAAGCCTACAAAGCTCATCGGGCGCCGATGCCCGATGAGCTGCGCGCGCAGGTGCAACCGCTGCTCGACGCGGTGGCTGCAATGGGGCTGCCGCTGCTGCGCATCCCAGGCGTCGAGGCGGACGATGTGATCGGCACGCTCGCCCTGCGCGGCGCAAGCTCGGGCTTTTCGGTATCGATTTCGACCGGCGACAAGGACATGGCGCAACTCGTCGGCCCCGAGATCGAACTAGTCAACACGATGAGCGGCACGCGCCTCGACCGCGCCGGCGTCAAGGCGAAATTCGACGTCTATCCGGAACAGATCGTCGATTATCTCGCGCTCGCCGGCGACAGTTCCGACAATATTCCCGGCATCACGGGCGTCGGTCCCAAGACGGCGGCAAAATGGTTGGCCCAATTCCAGACGCTCGATGCGATCATCGAGCATGCCGCGGAAATCGGCGGCAAGGTCGGGGAAAATCTGCGCGCGGAACTCGACATTTTGCGCCTGTCGCGCAAGCTCGCGACGATCGATACTGATCTGTCGCTCGACGTTACGCCCGAGGATCTTCGCAACGGCTCCCCGAGCGTCGAGCGATTGCGCGAGCTGTATACGCGGCTTGAATTTCGCGTGCTGCTGAAGTCCTTGCAAACCGCGGACCCGCCGGCCGCACCGGCCGCACCGGCCGCGCCACCTGTGCACGCATCCGTGTCCGCGACGGCCGCGGCGCAAGCCCCTGCGGCGCCGGCCGTTCCGGTCGGCGCGCGAACATACGAGAAAATAACGGACCGCACGGCGCTCGACGCCTGGCTCGCCAAACTCGACGCGGCGCCGCTCGCGGCGTTCGACACCGAGACGGACAGCTTGAATTACATGCGCGCGCGCATCGTCGGCCTGTCGTTCGCGGTGACCCCCGGCGAGGCCGCCTACGTGCCGCTCGCGCACGACTATGCCGGCGCTCCGCCGCAACTCGGCCGCGACGTCGTTTTGGCGGCGCTCAAGCCCTGGCTGGAGGATTCCGGCAAATCCAAACTGGGGCATCACTTGAAATACGATGCCCACGTACTCGCCAATTACGGCATAGCCCTGGCGGGTCAGCGCTACGACTCGATGCTCGAATCCTACGTGCTGAACAGCGTCGCGAACCGGCACGACATGGATTCGGTCGCCGAGAAATATTTGGGACTGAAGACGATTCACTATGAAGATGTCGCCGGTAAAGGCGCAAAGCAGATCCCCTTCGGCCAGGTCGATGTCGATCGCGCGACCGAATACGCCGCCGAGGATGCCGACGTCACGCTGCGCCTGCACCGCTGCCTCTGGCCGCAGATCGAAGCGCTGCCCAAGCTGCGCGAGCTGTACGAATTGATCGAGCAGCCGCTGGTGCCGGTCTTGTTCCGGATGGAGCGAAACGGCGTGCTGGTGGATCGCGGCCTGCTCGAAACGCAGAGCGCGGAGCTTACCGCCCGCATGCGCGAACTCGAGATCCAGGCGCATGCGGCGGCGGCCAGCACGTTCAATCTGGATTCGCCGAAACAATTGCAGGAAGTCTTGTTCGGCAAGCTCGGCATCCCGGTGATTCGCAAAACGCCGACCGGCCAGCCGTCGACGGCCGAAGACGTGCTCGAGGAGCTGGCGGCCGATTATCCGCTGCCGCGAATGATCTTGGACTACCGTGGGGTCGCGAAGCTCAAATCCACCTATACCGATAAGCTTCCGGAACAGATCGAACCGTCGACTGGACGCATCCATACCTCGTACCACCAAGCGATCGCCGCGACCGGGCGCCTGTCCTCGTCGGATCCGAATCTGCAGAATATTCCGATTCGCACGCCCGAGGGGCGGCGCATCCGCCAGGCGTTCATCGCGCCCCCGGGCCACTCGTTGGTCGCCGCGGACTACTCGCAAATCGAACTGCGGATCATGGCGCACCTGTCGGGCGATCCGGGACTGCTGCGCGCATTCGCCGAGGACCGCGATATTCATCGGGCCACCGCGGCCGAGGTGTTCGGCATCGCCGAGACGGCGGTCACGGCGGATCAGCGCCGCTCCGCGAAGGCGATCAACTTCGGCTTGATCTACGGCATGTCGGCGTTCGGTTTGGCGCGTCAATTGGGCATAGGCCGCGGCGATGCGCAAAAATACGTCGACTTGTATTTCGAGCGCTACCCCGGCGTCAGGCGCTACATGGACGAGACGCGCGCGCAGGCGCGCGCCGCCGGGTTTGTCGAAACGGTGTTCGGGCGGAGACTTTACCTGCCGCAAATAAAGTCGCGCGATCAGGCGCAGCGCCAATATGCAGAACGCAGCGCGATCAACGCGCCGATGCAGGGGAGCGCCGCCGACATCATCAAAAAGGCGATGATCGACGTCGACGCATGGCTCGAGCACTCGCGCGCCGCGGCCCGCTTGATCATGCAGGTTCACGATGAACTCGTCCTCGAAGTCGCGGACGGCGCCGTCCACGAGGTGGCGGACGAGCTGCGTGCACGCATGGCGCATAGCGCGACGTTGCGAGTTCCGCTGAAGGTCGACGTCGGCATCGGCCGCAATTGGGACGAGGCGCATTAGCGTCCCGCCCGGAGTCCGGCCGCAAAAATCTATTGATTTCTAGCTACTTACGAAATTCCGGCCATTTGTCGATTTGCCCCTGGAACTTTCCGCGGGCACCCCCATCTAACCGTACGAGCGTGTAAATCGCTCCCCGCTCTTCTCCCTGAGCGGGTAGACCCGGTCTGTCATCCCCATGCCGGGTTGGTCTGCCCCGATGGCTGCTACAAGCGACCGTCGGGGCTTTTTTTTTTAAGCCGCCGGCAGCCATTCGTCCATGACGCGACGGGCTTCGTCAATGCCATTCTTCGCGCGGGCGGAGAACAGCTGCGCCGTCACCGCAGTTTGCGCACAGGCCGCCAAGGTCGCATGCAGCACGCGCAAGGAGTCATGACGATTCAATTTATCCGCCTTGCTGAGCAATACATGCGCTCGCCTGCCGCGCGCGAGCGCCCATTCGAGCATCGCCACATCTTGCTCGCCGAGGCCGCGCCGGCTGTCGACGATCAGAATCAAGCCGACGAGCGACGTGCGCTCGTTGAAATAATGTTGCATCAACTCCAGCCATCGCGCACGCACGCTTTGCGGCACCTTCGCAAACCCGTAGCCGGGCAGGTCAACCAGCCGAATTGACGAGACGATCTCGAAAAAATTGATCAATTGCGTACGGCCTGGCGTACGGCTGACGCGCGCCAAGCCGGCGCGTTGCGTGATTGCATTGATCGCGGTCGATTTGCCGGCATTCGAACGGCCGGCGAACGCGACCTCGCGTCCCGAGTCGGCGGGGAACTGCCGTACCTCGGCCGCACTTGTCACGAATTTCACGTTCTGGTATGTCGACATGGCCGCACGTTGCACGTAAATTATTGACCGTAGTGTACAATTTGCCGTCGACGGCGGTTCGGCAAATAGCGGGGTAGAACGCGATTATGAAGCGGTTTTTGATACTTGCAGCGGCAATTGCCGGCGCCGGCGTCAGCGCTACGGCGCTCTGCGACGGCAACGCCCAAGTTGGTGCAACCAAAGCTGTGGTCTGTCACGCCTGCCACGGCGCGAACGGCAACAGCGTGAATCCGCAATGGCCGAGTCTCGCGGGTCTCGGCGCGGGCTACATTGCCGAACAGCTGCAGAGTTTCAAGGACGGCACGCGCAAGAATGCCATCATGATGCCGATCGTGATGTCGTTGACGGCGGCGGACATGGCTGATTTGGGCGCCTATTTCGACAGCCTGCCGAATTCCGGACTCGAGGCGGATCCGTCGTATTGGAACGCCGGCCAAGCGATCTATCGCGGCGGCGATGCCGCCCGCGGCATACCGGCGTGCATGGCCTGTCACGGTCCTACCGGACGAGGAAACGAATCGGGCAGGATACCGGCGCTGCGCGGGCAGCATGCGGTTTATGTGATTAAACAGCTGCAAGACTATGCGTCCGGCGCGCGCATGACCGGGCCAAACGACATCATGCAGACGATCTCGAAGAGATTGGCGGCCGTCGATATGCGCAACGTCGCCGCCTACGTCAAGGGGATTCGCTAATGCCGTCACGAAAACGCCTTGTTTTGCTGCTCGGACTTGGCTTGCTGATCACGGCCTGCGCGAAACAGCCCACGACAGGACTTGGGCAGGCCGGCGGCTCGCCGGCCGCGAGCGCGACCGGGCCCTCGATTGCGGCGACGCAAGCAAGTACGCCAGGAACGATGGCGGTCGAGCCGTCGACGATCAAGCGCTTGAACGAGGATGGCTCGGAGACCGTCGACGATACGACCGGCGACACCGGCGAGCACAATCCGCTGTATGCCGCGGTTGCCGCCGTCACCGGAACCGCATCGGCGGCCAATTTGAGTGGGCCGACGATGTGGCAAGAAGGCGTCAATTACACGCGCCTGACCCCCGCGCAACCGACGTCCGTAGCGCCGGGCCAAGTCGAGGTTTTGGAATTCTTTTGGTACGCCTGCCCGCACTGCTATGCGCTCGATCCGCTCATCGAAGCGTGGAGAAAGACGAAAGCGCCGTATATCGCCTTCTCACGCGTGCCGATCATGTGGGGTCCGGGGCATCGCGCTTTGGCGCGGCTTTATTACACGCTGCAAAGCCTAGGCAAGATCGACCAGCTGCATACGGAGATTTTCAAGGAGATCCACCTGAATAACGATCCGCTGGTCGGCAACAACGCCTCTCAATCGCAGAGTATGCAGCTCGCATTCGTGACGAAGCACGGCGTTGCCGCAACCGCATTCAACAATGCCTACCACTCGTTTACCGTGGAAACCGATTTGCAGCGGGCGGACGAGCTGATGCAGCGCTATCACATCACCGGGGTGCCGACGTTCGTGATCAACGGCAAATACTTGGCGGACGTCGGCACGGCGCAGGGCGAACACCGTCTGCTCGACCTGGTCAGCGATCTCGCCGCCGTCGAACACAAACATTGACCGCGGCGGCGTGACCTGCGCGCGCCGGCGGCGGTAGCGCTTGCACTCCGGACCGAGGAGAGGCGGGCCGGCTATGGGTAAAGGACGCATGGAGGCATTCAGCGACGGCGTCATCGCCATCATCATCACGATCATGGTGCTCGAGCTGAAGGCGCCTCGCGGCGCCGGCTTCGCATCGCTCGGCCCGCTCGTTCCGATGTTCTTGAGCTACGTGCTGAGTTTCGTCTATATCGGCATCTATTGGAATAATCATCACCACATGCTGCATGCGGCGCAGCGTGTCAGCGGAACCGTCTTGTGGGCCAATCTGCATTTGCTGTTTTGGCTGTCCTTGATTCCCTTCGTGACCGCCTGGATGGACGAGAATCATTTTGCATCGGCGCCGGTCGCGCTCTATGGCGGCGTATTGCTGATGGCTGCGGTCGCGTATTACAACCTCGCCCGATGTCTCGCCGCGACCAACGGCAAGGATTCACCGCTCGCCCTGGCATTCGGCAAGGACCTGAAGGGACTGATATCTATCGTCATTTATGCCGCAGGCATAGCCTTGTCGGTCCTGAATTCCTGGGCCGCGCTCGCTCTGTACGTACTCGTCGCCTGTATCTGGTTCATACCGGATCGACGCATCGAGGGGACGCTGAAGGTCTGAGCGATGCGCAAACATGTCGGCGGTTGCCACTGCAAACAGGTTCGGTTCGAGGTCGTCGCGCCGGCGATCATCGATGTCTGCGAATGCAACTGCTCCATTTGCGCGATGTCCGGGTTTCTGCATTTGATCGTCCCGGCGGACCGCTTTACGCTGCTCTGCGGCCGCGATGCGCTGCGCGGCTACCGCTTCAACACCGGCGCCGCCCTGCATCTGTTCTGTGAGAACTGCGGAATCAAGTCCTTTTACGTGCCGCGCTCGCACCCCAACGGCTTCAGCGTCAACGCCCGCTGTCTGGACGAGGGTACGGTCGATGGGATGAAGGTCGCGCCGATCGACGGGCGAAATTGGGAGACGGCATTTCCGGCAGGGCGCGGTCATTTCTAGTTTGGGCGGAACAGGCGGTCGCGGGATCCGGAACGACCGACCGCCGCCGTGACCGGAACGGACAGTGGGTGCCCAGTAATGCGCGTCCCTACGACGATCACGGCGTCCCGCCTGAAAAGTCGATGACCTTCGTTTCCTCATTCTGACTCGGTCTCGTCCCAAACGAGGCCCGGTAGGACGGGCGTACTTTGCTCACGCACCGCATCGAGGCGCGCAGGATCGAGGCCGAGCGCACGCAGAATGGTCGGCGCGACCTGGGTGGTCATCACCGGTGCATGCAGGCGGCGGCCCGGTGCGGCGAGCATCGGCCCGCTGAGCAGCAAGGCGACGTGGCGGTCATCAGCGAGAAAGCCACCATGTTCGGCGTGCTTGCCGGCGCCGGGTTTGGCGTAGATCACGCCATCCTCGGGAATCACGATCAAGTCCGGCGTACGGCTGTCGCCGGTGGGCGCCGGGAATCGCAGCGCGAGACGTGCGCCCCAGAGCACACGCCGAATGCCGAGCGGTGCGCGCTCGGCATCCAGCGCGCGCGCAATCCGCTCGGCAGCTGCGTCCCGGTGCAGCCAAACCAGCGCGCCTTGGTCGGCGGTCAGTTGTGCCGGTTCGCCCGGTGCGGCACGCTCGATCGCATCGCGCAAGTCGGTGGCGGAGATGTGGCGCACGCGCGATGGGTCGATCGGCCCGTTGCCATGTTTCGCGGTGAGAATGATCAAGGTCGACGCGGCAAGTCCGTGTGCGGCGAGCGCTGCACGTGCCCCGTGCAGCAATGCGTCCACGTGGTGCAGCGCATTCTCGAGCGGCGCAGACGGCACGCCGTCGGCGGTGAGGTAACCGGCCACTTTTTGGGCGACGTTGACCTCCTGTATGTTCAGGCCGAACACCGCAGGGACCGGTGCCCGCGTTCGCCCGTCGTGGCGGAAACCTGCGATCTCGTGCAGCACGGCTTCCAATTTGTGGGCGTCATAGGCCTCGGTGCGCTCGATCGAACCGGTAATGCTGCGGCCGGCCGTCGACGCGAGATCCTCGCCGTTGGCGCCGATCTCGGGAGTGTACAGATCCTCGACACCATCGCCGTGCGGACCCTGGATGATGTCGTAGGCCGGATGCTTGTCGGCCCACGCCGTGCCGCCGCCCGCTTTGCGCACTACGTCGAACACGGTATTCACCCGCAAATACTGCCAAGGCCAAACTCGCGCGCAGCCCCTCGCCGGATCGCGCGGTAGCTTCCCTGGATCGATGCTCCCGCCGTCGGCTCGGTCGATGCTCTCATTCCAAGCGACGCGCGCGCCGCGGGAAATGCAAGGTCCGGTGGGCGGCGCGAAGCGCCGGTCCCAAGTCACATCGTAGTACACGCCGGTGACCGCCGGCGTGCCGCCGGTCAGCAGCGCGAGCAAGCCGGGGAAGGAGTCGGCGGGCGCCGGCGTGCGGGCGTCCGTGTAGCTGACACCCGCCGCCTGCATGTGCGCTAGTGTGGAGCGCGGATGACCCGCGACATACCGGGCGAGGTCCACCGCGTGCAGCCCATCGACGCTGAACAGGAGTACGTGGCGCGCGGGCGGCGGTACGGTGGCGAGCGCGCGTGAGCAAGGCAATGCGAAAATCAGGACAGCGAGAATGCGTGACGCTTGGCGGATCATTGGTCGATGGCGGGCGACTTTCCGGGTGCGCAAAATAGCCAGTCGACGCGCGTCTTTGACCATCGGTCCGGCCGAACACCAGGGCAGCGAACATTCAGAACTTGACATCGATCGTGGCGTAGACCGCGCGCGGCGCACCCGGGTAGGCCAGCACGTATCCCCCGGCCTGCGTGCCGTAGATGTCGTTACCACCTCCCGCAGCCAGGTATCCAAACGTGTTGTACCGCCGGTCGAGCGCGTTTACGACCTCGAGTTTCAGCTTCACCGCCTTCACGGCGTTCCCGTACCAGGAGGAGGGAAGCGTCGCGGCCAGCGCGAGGTTCAGCACTCCGTAGGAGGGAAGATATCGATTGCTCGGCGCGGCCGCATTATTGTCCCACATCGCCTGTTCACCCACGTACTGGTACCACGCGCGGGGCTTGAGCGCGATCCCGTCAGGGAGGGCGTGAGTCCAGTAGGCGCCGATGTTGAACGTACTCTTGGGTACATCCGAAACAGGCAGGTTATTGTACGCTACACCGTTATTGTAGTTGTTGAAGTACGCGCTCTCGACGTTCAGGTTGGTGAACATCTTGAGGGCGTCCAGGTTGGCCTCGGCCGAAAGATTGACGCCGTGGTACAGCGAATCACCCGTTGCGAGCGTGCAGTTGACCGAGCTGGAGGTGGTGCAACTGCTGATGAACTGATTGCTGAAACGCAGGTGATAGTAGTTGACGTTGACCAGTACCTTGCTGAACGCGCCCACCTCGGGCCAGAACACCTTGCTGCCAACCTGCCACTCGAGGCCTTTCTCGAGGAGGTCGCCGGCGGGCAACTGCTTCTGATACAGGCCGCCGCCGCCGCCAACCGGGGGCAGGCGATAGGCGGTCGCCCAGTTGCCATAGATCGCCAGCCAGCGCAGCGGCTGGTAGCGGACGCTGACGGACGGCTCGAGTTTATTGAAATGAGTGGTGGTCGCCGGGAGCACGCCGTGATCTTGGCTGCTGAAACCAGGTGAAACCGTGCCGGCAGGCGCCGTGGCGAGCAGTTCGGCATAGGGAGCCTCCACGGCGCCCTCGGGGTAGTAGTTGGTGTCGAAGGCCACTGCACGTATGCCCGGTGTGATGGTCAGGCTCGCGATCGGCGTGATGGCATCCTGCACGAATGCCGCAAGATCCGTCGTATACCAGAAGTTGTTGCGGTAGCCACCGTCAGGGAAAGCGGGCGAGCCGCAGAATTGGTTGCCAGGCTGGATCGTGACCCCATAACCGTTGAGCGCGGTGCTGCCGCTGTACGTGTAGCAGTCCGCCGGATTATAGAAATGCTGCAGCGTGTTGTACTCGGTGTTGGTGAAGTAGCCGCCCACACCGATCTGGTTGTACGGCAGGTAGATGTCACTCCAGATCTTGTCGCCGTAATCGTGCGAGGACGGATCGTTCCACTCGTCCAGGTTGTTGGGGACGCCGAGGGAGGCGGTGTAGTTGTTGTAATGCAGGTGCAGTCGATTGCCCTGGCGGTACCACACCTGGTTGTGTAGCGTCACGTGCCGGTCGAGCCGGAGGTTCTGTCGGGCATAGACAAGCCAGACGCGGTTGAAGTCGTTTTTCCTCCAGACTTGCTCGTTGACGGCACTGTAGTATCCGGAGGTCTGCTGGCTAAATGTGGGGCCGGGTTGACCCAATCCGTTGACGCTCAGACCGGCCACCGGAGTCGTTGGGATCAGCGTGGGACGCCAGCCGTGGCCGTCGCCGAGGTAGGCGCCGAAGCTCACATTGCCGGTGCTGAACACCTTGCGCGTCTTGAAGAATGCGGCGTAGTTGCGGCTCGGCCAGGCGAAGCCGTCCGCGGACGTGCGGAAGCTGTTGGAGCGGCCGGCGCCTCCGGCGATCACTGTTTCCCAACCGTGGAACTTCCCGGTCTGCAGGATGAGGTCGGCGTTCTCGGTGCTGAAACTGCCGCCGGTGAGCTGCACTTTGCCGCCGGCCTGGTCCGCGGGCTCGACCGGCACGAAGTTGATACCGCCGCCGATGTTGTTGTACCAGCGGTTCCTGGGGTCCCCCGGACCGTAGGTGATGCGCGCGCCCTGGAGGAGGGCGGTCTGTGGAATCTCCGGCGTCTCCCACAGTCCGGTGATGGGGTTGGACATCGGTATGCCGTCGAAGCTGACGGCGAAACCACCGTTGTCGACCACTCCCGGAGATGCGCCGGCCCAGCCCTGGCTGATACCGTTGATACTGATCGAAGCCTTGGTGCCGCCGGTTTGGCCGTAGCCTGAAACGCTGATGCCGGGCGCGAAAGACAGCGCCTGCGCGGCGCCGCCGACCACGCCGGCGGACTTCAGCTGCTGGCGGTCGAGGGCCTTGTCGCCGTACGCGGACTGGTAGATGGAGCGCCGTCTGAGACTTTTTAGCTGCTCCTTCTTGCCGGTGACCATGATCTCCTGCAGCGTGTCGTTTCCAGACATAGGCGCCGGGGACGGCGCGGCTGCCGGAGCGGCATGAGCGGCCGCTGCGGTGAGAGCGACGGCGACCGCGACGCTGGAGCGGTAGGAGACGCTGCGGGAGACGAGTCGGGTCACGGGGCGGTTCCTCGCGTTGTTTTATAGGGTTGCGCGTCGTAAGCCGCGCACCGAAGGCCCGAAAATAAGGGTTCAAAATGACGTGCCTGTTGCCGATTTGTTTCAGTATTGCGTCAAGGGCGGCACCGATGCAGAGGCCGTACCGGGATGGCGCGACGCACGTGGTGTTCGAGCCTGAGGATTTTCTCTCGCGCGTGGCCGCGTTGGTGCCGAGCCCGCGGGTGAACCTGACGCGCTTTCACGGCGATTCGCACCGCATCATCGGCTGCGCTCGAGGATCAGCGCCGTCGGATGCGCCGATAATGCGTGGCACCGATCGCCTCCACACCGACGAAGTAAGCCTTGTAATGCATGCGGCTCATGCCGTTAATCGCACGACCCGCAAGGGCGATGCTTCCGAGAAGACTCCGACACGGAGTTCGCTTGGATGCGACTGCGCACGACCCCGCTACCAAACGAGAAACCGGAGCGCGCCGATTTGCGCAAACCCCGTGGACACAGTGGTAACGCACTCCGCAACCACCGCATCTCCCCGACGATCATCGCCACTCGGGTATCCCGTGGTCGCCAGTCAGGGCATCGATGTGCTGCGCGATCCGTGCACGAATAAGCCCTATGCTGGATTTTATTCGACGGCCCGCGTCGCAGGCGAGGTCGTCAACAGCGAAACGATAATATAGATCAAGGTCGCGAGCACTTGATCGAGTAACGACGATGCGGTCGCGGCCGGCGCTTGCCGGCCGTGGCCTACGACGACGGATGCGTCGCGCCGCACGGCGTCCGGCGCGAAGTGAAAATGGCGCGCCCGGCGCGATTCGAACGCGCGACCCTTGCCTTCGGAGGGCAATACTCTATCCAGCTGAGCTACGGGCGCCTATCAGGATTTTACCCATTTTCGTCGCGGCCTGCCGAGCGGCGCTTGGTCACTGTCTGGTCACTCCGTCAAATGTGCGGATAGACCGGCTTCTCGAAGCCGCTGATTTTCCATACTTTTCCGCCCGTTTCGAACTTCAACTTGACTTCTTCGGAGGCCGACACTCTATCCAGCTGAGCTACGGGCGCACAAATCGCGGCCGCGGCGCTTGGGTGAGCGCGACGCTCTCGACCCAGGTCGGATTCTTGCCGACCGCGTGCTCGCGAAGCGCGATCAACTCGCCGCTCGCCGCATCGATGAGGTGGCAAACCACGGTGTTCGACAGTTGCCCTGCCGATAACAAATATCGTCCGGACGGATCGATGTTGAACGCGCGCGGCTGCTTGACCGTAGGATATGCATCGAC
>Ga0307372_10002393_pt1 | contig 31129 bp, 25 predicted proteins | sample OX1MG_FD_202533 | JGI IMG/M metagenome (GOLD analysis project Ga0307372, IMG submission 202533) | Soil microbial communities from Risofladan, Vaasa, Finland - OX-1 | ecosystem: Environmental > Terrestrial > Soil > Coastal area > Acid sulfate soil | place: Finland: Risofladan, Vaasa | collected... | reverse complement strand
GACCACCGCGTCAGACAGCCCTGTTCGGACTCCTGAACCTGTGCTTGGCTTCCCTGGTACTGCTGCTGACCGCCGGCAACGCTCTTACCTTCCTGCTCGCGTGGGAGCTGATGTCGATCCTGACGTACCTCCTCGTGACCATCGAGTACGACCATGAGGGCACGCCGCAAGCAGCCTTTCTGATGCTGGCTCTGAGTGAAATCGGCTTTGTCGCGATGGCGTTCGGCTTTGCCTTAATCGGAGCTTTCGATCCGGGTCGTGACTTCGCGTCGTTGGCCACTGTGAGCCTGCCAGCCGGCACAGCGAACGCCGCCTTTGTCCTTTTCCTGTTCGGATTCGGCGCCAAGGCGGGTTTGTTGCCACTGCAGGGCTGGCTGCCGGAGGCGCACCCGGCGGCGCCATCCAACATCTCGGCGCTTCTCTCCGCAGTCGTGGTCAAGATGGCCGTCTACGGACTTGTTCTAACCACCATCGTCATGCTCGGGCCGCCGCCGATCTGGTGGGGCTACCTCGCGCTCGGGCTCGGCGTTGTCACCGCGGCCTACGGAATCCTCTTCTCGCTCCTTGCCCACGATCTCAAGCGAGCGCTGGCCTTCAGCACGGTAGAGAACCTGGGTTTCATCGTCGCGATGGTGGGGGCAGCCCTGATCTTCAAGTCACTGCGAATGCCCGTACTGGAGGCGCTTGCACTGGTCGCCCTGACGCTGCACGCGCTGAATCACGCGATCCTGAAGGGTGGACTGTTCCTCGGCGCCGGCAGCGTCCAGATGGCCACCGGGAGCCGGGACATGGACCGCATGGGCGGTCTCTGGCGGCGGATGCGCTGGACCGGCCCGGCATTTTTCGTCGTGGCGACCGGACTCGCCGGCGTGCCGCCATTGAACGGCTTCCAGAGTGAATGGCTCGGGCTGATGGTCTTGCTGCAGAGCCACCTATTGCACGACCCCGCAGTTCGATTGGCCATGGCCGCGGCGGCGGCCCTTCTGGCGCTCACCTTCGCCCTTGCTGTCACCGCATACATTCGAATCGTAGGCGGAGTCTTCCTGGGCGCCGGTCGCAGCCGGGAAGCGCAGCATGCGCTGGAGGTTCCGCTGACCATGCGCGTGGCAACTGGTTTGCTGGCCGTTACTGCAGTCGCATTGGGTCTGCTGCCGCCGCTTGGGATCGGCGCCGCGGCCGCGGCAGCTCAGCAGGTCAGCGGCGCTCCGGGTGTGCTCGACTCAGTGCTTCCACCGGTTTTCCTCCACCCGGACCGCTTTGCACTGCCAGTGAAGCTGGGCGGAACGTTCCTCAGCCAGGTGATTCCCGCCAATGGGCTGATCGTGGTGCCGACTTCGCCGGATTTCTCCAGCATCGCGCCGACCTACATCTTCATCAGCATGGCGGTGGTGATCGCGGTCGTGGCTTTGCTTCTGCGCCTCGGCGGTCCTAGACCTCGACAAACACGCCAGGTGTGGGCGGGCGCCATCCCGCATTGGGAGCCGTCGATGCAGTACACGGCGACCGGTTTCACGAATCCGCTGCGCTTCATCTTCGGCACGGTCTACCGCTCCACGCGCCACATCGAAGGCGACTACCAGCAGGCACCGTTCTTCGCAAGGACGGTTCGCTATCGGCACACCTTCATCGAGCCGGTCGAGGAGTACCTCTATGGCCCTGTTGTAAGAGCTGCCCAAAAGGTCTCGCGGCGGCTGGGGATCTTTCAGTCAGGGAACGTAAGTCTCTACCTTCTATATCTCTTCGCCGTCTTCATCATCGCCCTCTTCCTCCGCTAAGATCCCAACTCCTCAAGGGTCCTGGATTCTGAAGATGCCACCCCAGATCGCCTCGGATGCTTTCGTCGGCTTGACGATCAAAACCGAAGCCCTGGACTGAGCATTCACCTTCTGCGCGGTGGTCCCGATCACAAGAGCCAGCCGGCTGTGCCCCTTGTAACCCAGGACAACGAGGTCGGCATCCACCTCGATGATGAACCGGACGATCTGGAGCGCGGCGTCACCAATCCGGATTTCGTGCGATAGCTTCGCTCCATGCTCGCCCGCGATGCGTTTGGCTTCGATCGCGACCTGGGCGAAGTACCGGTCCTTCCTTCGTTTGAACTCATCGACTTCGTCCATGAGGGTGGGGACTTTGGGCATGCCCTCCTCGACGGACATCGCTATCAGGTCGGCGCTAAAGCGTTTTGCAAGCTCGGCAGCTTCGGCTACTGCCGCGTAGCCACCGGCCGAGCCGTCAACTCCGACGACGATGACCCTATGCATCGGCTGGACCCTGGCTGAGGCAGCCCGGACGGCTTGACTTCAGATCAGTAGGTGGACAAGGACGCGATCTTCCCCGAGGACGAGGTTCCAACCCAGTGGAGGAACTTCATCCAGGTCAATGCCGACTACTTCCAGAAGGTGAGCAGGTAGACATGGCAGAGCTTTCCTTCACCAGCAAACTCACGTGGTCTCGGAGGCAGGCACGCCGGTATCGTCGAAACCGGCGGCCAGAGCCTGCAATTTTCGATACCTGCCTCGATGGGTGGCGTGGGCGAGGGAACCAGCCCCGAGGAGCTTCTGCTCATCGCGGTCGGCTCCTGCTACACGGCCACCCTGGCCGGCGTCACTGGGGCAAGGCGACTACCGGCCTCCTCCATCGAAGTTCGCGTCGAGGGCATGGTCTCCGACTATCCGGGACCGGCTGCCCGCATCTCCGCCATAACTGTCAATCCGACATTTGTTGGCATCGAGTCGGGTCGCGAGAAGGAATACGAGGGCGCAGCCATGACCGCGCGCGAGCGCTGCTTCATCGGCAAGCACCTCGGGCCTCAGGTCAGCTATCGCGTCGGCGAGGTCGACTTCGCTGAGGAGACGCCCTCAGCAGGCGATGTGCTGGACGTCCGAGCCCTGCCGGCGCCCATGCGGCACGAACTGATCTTCCGCACGCTCGGTGAGCTCGCGGGCGGAGCCGCGATCACGCTGGTCAACGACCATGATCCCAAGCCGCTTCACTACCAGCTCGAAGCCACCCGGCCTGGAAACTTCAGCTGGGACTACGTCGAAAGGGGGCCTGAGGCATGGCGCGTGCGCATCGCTCGAATCGCCTGATCGATCGGACTGCTGAGCCCAGCCCGAATTTGGTCGCGGATCGGATCTCGGCCGTCGGAAGCCTATGCATCGCGGACCAGGTGCCACCGAGCTTCCGAGTTCGCTGCGCCCTGTACCGCGTTACTGGCAAGGCGCCTGACCTGGTGGCGACGACTTCGCCGCCGCCGAATGCCGCAGGAATCTGGTTCGAAACCAGCGTGGAATCTTTCGGCGTCAGCGAGGCTGGATGACGGTGAGCACGTCCGAGAAGTCGTCCGTCCAGACCGGCTGCATCGGGTTGGCGTGCAGGGGATGCCAGGCGGGCTCCTGCGGGATGCTGCCCAGGTTTGCATCAGCCGGCGCCATTACCAGCCACGCAGAAGGGAACTTCCCAGCAAGAGCCTGCGCTGAGGTCACCTCCGTGTCCGTGCGCTGATACCCGACCAATGACAGGCTCGCCGCCTCACGCGCCAGCACTGAGGCCAAATCCACGTACTTGTTCGAGATGTTGAAGAGGATGACGCCGCCGGGTCGCAGCTTCGCAAGGTAAAGCTGGATGGCCTCACGGGTGATCAGGTGCACCGGTACGGAATCCGAGCCGAATGCATCGAGCGCGATCAGGTTGTAGCTGTGGTCAGGAGCTCGCGCAAGGGTGAGGCGGCCGTCGCCGAGGATGACTTTCGCCCCTGGTGTGCAATCGCTCATGTACGTGAACAGCGATGGGTCACGCGCGATTTTGGCGATGACCGGATCGATCTCGTAGAAGGTCCAGGTCTGCTGAGGCTGGGCGTAGCAGGCCATGGTCCCTGCGCCAAGTCCTATGACCGCCACGCTCCAGCTCGAATCGATGGCCTGCTCGGCGGAGAACAGGTCTCCGACCGGACCACTGGGCGAGTAGTAGGCAGCCGGTACGTCGAGGCCTCCCGGACTCATCTGCTCGACGCCGTGGATCGTGTCGCCGTCAACAAGCGCGTGGCGTGTGCCCGCAGGATCGCTGACGACCTTGTGCACGCCATAAAAGTCACGCTGCTGGAAGATGACCGGCTGCGAGCCGAGGGGGACAAGGGCGAGCACCAGCATGGCGGCCGTAGCCAAACCGAAACGTATCGGCCGCCACGAAAACGCGGCGGACACTCCGGCAGGGATCGCGAAGACGATGAGGACTCGCAACAGGTCCGACCCGGTGGTGGCGTTCGGCAGGCCCACCTGGTTTAGCTTGCCAAGGATGCCGGTTATCGACATGATGCCCGTCGCGAGCAGGAGCACTCCCAGCAGCGCCGCCGGCAGCCAGAAATCGGCATAGCGCGATCGCACTCCGCCGCCGCGGGTCAATGCAGTCCTCAGCAGCGCGGCGCCGGTGATCGCGAGGGGGTATTCGAGAAAGTCGTTGAAGACCAGGGTGCCACCAGCGCAGTCAGCAGGCCGCCTGTCGCACCGCCGACCGCGAGCCACCAGTAGAACTCGGTCAGGTGGCCTGCGCCCGGCCGGTCGGCCGCGAGCTCGCCGTGGCAAAGGAGGGCGCCAAGGAAGAAGGCGCCGAAATGAAGGATGGCGAGCATCCACAGGGGTCCTCCGCCGCCGAGCAGGACCATTCCGAGAAGGGGCAGCGCATAGAACGGGAACAGCCGGTTCAGCCAGTAGCGGGAGACCAGCGGGCGGCGTGCGAATACGACCGCGAATGAGAGGAGATACAGCGTCAGGGGGATGACCCACAGCAGGGGGATGGGGCGGATCACGATTGTGAAGCAGGAGGTGACGGCCAGCATCCAGGTGGAAGGGACGGCGGCCAGAATTACCCAACTCACTCTTCGGCCCCAAGTTAAAGTCCGTCCACCATCAGTAGCGCGCAGGTTCGCCTGGGCAGGGGGTGGAGACGTCCCGAGCGAGCGCCCCCATGCCACGGCCCCCAGGCACAGCACCGAAAGCACGAGGAAGGCGACATAACCGGCTCGCCAGAGGTCGGCCTGCGCGTGCAGCCCCAGGTGAGGTTCGACCAAGGCCGGATAGGCGAGCAGGCCCAGCGCGCTGCCCAGGTTGCTGGCCCGGTACAGGAAATAGGGATCGTGGGCGTGTGCGTGACCGGTCAGTGAGAACCAGTGCTGGACGAGCGGTGATGTCGTCGACAGAACGAGGAAGGGCAACCCGACCGTGACCGATAGGAGCAAGAGCAACCAGAGCGCCGGACTCCCGGAAGCGGGAGGGTTCCACCCAGGGATGAGATGGATCGGCAGAACCAGCAGAGGCGCGAGTAGAAGGATGCTGTGAAGCAACGCCTGCCAGCGCCAGGGCAGGCGCATCGCGAGCCAGTGCGAGTATCCGTACCCGATCAGTAGCACGGTCTGAAAGAAGAGAACCGATGTTGCCCAGACGGCTGACGTGCCTCCGACCAGGGGCAGCACCATTTTCGCGACCATCGGTTCGACCAGAAAAAGCAAGAAGGCGCTCGCGAAGAGGCAGATGGTGAACGCGGCAAGCACCGCGACGGAAAATGTCGCCTGCCTCTCGTTGGGTCGAGGCGCCGCGCCGATCAAGCCGACATACCTTATGGCATCCGGCGCGTTACGGCAAACCGAAAGGCGATTAGTAATCTGCGGGCCGCGATGGCCCAGACAAGGGGCCGGGCTACTTTCGCGAGCTGATCAGGTAGTCGGGCCGAAAGCCTTGCTCAGAAGGCGTAGGAGCTGAGCCTGCTCATCCGGCGACAGCCGGTTCAGCGACTCGGGAGGGCGGGACAGACTTTCGTCCAGCTCGCGCACCAGGCGATCGCCCTCGGCAGTCCTTGCCAGCGTCTTGACGCGCCGATCCGAGGGGTCGTGCCTGCGCTCCACCAGGCCCTTGGTCTCCAGCACGTCGGCCAGGGCGGTGATGTTGGACGGATCGTAGCCGAGCTGTAGCGCGGCCTCGCGCTGCGGCATGGGGTGGTTGAGCCTCTGGAGCAAGCAGGCCTGCGAGGACGTCAGTCGATGTTCAGCGTAATGGGCCAGGACGTGACTCTTGAGCAGGTCGAGGACTGGGTCCAGGAACAGCCCCCAAACCCCACGGCCGGGGTCGATCGGCCGTTCGGTCATGGCCGGTCTCAAATCTCCTGAAATATACGGCATCGTTCAATAGTTGAACAGCTCAATGAACAGGTCAATGATCCCGCCATTCACGGACGCGTACCCATGAACACGTTTGCCTGGGTGCTTCAGGTCGTCCTCGCGGTCCTTTTCCTTGTCCACGGCCTGGCTTACACGGTCGCCTACGGTGCCTTTGCCAAACGAATGCAACAGAGGCGCGGGGCAGCGTCGCCGCTGCCGCCAGCTTTTCGACAGTTCATCGGGGTGGCCGAGCTGGCCGCCGCGTTCGGCCTGATCGTGCCGCCGGCGCTCCATCTGTTTTCCTGGCTGGCGCCATTGGCGGCTGCAGGGCTGGTCATCGTCATGGTGGGCGCAGTGATCTTCCATGCCAGGAGGAGCGAGTTCCCCGCGCTCGCCGTGTCGGTGGTCCTGGTCGGGCTGGCGGCTGTCACCGTCTTTTTGCGCTGGCAGGTGGTACCGCTATGACCAGCAGCCCTTCCTCGTCACTTGACATAACGAGGCTGTTGGTGATCATTGCCAGCACTAGGCCCGGACGCCTGGGCCTCCCGATCGCCAACTGGGCGATCTCCGAAATCGGGAAGCACGACGGATTCGAGGTCGATGTCGCGGACCTCGCCCTGATGGATCTACCGATGCTCGACGAGCCTAATCACCCCATGCGCCGCAACTACACGAAACCGCACACGATCGCCTGGAGCGAGCGAGTCGACGCGGCGGACGCGATCCTCATCGTCACGCCTGAGTACAACTACGGGATGCCGGGCAGCCTCAAGAACGCGCTCGACTTCCTTTACCACGAGTGGAACTACAAGCCCGTAGCGTTTGTCAGCTACGGCGGAATGTCGGGCGGCATGCGCTCGGTCCAGATGGCCAAGCAGGTCGTCACTACCCTGAAGATGGTGGCGCTGCCCGAGGCCGTGAACATTCACATGGTCCCGAAGTACATGCACGACGGCCAGTTCGTCCCCGAGGAATCCCAAGTCGCCAGCCTCAAGAAGGTCCTCGTCGAGCTGTCCCGTTGGGCAGTTGCGCTGCGCCCCATGCGCGTTACGCTCCCGCTCCCCGTGCCGGCTTAGGCCGGTACCTTCGCCCGAACACTGCGGGCCGGCGGGGTATCAGCCGTGTCACAAACCGGCTGCTGGCGGTGCTTGACGAGAGTGACCGTGCGAACGCACTTCGTCGGTAGCACCTGCGTCAGTCGCTCGATGTGTGAGGATCGGCGATGTATCCACGTCGGGTTTGCCTCGCCAGGCCTTCTTTTCTGATTGCCCGGACGAGTATTGCCCGTCCTGCGGGGCCGCGGCCAGATGAAGACCCGGGGGCCGAGCTTATTCCTGTAACGACAAGTCCCGGGTTCGAACCAGGGCGCGGGCCCAATCGTCAGCGGACCGCTTCCTTCACGAGGGCGACGATCTTTGACTCGGAGGCGGGGGTCAAATCCTTCAGCGCGAAGGCCACCGGCCACATGCCTCCATCGTCGAGGTTCGCCGCGTCGCTGAAGCCAAGCGTCGCGTACCTGGTCTTGAACTTCTGCGCGCTCTGGAAATGGCAGACGACCTTGCCGTCCCTGGCATATGCGGGCATCCCGTACCAGAGTTTCGGCGCAAGGTTTGGCGCGCTGGCTTTGATGACGGCGTGGAGCCGCTCGGCCATGACGCGCTCGGGCTTCGGCATCTCGGCGATCTTCGCCAGCACGGCGCTTTCCTCGTCCGGTTTTTCACCGCGCGCGGCCGACTTCAACTCCTTAACGCGGTCTTTCATCGCGGCTTTTTCTTCGTCAGTGAATTTCGAGGTCTTCCTCTTGGCCTTCATGGCAGGTTTCCTTCTGTGCGGTAAATCTGGTGGGTCGACCTGATTCTAGGGAGCCCCCGCTGCGGCGCCGTCTCCAAAACTGCTCTTTGCAGAGCGGCTCGTCATCGGATGGATCCGATGATCGCGAACGGCTCGTCCTATCCGCTTGAAAGCGGGTGCAGGCCCAAGGCATCCGGGACTACGGTGCCGAGGAGGAATGCGATCAGCGCGCACGCGAGTCCGATGGCGGTGATCTCAAGGCCGCTTCGGATCGAATGACCTCCCGAGAGGCGCCCTTTGCCGACGCCGATGAGGAACAGCGCGACCGCGGTGCCAGCGACCGACATGAGCAAGGCCTGGCTTGGTGCGAATGGGCCGATGGCGATCATCGCGGTCACCTGGGCGGCGAACCACGGAACGATGGGGATCGCGGCTCCGATCAGGAAAGCGATCGCAATCACCACTCCATCTAGAAACGGCCTTCCACCCGCGACCGCAAACCCGAGCTCCTTCTGGGCCATCGCGGTGAGCATCGCGTCGGGATGCTTGGCGATCACTCGCGCAACCATCTGCGCGTCGGTTTCGTCCAAACCGTCCTTGTGGAACAGCTCGACCAGCTCCTCCATCTCTCGCTTGGGATGACCCTGAAGCTCGGAACTCTCATGTCTCAGCTCTTCCTGCTGAACGTCACGCTGCGACTTCGCGGCGATGTAAGCCCCCGCGCCCATGGCCAGCATGCCCGCCACGCCTCCGGCGAAGCCGGCGATCAGCACCGAGATGCGCCCGGTCGTGGCTCCGCTGACACCGCTCACCAGGCCCAGTGATGTAAGGAGGCCGTCCTGGGTCCCGAAGACGATCTCGCGCACATGGCTGCGCCGCTCGACGCGTGATCGTGTGGTGTCGATGTGCGAGGTCGCTTCGGACGGTTCGACCACGGCTTCCAAAGCTTAATCCAGGCTGTTGCGCGCGCCGGTTCGGCTAAGGGAGGGGAGCAGTCGACCGGTGGTGCAGGTGGCCGTGGCTTCCCAGCAGAGCGTTCCCTGCACACCCGTTAGGCCATCCGCTTTCAGGGGCCTGACTGCCCTAGCCACCCATGGCGACAAAGGGGCCGGAGAGGCCCAACCTGAACATGGATGAAAGCATTCACTGCGCACCGGGCTGAGCACGCGTGGCTGCCATGAAAGCGACCGTGGTGCTCGAGGACACCACCGGGGGGAAGAAACCCCGGCCGGCCGGCGCGCGCAAGCATCTCGGCGCGACGCTTTTCAGCGATCCGCAGGACGCCGCCAGCTTCATCGGCAGCGTGCTCGAGGCCTCGACGGAGTACTCCATCATCGGCGCGGACCTGGAGGGCAACATCCAGCTGTGGAACGAGGGCGCCCACCGTCTGTATGGGTACGAACCGGAAGATGTCGTCGGCAAGGCGAACTTCTCGATCCTCCACGCCGTCGAGCACATCGCCGTCGGCCTGCCCCAGCAGATGATGGCGACTGCGCTCGCCACCGGCAAGTTCGAGGGCACCACGGTTCGAAGGCGCAAGGACGGCACGACGTTCACTGCGCGAGTCGTCCTCACGCCGCGGCGCGACGACAAGGGCAATGCCATCGGCCTGCTGCTCATCTCCAAAGACATCTCGGACGAGATCCGCCTGACGCACGCCCTCGAGGCCACCCAGGTCTACACGCGATCCCTGATCGAGTCGAACATCGACGCGATCATGACCACCGACCCGCTGGGCGTGATCACCGACGTCAACCAGCAGATGGAGTCGTTGACCGGGCGCTCGAGGGCCGAGCTGATCGGGTCGCGCTTCAACGGATATTTCACGGACCCCAAACGAGCCGACGACGGCATCCGCCATGTGCTCCGTGAGGGCAAGGTTACCGACTACGAGCTGACCGCTCGCTCGAAGAGCGGAACCGAGACTCTGATCAGCTACAACGCCACGGCCATGTTCGACGTCGACAACAAGCTCCAGGGCGTGTTCGCGACCGCGCGCGACATCACCGAGCAAAAGAAGCTCGAGGAGCGACTGCGCGAGCAGCAGACCTACCTTCGCGGGCTGATCGAGTCCAGCGTCGATTGCCTGCTCACGTTGGACTCCCAGGGTCTTGTTTCCGACGTCAACGACCAGACGTGCCGCCTCTCCGGCTTCGGGCGCGAAGAGCTGCTGGGCACCACCTTCGCCAACTATTTCGCCGAGCCCGCCCGCGTCACCGCCGCGATTCAGGAGACCTTCGGTTCGGGTCGCGTGAAGGACTGCGTCCTCACTCTCCTCACGCGCTCGGCACAGCGCCTGCAGGTGAATTTCAATGCCTCGATCTTCGAGGATCACCTGGGCAGCGTGCGGGGCATCTTCGCTTCGATCCGCGACGTCACCGACCAGACCGTCCTACAGGCCCTGCTGCTGAGCGAGCGAGCCTACAACCGGGGCCTCCTCGAGGCGCTGGTCGACGGCCTTGTCACCGTCGACCCGATGCTGAAGATCACCGACGTCAACGAGAAGATGTGCCACATGTCGGGGTACGCCCGCGACGAGCTCATCGGCAGCTCGTTCGAGGACTACTTCACCGACTCCAAGCGGGCGGCTGCGGGAGCCCGCGACACCCTGGACAAGGGTGCCTTGACCAACTACGAGCTCACGCTTCGCACCAAGGGCGGCCAGGAGCTCCTGGTCGCGTTCAACGCGGCCACGTTCACGGACCAGGCCGGCCAGGTGCGAGGAATCTTCGCCTCGGCCCGGGACATCACCGACCAGGCCCGCCTCCAAAAGGAGCTGGCCGAGGAGCAGGCCTACAACCGGGGTCTGTTCGAGGCCTCGCGCGACGGCCTGGTGACCGTCGACGATGACATGCGGATCATCGACCTGAACGAGACCCTATGCAAGATGGTCGGCCACAGGCGAGCCCAGCTCGTAGGTTCACTATTCTCCGAATACTTCGTCGAGCGAGAACGCGCGGCCGACGGCGTGAGGCTGACCTTCGAGAAAGGTCTGGTGACCAACTACGTCCTGACCATGAAGTCGGCTAACGGGCAGAAGCTGCCCGTCTCTTTCAACGCCGCCGTCTTCCGCGACGCCGCGGGCGTGGTGCGCGGAATATTCGCGTCGTTCCGAGACATCACGGACCAGCAGGAGCTGGAGCTCCAGCTGCGGGATACCCAGAAGTACACCCGGTCTCTGATCGAGTCGAACATCGATGCGATCATGACCACCGACCCGCTCGGCGTCATCACCGACGTCAACGAGCAGATGGTCGCCCTGACCAGCCGCACCCGCGAGGAGCTGATCGGCTCAACGTTCAAGGCGCACTTCACCGAGCCCGCGAGGGCCGAAGAAGCCATCCGGCTCGTGCTCAGCGAGGGGAAGGCTACCAACTACGAGCTCACGGCGCGTTCCAAGGACGGGCGCGAAACGGTCGTCAGCTACAACGCGAGGGCACTGTTCGACCGCGAGAACCGCCTGCAGGGGGTGTTCGCCGCGGCCCGGACGATCACCGAGCAGCGCAAGCTCGAGGAGCAGCTCCGGGAGCAGCAGGCGTACCTGCGAGGCCTGATCGAATCCTCCGGGGACGCCCTCATCACGGTCGACCCCGACGGTTTCATCTCCGACGTCAACGAGCAGATGTGCCGCATGTCCGGATACGGGCGAGACGATCTGCTGGGAACCCCGTTCGCCAACTACTTCATCGACCCCGAGCTCGCCCGCTCCGGCGTCCGGCAGACCTTTGAGATGGGGGTGGTGACTGAGCATGCGCTGACCCTCGTCTCGCGCACTCGCCGCCACCTGCAGGTGTCTTACAACGCATCGGTGTTCAAAGACCCCGGCGGCAACGTGCACGGCATCTTCGCTTCGGTCCGCGATGTCACCGACCGAGTGCGCCTGGAGGAGCAGGTCCGTGAGCAGCAGAACTACCTGCGTGGCCTCATCGAGTCTTCGGGCGACGGCCTCGTCGTGGTCGATCCCGAGGGCTTCATAACGGATCTCAACGAGCAGATGTGCCGCATGACCGGCTACTCCCGGCAGGAGCTCATGGGATCGGTGTTCAAGCGGTACTTCACACAGCCAGAGGAGGCCGCGGTGGGCGTTCGCCGCACCCTTGCGGAGGGCGCGGTCACCAACTACGAGCTGATCCTTGAGTCAAAGAGCGGCCGCAAGGCCACCGTCTCGCTCAACGCGTCGGTGTTCCGGGCTCCAGACGGCCACATCGAGGGCATCTTCGCGTCAGCTCGCGACATCTCAGAAGAGGCGCGCCTGCGCACCCAGCTCACCGAGCAGCAGGTCTACAACCGATCCTTGTTCGAGGCCTCCGCAGACGCGCTGTTCGCCATCGCCCCGGACGGTGTGATCACGGACGTGAACGAGGAGGCCACGCGGCTCACCGGCTACTCGGGAAAGCACCTGGTCAGCACCCGCTTCAACGACTACTTCACCGAGCCCGTGCGCGCCGCGGCAGGCATAGACCAGACATTCGCCGAAGGACGGGTCACCGGCTACGAGCTCGTGATGGTCACCAGGCAGGGACGGCGGATCACCGTCAGCTTGAGCGCCGGCGTGTTCACCGACGTGGCCGGGCTTCCCCTGGGAATCCTTGCCGGGGCGCGCGAGAACAGCGCCCAAAAGCAGTTGGAGCAGCAGCTGCGCGACTCGCAGGTGTACACGCGCTCGCTGATCGAATCGAACATCGACGCCCTGGTCAGCACCGACCCCGTCGGCATGATCACCGACGTGAACCAGCAGATGGAGGCTTTGACCGGGGTCGGCCGTGACGAGCTGATCGGCTCCGACCTGAAGAAGTACTTCACCGACCCGGTGAGCGCGGAAGAGGGCTTGCGCCAGACGCTTCGCGAAGGCAAGGTCACGGACTTCGAGCTCACCGCCAGGAGCCGTCATGGCGACGAGACCATGGTCGCCTACAACGCGGCCACGCTTTTCGACCCGGACCACAAGCTGCGCGGCATCTTCGCCACCGTCCGCGAGATCACGGAGCGCAAACGCTTCGAGAGGCAGCTCCAGGAGACCAACCTCGAGCTCGCGCGAGCAGACCGCGCCAAGGACCGTTTCCTGGCGAGCATGAGCCACGAGCTCCGGACGCCGCTCAACGCCATCATCGGGTTCACCGGCACCCTCCTCATGAAGCTGCCCGGGCCGCTGAACTCCGAGCAGGAAGAGCAGCTGCAGACGGTGCAGTCGAGCGGCCGCCACCTGCTCTCGATCATCAACGACCTGTTGGACCTGGCCAAGATCGAATCGGGCAAGTGGGAAGGCGATTTCCAGGAGCTGGACTGCGCCGAGGTGGCGCAAGGGGTCGTGGACGGGCTGAGGCCGCTCGCACGCAACAAGGGCCTGAGCTTCGTGGTCGTCGCCCCGGATCACCCGGTCAAGGCCTCGATCGACCGACGAGCCCTGAACCAGATCCTGATCAACCTGAGCAACAACGCGATCAAGTTCACCGACGCGGGCGATGTGCGCCTCGAGATCAAGGAGATCAGCTCCGAGGGCGAGGCTGGGGTGCGCTTCGACGTGATCGACACGGGTATCGGCATCAAGCAGGAGGACCAGGCCACGCTGTTCGAAGCCTTCGAACAGCTCAAGAAGAACCTCGCCACGCCCAGGGAGGGGACGGGCCTCGGCCTTTACATCTGCCAGCGGCTGGCCGGCCTGCTCGGAGGCAGCATCGAGTTCACCAGCGAGTTCGGCAAAGGCAGCACCTTCAGCTTCCTGGCGCCCAGGGATCACCATGAGCCGTGACGGCCTGATCCTGGTGGTGGAGGACAACAAGGCGAGCAGCGACCTGATGGCCTATCTCTTACGGGCCGCCGGCCACACCGTTCTGACCTGCACCGACGGCGCTGACGCGATCACCATCGCGGCGCGCGAGCACCCCAGGGTGATCGTGATGGACCTTCAGCTCGACCGCATGAGCGGGCTCGAAGCGGCGGCCATCCTCTCGGCCGATTCCGCCCTGAGGACGATCCCGCGGGTAGCGGTGACCGCGTATGCGATGGTCGGCGACCGCGACCGTGTGCTCAAGGCAGGCTTCCAGGGATACATCGCCAAACCCATAGAGCCGACCACCTTCGCCGCCCAGATCCACTCGTTTTTCGTGCCGCTCCGACTGCAGTCAGAAGAGGCGAGCTGATGGCCAGGGTCATCGTGATCGACGACGTGGCAGCAGATCGCCGGCTCGCCGAGACGCTCCTCGAGCACCTGGGTCACACCGTCGTGCTCTGCGATGACGGACAGGCGGGTCTCGACCTGATCCTGACGACAAAGCCCGACCTCATCATCACCGACCTGATCACGCCCAGCATCGACGGCTACGCCCTGGCGCGCACGGTGCGCTCTGATCGACGGACCGCCTCGACTCCCATCGTGATGGTCACGGCCCACTACCTCGAGGCGGAAGTGCGGCGCCTCGCCGAGGACATCGGGATCCAGCAGGTCCTCATCAAGCCCTACGAGCCGCAACTGTTCCTCGACGCAGTCGACAAGGCTCTCGTCGAGGAGCCGGTGGCTGCTGCCGAGCGCAACGTTGACGGATCAGCGCGATTTGAGACCGAGCACCTCCGCGTGGTCATGGCCAAGCTCCACGACAAGGTGGTCCAGCTCGAAGCGATGAGCCAGGAGCTGAGCCGGACTGCGACCGCATACCTGCTCCTTTTCAAAGCGCACCCGGAGCCGACCTGGGTTTACGAGCTGGGCACGCTGCGATTCCTGGAGGTGAACGACGCCGCCGTCAGACGGTATGGCTACTCGCGCGAGGAGTTCCTGGCGATGCGCGTACCCGACATACATCCTCCCGAAGACGCGCCCGCGGTGGAGCGTGCGCTGGCGACCTTGACGGCCCACCCGGACGTTTCGCTGCCGCGCAGGCATGTCACCAAGCAGGGAACGATCGTCGACGTCGATATCACCTCTGCCAACCTCGCCTTCGACGGTCGAATGGCACGCTGTGTCATGGCCCAGGACATGACACTACGGCGCAAGGCCGAGCTGCAGGCTCAACAGACCCAACGTCTCGAGAGCCTCGGTCAGCTCGCCGGAGGCGTGGCGCACGACTTCAACAACCTCCTCGGGGTGATCCTCAACTTCAGCTGGTTCGTCAAAGCGAATCTCACCGCCGAGGTGGAAAGCGGGAACGGCGAGAAGTGGCGGCCGGCGCTGCGAGACATGGAGCGCATCGAGCGCGCGGCCGAGAGCGCCGCGCGGCTCACCCATCAGCTCCTCGCCTTTGCTCGTGTCGAGGTCGTCCAGCCCCGGTCGATGAACATCAACTCCGTCGTGGATGAGATGGCACCGCTCCTGCGGCGAACCCTCGGAGAGCACATCGAGCTGGTCGCTTTGCCCGTCGAGAACCTGTGGCCGGTGGTGATCGATTCCGGGCAGCTTAGCCAGGTGATCACCAACCTCGCGGTCAACTCGCGCGACGCCATGCAGAAGGGAGGGACGCTGACCATCGATACGGCGAACCTCGATGTCGACCTGGCTTACGTGGCGGACCGCCCGGGCCTGACTCCCGGACGTTACGTCCGCATCCGCATCACCGATACCGGCGAGGGCATGAACAAGCAGACCCTTGAGCGTGCGTTCGAGCCTTTCTTCACGACCAAGCCGAGAGGACAGGGTACCGGCCTCGGCCTGGCAACCGTCTACGGCGTCGTGAAGCAGGCTGGCGGTCATGTCGACGTGTACTCGGAACCCGGCCTCGGTACGCGGGTCGCGATACTTCTGCCGGCCGACAACGATGGCAAAGCGGCGGTCGAGGTCGCTGCGCCCGCGGCCGCCGCCAGGGGGAGCGAGACGGTACTCGTGGTCGAGGATTCCGACGACTTCCGCGAGATCGTGGACCGGATCCTGAGCCAGAACGGCTACCAGGTGCTGGTGGCCGCCAACGGACCCGACGCGCTCGAGAGGGCGCGGCAATACCCGGGCCATATCGATCTTCTCCTGACCGACATGATCATGCCCCACATGTTGGGCACCGAGCTAGCGCCGCGCCTGGTCGAAAGCCGGCCGGACCTGCGGATCCTGTACATGTCCGGCTTTGCCCAACCCGGTCTCGGTCCGGGCGCAGTGCCCCCCGAGGTGTCTCTCCTTGACAAGCCGTTCACCGAGCCGGCCCTTCTCGCCCGAGTCCGCGACGCGCTGAGGACGAAGTGACGAGCAGCCGCGTGCTGGTGATCGACGACAGCGAGGACGACGTCGTGATGCTGGAGAGGTTCCTGGCTGATGGCGAGACCGAGGTCCTCGGCCTGACAGACTCATCACAGGCGGAGCGGGTTTTCGCCGATTTCAAACCCGACCTGGTGCTGCTCGACCTGCACATGCCGGCACCGGACGGACTCGAGATCCTGCGGCGGCTGCGCGACTCGCGCGGCATGTTGAACCTTCTGCCGGTCGTCGTTCTAACCGGCGACGTGGGACCCGCTGCGCGCAACAGCGCGCTCGACCTCGGCGCAGTCGACTACCTGACCAAGCCACTCGACCGGACAGCAGTCGTGGTTCGCGTCAGGAACCTGCTGGCGACCAGACGCCTGTACTCGGCGCTCGTGAGGTCCTCTCAAAACAAGAGCAACTTCCTGATGAGCATGAGTCACGAGATGCGAACCCCCCTGAGTGCCATCATCGGCTTCTCCGAGCTGATGGCCGACGACAAGGCCGGCAAGTTCGACGAGGCGACCCGGTACAGGTTCCTGCAAGAGATCAACTCCAGCGGGCGTTTCCTGCTCGCCCTGCTCGACGACATCCTGGACCTGTCCAAGGTCGAGGCGGGGAAGATGGTGCTGCGCATCGAGACGGTGTCCATCGCAGCCATCGTCAGCGATGTCGTGACCATCATGGAACCGCTGGCGACGCGAAAGAAGATCCGCCTGGAGGCCGACGTCTCGGCCGGCGGGGCGGCATCCGCCGACGCATTGAAGGTGAAGTCGATGCTGCTTAACCTGGTGTCAAACGCGATCAAGTTCACGCCGGATGGGGGCCGGGTGGCGATCACCACGAACCGGCGTGACGGCTTCGTAGAGCTGGCCGTCTCCGACAACGGGATCGGTATCTCGGCAGCGGATTGCGAGCACCTCTTCGAAGAGTTCCGCCAGTTCGAGTCTGCGATATCGCGCCAGAACCACGGGACGGGTCTGGGGCTGGCTCTCACCAAGCGCATCGTGGAGTTGCATGGCGGCCAGATCCGCCTGGTCAGCGAGGTGGGGAAGGGGAGCACGTTCACGCTCACGCTGCCGCTTGCGCCGCCTGCCGCGGTGCCGGTCGAGGCCGCGCCGGCTGCAACCGGGGGCATAGGCGCTCCCGCGCCGCCAGCCTGATTCGTCAGCTCAGGGCTCCGCGGCCTCCGAGCAGCGACATCCGGTAGATCTCCAGGGTCCCCACCCGGCCACGCACCGCCGACTGGTCCGTAAGATCGCTCTGCAGCATGTTGGCCACCGCGATGTAGGCCGAGCCCGACATCAGGATCTCGCCCGGCCCCGCGTGGCTCACCAACCTGGCTGCAACGTTGACGGAATCGCCCAGCACTCCGAGCTCTGAGCGCTCAGCCGAGCCGACGGCGCCGATCACGATCGGTCCGGTCGCGATCCCGACACCGACCTCGAGCCGGAACCCCCATTCGGCGGCGGAGCGGCGGTTCAAAGCTTCGTTGGCTCCGATCAGACCGATCGCCCCGGCCATCGCGCGCTCGACGTGGTCGGGCATGTAGTCGTCGGCGCCGAAAGTTGCCATCACCCCGTCACCGACGAACTTCTCGACCACCCCACCGCAGATGGAGATCGACCTCAGGACGCGCTTGAGGTGCGCGTTCAGGATGTCGAGCAGGCCGGTGGGGTCGTGCGCGAAACGCTCGGTTAGACGGCTGAACCCGCGGATGTCTGTGAAGAGGATCGACGCAGTCCAGATCACGGGCGTCGGAACGGCACCGCTTTGCGGCTCCGGGCCGCGGTCCTCATAGAGCTTTCTCAGCTCCAGCAACCGGGCGAGGTCGTCGGCATGAGTCTGAGCCGCCCGCTCCGCCTCATCGCCCCTGATCACAGCGCCACCGCCTGGCGCGCAAGCGATTCCTCGATCATCGTCGCGGTTGCCTCGGCCGACCCGGGGCCCTTCCTTAGGATCGCCATGACTCCCGCCTTCTGGAGCGACAGCGTCTCGGCCTGGTCCAGGCTCTTGACTGTGACGACCACGACCGGCAGGGCAGCTCCGCGGGAAGCTCTCAAGCGCGTCAGGAACTCTTCGCCGGACAGCCCGGGCAGGACGAGGTCCAGCACCACGGCCCGTGGCGTCGTCGTCGCCACCAGTCGTTCCGCCGTCTCCGCGTCCGGCGCCCAGATCGAGCTCAAGCCTCGCGCCGAGAGCTCTGCTTCGAGGAGGTGGGCAAAGCCCGAATCGTCCTCGACCAGCAGGACGTCGCCTGCAATAGCCGGCTTCTTGACCGCCGGCACCGTGAAGGAGAACGTCGTGCCTTGCCCAAGCCCCTGGGACCGCACGGTGATCTTGCCTCCGTGCGCCTCCACGATGTTCTTGCAGATGGCGAGGCCCAGCCCGGTCCCGCGGATCGCTCTGCGGTCGGGTGTCTCAACCCGGTAGAACTTGGCGAACATCTGGGACAGGGATTCCGGGGGGATCCCCAACCCATGGTCCTGCACCGTGACCTCGACGTTCCCGTCGACGGCGCGGGCGGAGACCGTGATTGAGCCACCGTCGGGCGAGTACTTGCACGCGTTCGAAAGCAGGTTCGCCAGCACCCGGAAGACCGAGTCGCTGTCGACCCGGACGAGGGGCAGGTTCGCCTGAAAGTTGGTCACGATCGGCGGCGTCGTCGAATCGCCCAGCATGACGATGGCGCGATCGATCAACGCTTTGATATCCGCCGGTGCAAGTTGCAAGATCTGGCTGCCGCCTTCCTCGATGCGGCGGATGTCCAGGAAGTCGTTGATCAGAGCGGTCAGCCGACGACCCTCCTGCAGCATGATCGCGAGGTATTCTCGGCGGTGCTCGGGCGTGACCTCCCGCGTCACCATCAGCTCGGTGAAGCCCACGATGCTGGCGAGCGGGGTGCGCATCTCATGGCTCACCGTGGACACCATCTCGTCCTTGGCCCGACCGAGCTCAGCACTGCCCTCCGCACGGGCCTGAGACTGCAGCAGCTCCAGCTCGAGGCGTTGGCTGTCGGTCAGGTCCTCAGCGATAACGAAACGGGCGTTGTGCTCGTCGAACCTCAAGGCGTGAGAGGTGACCAGCACCTGCACGATCGAGCCGTCCTTCATCATGTGGCACCACGGCCCCGTTCTGTCGAATGACGGCAATGGGCGCGACACGAGCTCCAGGTGCTTGGCGAGGTCATTGGGCGCGCTGAGCTGCGGGATCTTCATGGTCAGGAACTCATCGCGCGAGTACCCGTACTGCTTGACCGCCGCATCGTTGACCTTGAGAAATGCCAGGGTCTCCGTGTCGTAGAGCCACATCGGCTGTGGGTGGCCCTCGAACAACATGCGGTAGTTCTGTTCCGAGTCGCGGGCAGCCTGTTCGCTGTGAAGTCGCTCGGACAGGTCATAGTTGACCGTCTCCATCAGCCGGTCCAACTCGTCGGAGAGGGCGGCGATCTCCGCCGCGCCTTTGCCTCCCGTGGCTGGCGGGGGACTGTCGTACGGCCGGCCACGGCCGACCCGCCTCCTCAATTCCATGATCGGTTCGGTGGTCTGCCGGAGGAAGACGAACAGGACCGCCATCACCACGGACGCGCCGACCAGGATGATCACAAAGAGGCGGTTCGATAGGCTATCGGCCGCTGCGATGGCGGCGCTTTCGTCGGCGCCGGCATAGACTCCCCACCCCACGGTCGAGATCGCTGAATATCCGTAAAGTCGGCGCGTCCCGTTCAGGTCCTCCCGGGCAGGTCCGACGGCCGTATTGCCTATGGTCATACCCAGCGATTGGGCTGGTTTGACCGAACGCGCGATCACGGTACGACCGTCCTTTGCCACCACCACGAACTCGACGTTGTGCGCGCTGTTGCCGAAATCGGATTCGAGGTGCGGCCCTACCGGCACCAGGTCAAGAAACCAGGCCAGCACTCCCAATCCAACGACTGGAAAGGCAGCGACCGCCACCTGGTTTCCGGACTCGGGGTCGGCCACGGGTGCCACTACGACCTCGCTGGTCGCCACGAGCCACGACTGGCCCGCGAAGACCCGCGCGGGCCCGGGAACCGTGGTCTTGAGAGAGGAGCAGGCAATCGAGCCGTCGGGCCTGACGAGGTCGATGTGGCCGGTGGAGAACGCACCGACCGGCGCATAGCCAAGGCTGCACTTGGTCGGGTCCGAGTAAGCCTGCGCAAGGGCGGCGGAACCCACGACCGGAGTCGAAACGGACCGGATGAGGTCGAATCCTGCCGTGAGCTGCGCAGCAGCTTTCTGGGCTGCGAAGGTGGCGGCGGCGCTCGCGGCCTGCCGCGCATCCTGCTCGGCTTGAAACCGCACGTAAAGCGCGGACGTCGCGGCCACCACGATCAGAGTCGCGATCACCAGCGCCATGTATCGGCGGAGCGTCCAGCCCCGCTGTGGCGCCATCAGAGCTCGAGGGCTTCCTCGACCCGGCTCAACAGGTCAAGTGGTGAGAATGGCTTGGTCAGGTAGAAGTCTGCCCCCGCCAGCAGTCCTGTCTCAATGTCGGTTTCCTGCGCCTTCGATGTGAGGAGGATGACCTTGGTCTTCTTGTGGGCAGGATCGGACTTGATCAAGCGCAGCACCTCTAGGCCGCTCAACCCGGGCATCTGCACGTCCAGGAGGACCAGCGAAGGATTCTTCTCCTGGACCATCGCCCATGCCTGCGCCCCGTCGGTGGCTTCAAGGACTGTGTAGTCGTCGGAGTCGATCGTGGCGTGCACGAGCAGGCGCATGGTCGACTCGTCGTCGGCGATGACCACCGTCTGGAGGAGCTTCAGCCCCGCAGGTGTCTTCAGGTTCAAGCGACTCCCGCCGCGCGCGCCAACCGCTCGACGATCAACGTGACGGCGGCCTCTGGCGCGCCGGCCCCCTTGGGCAGCACGGCCACGGCGCCCGCCGACTCGAGCGCCGATATGTCCGCCGGCTCGAGGTCTTTGAGGGTCAGGACGACCACGGGAATGGGGTGTGCGGCAGCCATCTTGGCCAGGAACACCTCCCCCTGCATGCCCGGGAGGATGAGGTCGAGCACGATCCCGCGCGGTGTCATGGACGCCAGGATGCGTTCGGCGCTTTCGGCATCGCCGGCCCTGACCGTGGTCAAGCCTTGGGCCGCGAACTCGGCCTTGAGCAGACTGGCAAATGACGCGTCGTCTTCCACGATCAGGACGTCCGGTGCCTGCTGGTCAGAACTGGCCGATTTCAGGGTGAACGCGAAGCGCGCGCCCTTTCCGGGGCCCGACGATCGAACCGCGATCTTGCCGCCGTGGGCTTCGATGATCCGCTCGTTGATGGCGAGCCCAAGGCCCAGGCCGGGTCGCAACCTCGGGTCGGCCCGATAGAACTTGCCAGTCAGCCTGGGCAGCGCCTCGGCTTCGATGCCGACTCCCTGGTCGGTGATCGACACCTCGACCATGCCTGGCATCGTCCGAGCTGCGACCGTGATCATGCCTCCGGCCGGCGAGAACCCACGAGCGTTGGACAAAAAGTTGGCGAGGACCTCGAGGATGGCCTCAGGGTCTGCGGAGACGAGCGGTAGAGCGCCGGGCAAATCCACCGAGATCGGCCGCTCGAGGTCTTCGTCCGCCGCTCGCACCGCCCGATGGATGAGCGCGGCCAGGTCAGTGGGAGTTTGATCGAAGGGGCGTCTTCCGGTCTCGAGGTCCTGGATCTCCAGGGCGCTCTTGACCATCACGGTCATGCGGCGGCCTTCCCGGACCAGGATCGCCGCATAAGCCCGGCATTGCTCTGATGTCATGTCGCCCGTGGCGATCATCTCTGCGACACCCACCATCGTGGCAAGCGGGGCGCGCAGCTGCCGGCTCGGTAGAGAGACCAGGACGTCCTCTGTCAGGGGAGGATGCTTGCGGCCCGGGGCGGTGCGGGTCACAGGCGTCCTCGCGGAGGCCGCGATCGGCCGGCCGGCGAGCCGATCGTGACTTTCGAGGTGGCCGCTGACGTCCTCGTCGACCCATCCTCGTAGTCGCGTTGAGGCTGGCCGAAGACCACGCAAGCGGTCCACACCCCCAGCACGTACCCGACTCCAAGGACTGCAGCCACCAGAACCATTTCTTCCACTGCTCAGGTCTACGCGCCGCGGGTGCCAAAGTCGCCATCCGCGGGCACTGCCTGCATACCCTCCATGCGCAGGGTGTCGGCGGCCGACACGGCCGCCCTCCCGGCCCGGCGGCGGGATCGGAGAGGGTCTCGCGCCCATCGGTTTGCATGGGCAGATGACCTGATTTTGGATGGAGACTTGGCGCCGCGGCAGGCGTATCAATCAACCTATGACGGCACCGTGGGATCAGGCAAGAGCGCTTGGGGAGATGACGGTTTGACGCTGGGGACCCGGAGCGGGATCCGCCAGCGTGAGACCGTGCTGATCGCCGACGACGAGCCCGGCCTCCGCCTGCTCGTCCGTACCGCCATCGAATCGCCCCTTTACCAGGTGGTCGAGGCCTCGGACGGCGATGAGGCCTGGAACCTGATCCAGTCCAAAAGGCCGGCGGTCGTCCTGCTCGACGTCACCATGTCCGGTCGCTCGGGCCTGGAGGTGCTCGCGGCCATCCGCGCCGACAGCGCCCTCAGGGGCACCCAGGTGATCATCTTGAGCGGGAGAATCGAACAGCGCGACATCGACGCCGGACTCCTCGCCGGCGCCGATTTCTATGTGACCAAGCCGTTCTCCCCGACCGATCTTCTCGCCCGCGTCGCGGAGGCTATCGAGCACCAGGTGACCTGGTAAGCAGCCAAGAATCGACCATGAGGCAGGCCCTGCCCGCTGAACCAGCGGAATCGTTCGCCTCGGCGACCGCCCCGGAGACGGTCAAGCTGGGCCGGGCGCTGGCAGCGCGCGCCGGCGAGGCGACCGCGATGGTCGCTCAGGCGGCCGCCGCCGCCGGCCTGTCGGAGCTGGCATCGCGCGGGTTGGCAAAGCGGATCCGCCACGTCCACAACGTGGCGACCCGCGCGGTCGCCAACCAGCTGATGACCGGCCGGGGCACCTCGGAGAAGGAGCGCCATTTCATCGGCAAGCTCGGGGTTGCGGCAGCCGTGCGTGGCGCCTCGGTCGCGACGCTGGTCCGCTCGTACCTCCTTTGGCGCGACGCCAACCTGGCCCTGATCGCGGAGGAGGTTATCCACCTCGGGACCCCATCGCATATCGCCGAGGGGGCGTACGCGATGGTCCGGTCCAGCGCCGACATGGGGATGGTCCGCCTCGCCAGGGCTTACGACTCTCACATCCACCTGGCCGGCAGCCGCGAAGACTCTTCTGCCCTCGCCCTTCGTGACGTCGAGGCACAGCTCGAGCTTGCGTCCTCGGCAGCCTCGAGGAAGAACAAGGAGCTTTCGACCGCGCTGGCGGAGATATCGGAAAAGAACCAGCAGCTGCTCGGCGTGAACCAGCAGCAGTCGAACTTCATCTCCAATATCAGCCATGAGCTGCGGACGCCGCTGGCGGGCATCCTCGGCCACACCGAGCTGTTGCTGGCAGGGATGAGCGGCGAGCTTAGCCCCGCACAGCGGGTGGATGTGCAGGCGGTCGACGCTGGGGGTCAGGTCTTGCTTTCGCTGGTCAACGACATTCTCGACGAATCGCAGATCGAGGCGCGGACGATGTCGTTGCTCACCGGGAGGGTCGACCTGAAGGCTGCGATCGAATCCGAGATGGCGCGAGCCCGCCCCTCAGCCGACGCCAAGCACCTCTACCTGCGGGCCGACACCTTGCCCGCCGCGCTTGCCCTCGGCGACGAGCTGCGGCTGAAGCAGGTCGTCTCGAACCTGATCGATAACGCGATCAAGTTCACCGAGGCGGGTGGCGTGACGGTCAACTGCCTTCCGTGGGCAGGCTTCTGGCGGGTCAGCGTCGGGGATACGGGGATCGGCTTGCAGGAAGCTGACAGAAAGAAGGTGTTCGACCGTTTCATGCAGGTTGACGCCGGCACCACCAGGAGGTTCGGTGGCGCCGGGCTCGGCCTGGCCATCGCGCGCGGATTGGTCGTCATGCTGGGGGGCGAGATCGGGGTCGACTCCGTGCTCGGCGAAGGGTGCACCTTCTGGTTCACGGTGCGTGCGTTCGACCAGCGCTTGAAGCCGTCAGGGGTTCGCAACCGCTCTTAGCGAATGGCGTGCCCGGTGCCCGCCATCGCGGTCCCCGCCAGCAGGTCGGCCAGCTTGCGGAGATCGGCGACCAGCGGGTCGTCGGGATCTGACACCACCAGCGGCTGGCCCGCGTTGGCGGCCCGGTCGAGTCGTTCGGACCTCTTGACCGCGAAGTCGGGGCGGCGACCGAGAACGCCTCCCACTACGTCCATTCCCATGGCGTGTGCGGTGCTGTCGTTGAGGGTCAGCAGGACGCGCTCGTCGGCGACGCCGAGCTTTTTGAAAAAGTCGAGGCAAGCTCTGGTCGCCCTCAGCGAGGGCAGCGACGCGGACGTGACCAGGCAGATCAGGTCACTGGCATCGAGCGCCGTCAGCGTGCGTTCGGTGAACGACGCGGGCGCATCGATCAGCACGTACTCGCACGTCGCGCTCAATCGATCGATGGCGAGATGTATTGCAGGCAGCGTCACCAGGTCTGCTCGCTCGGGCAAATCGGAGCCCACGACCAGGCGGACGCTGCCGGATTCCGTCACGAAGCCCTCGAACTGGGCTTCGTCGATGAGCGAGGCGGGGGACGACTTGAGGTCGGCCAGCGTGAGGTTCGGATGCAGGTTCAGGTACACGGCAGAGTCTCCGAACTCGACGTCGAGGTCGAGCAAACCGACCGGCCTCGCCGATCTCTCCGCCAGCAGAACCGCGGTGTTGACCGCGAGCGACGTGGTTCCAACCCCTCCCTTGGCGTGCGCGAAGAGGATGACCCGCCCGCGGTCCCCGGACTGGGGCGCGGCCGAGCGGCGCAGCAGCGAGAGGACCTTGGCTTCAAGGATGGCGAGCTCGAAAGGTTTGGGCAGGTAGTCGTCCGCCCCCACGGCATACCCGGCGAGGGCGTCCTGCACTTCGCCCATCTCGGAGAACATGAGGATGGGCACGGCCGCGGTTCTATGGTCGCCACGCAGCCTGGCGGTCAGCTCGATGCCGTTCAGCTCGGGCATGCGCACGTCGGTGATGACAAGGGCCGGCAAATGCTCATGCACCAGGCGGATCGCCTCGACACCGTCCGCCGCCGTGCGAACGTGATAGCCCCTGCGCTCGAGGTAGCCGCCGACCATCTTCTGGATCACGCGGTCGTCATCGACCAGGAGGATGTCGTCTGCGGCCATCATTCGACTCCCTTCATGGTCAGCTTAAAGGCAATCGCTCGCGCGAGGTCAAGTCGTGTGAAGCCGCCGAGCCCCGTGATGTCCTCGCTGCCTTCGCCCCTGACCATCGCGAGCCCAGCCGCACCGAACGAACGCCGGGCTTCGCGAAGGTCGCCGGCCATCTCGAGCGCCGCTCCGAGCTGGAAATAGGCGACGGCGAGGTTGGGATCGAGGTAGGTGGCCTGCCGGAACGCGCGGATCGCAGCCTGCACGTCACCGCCGGCGACCGCGTGGTCGCCCGCCTCGAGCAAGCCCGGCAGGTCGGAAGGCGGCCGAGGCTCCGCGGCAGGATTTGGATCGCCGCGAGGCCTCTTGGGGGCCGGCGGGGCGGCCTGGGCGAGGCGTCTGAAGCACTGGACGCCGGCCACGCTGACCGGTTCGAAAGAGGGCGCCATCGGCCCGGGCGAATCCGAGTGCCCCAAGAACAGGTGCGCGCCAGGGGACATGTGACGGGCGATGCGCTGAACGCACGCCTGCGACTCCTCCTGTCCGAAATACATGAGGACGTTGCGGCAAAAAACCGCGTCGCAGGTTGGAACCAGGCCGGCCGCGGAGTGGCCTGCAAGGTTGTGGTGCGCGATGCGCACGTGGCGCCGTAGGCCGGGTGCGACCTCATGACCGCCACGCGCGGCCATCATGTACTTGGTCCGCCGTTCTCGCGAGACTCCTCTGATCTCGCTCTCGGTGTACTGGGCAAGCTCGGCCCGCGCGAGTGCGCGGAAGGAGACGTCGGTCGCGACCACGTGCCACCTGTCATGCCTCGTCTCGTCGAGGAGCATGGCCAGGCTGTAAGGTTCCTGGCCGTTCCCGCAGCCGGCGCTCCAGACTGTGAATGGCACCCCACGAGATCGCGCCGCCAGCTCGGCGAGGGCCACAAACTGCCCAGGGTCGCGAAAGAACGCGCTGTGCTGGACGGTCACGCGGTCCAGCAGGTCGTCAAACGCCGCCGGCTCCGCGTCGACAAGGTTGACGTAGGACTGCACCGGGATTCCGGCGGTGCCCGCGCCTTCCTGGAGCAACCTTTCCAGCCTGGCGCGGTTGGCGAGCTCGGACTTCAGGCCGGCGCGCGAGCGCAGGAGCATGGTCGCGCGGTCGATCGGGCTGCTGTCAATCACGGCCTGACGGCCTGAAGGGCTCGCGCTTCGACTTTCGCGCGGCGGGGCGACGCAGAGCCGGTCCCAGCCAGCAGGCCGGACACTGCCGACAACAGGCCGGCTTCGTCGAAGGACGCTTTGACGATGAATGCGTCAGCGCCCGCATCGAGGCCGCCGAGGTGATCCTCCTGGCTCGCGTGCGACGAGACGATGAGGACTGGAATGTTGGCGAGGTGCGGATTGGCGCGGATGCTGCGCGTGAGCACGAACCCGTCCATGTTCGGCATCTCCAGATCGGTGACGACGAGGTCGGCCGGGTCGTGCGTCAGCATCTCGAGCGCCACCACGCCGTCGCTGGCGGTTCGCACCGAATAGCCGGCCCGCTCCAGCATCGAGCGCTGCAGCTCTCGGATCATGAGCGCGTCGTCGACCACCAGAATCGACATCTGGCGTGCTGGCTTTGAGGCCGTGAGCGCCACCCTGTTTGAGGGTGCGATCGCCGCCTTGCTTCGGGCGATCAGGCTCGTGATGTCGAGGACGAGCAAGATCGATCCGTTCGGCTCGACGGCAGCGCCGGTGACCGCTTCGAGGTCGCGGAGACGCCCGGTCAGCCCACGCACGACCACGTCCCGCTTGGACAGCACGCTGTCGACCTGGAAAGCGCCCTGGTCGGCCGCCGTCCCGAGCAAGAGCCAGGTCCCGGATGCGGCCGGTGGCAGGCCCAGCAGCGACGCCATGTCGGAAACGGTCACCGCCCGACCGTCGATGACGGCGCGCTTGCGACCGCTCACGACCTCCACTGTCTGCTCGTCGACGACTCGCGAGACCCGGAAAAGGGGCACCGCGAACGGTTGGCCGGCGATCGACACGATGAGGCAAGGGATGACCGTGAGCGTGATGGGGACGACGATCCTGAAAGCGGCGCCCACGCCGGGATGGTTCACCGCTTCGACGGTCCCGTGTATCGCCGCGACCGCGTTGGCTACCACGTCCAGGCCGACGCCCCGGCCCGACTCCTCGGTCAGGACCTTGGCCGTAGAGATCCCCGCCCCGAAGATGAGGTGCAGAGACTCCGCTTCGCTGAGGTGGCTCACGTCGACACCGGCCTTCGCCGCCGCGGCACGGACCGCCTCGACGTCGATCCCCGCGCCGTCGTCGCTGATCTCGATCACGACCTTGGACCCGACCTGCGACGCATGGAAGCGGACCACCGCCTGCGCGGGCTTGCCGGCCGCCAGGCGTTGTGCGGGCAGTTCGACGCCATGGCCGACAGAGTTCCGGACGATGTGCGTGAGAGGGGAGACGAGCTCTTCGAGCACGCCCCGGTCGACCTCGATCTCCTGCCCGACGGCTTCCCATCGCACGTCCTTGCCAGCCGCCCGGGCCGTATCGCGCACCGTCCGGTGGAGCATCGGCTCCAGCGTCCCGACGGGGACCATACGCGTGCGCTCGGTCGCTTCCTGGAGCTGGTTGATCACCTTGGTCAGGTCGCGATACTCGCTCACCGTCTCAGGATCCAGGTGCAGTTGAGAGCCGAATGCGCCGCCCATTCTCAGCTGGGCGGCGGTGGCTTCGCCGACCAGCCGGTTGAGCTCGTCGATCCGCGCCATCGGCACCTCGAGGGTGGGCGAGATGACGCGAGGCGGCGCCGCCGGTGCGGCGACCGTCGCGGGCCCGGGCCCGGGCGCAGCGGCTGGGGGATCCACAGGGCTGGCGGTGGCGGGGACCGGCTCGTGTGGTTGCTCGAGGGCCACGGAGGTGGGAAGGACCTCGGCAGGAGCCGCCGTCTCAGGATGCGGGTGCGACGAAGGAAGCAGGCGTTCCAGCGCCGCCTCGTCGCTGGCGTCCTGCGTGCCGGCGGAAGCGCTCGCGATGAGTCGCCCCATCCCGTCGACGACCAGGAGCATTGCATCGGTGAGCTCCGGGGTCGTGCGAATCGTCCCTGAGCGAAGCTCGACGAGGAGGTCCTCGAGGCGATGGGCGAGGCGGCTGACGCGCATCATCCCGACCATGCCCGCGGTTCCCTTCATCGTGTGGGCCTCGCGAAAGATCTTGTCTATCGCGCCCTGGTCGTCCGGGTCTGACTCAAGGGCGATCAGGCCGTCGGCGATTCTCGCGAGCTGGCCCCTGGCGGCCTCGACGAACTGCGGACGGAACTCGTCTTCTAGCTCGCCCGTTTCAATTCCAGCCGGCCGTTCGCCAGCGCCTCCACGTCGATCAGCATCACCAGGTGCGCGCCCTGGCTGTAAAGGCCGAGCTCGCCCGGCTTGGTCCCGGGCCCCACCGGGCTGTCGAAATCGGCTTGAACCGGCAGCTGCTCGGCAGCCACGGCGAGCATTTCCTGGGCGCCCTGGAGGAGGACGGCAAAAGGTGGATCGGTTAGAGATCCGGTCTCTGTCAGCACCCCGGTGTCGAGGAACGGCACGACCTCGCCCCGGACGTTGACGATGCCCAGCAAGCCGGGGGGCGCCAGGGGAACCCGGGTCACGATCGGGCGGCGCATGACCTGGTGCACCTTGTCCATCGCAAGGGCGAAGTGCGCCGAGTTGACAGCCACCACGAGCACGCGCATGACCCGGCCCTAAGCCGGCCCGGCGGGAACCTTCTTGGCGCCCTCCCACGAAGGTTCGACGAGCTCGGCGGCAAGTTCTCCCTGGCGGGCCGCCGCGGACGCGATCTCTTGCGCCGTGACCGAGACAGTGCGGCTGCCCTCGGCAATACGTTCGATGGCGAGCACCACCTGCTCGTTGGCGGCGCGCTGCTGCTGGCTCGCGACCTGGACCCGGCCGCTGAGCTCGGTCATGGCCTGCATCATCGCCAGGCCTCGCTCCATCTGCTTGACGCCCTTTTCGAGGGCCATGATGGTCTGGCTGCTCTGCGTCTGGGCGCCTTCGACCAGCCTGGCGATCTGGGCGGCGGCTGCCTTGGAGCGCTCGGCGAGGCGTCGAACCTCGTCGGCGACGACCGCAAATCCGCGACCCGCGTCGCCGGCCCGTGCCGCCTCGATCGCCGCGTTGAGGGCGAGGAGGTTGGTCTGATCGGCGATGTCGTCGATCAGCTCGAGGATGCCCCCGATCTCGTTCACGCGCCCCGCCAGGGCGAGCGTGCGGTCGCCCGAGGCCCGGAGGTCCGTCTGCGCGAGCTCGAGGTTGGTCTGCGCCTCGCTGGCCTGGATCGCGACCCGGTCGACGCTGTCCGCGATCGAGGCGGAGCTTCGCGCCACCTCCTCCATGTTCGCGGAGGTGGCGGTCGCCGCGGTGGTCTGCTCGAGCGTTGCCGAAGCGAGATCTTCGGCTGCGGCCGACAGCTTGGTGGCGGACTCGGCGACCTCGCCGCGGAGGCGAAACAGGACGTCGTTCAAGCGTTCGATCATGGCGTTGAACGCGTCACCCAGCCGGCGGATCTCTCCACCGCCTCTCAGGTGCACGCGTGGGGACAGGTCGCCCGCCTCGACGCTCGCGGCCGCCCGCGACAGGGCGACGAGCGGCCTGGTGGAAAGAACGGCCACGCCGATCGCGAACCCGATCAGCAGCAGGGTGCCCACGCCTTGCAACAAGGAGGTCCGGATCTCCTGCTGTTGGACGGGGGCCAGGGCGGTCGACGAGTCGATCGAGGCCACCACGACCCACCCCAGGCTGGTGATCGGCTCGTAACCGGCAAGGACCGAATGATTACGGTAGTCGACGATCCGGGTTGCTCCGCCGCCCTGGCTGAGCGCCTGGCCGTAGATCCCAGCTTCGCCCTTGGTCGCCAGCGTGCCCTTGGCGAGCATCGCGTGGTCGTCCGTGAGGACGCCCCAGTCAGAGCTGTAGAGGAGGAGATCCTGTGCGTTGACAAGGTGCACCTCCTGGTCGTGAGAGCTGACGGATCCAGCCCCGTAGGGATTGATCAGCTGTCCGAGGTCGGTGAGGCGAAGGTCTGCGCCCAGGACGCCCTGGGGCTTCAGGTCGGCGCCGATGATGGGTGCGGTCATGATCCAGTCGAGCCCGTCGGCGCCGAGCTGGACCGGGCCCAGCGTCTCGACGCTGAGGCTGTTGGCATACGTGGTACCGGGGGGACCAGACGGGAAGGCGGCTGCCGAGGAGGTGGACGCGACCACCGCACCCTTGAGGTCGAACACCTGGATCCTATCGAAGTCGGGGTGCGACGGAACCGTCGCCAGGAGGTCTGCGTTGAGGTTGGGCGCGGAGACCTGGCCAATCTCACTCCGCGCCATGATGCGGAGCTCCGCTTGGCGCTCGGACACCCAGTCCGTGATTCGCACGGACGTGCTTTCAGCCGTCGCCTCGGCGCGGACCTGGACCTGGTCGATGCTGGTCTGGGCGCTCCACCTGGCCACCATCAAACCGAGGGCGATCGAAATCGGAATCGAGACCAAGAGCATCGCGGCGACCACGCGCACGAAGTAGGAGTCGAAAAGCTTCCAGCGCCTCCAGCTCCCGCGCAGCGGTGTGGGTCCTGGCGCGCCCTCGATGACTCGAAACGGCGTCGGCGGGGTGACGAGAGTGGAGGCCGGCGGAGGCCCGCGTCGAAGCTGCACCCCTTCTTAGTACACCGGGGGTGCCACTTTGTCGCCATTGGTGGGCACTGCGGTGATCCCCTGTAAGAGGATGGCTCCGGCCGGCCTAGAG
>Ga0307372_10002391_pt1 | contig 31134 bp, 37 predicted proteins | sample OX1MG_FD_202533 | JGI IMG/M metagenome (GOLD analysis project Ga0307372, IMG submission 202533) | Soil microbial communities from Risofladan, Vaasa, Finland - OX-1 | ecosystem: Environmental > Terrestrial > Soil > Coastal area > Acid sulfate soil | place: Finland: Risofladan, Vaasa | collected... | reverse complement strand
CCGCCGCGCATCGTGCCGTCGTCGATAATCGTCACGCCGGCGCTGGCGATTTCCGTTCCCAGCCGGCCAACGAGGAATGACGCACCGCGATAGAGCGACGGCCCCGACGCCGCGCCCGCCAGCGCGCGCAGCAAGCTCGCCGCCATATTGGGATCGAACACGACCGGCGCGCGCGTGGTCTTGATCTTGCGCGCGCCGAGCTTCCTGAGCGCGCGCCTGGCCGCGGTCAGGCCCACCGAGGCGGCTTCCTCGAGGCGGTCGAAGCGGCGGTTCTGGGTGTACCAGTCCCCGGGCTGCATCGCGCCGTTTTCTTCCGCGATCGGCGCGACCGCGAGACTGTAGGTCGTTCCCGCATAGTCGCCGGCAAAGTCCTGGCTGTTGGCGAACACCACGCGATAACGGCCCGAATCGAATTCGGCGCCCTCGGAATTTTTTATTCTGCTGTCGGCCCCGAGCGCCGCGCGCTCGGCCGTGCGCGCGATCTCGAGTGCGCGGTCGGCCTCGATGATCCCACTTGAGGGATCGGAAAGTTCGAGCTCCGGCACGGCCCGCGGATGAAGCGCCGGGTCGGGCAGGCCGGACCACTGGTCGGGCGCGGTCAGGCGCGCAAGCCGCACCGTGTCGGCGACGAACTCGCCCAGCGCCTTGCGCTCGAAGTCGGCGGTCGACGCCGTAGCCGACGATTTACCGACGAAAACGCGCACGCCGAGGCGGCGCTCACGCGAGCTTTTGAGCTTTTCGACCTCGCCCATGCGTACGCCGGCGCTGAGCGACTCGGCGGTCACGATCAAAACCTCGGCGGCGTCGGCCCCCGCGGCACGCGCCTGCGCGAGGCCCCATTGAGCAAGATCCACGCCCGGTTCGACTGATGACATCTGCGATATTTCTCCAGCCGCGATGGGATCGCGTCAGCCGTGCGTGCCGCCAACCGTGATTGCGTCGATTCGGATGGTCGGCAGGCCCACGCCCACCGGCACCGATTGACCGTCCTTGCCGCACACGCCAACGCCCGGGTCGAGTTCAAGATCGTTACCCACCATCGAGACGCGAGTGAGTACGTCGGGGCCGTTGCCGATGAGCGTCGCGCCCTTGACCGGACGCGTCACCTTGCCGTCCTCGATCAGGTAGGCCTCGGAAGCCGAAAAGACGAACTTGCCATTGGTGATGTCGACCTGGCCGCCGCCGAAGCTGACCGCGTAGAGCCCGTTGCGCACCGAGCGCATAATTTCCTCCGGGGTCGAGTTGCCGGGCAGCATGAAAGTGTTCGTCATACGCGGCATCGGGCTGTGCGCGAAGCTCTCGCGCCGTCCGTTGCCGGTCGGCGCCATCTTCATCAGTCGCGCGTTGAGGCGGTCCTGGAGGTAGCCGCGCAGGATGCCCTTTTCGATCAGCACCGTGCGTGAAGTCGGCGTGCCCTCGTCGTCGATATTGAGACTGCCGCGGCGGTTGGGGATCGTGCCGTCGTCGACCACGGTGCAGAACTCGCTCGCGACGCGCTCGCCGATACGTCCCGAGAAGGCCGACGTGCGTTTGCGGTTGAAGTCGCCCTCCAGTCCGTGGCCGATCGCCTCGTGCAGCAAGATTCCCGGCCATCCCGGCCCCAACACCACCATCATCTCGCCCGCCGGCGCGTCGACCGCGTCCAGGTTGGTGATCGCCTGGCGAGCCGCCGTGAGCGCGTGCTCGCGCCATCGATCGCCTTCGAAGAAAAAATTCCATTCGACCCGTCCGCCGCCGCCCGAGCTGCCGGACTGGCGGCCCTTGTCGTCCTCGGCGATCACCATGACGCTGAGGCGACAAAGCGGCTGCACGTCGGCCGCGATTCGCCCCTCGCTGTTGACCACCATCACGATTTTGCGCTCGGCCGCAAACGACGCCATCACGCTCTTGACCCGCGGGTCGAACTCGCGCGCCACGCGATCGATCTCGTTGAGCAGCTTTGCGCGCTCCTCCAGCGGCACCTCGAGTGGCGTGCTCTCGAGCTCGTAGAGCGCATGGCGCGGGACCGGGCGGCCGACCTGCACCGCCACAGGCGCGTCGCCGCCGCCGTGCGCGATCGCGCGGGCGGCCTCGGCGGCCAGCCGCATCCGGTCGACCGTGACCTCGTCGGAGTAGGCATAGCCGGTGCGGTCTTCGGCGCACACTCGCACGCCGACGCCGTGGCTTAGGCTCTTGCTGGTGCGATTGACGATCGAATCTTCGAGGCTGAGGCCCTCGGCGCTGCGGTATTCGAAGTAGAGATCGGCATAGTCCGCCTTGCGCTCCAGCGCGGCGCCCAGGATTCGTTCGAGCGCGCCCTCGGTCATCCCGAAGCGGCTCAGAAAGAACTTGTCAGGCTGAATCAATTCGTTGGCCATTAACGCACTCCATCGATGTCGATCGAGCTTATCAGAGCGCTCGCGGGTTCAGAACGAGGAGCCGGAAAGTCTCGGGAAGTCTGTGGATAGCGGTCGGTTTCGTGCCGTCTTCGGATTATTTTTCACGCCTTAAAGAGGGCTTTTGACCGACAATCCCGGCGTGGTGTCCCGCGAATGCTTCGACACGGCCCGAGCAGTCGTTCCGAGCTTTAGCGCCAGCGCGAAACCTCACGGCCGCCATCTTTGCGGCTGTGATGGTTTTTCTCGGAAGGGCCGTGACAAATCACGCGGCATAAGGATGCCGCGCGAGATCCCTCGACTCCGGCAGCCTTCGCTCAGCGGCTAGGTTGAAAGTCGATGAACGGCTGTCGGACGTAACTCACGAATCGCGACGTTACACTAACCGGCCGCGGCCCGGCGCTCGCCGTGCTGATGCTCGCGAGGCTCCGCTTTGCGCCGCTTCTTGCGTGGCGCGGCGGTCTCCGAAGCGCCAGTGAACTCGATGACCGAAATCGGCGCGGCGTCGCCGCGGCGCACGCCATACTTGACGACCCGGGTGTAGCCCCCCGGACGCTCCTTGAAGCGCGGCGCGATCTCGTCGAACAGCTTCTTGACCGCGCCGTGGGATCCCAGGAAAGCATAGGCGCGCCGATGCGCGGCGAGGTCGCCGCGCTTACCCAGCGTCACCATCCGGTCGGCCCAGCGCCGCAGTTCCTTGGCCTTTGCATCGGTGGTTTTGAGCCGGCCGTACTGGATAAGACTCAACACCAGATTGCGCATCAGAGCCTTGCGATGGGCCGAGGTGCGATTGAGCTTGCGGCCCGAGTTAAGGTGACGCATCGATAGTGACTCCCGCTCTAATGCCGCGCGGCGCTCAGGCCGACTCGCGCCGCTCCTGCTCGGCCCACATGCGATCGAGCTCGCTGCGCGGCGGCAGGTTGTCCAGACGCATCCCGAGCGAAAGGCCCATGTCGGTGAGGACCTCTTTGATCTCGTTGAGCGACTTGCGGCCGAAGTTTTTAATCTTGAGCATGTCCTGTTCAGTACGCTGGACCAGCTCTCCGATGTACTTGATATCGGCGTTCTGCAGCCCGTTGAAGGCGCGCACCGAGATCGGCAGTCCCTCGACCGGGCGATAGAGATACTCGTTGAGCAACGGACGCTGTTCGCCGCCCTCGACGGCGATCGGCATCTCGGCCTCTTCCTCGACTCCGGCGAAGATCGTCATCTGGTCGCGCGCCACGCGCGCCGCATAGGTCAACGCGTCGCGCGGCGAGATCGAGCCGTCGGTCCAGATTTCGAGCGCCAGGCGGTCGTAGTCGGTACGCTGACCGACGCGCGCGTTGGTCACGGTGAAGTTGACCTTCTTGATCGGCGAGTAGACGGCGTCGAGCCGGATCGTGCCGATCGGCTCTTCATCCTCGGTGCGCTCGGCCGGCGCATAGCCGCGCCCGCGCCGGATCACCAGCTCCATCTCCAGTTCGGCGCCCTTCTCGAGCGTCGCGATATGCTGGCCGGGCGTGAGCACTTCGAGGCTGGGACCGCCGGTGATGTCACGCGCGCTCACCGTGCCCTCGCCGCGCGACTTGAGCGTCGCGGTCAGATGCTCGCCCTCGTGGAGGCGCAGGCGAACCTCCTTCAAGTTGAGGACGATGTCGGTCACGTCCTCCTTGACCCCGGGCATGGTAGAAAACTCGTGCAGCACGTTTTTCATCCGCACCGCGGTGATCGCAAAGCCGGGCAACGAGGACAGCAGGATGCGGCGCAGACCGTTGCCGATCGTTATGCCGTAGCCACGCTCCAGGGGTTCGGCGAAGAACCGTCCATAGGTCGGGGTCAGTTCCTTCTCCTCGAACTCGACAGCCTTCGGCTTAATTAAATCGCGCCAATCATTGTGCATATCCGATCGCTCTTCTCCGGAAGTTTTTTCGCCCCCACCTCGCCCCCGCACTCCACCAGGTCGCGCGCGGCCTTAGCGCGAGTAGTGCTCGACAATCAGCTTCTCGCTGACCGGCATCGTCAGATCGGCGCGCGCAGGCAGCGCGCGTATCGAGCCCCGAAACTGATCGCGCTCGAGCGTAATCCACGACGGCGCCCCGCGGCGCTGCGACATCTCGATCGCCTCGACGATCACCTTTTTGGCGCGGCTGCGGCTCGCCACGCTCACCACCTCACCCACGTCGAGCAGGTAGGACGGCACCGTCACCGGCTTGTTGTCGACTTCGATATGGCCGTGGCGCACGATCTGGCGCGCCTGAGCGAGCGAACTGGCGAAGCCGAGCCTGTAGACCATGCTGTCGAGCCGGCGCTCGAGCAGCACCAGCAGGTTCTCGCCAGTGATCCCGGGCATCCGCTCGGCCATCTCGAAGTAGCGTTTGAACTGCGTCTCCATTAGACCATAAATCCGCCTGACTTTCTGCTTCTCGCGCAGGCGAATCGCAAACTCCGAAAAGCGCGTGCGTGCCTGGCCGTGCGCGCCAGGGGGATAGTTGCGCCGTTCGATCGCGCATTTGTCCGTGTAGCAGCGCTCGCCCTTCAAGAAGAGCTTGAGCCCTTCGCGCCGGCAGAGCCGGCATACCGGTCCTAGATACCTTGCCACCTTGTTGTGCTCTCCTAAACGCGGCGCCGCTTGGGCGGCCGGCATCCGTTGTGCGGGATCGGCGTCACGTCCTTGATCGAAATGACCGAAAGCCCCGCCGCTTGCAGCGCGCGCACCGCCGATTCGCGTCCGCCGCCCGGGCCCTTGATGTACACCACCACTGCACGCATCCCAACGTCGCTAACCTTGCGTGCCGCCGCTTCCGCGGCCATCTGCGCGGCGAAAGGCGTGCCCTTGCGCGAGCCCTTGAAGCCGACCGATCCCGCGCTCGCCCACGCGACCACCAGACCCTGCTGATCCGTGATGGTGACGATGGTGTTGTTGAAAGTCGCATGCACGTGCGCGATACCCTCGGGCACCGTGCGCCGCACTCGCCGGCGCCGCGGTGCGGGCGCCGCACCTGCCGCGCCGGGCGCTCCGGCAGTCGCCGCGGGCCCGCCGCCCGCGCCAGCCGCGGATTTGTCGCCGCCGCCAGAGGAGCCCTGGCCACCCTGCGCCTGGCCCGCCGCGGGCCTCGTTTCCTTGTTCTCGTCAGCCATTAGGCTTGCGTTCTCTCCTGCACTTCGGCCGGTATTTCAGGCCGATCAGTTCCAACCGATGAATCCCACACGGCACGCCCGCGCCGCCCTAGCCCTTGGAGGGCGACTGCTTCTTGCCCGCGACGACCTTGCGCGGGCCCTTGCGCGTACGCGCGTTGGTATGGGTGCGCTGGCCGCGCGCCGGCAGTCCGCGGCGATGGCGGATGCCGCGGTAGCATCCGAGATCCATCAGCCGTTTGATCGACTGCTGCAGTTCGCGCCGCAGGTCGCCCTCGACCTTGAACTTCTCGTCGATGACGTTGCGGATGCGAACCTGCTCGTCGGCGCCCAAGTCGTCGCTGTTGCGTGCCGGATCGACCTTGGCTTCGGCGAGGATCTTCTGCGCCGCGCTACGCCCGATTCCATAGATATAGGTCAGCGCGATTTCCATCCGCTTGTGATGCGGCAATTCGACTCCGGCTATGCGTGCCATGCGGCGACTCTCCCTTCCTTTCGGTCTTGTCCCGACTCAGCCTTGACGCTGCTTGTGGCGCGGGTTGGAACACAGGATGCGCACCACGCCCTCGCGGCGCACAACCTTGCAATTTTTGCAGATTTTTTTTACTGACGCCCTGACTTTCATCGCATCCTGTCCGTTTTCTTATGCCGTCGTGTCCGTTACCCAATCCTGCTCGTGATGCCCCGCCGCCCGGAGCGACTCAGCGCATCCGATAGGTTATCCGTCCGCGAGTCAGATCGTACGGCGACAATTCCACCGTGACCCGGTCGCCCGGCAGAATCTTGATGTAATGCATCCGCATCTTCCCCGAAATATGGGCCAGTACGCGATGCCCGTTCTCCAGCGTCACCCGGAACACCGCGTTGGGCAGCGCTTCGAGCACGGTGCCCTGCACCTCGATGGCGTCGCCCTTAGACATTTGCCACTTCGCTCAAAATCCGCGGCCCGCCGGCCGTAATCGCAATCGAGTGCTCGAAGTGCGCCGACAGTTTGCCGTCGGCGGTCACCGCCGTCCAACCGTCGTCGAGAATGCGCAGTTCGGGCACTCCTTCGTTGATCATCGGTTCTATCGCGAGCGCCATCCCCTCCTGCAAGCGTGGATTCGGCATCCCGCGCCGCACGTAGTTGGGCACTTGCGGATCCTCGTGCAGGCTGCGCCCGATGCCATGCCCCGCGAAATCGGTCACCACCGAGAAGCCCGCGCTCTCGGCGGTCTGCTGCACGGCGCGTGCGATGTCGCTTATCCGGTTGCCGACCCGCGCCTGTTCGATTCCCGCATAGAGCGAAGCGCGCGTGACGTGCAACAAGCGTTCGGCGCGACCCGAGATTTTACCCACCGGCACGGTGCGCGCCGCGTCGCCGTAAAAGCCCTGGTACACCACGCCGAAGTCCAAGCTCACGATATCGCCCGGTTTTAGCCGCCGTCCCGAAGGAATACCGTGGACGATCTCGTCGTTGACCGATACGCACAGGGTCTTGGGATAAACCACATCGTGCGGCTTATAGCCCTTGAACGCCGGCCGCGCACCCTTGCTATAGGTCAGATCCTCGGCAAGCCGGTCGAGATCCTCGGTGGTTATACCGGGCCTCACCGCCGCCACCAGCTCTTCGAGGATTTCGGCCACGATCATGCTCGCCTTGCGCATCAACGCGATCTCCTCGGGACTCTTCAGCAGGATCACGCCAGTCAATCCTTTGCCTCGGTCTTCGCCGCGACCTTGACCGCGGCGGCGCCGGCGTTGCTCAGCGCGTCGAGGATACGCTGCTGAATCTCCTCGGGCCGTCCGATCCCGTCGAGCTGTACCAGCAATCCCGCCCGTTCGTAATATTCCAGCAGCGGCCGCGTGGTCGCCGCGTAGACTTCCAGGCGCATCCGCACGGTGTCCTCCGCGTCGTCGTCGCGCTGGTAAAGCTCGCCGTTGCAGTTATTGCAAAGATTATGATTGCGCGGCGGATCGTAAATCAGATGATACATCGCTCCGCAATTCTTGCAGGTGCGCCGCCCGGAGATGCGCTTGACGATTTCATCATCCGGCACGATTATAGCCACTACCTTGTCGAGCTGCCGAGGGGGTAAGCCCCCCTTAAGAATCGAGCTCAGCGTCTCGGCCTGCGCCGCCGTGCGCGGGAAGCCGTCCAGGACGAAGCCGGACGCGGCGTCGGGCTGATTCAGCCGCTCCTCGACGAGCTTGAGCACCAACTCGTCGGGAACCAGCGCGCCCTTATCCATGTAGCGCTTCGCCTCCACGCCCAGCGCGGTGCGCTTGCGAACGGCCGCACGCAAGAGGTCGCCGCTCGCCACCTGCGGCACGTTCAGACGCTTCTCGAGCATCCTTGCCTGCGTGCCCTTGCCCGCTCCGGGCGGGCCCGTGAGAACCAGCCGCACTTGGGCCTACCCCCTGCGGGACTTGACACGGCCGCGCCGCATGAAGCCCTCATAGTTGCGAGTCAGCAAATGGGTTTCCATCTGGGCCACCGTGTCCAGGGCCACGCCGACCACGATCAACAGCGCGGTGCCGCCGAAGTAAAACGGCACGTTGAAGCGCTGAATCAGGAGAGTCGGCAGGACGCATACGATGCTGACGTAGATGGCGCCGAACAGGGTTATTCGCGACAGCACCCGATCGATGTACTCGGCGGTGAAGCGTCCCGGACGGATGCCCGGGATGAAGCCGCCGTACTTCTTGAGATTGTCGGCGACGTCTACCGGATTGAAGGTGACGGCCGTGTAGAAATAGCAGAAAAACACGATCAGGGCGACGTACACGACATTGTATATCCATCCGCCCGGAGTCAGGAGCGCCGAATAATTCTTGGCCGCCGGAATGAAGGTCGCCACGGTGGCCGGAAAGACCAGAATCGACGACGCGAAGATCGGCGGGATGACGCCGGCCGTGTTGACCTTGAGCGGCAAGTGCGAGCTCTGCCCGCCATAGACCCGCCGTCCGACCACGCGGCGCGCGTACTGAATCGGTATCCGGCGCTGGCCGGTCTCGACGTAGACGATACCGCCGGTGACGCCCACCGCGATCAGCAAAATAACGATCAGCACGAACAGGCTCATCTCGCCCTCGCGCACGAACTGGAAGGTCGTGGAAAGGGCGCTCGGCAGACGCGCCACGATCCCGGCCATGATGATCAGCGAGATGCCGTTGCCGATGCCCCGCTCGGTAATCTGCTCGCCGATCCACATCACGAACATCGAGCCCGCGGTGACCGTGAGCACGGTGAGAATGCGGAAGCTCCAGCCCGGAGCGTATACTACCGAGCCGCCGCCCGGCGCCTGGATGTGCTCGAGCGAGACCGCGATCATGAAACCCTGCACCACCGACAGCATGACCGTTCCGTAGCGCGTGTACTGGCTGATCTTGCGCCGCCCCGCCTCGCCTTCCTTGTACAGCTCGTCGAGATAAGGCCACGCGACCTTGAGCAGGTCCAGGATGATCGCGACCGAGATGTAGGGCATGATGCCCAGCGCGAAGACTGAGAACCGCTCCAGCGCGCCGCCCGAGAACAGATTAACCCATCCGAACAGCGTGCTCGAAGCCGCGTCGAAGAACGCGGCGAGCGCCTGCCCGTCGATTCCCGGCGTGGGCACGGCTACGCCGGCGCGGTAGACGACCAACATGACGGCCGTAAACCACAGCCGGCGGCGCAACTCGGGGATGCGCGAGGCGTTTGAGAACCCGTCAAGCATTAAGCTTTGGGTTGTCCTCGATTAACTCCGCCACACCTCCGGCCGCCGCGATCTTCTCTTTCGCGCTCGACGAAAACGCATGCGCGCGGATCGTCATCCGTCCCGCAAGCGCGCCGTCGCCGAGTACCTTGACCTTGTCCGCGGCGCGGATAATCCCGCGCTCGGCCATCAGCGCCGGATCGATATTATCGACGCCCAACCCAGCCAGCCGCTTGAGGTTGACCACTACGAACCCCTCGCGCCGGTCCTCGGTCTTCTGCAAGCGGCGAAATCCGCGCTTGGGCACGCGTCGCTTGAGCGGCATCTGGCCGCCCTCATAGCCCGGCGGCGTATTACCGCCCGAGCGCGAGCCCTTGCCCTTGTGCCCGCGTCCCGCGGTCTTGCCGCTGCCGGAGCCGATTCCGCGGCCCACCCGCGCGTGGCGCCGCTTGGAGCCCGGCGCCGGCTTGAGCGTATGTAAATCTATCGACATTACTTCTTCACTTCGGCGACCAGGTGCGAGACCCGTCGCAACATGCCATCGACCGACGGGCTGCGCACCAGCTCGCTCTCGCTGCCCACCTTGCGAAGCCCCAGTCCCTTAAGCGTCTGGCGCACGCGCTGGTTGGTCCCGATGGGACTGCGCACCAGCTTGATTCTGATCGGCTGCGACATCGCGTGCGTCTCTCCTTCGTTCTAACTTACCGTCCCGCGCTCAGGCCGCGGCCGGCCGCTTGGGGCCGTGCTCGCGCGTGCGCAGGATATCCTGGGGGCTGCGCAACTCGGCGAGCGCCTCCAGCGTGGCCTTCACCAGATTGTGCGGGTTGGACGAACCCAGCCGCTTGGTCAGGATGTTACGGATGCCCGCCAGCTCGACCACCGCGCGCACGCCGCCCGCCGCGATAACCCCGGTGCCCTCGGAGGCCGGCTTGAGAATCACCTTGCCCGCGCCGAAGCGCCCGAGCACCTCGTGCGGAATCGTCCCGTCCCGTAGCGGCACCCGCATCAGGCTCTTCTTGGCACGTTCGACGCCCTTGCGAATCGCCTCGGGCACTTCGTTGGCTTTGCCCAACCCGAAGCCGACCAGGCCGTTCTGATCTCCGGCCACCACCAGCGCGCTGAAGCTGAAGCGCCGGCCGCCTTTGACGACCTTGGCCACCCGGTTGATGTGGACGACCTTTTCCTTGATGTCGAGACCTTGCGTTTCTATCCGCTGTGCCACAATGCTCCCGTTTGCGAAAAGGTTCGCACCGCTAAAACTTCAGTCCCGCCTCGCGCGCGGCGTCGGCCAGCGCCTTCACGCGGCCATGATAAAGAAACCCATTGCGGTCGAAGATGACCTGGCTGATTCCTTTGCTCAGACAGCGCTCGGCGATCGTCTTGCCCACCACCTTGGCGGCCTGCACATTGCGCTGGCTCTTGAGTCCCTCGCGCAACTCGGCGCTGAGCGTCGAGGCGGCCACCAGTGTCTGGCCCGAATCGTCCGACACCACCTGCGCATAGATGTGGTTGAGCGAACGATAGACCGACAACCGCGGCCGCTCGTCGCTGCCCCGCACCCGGCGCCGCACGCGCCGGCGACGCTCCATCCGTTTTGCAAATCGCTCCGCAGCCATCTTGATCCGCTCCCGGGGCCCTAGCCCGCCGCTGCTCCGGCCGCCGCTTTGCCGGCTTTGCGGCGGATTTTCTCGGTTGCGTACTTGATGCCCTTGCCCTTGTACGGCTCGGGCGGCCTGAGCTCGCGCACCTGCGCGGCCACCGACCCAATCAACTGGCGGTCCGCGCTCTCCAGTGTGATCGTCACCTGCCGGTCAACTTTGGCCGTCACGCCCGGCGGCAACTGGTAGACGATCGGATGCGAGTATCCCAGGGTGAAATGAATATTGCTGCCGCGCACCTCGGCCCGGTAGCCGACGCCGTTAATCTCGAGCACCCGGGTGAACCCCTTGCCCACGCCTTCGGCCATGTTGGCGACCAGCTTGCGCACCAAGCCGTGTAACGAGCGTTCCTGCTGCGTGTCGCCCGGGCGCTTCACTTCGATCCGCGAGTCGCTCATTTCCAGCGCGAAGCCCGGCGGCAGCTTCAGTTCGAGCTTGCCCTTGGGACCCTCGAGCTTGAGCAGGCCGGCCGCGAGTTGGGCCTTCACGCCTTTTTCCAGAGTCACCGGCAATCTGCCTATGCGCGACATCGGCCCGTTCCCCCTACCAAATCCTCAGCAGAACTTCGCCGCCGACCTTTTTGCGCCGCGCTTCGCGATCGGTCATCACCCCGAGCGGCGTCGTTACCACCTGCACCCCCATCCCGTGCGGCACGCGCGGCATCGAATTCGCCCCCGCGTAGCGGCGCAGGCTGGGACGGCTGACCCGTTCGATTCCCCGGATAACCGGTTCGCGCTCGCCCGAGTAGCGCAGGCCCACGACCAGCTTCTTGTTGGGGATTTCGCCGGCCACTTCGACTCCGCCCAAAAAACCCTCGGCCGATAGCGTGCGGCAAATCGCTTCGCGCATGCGCGAATGTGGGACTTCGACCTGGTTGTAACGCGCATGCATGGCGTTGCGAATCCGGGTCAGCAACTCAGCGATGGGATCGGTCTGCGACATTAAATCCTTCTGATCTTGTTGCCGGTCGTGGTTTCCTGTTGGCTTCCCGTTGCCCGTCGATTCCTGGAGCGGCCGGCAGCGCCGGCCGCCGCTACCAACTCGCCTTGATCACTCCGGGCAGCGCGCCGCGCAACGCGTTCTTGCGCAAGCACAGCCGGCACATCTTGAAGCGCCGATAGTACGCGCGCGAGCGTCCGCACAGCGGACAGCGGTTGTGCTGGCGCGTCTTGAACTTGGGCGTGCGCAGCGCCTTTACCCGCAGACAGGTCTTCGCCATCTCTCGTTACCCTACGCCGCCCGTGCCGCGGCTTCGCGCTCGAGCGCCCCGCGAAACGGCATCCCCAGCGCGCGCAGCAGCGTGTAGCCCTCGAAATCGCTGCGCGCGGTCGTGTTGATCGTCACCGTCAGCCCCTTCACGCGCTCGACCTTGTCCAGGTTGAGCTCGGGAAAAATCGTATGCTCGCGCAGCCCCAGCGAATAATTGCCGCGGCCGTCGAATGCCTTGTCGCTCACGCCGCGGAAGTCGCGCACGCGCGCGAGCGACACGTTCACCAGGCGGTCGAAGAACTCGTACATCCGCTCACGCCTGAGCGTCACCATCGCGCCGATCGGCATGCCCTCGCGCAGCTTGAAATTCGAGATCGCCTTGCGCGCCCGCGTGATGACCGGCTTCTGGCCCGTCACCACCTTGAGCTCCTCGACCGCGGCGTCGAGAATTTTAACGTTGTCGCGCGCCTCGCTGAGCGACATATTGATCACAATCTTCTGCAACCGCGGCGCGCGCATCGGGTTTTCGATCTTAAGCTCGCGCATCAGAACCGGACGGAGCTCCTGCTCGTAGCGCAGCCGCAGCCGCGCCGGCACCTTGGGCTCGGGCTCGCGCGGCTTGGCCTCGGCCTTGGGCTCGGCCGCCGCAGCCGCGCCGCCGCCGGCGCCCTTCTTGCTCTGACGCTCGGCCTTCGGCTCTTTTTTGGGCTTCTGCGACTTGTCTTTTTCGTCCGCCATCACTCGTTACCCAGCGCTTCGCCGCAGCGGCGGCATACGCGCGTGCGCTCGCCGTCGGCCGTTTCGGTTCTCTTTACTCCGACGCGCACCGGCGCGTTGCAGCGCTCGCAGAACACCATCACGTTGGAGATGGCGATCGGCGCTTCCTTCTCGACGATACCGCCGGGGCTGGTGGCACCACGCGGCTTGGAATGGCGCTTCACGATGTTCAGCCGCTCGATAATCACGCGGCCTTCACCCGGGAGCACCTTGAGCACCTTGCCGGTCTTGCCCCGCTCGCGCCCGGTGATCACCATCACCATGTCGTTCTTCTTGACCGGATACTTGGCCGAGTCGCGCGCGGGAGTCATCACAGCACCTCCGGAGCAAGCGAAATGATCTTCAGAAAGCGCTTGGCGCGCAGTTCGCGCGCCACCGGGCCGAAGATGCGCGTGCCGATCGGCTCGTGCTGATTGTCGACCAGCACCGCCGAGTTGTCGTCGAAACGGATGTAGCTCCCGTCGTTGCGGCTGATCTCCTTGCTGGTGCGCACGATCACGGCGCGCGCGACGTCGCCCTTTTTGACCTTGGCATTCGGAATCGCTTCGCGAACCGCCACCACGATAACGTCGCCCACAGTGGCATAGCGCCGGCGCGAGCCGCCGAGCACCTTGATGCACATCACCTTGCGCGCGCCCGAATTGTCGGCCACGTCCAGCACCGTTCGCATCTGCACCATGACGCCTGCGCTCCCTTAGCCGGCCGCCCGCGTCAGCACTTTGCTGACGCGCCAGCGCTTGCGTCGCGAAATCGGCGGCGATTCGATGATCAGCACACGGTCGCCCTCGTGGCACTCGCCGCGTTCGTCGTGCGCCATGAAACGCGTGCGCTGACGTATCCGTTTGCCGTAGAGCGGATGCTGGACCAGCCGGTCCACCCGCACCACGACGGTCTTGGCCGCCTTGGCCGAGACCACCACGCCCACGCGCTGTTTAACTCGCTCCCGCATCGCTCGCCTTCGTCCGTGCGGCGGCGCTTACGCCGCCGGTCCGCTCTTCTGCCGCAGCAGAGTCATGATCCGCGCCAGTTCCTTGCGCGCGCGCCGATAGTTCGACGGGTTGTCGAGCTGATTGGTGCGCAGCTTGAGCTTGAGGCGGAAAATTTCCTCGCGCGCCTCGCGCTCCTTGAGCCGCAAGTCACCGGCATTCATCTGTTTGAGTTCGTCAAGCTCCAAGGCTCTCGCCCTCCCGCTCGACCACGATCGTCTTGACCGGCAACTTGTGCGCCGCCAGACGCATCGCCTCGTGCGCGGTTGCCCGGTCCACCCCTTCCATCTCGAACAGGATACGTCCCGGCCGCACCACGGCGGTCCAGCCCTCGGGGCCGCCCTTGCCCTTGCCCATCCGGGTCTCGGCCGGCTTCTTGGTGAACGGCTTGTCCGGAAAAACCCGGATCCACACCCGGCCGCCGCGCTTGATATGGCGAGTCAGCGCGATACGCGCAGCCTCGAGCGCGCGCGCGTCGACTCGCGCGGTCTCGACGCTCTTGAGCCCGTAGTCGCCAAAGGCCAGTTCCAGGCCGCGCGACTCCGCGCCGCGCACCCGGCCCTTCTGGATCTTGCGATGTTTAACTTTCTTGGGCTGAAGCATTTTGCAATCCCGCTGCCGCCGTCACGCTCCCGGTCACTGCTGATGGGCTCCGCTAAGGCCGGAGCGCCGGATGTCTTCCTCTTTGCGGGTCAGAACCTCGCCGCGGAAAATCCATACCTTGACGCCGATCTGGCCGTAGGTGGTGCGCGCCTCGGCGAATCCGTAGGCCACGTCCGCACGCAGCGTCTGCAGCGGCACGCGTCCTTCGCGATACCACTCGACCCGCGCGATTTCGGCGCCGCCCAGGCGCCCCGCGACGTGAACCTTCACCCCCTGCGCGCCCATCCGCATCGCGCGCAGCACCGCCTCTTTCATCGCCCGGCGAAAGGCCACGCGCCGCTCCAGTTGCAACGCGATATTCTCGGCCACCAGTTGCGGGTCAAGGTCGGGGCGGCGCACTTCATGGATATTGATGAACGCCTCCTTGCCCTTCATCAGTTTCTGGATATCGCCCTTGAGCTTGTCGATTTCGGCGCCCTTCTTGCCGATCACGATTCCCGGACGCGCGGTATGGATGTTGATCTTGGCCTTGTTGGCCATCCGTTCGATTTCGATCCGCGAGATGCCGGCGTGGTAGAGGCGGCGCTTGATGAAGTCGCGCAGCTTCAGATCCTCGTGCAGCAGCGCCGCGTAGTTGTGCGACGCGTACCACTTGGAATCCCAACCCTCGATAATGCCGAGCCGCAGCCCGCGCGGATGCGATTTCTGTCCCATGGCTCCCTACGAGGCCCGCTCGTCAACCACCACCGTCAGATGACTGGTGCGCTTGAGGATCGGCGTTGAATGCATGTGCGCGCGCGCGAGCGACCGCTTCCAGGTCGGCCCGGTGTCGGCGGTCGCGCGTTTTACGTACAGCCGGTCCTCGTCGACGTTCTGCTGGTCGCGCGCATTGGCCACCGCCGCCAGCAGGGTTTTCGACACGACCTTGGCGCTGCGCTTGGCCGTGAACTCGAGCACCGAGAGCGCCAGATCGATCTTTTTGCCCACGATAAGCTCGCACACCAGCCGCAGCTTTTGCGGCGAGATGCGCACGTGACGCGTTTTGGCAACCGATTCCATCGCGAACCCTTTCTCAGCCTCCCGCTGCCGCCGGTTTGGCCGCCGCGGCCGACGGCGGCGGAGCACCGCCGCCGCCCGATCCCTTCACCTCGCCCTTGCGGTCGCCCGCATGGCCGTGAAAGGTGCGGGTGGGAGAAAACTCGCCCAGCTTGTGACCGACCATGTTCTCGGTGCAGTAGACCGGGATGAACTTGTGGCCGTTATGCACCGCGAACGTCAGCCCCACCATGTCCGGCACCACCATCGAGCGCCGCGACCAGGTCCGGATAATCCGCTTGTCGCCCGAGGCGAGTGCGGCCGCGACCTTGCGTTCCAGATGGCCATCGATGAACGGACCTTTTTTGAGCGACCTCATTTTAAACTCTGCCTAACGCTTGCCCTTGGGCCGGCGGCTCACGATGTAATGGTCCGACGGCTTTTTGCCGCGCGTCTTGTAACCCTTGGCCGGCTGCCCCCACGGCGATTGCGGATGATTGCCCTTGGAGCGCCCCTCGCCGCCGCCGTGCGGATGATCGACCGGATTCATCGCCATCCCACGCACGTGCGGGCGTTTGCCCAGATGGCGGCTGCGGCCGGCTTTGCCGATCGAAATATTTTCATGGTCCAAGTTGCCGACCTGTCCGATCGTCGCGCGACACTCGGCCTGCACCATCCGCTGCTCGCCCGAGGGCAGCTTGAGCAGCGCGAACTTGCCTTCCTTGGCCATCAACTGCGCCGCCGTACCCGCGCCGCGCACCAGTTGCGCGCCCGCGCCGGGCTTGAGTTCCACGCCGTGCACCATCGTGCCGAGCGGGATGTTACGCAGGGCCAGCGCATTGCCCGGCTTGATATCGGCCTGCGGCCCCGACTCGACCTTGTCGCCCTGCTTGAGACCCTCGGGCGCCAGGATGTAGCGTTTCTCGCCGTCGGCGTAGTGCAGCAGCGCGATATTGGCCGACCGGTTGGGATCGTATTCGAGCGCCGCGACCACGGCCGGCACGCCGTCGTGCTTGCGCTTGAAATCGATCAGCCGCAGGCGGCGCTTATGGCCGCCGCCGCGATGGCGGGTGGTCATGCGGCCGCGGTTGTTGCGCCCACCCGAATGCTTGAGCGGCGCGAGCAGACGCTTCTCGGGCGGCTTGGTGGTGAGCCCCGAAAAATCCGCCAGCTGCATGAAGCGCTGACCCGGAGTCCGCGGATTGAGTTGTATTACCGCCATCGCAAATTCACCCGACTGCCAATATCACCCGGCCAAAATCACGCGGCATAAGGCTGCCGCGCGAGATCCCTCCGACTCCGCTCGCAGATTCGCTTCGCTCAGGATCACCGGCTCTTGTATGCAACCTATCAATGGCCCACCAGTTCTAGAGGCCCTCGAAAAATTCAATCTTGTCGCCTTCCTTGAGCGTCACGTAGGCCTTCTTCCAGTCCGACCGCGAGCCCACGATTCGGCCGCGGCGGCGCTTCTTGCCCAGCACCCTGAGCGTCCGCACCTTGAGCACGCTTACCTTGAACAGGCGCTCGACCACTTCGCGAATCGCATCCTTGCTCGCTTCCGGGCGCACCCGAAACACGACCTGGTTGCCTTCCTCGTTGACCGCCGTGCCTTTCTCGGTGATGAGCGGCGCGAGAATCAGATTCTCCGCGCTCATCGCACCTCTCCCTTAAGCCGCGCTTCGATTGCCCGCGCGACCGGCTCGCTCATCAGCACTTCGTCGTAGTTGAGCAGGTCGTAAACATTCAGCCCCGCCACCAGCAGCACCTTGTGCGCGGCCAGGTTGCGTGCGGCGCGGAAAAAACTCTCTTCGCCCTCGCCCAGCACGATCAGCGCGTGCTTGAGGCCGAGCGCTTCGAGCATCGCCTTGGCCGCCTTGGTCTTGGGCTCGGCCAGCTCCAGCGACTGCGTAACCATCAGCTTGCCGTTGGCCGCGCGGTCCGAGAGCGCGAGACAAAGCGCGCGGCGCCACGCCTGCTTGGGCATCTTGTAGGAATAATCGCGCGGCTGCGGCCCGAAAATCGTCCCGCCGTGACGCCAGATGGGCGAACGAATCGAGCCGGCGCGCGCCCGCCCGGTGCCTTTTTGCCGCCACGGCTTTTTTCCGCCGCCCGAGATGAATCCGCGGGTCTTGGTCGACGCGGTTCCCGAGCGCCGGTTGGCCATCTGCATTTTCACCGCTTCGTACAAAATCGATTTGTCGCCGGTGCGGCCGAAGACCGCGCCCGCCACCTCGATCTCACCCACGCGCTCGCGCGCCGCCGAAAAGAGCGGCACCCTCACCGCCTCGGGCGCCTTCGCCGTCCCGCGATACTTGCGCTCAGCCATTGGCCGACTCCGCCGTCCGACGGCTCCGCTCCTTAGCAGAGTGATGCACCACCACCGTCGTGCCGTCGGCGCCGGGCACCGCGCCCGACACCAGAATCGCGTTGTCGTCGGGCAGAATCTCGAGCACCCGCAAATTGAGCACCGTGGCGCTCTCGTTGCCCAGTTGTCCCGCCATCCTCATCCCCTTGCGCACGCGGCCCGGGTACGAGCGGTTACCGATCGAGCCGCCGTGGCGAAAATACTCGTGCGTGCCGTGCGAGCCGGGAAAGCCGGCGAAGTGATGGCGCCGGATGACGCCGGCGTAGCCGCGTCCCTTGGAAGTCCCCGAGACGTCCACCACGTCGCCGGCCTTGAAGACGTCGGCGGCGGCGATATTCTGGCCCGGCTTGAGTTCGCTTTCGCCGCGGCGGTCGAACTCACCCAGCTTGACTCCCGGCGCCACCTCGGCCTTGGCGTAATGGCCGCGCAGCGGGGAGGTCACGCGCGAGGCCCGCCGCCGCCCAAAGCTTATCTGCACGGCGTCGTAGCCGTCGGTCGCGGCGGTCTTGATCTGAGTCACCGCGCACGGGCCGAGCTGAATGACCGTCGCCGCCCGCACCGTGCCGGTGGCCTCGGTCACCTGGGTCATGCCCAGCTTTTTTCCAATAAGTCCGCTCAGCATGGCGCGCTACTCGAGCTTGATTTCGACATCGACGCCGGCGGCAAGGTCGAGCTTGCCGAGCGCGTCGATGGTTTGTTGGGTCGGTTCGAGCACGTCGAGCAGCCGCTTGTGGGTCCGGATCTCGAAATGCTCGCGCGATTTCTTGTCGACGTGCGGCGAGCGATTGACGCAAAAGCGCTCGACCCGCGTGGGCAGCGGAATCGGTCCCGCCACGCGCCCGCCGGTACGCCGAATCGTATCCACGATCTCGCGCACCGACTGGTCGAGCAGCCGATAGTCGTACGCTTTAAGGCGTATGCGGATCTTGTCGTTCATCTAAACCAGATTCCCGTGAGCCGCACTTGCCGGCATTCCCGCGCACATCCCGATTCTCGCCCTCATCGCCGTCGCGTCTGTTTCTTCAGAACTCTTTACTTCAAAACCTTGGAAACCACGCCCGCGCCGACCGTGCGTCCGCCCTCGCGGATGGCGAAGCGCAGCCCCTCGTCCATCGCGACCGGCGTGATCAGCTCGCCCGTAATCTTGATGTTGTCGCCCGGCATCACCATCTCGGTGCCTTCGGGCAGATTGAGCACGCCCGTCACGTCGGTGGTGCGGAAGTAGAACTGCGGCCGGTAGCCGGTGAAGAACGGGGTATGCCGCCCACCCTCCTCCTTGGTAAGGATGTAGGCCTCGGCTTCGAAGCTGGTGTGCGGCGTGATGCTCCCCGGCTTGGCCAGCACCTGTCCGCGTTCGATATCTTCGCGCTTGAGCCCGCGCAGGAGCACGCCGATATTGTCGCCGGCCTGTCCTTCGTCGAGAATCTTGCGGAACATCTCGACTCCGGTCACGACCGTCTTGGAGGTGTCGCGAAAGCCCACGATTTCGACTTCCTCGCCGACCTTGACCTTGCCGCGCTCCACGCGTCCGGTGACCACCGTGCCGCGGCCGGAAATCGAGAACACGTCCTCGACCGGCATCAGGAAGGGCTTTTCGATCTCGCGCGTGGGCTGCGGGATGTAGCTGTCGACCGCCGCCATCAGGTCGAGGATCGGCTTGCAGTTGGGACAGTCGTCCTTGCCGCAGCCGCAGTTGAGCGCCTTCAGCGCGCTGCCGCGGATGACCGGAACGTCGTCGCCCGGAAATTCGTATTTCTTCAGCAGGTCGCGCACTTCGAGTTCGACCAGGTCGAGCAATTCGGGATCGTCGACCATGTCGACCTTGTTCATGAAGACCACGATCGAGGGCACCCCGACCTGGCGCGCGAGCAGGATGTGCTCGCGGGTCTGCGGCATCGGCCCGTCGTTGGCTCCGACCACCAGAATCGCACCGTCCATCTGGGCGGCGCCGGTGATCATGTTCTTGATGTAGTCGGCGTGACCCGGACAATCGACGTGCGCGTAATGACGTTTGGTGGTCTCGTACTCGACGTGCGCGATCGCGATGGTGATGCCGCGCTCGCGCTCCTCGGGCGCCTTGTCGATTTGATCGAAGGCGACGAAATGGGCGAGTTTGCGCGCGGACAGCACCTTGGTGATCGCCGCGGTGAGCGTGGTCTTGCCGTGGTCGATATGCCCGATCGTGCCCACATTCGCGTGCGGCTTATTGCGTTCGAATTTAGCCTTGCCCATGATCCGTCCTCCGGTGAGACCCTCCCTGCTTGACTCCGTTAGGCCCGAGCGCGCTCGTTGGCGTTCTCGCCACTGCGCTCCATTAACTCCGCGTATATCTGCTGCGGCACCGGTTCGTAGGCGCCGAACTGCATCGTGTAAGTCGCCCGCCCCTGCGTCATCGAACGCAGTCGAGTGGCGTAACCGAACATCGTGGCCAGCGGCACGCGCGCTTCGACCACCTGGGCGCCGGCGCGGTTCTCCATGTTGAGAATCTTGCCGCGGCGCCCGTTCAAATCGCCGATTACCTCGCCCATGAACTCCTGCGGCATCACCACTTCGACTTCCATCACCGGCTCGAGCAGCACCGGGTCGGCCCGCTCGACCGCCTCGCGCAAACCCATCGAGGCCGCAATCTTGAACGCGAGTTCCGAGGAATCGACCTCGTGATACTTGCCGTCGAGCAGGATGGCGCGCACGTCGACCATCGGGTAACCCGCCAGCACCCCGGTCTCCATCGCCTCCTTCACGCCGTCTTCAACCGACGGGATAAAGTTGCGCGGAATCGATCCGCCCTTGGTGGCGTCGACGAACTCGAAGCCGCCGCCCTTCTCGAGCGGTTCGATGCGCAGCTCGACCACGCCGAACTGGCCATGGCCGCCGCTTTGGCGCACGAAACGGCCTTCGGCCTCCGCCGGCTTGCGGATGGTCTCGCGGTAGGCGACTTGCGGCTTGCCGACGTTGGCGTCGACCTTGAATTCGCGCAGCAGGCGGTCGACGATGATCTCCAGATGCAGCTCGCCCATCCCGGAAATCAGCGTCTGGCTGGTTTCGCGGTTGACGCTGACGCGGAAGGATGGATCCTCGCGCGCGAGCTTGGCCAGCGATTCGCCCAGGCGATCCTGATCGGCCTTGGTCTTGGGCTCAATCGCGATCTGGATGACCGGATCGGGAAATTCTATCGATTCGAGCACGATCGGATGCGCCGGGTCGCACAGCGTATCGCCGGTGGTGGTGTCGCGCAGGCCGACCGCGCAGATGTCGCCGGCGAAGACTTCGGAAATTTCCTCGCGCTTGTTGGCGTGCATCTTGACCAGCCGTCCGATGCGTTCGCGCTTGAGCTTGGTCGAGTTGAGCACCGACGATCCGCTCTCCAACCGTCCCGAGTACACCCGCAAAAAAGTCAGCGTGCCGACGTAGGGGTCGGTCATGATCTTGAACGCGAGCGCGCTGAACGGCGCGTCGTCGCGCGGCCAGCGCTCTTCCATCTTGTCGCCGACCTTGCCCATCACCGGAGGAACGTCGAGCGGCGACGGCAGATAGTCGACCACCGCGTCGAGCATCGGCTGCACGCCCTTGTTGCGGAACGCCGAACCCATCAGGACCGGGATCGCCTCGATGTTGAGCGTGGCGACGCGGATGGCCTTGCGGATCTGTTCCGGCGACGGCTCTTCCTTGCCTTCCAGGAACATCTCCATGATACGCTCGTCGTGATCGGCCAGCGTCTCGATCATCTTCTCGCGCCAGCCGCGCGCGCTCTCCTTGAGCTCGGCCGGAATTTCCTCGACCCGATAGTTGGCGCCGAGCCGATCCTCGTCCCAGATGAGCGCGCGGTTCTCGACCAGATCGATTACCCCGGTGAACTTTTCCTCGGCTCCGATCGGGAGCTGGAGCACCAGTGGCTTGGCCTTGAGCTTGTCGCGGATTTCCCCCACCACGCGCTCGAACTCCGCGCCGACCCGGTCCATCTTGTTGACGAACGCGATGCGCGGAACGCGATACTTGTCGGCCTGGCGCCACACGGTCTCGGATTGCGGCTCGACCCCGCCGACCGCGCAGAACACGGCCACTGCTCCGTCGAGCACGCGGAGGCTCCGCTCGACCTCGATGGTGAAATCGACGTGTCCGGGCGTGTCGATGATATTGACCCGGTGATCGCGCCAAAAGCAGGTGGTCGCTGCCGACGTGATCGTGATGCCGCGCTCCTGCTCCTGCACCATCCAATCCATCGTCGCGGTGCCTTCGTGCACCTCGCCGATCTTGTAATTGATCCCGGTGTAGTAAAGCACCCGCTCGGTAGTGGTGGTCTTGCCGGCGTCGATATGCGCCATAATGCCGATATTGCGCACATCTTCTATGGGAGTTTCACGCGCCATTTTATTGCTTCCGCCGCTTCCAGCTCGTCCGCTTCCCAGCCGTCCCTATCCGAATCCGAATCGCCCCAAGGGGGGTGTGTGATTGTTGCCCTGGCTTACCAGCGGTAATGGGCGAAGGCCTTGTTGGCCTCGGCCATCCGATGGGTGTCCTCGCGCTTTTTGACCGCGCCGCCACGATTACCGGCCGCTTCCAGAATTTCGACCGCCAGCCGCTCTTCCATCGATTTCTCGCCGCGCGCGCGCGCCGCCGTCACCAGCCAGCGCATCGCCAGCGAGTTGCGCCGCACCGGCCGCACTTCGACCGGCACCTGGTAGTTGGCGCCGCCCACGCGCCGCGAGCGCACTTCAACCGCGGGGCGGATGTTATCCAGCGCCCGCTTGAAAACCACCAGCCCATCCTCCTTGGAACGCTCGGCGATGGTGTCGAGCGCACGGTAGAGGATTTGCTCGGCGAGCGATTTTTTTCCCTGCACCATCACCACGTTGACGAACTTGGCGAGAGTGCGGTCGTGAAACTTTGGGTCCGGGGTGATTTCCCGGACGCGGGCCTGACCCTTGCGTGACATGGCTGTATGCTACTTCGGCTTTTTGGAGCCGTACTTGGAACGGCCCTTGCGCCGTTCTTGGACGCCGATGGAATCCAGGGTGCCGCGGATCACGTGGTAGCGCACTCCGGGCAAATCCTTGACCCGGCCGCCACGGATCAGCACCACCGAGTGCTCCTGCAGGTTGTGTCCCACGCCCGGGATATAGGTGTTGACCTCGTAGCCGTTGGACAGCCGCACCCGCGCGACCTTGCGCAACGCCGAGTTGGGCTTCTTGGGCGTGGTGGTCTTGACCTGCGTGCACACGCCGCGCTTTTGCGGCGAGCCCTGCAGGGCCGGCGCGCTTATCTTGTAGCGCTTCTTGATGCGCGCCTGGCGAATCAGCTGGTTGATGGTCGGCACGTCGTCTCTCGGGACTGCATCCGGCCGGGTGGCGTCCCTTTCCGCCCCGGCCCACTCAAGCTTGTCGAAAAAACCCGGCCCGGAGCTTCCCTCCGAGCCGGCTCTCACCCGCCCCGAGGGACGGGAAACCGCTCTTCAAATGTGAACCCCCCAAGGGCGGGCTCGCCCTCGGGGTGAACATACTTATTTAAAGCATCCAGGCCTAACTGTCAATCTCCGGCCGCCGCGGAGGCCTCCGCTATCTCGCTCTTCTCGGCCTCTTCCCCGGCCGGCGGCGCCTCGGCCGCCACCTCGACCCGATTGTAGGTCGGCAGACCCGTCCCGGCCGGAATCAGCCGGCCCATAATGACGTTCTCTTTGAGCCCGACCAACCGGTCGACCTTGCCGTTGATTGCCGCCTCGGTCAGCACCCGCGTGGTCTCCTGGAAAGACGCCGCCGAGATGAAGCTCTCGGTCGAGAGCGAGGCCTTGGTGATGCCCAGCAACAAGGGCTCTGCAATCGCCGGTTCGCCGCCCTTGGTCAGGACGCGACCGTTCTCCTCGTCGAAACGCCACTTCTCGGTCTGGTCGCCGACCAGGAAATCGGTGTCGCCGACCTCCTTGATCCGCACCCGGCGCAGCATCTGGCGCACGATGACCTCGATATGTTTGTCGTTGATCCGCACGCCCTGGAGACGGTAAATCTCCTGGATTTCGTCGACCAGGTATTTCGCCAGCGCCTTCTCGCCCAGGATGGTCAGGATGTCGTGCGGGTTGGACGAGCCTTCCATCAACGGCTCGCCGGCCCGGACCATGTCGCCCTCATGCACTCCGATATGCTTGCCCTTGGCGATCAGATACTCGCGCGCGTCGCCGACTTCGGGCGTGACCACGACCTTGCGCTTGCCCTTGGTGTCCTTGCCGAAGGAGACCTGGCCGTCGATTTCCGAAATGACCGCGAACTCCTTGGGCTTGCGCGCCTCGAACAGCTCGGCGACGCGCGGCAGTCCGCCCGTGATGTCCTTGGTCTTGGTGGTCTCGCGCGGAATCTTGGCGATCACGTCGCCCGCATGCACCGCCGCGCCTTCGGGCACGTTGATGTAGGAGCCCACCGGCAGGTAGTAGCGCGCATACTGCTCGTTGGAGGTCAGGCGCGAGGTCTTGCCGCTTTCGTCCTTGATTGAGATGCGCGGCCGCACGTCGAGGTCCTTGGTGGCCTCGACGATGACGTTGGAGCGCGCGCCGGTGCGCTCGTCCACCCGCTCCTCCATCGTCTTGCCCTCGATGATGTCGCCGTACTTAACCGCGCCCTCGACCTCGGTGATGATCGGCGTGGTGTAGGGGTCCCACTCGGCGATGAGCTCGCCGCCCTTGACCCTCTCGCCCTCGGCCTTGCGCAGCTTGGCGCCGTAGACCAGCGGATAGCGTTCGCGTTCGCGCTCGCGCACCGTGGCGGCGTCGCCCGCCGTGACCTGGGTGACGATTGCGACTTCGCCGTGGCGCGACATCACGATCAGGCTGCCGTCGCGGCTCGGCACGGTCTTGACGTTATGCAGGCGCACGAGGCCTTCGTTGCGCGCCTCCAACGTGGTCTGCTCGGCGCGCCGGCTGGCGGTGCCGCCGATATGGAACGTGCGCATCGTAAGCTGCGTCCCGGGCTCGCCGATCGACTGCGCCGCCATAATACCGATGGCCTCGCCCATGTTGACCTGATGGCCGCGGCCCAGGTCGCGTCCGTAACACTTGACGCATACGCCCTGGCGCGACTGGCAGGTCAGCACCGAGCGAATCTTGACCCGCTCGAGGCCGGCCTCCTCGATCTCGGCCACCTTGTCCTCGTCGATCATTTCGTTGGCGCGCACCAAGACCTTGTTGTTGAACGGGTCGAGGATTTCCTCCAGCGCCACCCGTCCGAGCACCCGGTCGCCCAAGCCCTCGATAACCTCGCCGCCTTCGACCAGCGGCGTCATCTCGATCCCGTCGAGCGTGCCGCAATCGTCCTCGGTGATGATCGAATCCTGCGCGACGTCGACCAGGCGGCGCGTGAGGTAGCCCGAATTGGCGGTCTTGAGCGCCGTGTCGGCCAGTCCCTTGCGCGCGCCGTGGGTCGAGATGAAGTACTGCAACACGGTCAGTCCCTCGCGGAAGTTGGCCGTGATCGGAGTCTCGATGATCTCGCCCGAGGGCTTGGCCATCAGGCCGCGCAATCCCGCGAGCTGGCGAATCTGCTGCTCGGAGCCGCGCGCGCCCGAGTCGGCCATGATGAAGATCGGGTTGAACGACGGCCCGGTTTCTTCCTTGTCCTTGCCGTCCTTGCCCTTGCCGCGAAAAACCTGAGTCGAGAGCCCCTTGAGCACGGCCGATCCGATCTCGTCCTGGACCTCGGCCCAGATGTCGACCACTTTGTTGTAACGCTCGCCGTCGGTGATGACGCCGTTGTTGTATTGCTTCTGGATCTCTTCGACTTCCTTTTGCGCCCGCTCCAGCAGCTCGGCCTTCTTGGCCGGGATGGTCATGTCCTTGATCGAAATCGAAATTCCCGCGCGCGTGGCGAAATCGAAGCCGACATCCTTCAGCCGGTCGGCGAAGATGACCGTCGATTTGTTGCCGGCCCGGCGATAGGTGAGATCGATCAGGTTGCCGAGCTCCCTCTTCTTCATGGTCTTGTTGACTTCGGCAAACGGCACCACCGGCGGCACGATCTCGTACAGCAGCACGCGTCCGACCGTGGTCTCGACCCGCTCGTAATTGGCCGCCTCGCCCGACGACGACATCGAGGGCCCGGCGCCGCGCCGATGCTCGTCCTCTTCATCGACCGGCGCCGCCGCCGCCATCCGCACCACCGGCATCCGCACCGTGATCCGCGCGTGCAGGTCGACTTCGTCGTGGTCGTAGGCGATACGCACCTCGGCCGGGCTGGCGAAGAACTTGCCCTCGCCGCGCGCCAGCGGCCGCTCGCGCGTCATGTAGTACAATCCCAGCACCATGTCCTGGGTGGGCACGATGATCGGCTTGCCGCTGGCGGGCGAGAGGATGTTGTTGGTCGACATCATCAGAGCGCGCGACTCGACCTGCGCCTCGATCGACAGCGGCACGTGCACCGCCATCTGGTCGCCGTCGAAATCCGCGTTGTAGGCGACACAGACCAGCGGATGGAGCTGGATCGCCTTGCCCTCGATCAGCACCGGCTCGAAGGCCTGGATGCCCAGCCGATGGAGCGTCGGCGCGCGGTTGAGCAGCACCGGATGCTCGCGGATCACGTCGTCGAGGATGTCCCAGACGTCCTTGCCTTCCTTCTCGACCATCTTTTTCGCGCTCTTGATGGTCGTGACGTAACCCTTCTCCTCGAGCTTGGAATAGATGAAGGGCTTGAACAGCTCGAGTGCCATTTTCTTGGGCAACCCGCACTGATGCAGCCGCAGCTCGGGGCCGACCACGATGACCGAGCGGCCCGAGTAGTCCACGCGCTTGCCGAGCAGGTTCTGCCGAAAGCGCCCCGACTTGCCCTTGAGCATGTCGCTCAGCGATTTCAGCGGCCGCTTGGCCGGTCCCGTGATCGCGCGGCCGCGCCGGCCGTTGTCGAACAGCGCGTCGACCGCCTCCTGCAGCATCCGCTTCTCGTTGCGCACGATGATGTCGGGCGCGCTCAGCTCGATGAGCCTCTTGAGACGGTTGTTGCGGTTGATCACGCGCCGGTAGAGATCGTTGAGGTCGGAGGTCGCAAAGCGTCCGCCGTCGAGCGGCACCAGCGGGCGCAGATCGGGCGGAATGACCGGCAGGATGGTCAGGATCATCCATTCGGGCCGGTTGCCGGAGTCGCGAAAGGCGTTGACCACCTTAAGCCGCTTGGCCACCTTCTTGCGCCGGGCCTCGCTCGCCGTGGCCTTCATCTCGACCCGCAGGTCCTCGGCCAGCTTCTCGAGTTCGAGCCCCGAGAGCAGCGTGCGAATCGCCTCGGCGCCCATCTCGGCCTTGAAGCCGTCGGCGTACAGCTCGCGCGCCTCGCGGTACTTGCGCTCGGTCAGCAGCTCCTTGTGCTGGAGCGGGGTCTCGCCCGGATCGAGCACCACGTAGCTCTCGAAGTACAGCACCTTCTCGAGCTCCTTGAGCGTCATGTCGACCAGGGTGCCGATACGCGAGGGCAGCGAGCGCAGAAACCAGATGTGCGCGACCGGCGCGGCCAGATCGATATGCCCCATGCGCTCGCGCCGCACCTTGGACTGGATCACCTCGACCCCGCACTTCTCGCACACCACGCCGCGATGGCGCATGCGCTTGTACTTGCCGCAATTGCACTCGTAGTCCTTGGTCGGACCGAAAATCTTGGCGCAAAACAGCCCGTCGCGCTCCGGCTTGAAGGTGCGGTAGTTGATGGTCTCCGGCTTTTTGACCTCGCCGTGCGACCACGACCGGATCATCTCCGGCGACGCGATCGAAATGCGGATGGCGTTGAACGCCAGCGGGTTCTTGGGCTTTTCAAAAATTCCGAAAAGATCTTCCATACCCGATTGCTCCTTGCTCCGCGCTATGAGCGGGGCTGTTGCTCGAGCAGTTCGACGTTGAGGCAGAGCGACTGCAGCTCCTTGACCATCACGTTGAACGACTCCGGCAAACCCGGCTCCAGCGTGTTCTCGCCCTTGACGATCGCCTCGTACATGCGGGTGCGTCCGGCCACGTCGTCGGACTTCACCGTCAGCATCTCCTGCAGCGTGTAGGCCGCGCCGTACGCCTCCAGCGCCCACACTTCCATCTCGCCCAGACGCTGGCCGCCGAACTGCGCCTTGCCGCCCAGCGGCTGCTGGGTGACCAGACTGTAGGGTCCGGTCGAGCGCGCGTGGATCTTGTCCTCGACCAAGTGATGCAGCTTCAGCATGTACATCACGCCGACCGTGACCGGCTGCTCGAACTTGAGCCCGGTGCGCCCGTCGTAGAGCGTGCACTGGCCGGTCTCGGAAAGCTCGGCGCGCTTGAGCAGCGCGAAAATCTCCTCTTCGCGCGCGCCGTCGAACACCGGCGACGCCACGTGCACGCCGGCCCGGCACTTGCCCGCCAGCCGCAACACCTCGGCGTCGGGCAACTGATCGACGAATTCCTGGCTCTCGTGGTCGTTGTAGAAATCGCGCAGCCGCTTGCGCATCTGCGCGGCGCTCGCGCCCGCCTTGAGCTCGGCGTCGATTTTGTGGCCGATCTCGCGCGCGGCCCATCCCAGATGAGTCTCCAGAATCTGTCCGACGTTCATCCGCGAGGGCACGCCGAGCGGATTGAGCACCATGTCGACCGGGGTGCCGTCTTCCGTCCGCGGCATGTCCTCCTCGGGCAGGATGCGCGAGAGCACGCCCTTGTTGCCGTGGCGGCCCGCCATCTTGTCGCCCACCTGCAAGCGGCGCTTGATCGCGACGAAGACCTTGATCATCTTGATCACGCCGGGCGCCAATTCGTCGCCGCCGCGCAACCGTTCCTGCTTGGCCCCGTAGAATCCGGACACCGCCTCGACGCTCGAACGCATCGCGGCCACCGCCGCGGCGGCATCCGCGGTCGCGCTTTCGCCCTCGACCCGCAACTGTTCCCAGGCGGGGGGCTGCAATTCGTCGAGCGCCTCGTTGGTGAGCGTGTCGCCCTTGGCCAGCAGCACGCTGCGGTCATCGGCGATAATCCGCACGGCCAGTTTCTTGCCGACCAGCGCGCGCTTGAGCTTGCGCAGCGTCTCCTGGCGGATGATGCGGATTTCCTCGCTCTCGTCCTGCTTGAGCCGCTCGATCTCCAGCCCGTGAATTTCCTGGCTGCGATCGTCGCGGGTCACCCCGCGCCGCGCGAACACGCGCGCTCCGATGACCGCCCCTTCGACGCCCGGCGGCACCCGCAGCGAAGTGTCGCGCACTTCGCCGGCCTTCTCGCCGAAAATCGCGCGCAGCAGCTTTTCCTCCGGGCTCAACTGGGTCTCGCCCTTGGGCGTGATCTTGCCGACCAGGATGTCGCCCGGACGAACCTCGGCGCCGATACGGATGATGCCCGCGGTGTCGAGGTTGCGCAGCGCCTCCTCGCCCACGTTGGGAATGTCGCGCGTGATCTCTTCGGGCCCGAGCTTGGTGTCGCGCGCCACGCACTCGAACTCCTCGATATGGACCGAGGTGAAGAGGTCGTCCTTGACCACCCGCTCAGAGATCAGAATCGAGTCCTCGAAGTTGTAGCCGCCCCACGGCATGAAGGCGACCAGCACGTTGCGTCCCAGCGCCAACTCGCCGACGTCGGTCGACGGGCCGTCGGCCAACACGTCGCCCGTGTTGACCCGCTCGCCGCGCACCACCACCGGCTTCTGATTGATGCAGGTGTTCTGGTTGGAGCGCTGGTACTTGATCAGGTTGTAGATGTCCACGCCGGCGTCGCGCGGGTCCTTGCTCGGCTTGTCGGCGCGGACCACCACGCGCTCCGCGTCGACGCTTTCGATAACTCCGTCGCGCCTGGCGATGACCGTGACCCCCGAGTCGCGGCCGACCGTGCGCTCGAGGCCGGTGCCGACCAGCGGCGCGTCGGTCTTGAGCAGCGGCACCGCCTGGCGCTGCATGTTCGAGCCCATCAGCGCGCGGTTGGCATCGTCGTTTTCCAGAAACGGGATCAGCGAGGCCGCCACCGAGACCAACTGGTTGGGCGAGACGTCCATGTAGCGCACGTCCTCGGCGCGGACCACCGTGAACTCGCCGCCGATGCGGGCCGAGACCGAATCGTTGGTGAACTTGCCGTGCGCGTCGAGCGGCGCGTTGGCCTGCGCGATGACCTTGTCCTCTTCGTCGAGCGCCGAGAGGTAGACGATCCGATCGCTCACCCGGCCGTTCTCGACCACCCGGTAGGGCGTCTCGATAAACCCGAAGTCGTTCACCCGCGCGTAGGTCGAGAGCGCCGCGATCAGTCCGATATTGGGGCCCTCGGGCGTCTCGATCGGGCACACGCGCCCGTAGTGCGTCGGATGAACGTCGCGGACCTCGAACCCGGCGCGCTCGCGCGTCAGGCCGCCCGGGCCGAGCGCCGAGAGGCGGCGCTTGTGCGCGATCTCGGAGAGCGGGTTGGTCTGATCCATGAACTGCGAGAGCTGCGAGGAGCCGAAGAACTCCTTGATCACGGCCGAGGCCGGCTTGTAGTTGACCAGCTCCTGCGGCATCAGGGTCTCGATGTCCTGCAGGCTCATGCGCTCCTTGATCGCCCGTTCCATCCGCACCAGCCCGATGCGGAACTGGTTCTCGACCAGCTCACCGACCGCGCGCACGCGGCGGTTGCCGAGATGGTCGATGTCGTCGATCTGGCCGTTGCCGCTCTTGAGCTCGATGAGATAGCGGACGACTTCAAGGATGTCCTCGCGGCGCAGCGTCCCCTGTTCGAGCGGCACGTCGAGCCGGAGCTTGTGGTTGAGCTTGAGCCGGCCGACCTTGGACAGATCGTAGCGCTCGGGATTGAAGAACAGGTTGTTGAAGAAGGTGGTCGCGGTCTCCGCCGTCGGCGGATCGCCCGGGCGCAGCTTCTTGTAGATGTCGATGATCGCCTCGTTGGGCGTCTCGAGCTTGTCCAGCGCGAGCGTCAGGCGCAGCGGCCCGCCGCCCGGCTGCTCCTCGGTGTAGAGCACCTCGAGCTTCTTGACCCCGTGCGTGCGCAGCTTCTCGAGCGCCTCTTCGGTCAGCTCCTCGTTGGTCTGCACCAGCACTTCGCCGGTCGCGCCGTCGACCACGTCGTGGGCCGAGATGCGTCCGACCACTTCGTCGAGCGCGATCGGAATCTCGCCGACCTTCGCCGCCTCGAGCGCGCGCACGATGGCCTTGTTGAACTTGCGCCCCTCGCGCGCCAGCACGTCGCCCGTCTTGGGATCCTTCACGTCACGGCCGATCTTGGTGCCGAGCAACTGGTCGGGCTTGAACTGCTTGGCCAGCTGCTTGGGGTCGAGAATCAGGACGTCCTTGCGGTAGTAGTAGTTGAGCAGGTCCTCGGTGGTCATCCCGAGCGCGCGCAGCAGCACGGTGGCGGGAAACTTGCGCCGCCGATCGATGCGCACGTAG
>Ga0307372_10002390_pt1 | contig 31158 bp, 34 predicted proteins | sample OX1MG_FD_202533 | JGI IMG/M metagenome (GOLD analysis project Ga0307372, IMG submission 202533) | Soil microbial communities from Risofladan, Vaasa, Finland - OX-1 | ecosystem: Environmental > Terrestrial > Soil > Coastal area > Acid sulfate soil | place: Finland: Risofladan, Vaasa | collected... | reverse complement strand
GGAAGACTCCAGCATCCGTATATCATGACAGGAAATATTTCAACAAGAAGAGGCTGAAGATAATGATTTAGAGCGGACAGTATCCCTGTCAACAAAAGCGGACATTAACTGTGTCACTCTACAGTTAAAGAATGTCGTACTGTTCAAGGGTTTACATACTTTGGTGTAAAACTTTCTAAGGGACAATTCGATGCTCCTGATGATGCAACAGACGGTTATGAGTTTATACAAGCGAGAGGAGTTATTACTATTGATACTACAAATTCCCCGGATGGGAATATTGGAGTTGTTGCAGTACTACCAATAGGCATGTGTCAAGTATCTTCTGTAAATATGTTCAATTTATCTGGGAAATCCATTAAAAAAGGAGATGAGTTTGGGTATTTCATATTTGGAGGTTCAGATATTATACTCCTCTTTCAAGAAGGAAAAAGTCCAGCGATAAATGAATGTACCAACTATCGCCATTATGGTAGTTCAATCAGTAAATGTCCAATCTCATGATGGACAAATGATATCGTTTGGTCATACACTCTTTGAATTATTGTTTTTTTCTAAAACTTTCAAAATAAAACTACAAAAAATCAAAACAAATCTTGAGTTTTCTATGCCAGTAGGTCCGAATACACTTCCATGATAGTATGCTAGTCACCCCGAGTCAGTACCTGCCAATCATTGTAGAATGTTTTTGGAACCGAAAAATGCACTGCATAGTAGCGTGTCCGACTCCATTCCTTTTTAAACTAGAAGAATTCTACACCAGTTTTTTAAAGCATACATCAAGAGAAAATTGTGTGATATACAATACTGGAATTATGATCTTGTTGTCTAATGTGTTAGTATAGTCATTTTATTTTTTTACTTTAATTCACTCTTTTGAAAAAAATTACACATTAGTAAGTGAACATGACCAATATGTAGGCGCCCTTTAATTCGAATGAATGTATACTGAATTCAATGACATTACAAACAAAGACAGTGGAGATGAAAATGTCAACCACGGGACTTTTGGAAACATACCAAGTAGAAGTCGTTGATATTCTAAATAAAGTACTTGCAAATGAATCTACCTTGTCCCTGAAGACTAGGAATTATCATTGGAATGTAGTAGGTCTAAATTTTAGCGAACTTCACAAGTTTTTTGATGCGCAATATGAACAACTAGATGATATTCTTGATCAAGTTGCAGAGCGAAGTAGGGTAATGGGCGGAAAATCGATTGCTACTATGACGGAGTTTTTGGTAAAGACAAGTCTCAAAGAACAACCAAAACAACATCCCGAGGCACAACAAATGGTTTCCAACTTATTAAGAGATCATGAAGTGGAGTGGACCCCTGTTTTTAGTACCACTTTTTGCATAATTTTACATACAGTTACTCTCATTTATTTCTCATCTCCCATTGTATGGCAAACTCATTGGGTGTGGCGTATCCTGATGCAGAATGTATCCTGGAATTGTTGTAATCCCAAAAAGCATTTGCAATTACGATTTCCGCATCCTGATAGTTTGCAAACTCGTGCGGCCAGATGTATTCTTTTTTTAGCGTCTTGTGGAATGATTCAACATGCCCGTTTCGCCCAGGAGTGTGATGGTAAATGAACTCCTGTCTTGCTCCGAGAAGCTGTACAGATTCCCTGAATTTCTTGCTGATGTATTGCGAACCATTGTCTGTCCGAATTGTCAATTTGGTACAATCCGGTTTCTCCGATGCAATTGCATTTACCACACATTGCACTGCTGCATCCTTTGTAGCAGACACATCAAAAGAATATCCGACCCACTTTCTGGTAAATGTATCCACTGCATTGAACAGATAGCACCATCCATCAATGCCACACCAAAGATACGTCATGTCAGTCTGCCACAGCTGGTTTGGCGCAGTTGGTTTGAGTATCTTTTTACCTGATCGTATTATCTCGTTTTTTGATTTTGCAGGCTCGATCCAGCCTAGTTTTCTGTATATTCTCTGTACCTGCTTACGATTTACTGGCCTGTTCAGTTTTCTTGAGAGGATAGCTGCCATCCTCCTGGTGCCATACGTTGGTCTTGACGCTCCCATCTCTTGTACTGATGATGCCATTCCAGAATTCAATGAGATGCTTCTGGGTTTTTTGGCATAGTAGCATCTTGTCTTTGATACTCCGGAAAAAGACAATGACTTGTTCAAACTGTGCCATGATTTCTCATTTTTTTTACTGCGATCATCTTTTGCTGCCCTCCAGCGTTTTTTTTAAAATGTCGTTGGCAACTGTGAGCTCACCTATCAGTCTCTTCAGGGACTCGTTCTCTTTTTTGAGGGATTTGTACACATTGCCTTTTGATGCACGGTTTAGTGATGTTTTGCCACCTTCTACGAACTTTTCTTTCCACTGGTAAAATGTAGGTGGGTTGACATTGTACTTGCGGTACAGCTCTGCAACACTGATGTTTGTGTTCAATGATTCCAGGATTATTCTTGCCTTGTCCTGTGGTGTGAATTTGCTTCTTACCATGGCATGACTCCTCCAGCAATGTTCAAAAAGTGTATGTAATGAGGTGGTCTTATTCTAGAGGGGTCCGCACCAGAAGCAATAATTAGAAATTTAAGAAAGGATTTGGAAACATGCGCCTCAGCATATCACGACATGGGCACGAATAACTTTCTGACAGACCTTATGGAAAAACATGAGAAAATGGCATGGATGCTAAGGGCCTTCCTAGATGGAAAGTAAATCTTCGCTTTTTTAAAGCACTTGATTGTGATATTATTTGCAAATAATTACACTGAAAAAACCAAAAATCTGTAAAAGATGTAAAACAGAATGTCATGACGACAACGGGTACCCGGTATGCAATAATTGTCTCAAATTACTTGATGATTGGGAGGAATAGACATTGTATTTCAAAAGTGTTGTTCATAAAGAGATCAACGAACACTTTATCTTTATTCAAAAAAACTGTGGGAGGTACAATTTAATGAAGAATGTGAAGTCTGCAGTAGTAAAACTGATGAATTTGGATTATATAGGTGTGATACTGGCGGGAGAGGTTAAGGGGAGACTTCGCTTACAGTTTTTGATTATCCATGTGTTTTTCACACGTATCACATTTCCAGTGATGATCTGATGTTACCACCAATTTGTGTTCATGTTGCATTTGTTGAGTCGTGTTTTCAATCTATAAAATCAGTTATTAGGATGCGCTTACATTTGCGTCAGATTCCGATATGAATTTATCAGTGTTATGGGACCATCTGAAACTAGTTTCTGAAATCGTCGATACAAATTCTCTGTCTTTTGCAATAAAGCCAACATTTGCTAACTAATTCTTTGTACCACGCATCAAAACATGGAAATTAGATCTGTTTGCTATTTGTTTCACCACCGACCGGCCATTTTGCAGGACTTGACCGTACATTACCAACAGTACCTGTGAACACATTTCTACATTTTTACATGCTAGAAGAATCATATTTGACCAGAATATCTCCTGATTTCTTATAATCCTGATGTACAAAAATGTGAATAAAATGGATACATGTGTATGCGCTTCTTTTTAATCCGTTTTTAAATTTGTATGATGTAAAATCTGTTCGAACAAAACTCAAACGTGACGGATTAAATATTCACTACTATGAGTTATTTTTTTCATGCTAGATTTTATGTTGATGCTTTCCTAGCCTACAAGTTGAACAGATGTATTTTCCATCTTTATTGGTTGTACAAAGATGAGATGCACAATCGAACTCGGTATACGGGCATTTTTTAGTCATAGTATAACGTTATATGTTGACTAGTGCAAAACCATTATTCATCACAATCTTTGACCTTAACCGAAAAATCATGCTTTTCCTTGTTACTTTTTATCGAATATTCATTTGGAGGGAAATTTATGATGACAGAATAAAATGATGGCCAGTGATTGAATAACATGTGGATTTGGTTAGAATGTTATTTGACAAGAACGATTGGCATATCTGCCTTTTGCATCACATAATGTGAGACACTTCCCAAAAAGATTTTTTTAAAGGTGCTCAATCCTCTTGCTCCGATTACGATCAAATCAACATGGTGAGTATGAGCATATTCTACTATTGAATGACCAGGATCACCTGTAAGTATCATCTTTTCAAATGATATTTTGCTCTCCATTGCCAGTTTTTTTGCTTCAATAATAAAAAATGGAGGAATGTCTTCAAAATCGTCTTGTTTGTATTTTTTTTCAGAGGAATGCATTACATAGATGGCAGTAAGAGATGCTTCATGTTCCATTGCAAGATGGATTGCAACTAATAGACTTTTTTTGGAATTTTTTGATCCATCCAGTGGGATCAGGATATTTCTAATGCGTATTCCTGGAATGTTCTTGTAGTTTGTTTGTTGTCCTAGTTTTACCATTTAATTTATACCTGACATTTTTTTAATGGATGTGTTCATCTATTTTTCAGTAGTCTTGTAACATTTTCAGAATTATTAGTCTTGATCACATTCTCTTCCTTTTTGTATGTATCATATGTCTTATTAACATCGCTTATTGCTTTTATAAGATTTTTATCATCTTCTGAAGGTCCTAGTTTTTCTTTAACATTCATAGTTTCGCCACATGTGTTGTCAAATCTGTTCATATTCTCAAGTGTGGAGACAAGGTTATTTGACATGGTAGAAAAATTGGCTTTCCAGACATCTGTAAAATTAGAATACGCCGTGCTAAAACTCTGCATCACATTTCCAAAAAATCTGTTTCTCTGGAATTGATATGATGTGAGAAAGTAATACAAAGATGGGTTATAGATACGTAAATTTTTCTCCATCTCTAAGTACTGATCTATTATATCATAGTATGATTTTACCGATTCTCTAGATAGATCAAAAGAAACTTTGAATAAATCTCTAGACATGGTATTGAATCTATTTAGATTTTGTATATAACTCTCCTTTATTTTGTCAAAGTACATGTTTTCACAAACTGAACAACCGGTTTTGTTTTCAACAATACTTATTTCTCTTCCACATGTTTCACAAATATTTTTTTCTATTATTTTTTTCTCAATTTGCATATTTTTCTACCATTGCCTCATGATTTCTGGAAATTTCAAATTAATAGACAATATATGTAATTTTGAGTCAAATCATTTATGTAATGCGTACTTTTGCGTCAGGTTTCCATACAAATCAGTCCATAATGTATCATGGCATAAGCCATTTTCACATATCTTGATGATGTCATAGAACAGGTCGGGTGTAGTTGCAAATGGATCTGGTCGTATGCTGTGATCTACAAAATGGTAAATTTTGGATGGTTTCTACAGAGCCGAGCCTGAGTAGAAATTAGCTTAGACAAAAATGACACGTCTGTAGATGAAAAGCTGTTTGAAAGTAACAAAATAAAAGAATTAGAGCAAAAAAAATTATTCTTGAAGAGATTGTATATGATGGAGACAGGAGCGAAAAAAGAGTCCATAAAATGTACTATGTATCGGTTTCAATTATTAAAGTTGTAGTTTCATTAGGATTTGTAGGCTATTCTTACTATGAGAATCAAGTTATGAACAAAGCGATATCTTACACTGGGTAGTTAGAGGTTGAAATCTTGACCGCAAACAAGTTGTAAAGAAACGGTTGGTTTTTTGACCTACAAAATCGAGTGTATAGTTACGGTTGATTACTTTTTTCCCGTAACTTCTTCAAAGATGCGGAGTATTTTCCTACTCTTGTTTACATCTTCAATAAAAACATCTTCTATTTTCATACATGATCATGGAAGTCTACTTATAAAAGTAAATGAAGATGGATTTATCGATCTTTATTTTTGAAAATCTTGGAATCTTCCTTGAACAAGTCCTCTAACTATCCAGTGTACGATATCTCATGATATGTCAAATTACAACTCAAACTATGTAATCCATAATCTAAAAGGTGATACTGTAGATACATGGGTGTCATGGAATATTGAAAATGGAAGAGTGATTCACGTTCATGTAGTTAATGAAGCAAAAGTTCAGCAAGACATGATAAATACCCTGGAAGACGCAAGCATTAGGAGGAAAAATTTGGCTTGAAAGTAAGGTAGGAAAAGATACCACGATCTTTTTTACATTGCCGAAAAAGGATCTTGACGAAAAGCATGATGGCATACCATAGATCTGGAACTTTTATTTAGAAATCTAATGCCAAAGCGGAATCAAATATGTGGTGGTAACCCTTCCATACTCAATATATCATATTACCACATGATCCTTATGTGGAATGATGTCTTGGATCTTCTTTCCGGTGAAAAGGATCGCCATGTCTATTTGAGATCATATCACAAGTACTTCAAAAAGGAATTGAGAAAATTACCTATTGAAAAATTGCGGGAAATTGTGGATGAATTACTATCCTCTCATCAGGATGTGTTTTACAAGACAGAGATGAATTATAAACAAGTGTTTGAATTATGTGTAATTTTAAAAGAAATTGATGAGATGTTTAGAAATCTAGAACAGGTTGCTATTTTAAAAAACGAATTTCATAAAACCAGAAACTATGACATTTGATATTTGAAATTCTTTTCAATCTAAAGACCTCACATGAGACTGATGATCTAGTTTTAAAAAATAGGATTTGTGATTAACTTGTTCTAATGATGTTCAAAACATAATACTGTAATGTCACCTCCTTGAAAGTTATTACAATGGTGTTATTGGAACAATACATCACAAAAGAAAATGGTAAACAATTCTGTACATTTTTTATTTTCCAGTATTTTTCAAAACCTTGTAATCTGTAACGAATTTTTATTAGGTGATTATCCGGTGAGATTATAATATGGTGGAACATGTATGATGAATAGTTGAATTTATTCTCTGCTTCTTAGTTTGATCGGTGGGTCTTGCAGCAATAATTTTTAGACAGGGGTATGGAAAAAAAGATAATACTTTAAGTAAGTTTAGAGATACAGGTTACCCATGTTCGTGTGATGATTCTTTGTGCACGTATGACGAAAAGGAAAAAAACTCTCAAGAAAAGTAACTCGGATTGATTTTATAACATATTTGAATTTTCTACAAACATTATAGAAACCAAATTAACGCATATTGTACATAACGCAACCATTTTTATAATTGCAAATTACAAAATCATTAATGTCTACTTCAGAATCAAATTCCGTTGCGTGTTCTCTGCTTATCAACATACAAGGTTGTCAGGAATTGAAGAAACTAAAACAAGGAACCCAGTATAAGATTGATGTAGTCCAAGAGCCAAGTGTAATCTTCAAAGATTCTGTAGGAAACAAAAAAGAGATGAAATTCAAACAAAACTGCACTATAACCATAACACATGAAAAGATACTCTACAACCGTGATGACGTTATAATAAAATCAGTATAATGATGCAATCATGAAAATACTTATGGATACCCACGAATCAAGTGATTTTATCTATGGAAAACCTACTTAACAACGAAGAGATAGACTGGCTAGTCAAGTTTTTGGCCGGAAAGGGTAGCAATGATGAGATAATTGAAAAAATAGTTCGAATAACCACCAAGCTTGAGAAAATGAAACGTAGATGATTTCTTAGTATAATATTTTAATGGTTCTAAAGTTTTTTTTGAATATGTTTTATCTTCACATGTTCATTTTGGCATAAAGTTTAATTCGACAACCAAAACAAAAATAAAACATGCGAATATTGCAGTTACATTGTGACTACATAGAGTATACGCCAGTAAAAAAGGAAATAAAATCTGCTGAGGAAATCGATCCTCAATCAAAACGCCTTGAAGAGGTCGTGGTCACATTTGTGGCAGTAGAAGAATCCGATAACGAAGATGTTGCAAAAAGGGCAATAGCTGAAATCTCAGAATCCATGAAAAAAATTGGTTGTTCTAAATTATTATTGTATCCTTATGCTCACTTGAGCTCAAAGCTTGCATCTCCTACCACTGCATTGCTTCTACTCCAGAATATGGAAAAAAATGCTCAAGGTCTTGAGGTATATAGAGCACCATTTGGATGGACAAAATCGTACAAACTTCAGGTCAAAGGACACCCACTGGCTGAAAATTCTAAAACAATAACAGCTGGAGAAGAAAAAGACTCGTCATCAAATGCACTAAAAGCAGAATCCAAGATCATATCATATTGGCACATACTTACTACCGATGGAAAACTACATGACATTGACAAGTTCAATTTTGCAAAATACCAAAATCTTGAAGTGTTGGCAAAATACGAAGCTGCTAAGAAAAGAGCAGTGGACGAACCTCCCCCACATGTAAAATTAATGAAAAAATTAGCAATTGCAGATTATGAACCGGCATCAGATGCTGGCAACATGAGGTTTTATCCAAATGGCAGGCTCATGAAATCACTAATTGAAAGATATGTTACAGACAAGGTAATGGAATATGGAGGGTTTGAAGTTGAGACTCCAATCATGTATGATTCACATCATCCCAGCATGGAAAGTTACTTTCACAGATTTCCGGCACGACAGTACAGTATTGATTCTGAAGGAAAACACCTCTTCTTGAGATTTGCAGCATGTTTTGGCCAGTTCTTAATGGCAAAAGACTTTCAACTGTCATACAAGAATCTGCCGTTAAAACTGTATGAGCTTACAAGATATAGTTTCAGAAGAGAACAGTCCGGAGAGCTTGTTGGTCTTCGAAGACTACGTGCTTTTACAATGCCTGATTGTCATGCAATGTGTATGGACATGAACCAGGCAAAAGAAGAGTTTAGGAAAAGATTTGAGCTGTCACGCGATGTCATCCAAGGACTTGGCATTGAAAGTGAAGATTATGAAATGGCAATTCGATTTACCGAAGAGTTTTACAATGAAAATAAATCTCTGATTGAAGAGATTGTGGCTAAGCTTGGCAAACCAGTGCTTGTTGAGATGTGGAAAGAGAGATTTTTCTATTTTGTACTAAAATGGGAATTCAATTATGTGGACAATCTTGGGAAAGCTTCTGCGTTGTCCACTGATCAAATTGATGTAGAAAATGGAAAAAGATATAACATTGAATTCATGGATGACACCAACAAGCCTCAGAACCCGATAATTTTGCACAACTCTCCTAGCGGTGCAATTGAGAGGGTGATATACACGCTATTGGAGAAAGCAGCAAAGGACCAGAGAGAGGGAAGAAAACCCATGTTCCCACTGTGGCTTGCACCTACGCAAGTACGATTAATTCCTGTAAAACCAGAGTTTTTGGATTATTGTGAAAAACTTGCAGACAAACTCACAGAAAACGACATACGTGTAGATGTAGATGACAGAAATGAAAGTGTAGGCAAGAGTATCAGGGATGCAGAGACGGAATGGATACGATATATCATAGTCATTGGTGAAAAAGAAGTCAACTCAACTACCCTGTCTATTAGAGATAGAAAGTCAAAGGATCCACAGAATATCCCAGTTGAAGAGTTCATTACAAATATCAAAGAAGAAACCAAGGGAAAACCTTTCATGAGAATAAACATGGGTCGAAGCGTAGCAAAAAGACCACAAATAATGGTATGACATCAAGACGCGTCTAAATCTCTTGGGTCAAGTTGCAGAGATTTATTAAAACATTCGATGGCTTCATCATATCTTCCTAGACCGCGCAGAGCAATTCCTTTTTTGTTGAGCAAGTCAGGATTATCCGATTGCATTATTATTGTTTGATCAAAATAACTTAATGCTTTCTCAAAATCTCCCTCCGCAATCAACTGAATGCCTTTTTTGACAAGGTCAGAAATGTTTTCTTCCACTAGAATAGTGATTTGTTTCGGTCTTAAGTTACTTGCGGGATAAATTCATTGCTATGACTTCGGACATTAATTTTGCAGCAACAGAGGCTGTTGCACCATTATCATATGGCGGGCAGAGTTCTACGATATCCATACATCTTATCGTATTGTCCTCTAATGCATATATCATATCAAATAACTCTCGTGAGGTGATTCCCATAGCCTCTGGATTGCCAACTCCAGGTGCAAATGCTGGGTCTAGTACATCCAAATCAATGCTAACATAGATCTTGTCAAAAGTAGACATGAAGTCTCTGACCATCTTTGGTCCTCTGCCCTCCCTAATGTCCTTGTCTGTTACAACGTTTACCTTATGTTCTGTCTTGAACGCAAGTTCTTCTTTTACAAATGATCTTGCGCCAACATGGACAATATTTTCAGCTCCACGTTTTTCAATGATTCTTCTAAGATATGCCGCATGACTTAGCTTAATGTCTGCATATTCGTCTCTTAAATCATAATGTGCATCAAATACTATGTATCCAGTGTCTTTTGGAAATGCCATGTATGTACCATACGTGATCAAGTGTTCTCCTCCTAAAATGATCATCTGCTTGTTTCTTTCAGCAAGCTCAGTTGTTATTTTTCCAATCATGTCCAGCACTTCGGTTGCAACTACTGTATGGTATGTATTTCCAAGGTCTTCGATATTGACACTTTCTAAATCTACGTTAAATCTTGTTGAAAATATTTCAATATTATTAAAGGCTTGTCGTACTGCGTCTGGACCAAATCTTGTTCCAGGTCTAAATGAATGCGTCGAGTCAAAAGGAATTCCATAAACTATTGCAGATACATCTCCGTCTTCACTAGGGCTTGTTATCAATGGATTTCGATTCATGTACAAGTCAAGAAAACTCATTTGTGTAAGGCTCATCATTTTGTAGCAATATAATAATATTTCAGTGCGTTTTTCTTTTCCAGAGTTTGATCCTGATAAAATTTGACAGTAATAAGGAATGTATCAGTTCCTATTTGTATGAATTTTTGAGAGAGAAGTGAATCTTAATGCAGATAAGAAAAGATTTTGGTTGGGAGGGATTGAAAGTATTGATTCTAGAATAATGAATGATTTCATGCCTATTTCTACGAGTTATTTTGTGAAAGATTAGAGCTTTGGTCATGATTTAATTATGTGAAACCAAACTAATCAAGAACATGCTAAAAGATCTATTGTCTGACATTGTTAAAATTAATGATGTACTCCTTATTGTACGGATAGGCGGGGTCATAGCTGAGATGAGAAGTAATTCATTGAACCTTAGACAAAAGGACAGCTGGATTACAATAGGTGATAATGACGGGCCATGTCATATGCATGTGGATACAAACATAGTAACAAAGGCCCAGTTTGTGAAAGAACAAAAAGAAAACCGCACAAGTTACCACATAAGATTTTTTGATAAAGAAGGGGAGAAGATAATGTCTGCTGTTTTTTCTAAAATGTATGATGATAACATGAACATAAAACCAGACAGAACAAAACTGTATACTGAACTTTTCCAAAAATATGGCTCAAAAGAAACAATAACTTTCTAGTTTTTCAGGATTTACTTCTTAAAGAATTGGCATGATCTTCCAATACATTCAGCATGTGTATAACCTACACATGAATTCTGACAGAATCAATAAATTCCACTCTCAAACTTTTTTTATTTGTTTTCTTTACATCTTGCATAAACTTGTCTTTGTTGTATCTACACTGTCTCCTTGCATCAAGATTATGACTGATTTTATTAAATCATAAAAAGACATTATTTTCCGCTATTGAATTCTGTCGTTCAAGCCTTCCTGAATTTTTATGGCAGTAGTTGGACAAACAGTCTCACATGCTAAACAGTATATGCAAGCCTTTTCTGCAAAAGGATCAGACTTGTCATATTCATTTAGATTATTGCCAGGACCATTAGAGGTTGGACCTTCTTCTGGTTTGAGATTCCAACCGAAAACTAGAACTGGGCATGCACTTATACAGGCACCATCTGCAATACACAGATCAAAATCTACTGCGACATTTGTTCCATGAATTCCAAGGTAGCCTTTTTCTGCTATGTGTTTTTCAACAATTTCTTGATCATGCGAATTTGCACCAGTGAAATCCAGTTCTCTTTCAACGCCCTCTCCCCAAACATAATGCTTGTCTCCTGATCCCTGATTGTCATGCTGTTCTGCTTTTCTAGGTAATTTTTTGTAAAAGTCGGGATCTATAGGCATGTCAAGAATTAATCAGGATGGAATTTAAAACTATTCATCACTGTTCAAAATTTTCAAACAATAATGGCAGAATGGAACCTTTGTGTTCAGACCTGTGAGAGTTTGAGTCTTATGTGTATAACTACCCAATCCGATCATTTTCTTTATTTCATTTTTAGAATTTCCAAAAATGAAATCTAAATTTTCTGGATATTATCAAAATACCAATAATTGATATTACTGTAATCATTCCTGAGAGAGAACCAAATTTCTATTATGCTCAGATAACAGACTTAACGCCTCCGTTGAGATGTAGCCTTTTCCGCTCATGACTATTTTTTCATACGGCATATTGTTGGCAAACCATTCCCTACCTCGGGTTCTTTGAAAGGATCAGCAGTATTCTTGAGAATGATTTTAGAATACTTTACCTTGATTGAAAAACCATGACCTTTGAGGAGTTTGACGTTATAATGATTAGTTCCGCCTTTTAGCGTCAAATTTTAAAATTAACCCAATCTACCTCGGGTATTTCTGGAATGTGAAATCCTGTCTCCTTTTTTCTTTTTGTTATTTATTCCCCTGTGACATTTAACGTGCATCACCTTTAGATTTGTAATGTTGTTGTTTGAAGGATCTCCATCTTTGTGATGAATGTCATATACATCATCACTTTCTATCTGTCGTTTACAACCATAGCACATGAAATTCTGACCTCGTGCAACTTGTATTTTTGTAGGATGTGTGAGCCTTTTTCGTGTTTTATTATTTCCAGAGAAGATTGACAATTTATACAATCATATATTTTGTAATTATTAAGATTTTTCCAACAAATCATAACTTTCGTTATTATCTAGTAGCTTCAGTTTTCACGCCTAAACGGGGGTTTACTATTTTTACTCGCTGTCGATATATTTGTCTGGAGTTTGATAAATCAGGTTGTCGATTCATGTCTAAAGTATAACAGAAAAGTCTCCAGAAAGGTTAGTTGAGTAATATTTTATTAAAATATATTTTCCGTTAAATCCAGAGATTTCCTAAATTGTTTGAGGTGAATGATGATTATGAAATATTATTCTAAATTGAATTAGTAATTTGCTTGATTAGTTGAGCAAGATTAGTAAAGAGCTGACAAACTAGGCCTGAATTTTCAGCCCAGTGTGGGTTATGCTGACTTGCTTGATCAATTGTACATAATTGATTCATCGCCATCGTTCCGGCATAGAATATAATCGCAATTATAAAAAATGCAACAGTTGCATATATGACCTTTTTACCTCTCATCAAAACGAATCTCTAACACTAGGCTATAAAGCAATGTCCAATTCACGCCTAAAGTATGACAGAAAAGTCGCAAGAAAGGTTAGTTGAGTAATATTTCAAATCTTGATCTTTTTGGCAAATAAAAAAATTGAGATTTTAAGAGATGACAGCATGAACTGTCATTTGCTCCAAAAATATTCTTTTTGGTTTGGAGTTGAAAATGTAGTCTTTTTTCAGCAAGCAAAATTGTTTAAGTTTTGAATATTTGAAAAGTATCTAATTACACACAACATTTCTTGCGATCAGACTACATTTTGGGTGGACTTGCTCGTCGCTTGCCTTTCTACAGGCGGCACAGACAAACTGGTTTACTTCACTACATACAGAGCAACATTGGAATTCTTCCATTGTAACACCACAGTTTCTACATGAATCTATTCGCATATTTGTAATTTCTATAACTTTATTTATAAATTTTAGTACTGATAGACTTGACATACAAGTGTAAACATTTGACCATTGTTAGGGTTAATACTAGATTTTAACGATTTTCCGGGGCCAAAATAGATCAACATTGACGGTAAACACTTCTTCTACTTCCAGAAAAATTGGTCCAACCCGGTCTGTTTTGGTTCACCAATTAAGCTTGCAAAGTCCAAGTCCATTGAAGATAATATTTGGTCAAATGTACTTTCCATAAACTCCATGTATTTTGGAGTATCAATCTCATCTGGCCTTGCCATTTCCGTAGGCTTTACACCAGGCTTGTTGATTATCTTGACGTATGAAATAATGTCACCTTTTTTTATCTCTCTTGTCTGTTCTAACAGTTTTGCGGCCCTGATGTGCTGAGGAATAGTTTTAACATATTCTGCAGGGGCCTTGCTTATCATTACATTGAATGCAAGTTCTACAAGAGGAATCTGCCTTGCTTTTAATTTTTTTGCATAACCTGATATCATGTCACCAATCTTTGCCTTGGATTGGGAGAATTCTTGTTCATTTTGTACTTGTGACAGAATTCCAAGTATTTCATAAAACAGATTTCTAATGAATGGTGGAGTATGTGATTTCTTTCCAGTCAGGCCTTTGACATCCACCTTGCCATCCTTTTGTACTCCAAGATAGTTTTTCTTTCTTGTGCTAAATACAACGTAACGATATTCCTTGTCTAGATCCAAGTCAACTCCAAACTCTGTTTTTGCCCATTCTACCACTCCTTGCACCTGATCTTGCGACGGTGCTTTCAAAAATAATGAATCAGTATTATGCAACAAAACATTACCCAGTCCACCACAAAAATGATGATTCTTTGTTTCCAAGTCATACACATATCCGCTTATGTTGAACTTTTCAATTTTTGTGATAACATCAGATTGTTTTATTCTTGGGTTTTTTTGATCTTTAATTATTCTGAGTCTACATATGTTTGGCTTGTCTTTTCTTATTTGTAAAGAATATTCTAGCCCAAATTGCTCCAACATCACGATGACTCCAGCCATAACGGTCTTGTGCATTTGATCAAGTATTGTAAATCCATTTATGTCCGTATGTCCGTCACCATCTAACATTCCATTTATGAATGCCCTTTTTGCCTCACTGTTTGCATTCAGTATGGGTTGTGGTACTCCCTTATGGTCATCACGATAACAGAAAAGCCTGAAATAATCAATAAACAATTTATGATTGCCCTTTGGAACCAATGTATATGTGGAAGATCTTTTACGAATGTCCATGATGACTGTCTCCAAAGCTAAATGTTCGTGTATGATTTTTTGTGCTTTTTGCAATAACTTTTTGTCTTGATTTACAATTCTCCACGAATATTTGACGTGCTTTCCATGCCTGTATGTATTACATGTGCCTTCTGCGATAAAAAGACCAAATAACCATCCTAGGTCAGTGTTTACATGTACTCTAGATTCTGTTTTAAATGAAACCAGATTAATCCTGTCTCCGACTTTTAGATCGGATGGTTTTACACTTTTTCCATTGATGATTAGGCTATGATCTTCAGTACATTCTACAAACCCCTTTCTGGTGAGAATCCGATATCCTTTTTTCTTCACCTTGTGCCGGTAGACATGTTTTATTTTCGTAAATCCTTTCTCTGTTAATACCTCGATGTCTCCAAACTTGTCATATCTTATACTACTTACTGTTTTTGGCATCAGCGTTTCTATTGGAATCAAATCAATTGCTCCGTCTTTTCTGCGAATTATGACTGGTGTATCCGGGAGTACGCTGTCTCCGTACAAAACCTCGATTCCAACTGACTTGCATTTCTCAATTGTTTCTAAAATTGTAAATCTCCCAACTGCTGTTGTTGCTTCAGCAACAGGCAAGCAGTATAATGGAAATATTTCTGCACCCATTACGCCATAGCTTGCATTCAAAATGACCTTTAGTGCTTGGCTTACTACTGTGTACAATTGTTTTTGGTCAGCCGAGAGGCTTGGGTTTTTTGATAAGCTCTTGTAATAGTTTACACGCAGGTCCCTCAGCGAGCCAATCAATGTGGCAGTCAGACCATTCTTCTTGGTACAAACCCAGTGCGTGGTACCGGGGATCATATTCTTTTTGCATTCATCATGGATGCATCTCACTGTCTCATATGATAGGTTTCTCACCTTGATTATGCTAGGATATAGACTTGCAAAGTCCATTACCGAGACATTGAAATGAATTCCTTCGGTGGGTTCTACTACTAGACCTCCACGATATTTCTTGTCTTTGATAATAGCTTCTGTTGACGCTGTCCCAGATTTTTGATCAAGTTCTTCTCTTCGCGGTATCAAATAGTTATGCTTTCGGTGTTCATAATAAAACAGACTTCTAATCCATTGGGATACACCCATTCTTGATATGTCATCAATTGGCATGCGTCCAATCCTTGTTATGACAACAAGAAGATTCATCAACAAATCGTTGTTAAAACTTGTAAGCTTTTGTGTTATTCTTGAATCATTGAAACAATAATTTGCCAACTCATAAAGCGAAAGATCTTCTAGTTCTCCCTCATATTCTGTCTTGGATTCATCAATTAGTCCTTCACATATGGTATTTAGTGAAAAATCAGTATACTTGTGGGAAAAGGCATAGATTTGAAATGAGCGATTAGAAAATGTCCTGTACAAGTCAATGTGCACCCCTTTTTTAAGAGTTGCAGAATCGCGCATCATCACCAATGGGATTTCCTTTAACGGAACACCAAGCCTTTCTGCTCTGTTGTACATGAAAGGCATGTCGAATTCATCTCCGTTGAATGTTATGACAAATGGATAATTTTCCAAAATCTTGAACGCATCTCTTAACATGTCTGCCTCCTTATCTTCATCATAGAAACTGATCTTGACATCCTTTGGAAGCTCGTCAGTTCCCATTTGTAGTCCTGCACGCTTTAGGACAAAAACTGCCTTAAAGTCATCACTTGCACAAAATCCTATTGCCGTAATTTTTCTGTCGGCAATCTTAGGATCAGGGATTCTCCCTGTCTCAGATTCTACCTCAATATCAAAGGTAATTCTTCGTATGTTGGGCACAGGTTGGTTGAGAAGGTTTGCCCATTCACTGATGTGATTCTGAAATCCCTTTATGTCTATTATTCCAATGTTTGTTATCTTGTCAAATAACAGTCCTTTTAGTGCAAGCTGGACCTCATCTGGTATGGGATATGAATACTCTTTGAGTTTGCCGTCTTCTATGGTATAATACCTGCCAACAATTAATGAATTGTCATAAAGATAGTTTTCGTAATATTTAATGTCTGACTCCCATGTCTCCATGATATTTCTTATACTCTTGTCAGTCTGGGTGCCACCAATTGCAAGTGGATCTGTTACTGTGATTTTTGTTACATCAATAATGCGGTCTTTTAGCAGGTCTTCGCGCTTGACACTTTCAAGTTTTAACACATCAGTTCTGCTTGACAAAAACTTCAGTTCTTCTGGGTCTAGTTTTGAATAACAATATGGTTTATGTCCGGTATTGTCAAACCAAATCTTTAACGTTTGAGATTTTGGCTCATAAAACTTGAGCATGGCGCATTTTTTCAGGCCATCGTATGCTGCTGACACCAGTAGTGCAGGCGGCATGGCGGTTGTTACTTCTTCTATTGCATTTGACATGATATCATCACTTTGGTGTGAGGTTGGCGTTTCGCTCTTCAAGGAGAACCTTTATCCAATGATTTATCCTGTCCTTGTCCAAAATCACTACCTCCAATCCTGCATCATGTAACAATTCATAATCTGTCTCAGGATAACTCCCAAGGCAGACTATTCTTTTAATTCCAATCGTGATTGCCATCTTGCTACACTCTAAACACGTGATAAATGTAGTATATAGAGTAGAATTTTTGGTGCCGGAGCCTACTCCAAGTATGACGCAATGCATTATGGCGTTTGCCTCCGCATGGTTGCATAAGCATCTGTCAAGGCCTTCACCTGATGCAACTTTGCCTTCCATTCGCAGTTGACATCTTTTACAGCCTCCCTCAAAGCAATTTTTTACTCCTGGAGGCGTTCCGTTATAACCTGTGGCAATCTGCCTGTTTTCTCGTACAATTACGGCACCAACTTGTCTTGTGATACAATTTGATCGTAATTTTGCCAATTCTGCTTGAAGCATAAAATACTCATCCCATGTAGGGCGGTCAAATGGCTCGTTCACATGGAAACTGCATGACGCCTCAATATAAGATTACAAACATCTGGAAGTGAAAAGAGTAGTAAGTAAAGATCAACTTTCTATTCTAAACAAGCTTTTTACCGAGATGATGACAATCATGAATTAATTGAGTGGTAATTTCGTAGAACACAGGTATATCAAAAAGTCAAGCATAGAGCACAGAGATTATCAAGACAACTTGGCAAGACAGGCAATTGCAGAAAACTGTCTAATTGTACTTCCAACAGGGCTTGGCAAGACTACTGTTGCACTGCATGTGATTGCAGAATTTTTGTCAAGAGGAAAAGGTGGAGTCTTGTTCTTGGCCCCGACTCGAGTCTTGGCTCATCAGCATTACGAGTTTTTAAAAAATAATTTGCTAATTGATGACATTGTCCTTGTTACAGGGGAAGATTTACTTGCAAAAAGAAAGAAACTTTGGATAAACAGCATAATTTGTGCAACCCCTGAAATTGTAAAAAATGATCTTGACAGAAAGATTGTATCCACTGATCAGTTTTCACTTGTGATATTTGATGAGGCTCATAGAACCGTTGGGGATTATGCATACTCTGGAATTGCAGAGCGTTTTGCAAACACGAATGTCAGAATAATCGGCATGACTGCTACTTTACCAAGCGAGAAACAAAAGGCAGAGGAGATGGTAAAGATACTAAAGATTACAAGCATAGCCCAGAGGACAGAAGAGAGTCCAGATGTAAGCCCATATGTTCAACAAACAGATACCCAATGGATTACAGTTGAACTTGGACCTGAGATGAAAGAGATCCAGGTCTTGATAAAAGCCACAATTGATTCTAGGTATCTCGAACTCAAAAAACTTGGACTTAATCTTTCTGGAAGCAGGTCAATGTCTGAACTTTTGCGTGTAAGAGAATTTGTTTTAAGACAAAATAGACGAGCTGCCAAGCCCCTTTTTACTGCCATACGTCTCATTCATGCGCTAAACGTGTTTGAATCTCACGGCATTACATCTTTTCTTAGGTTTTGTGAGAGAACCCGGGAGAAAAAAGGAGTTGGCATCCGAGACTTGTTTGAAAATGATATGAATTTTGGCAAGGCAGTAAGGCTTGCAAAACAAGCGCAGGAAAAAGGAATTGAGCATTCCAAAATGGAAAAACTAAAGGAGGTATTATGTGACATTCCTGGAAAGGCACTTGTCTTTACAAGCTATAGGGATTCAGTTGATGTTATACACCAGAAACTAAATGAGATGGGAATCCCATCTGGATTTTTAATAGGAAAAGCTGGGGAAACAGGTCTTAAACAAAAAAAACAGATAGAGACAATACAGAAATTCCGTGATGGACAATACAAGGTGTTAATTGCAACCCGTGTAGGTGAGGAGGGTCTTGATATTTCAGAAGTTAATCTTGTGGTATTTTTTGACAATGTTCCAAGTTCGATTAGATATGTCCAGAGAAAAGGTCGTACTGGAAGAAAGGATTATGGTAAACTGGTTGTATTAATTGCAAAAGATACAACTGATGAGACGTATTACTGGATAGGAAAACGCAAGGTTACAGCTGCAAAGGGAATGGGTGAGAAAATGAACAAGTTTTTGGAACAACAAGAAACACCAGTTGCAAAAAAAGGCCTTGACTCATTCTTCTAGGCTCATACACAGACGTTTAATTTTAGATGTGGAATAAAATCACAGTTAAATATCATAAGAATATCACAGACTTTTGATGAATATTTCGAAAAATATAATTTTTCTAATCTTGCTTCTTGTCATACCGTCCATCATCCTTCCAGTTTATGCAGATAATTCTGGAATTACAGCGTCTGTAAACAAGGATTCGTACCAGCCAGGAGATAAAGTGATAATCAGCGGATCTGTTGGGCAGATTGTAAACAGTAATCCCGTAGCCATAATTGTTCGAAACCCTATAGGAAATGTCTATGATGTGGGACAGATAAACTTGTTAAACAATCTGTTTGTTCATGATTTTGTATTAAATGATGATTCTTTGGGCGGCACATACACTGTCAATATCAAGTACAGTAACTCCTCGAGCCAGTTACATTTTGTACTAGATTCTGGAGCGTTGAGTACAATCCCTGTCTTTGATAGCGAGATAAAAATAAGAACAAATGGTACAAACATGATAAAATATGGCGCTGTCTCAGTGTCTACTACTGACAATACAATCGAAATTTCAATGGACACATCACAAATCTCTGGCAATTCCACAAACCAGGAATATCAAATTCCAAAAAAAATAATTGACACCCCAGGAGGAAATATAGTATTGAAGGTTAACGGAAACCAGATCTTGTGTTCGCAGAGTGAGACTGATACTATTCGCATACTGGATTGTGCGATTCCTGCACATTCTACAGAACTTGAATTGGTTGGCGCCACGATAATTCCAGAATTTGGTCCGTTGGCAGGTCTTACAATATCTGTATCTTCAATAGCAGTAGTTGTTTTGTCAAGGGTCTCCAAAATTCGCTTGTAGACCACAGTCATTTCTGAAGGTCATCTACTGTAATGTGTCGTATCTTGTCTTTTAGTTCTTGAATTTGAATATTATATCTGGATGTTTCCTTTTGTGATAGGTGTTTTTCTTTTTCAAATTTTTTCACATGAGACTCACATATCCAGAGAAACTCGAGATCATATGATATGGAATCATGAGAGTTGTTTTCTTCAATGGCACCAGGGTGTTCTTTTTCAAATTTTATCATTTCCGGCAGGTGCGTTACATTGTTTTTCACTAGCCTAAGGAACGAATCAAGTTCCTGTTTCAAGGCCTTGTTGTTACGAATCTGCTGTGTCCAGACAGGTTTTGTCTTGTCATGGTGCACTAGTTCTTGATTTGACAGATCAATACCAAATGTGTCCAATACCTCTCTTGTTATTTCTTCTCTTACACTTTCTGACATTTTTATCAGCTTGTCTGTAGCATTATCCTTTAGTTTCATGTCTAGAGTTTTAGTTGTACTGTGATACCATACTATGTGCAAATAATGTAACCAATTGGTTTAGCGACTGTCTGTACATGTGATGAAAAATAAAGAAAAGGGTTCTATGGGATTATGATCTGATGTTGCCAGAGTTTTCGCCGTCTATGCCGTTATAATTACACCATCGGTTGAATATTCAGATGTTTCCACTAGTGGGATTTGTACCAGGTGCAAATGTTCCGTCAAGTACTGCCACATAGCCTCCAGTTGTAATACTAAACGATGATTCGTTTTGTGGGCGTGTTCCAGTTCCCGATCCATTGTACCTTGTGGTGCTGCAAATATGCCGTCATATTTTTTGACTGCATAAAATGAACCGTCAACAAGCTTCCAAATCTTTAGGTGCGCAGTGAAATGATCAAGTGCCAATAGCCATCGAGCCCAAGTCTTCATCATTTTGTACAATGTATGAAATGTCTAGGATTTGTTGACTCCCTTTGCATGATGTTCTGCCAAAAATCTGTGGCTTGGACAGGTGTTCTTTTCCATGAAAATCGCTAGGTCTATGTTGAATCGTTTTGGTTTCTCATTCCCTGTCAGAGAGGGCGTTTGCAGCATAGCTTGATCCAGCAGGTCCGTTAAACGCCATAACAGACAGTGTCAAGATGCTAGCTAATGATATTGCATGTACTGCTTTATGCATTAGGATCAGCATTGGCTTTGTTATATTTAGAAATGATCGCAAATTTTTACTGAAAATTTGCATAGTGTATTTTTCTTGAAATGCTAGGCGGTCAAAAACAGTTCAAAAATTCATAGTTTTTCAAAAGATATTTAACATCTAAGATGGTCATTATGGAACATGATTACATACATTCTTGTAACATGCATACCTGGAAATGAAAAAGAAGTTATACAAAAAATAAAGGAATTGTCAAACATAGTTGAGGTAAATGGAATAATGGGTAAATATGATATTTTTGTCAAGATTCAAGCATCCGATGTAACAAAGGTTGATTCTACCATAGGCAAGGTAAGAAATGTCCCTCATGTTACTAGTACTATATCAATACCTGCAATTTATGGTCAGGGTGGAACAATAGACGACGAAAAATAGGCTAGTTGACAATTTTTAATTTTGTGACTTGATGCTGACAAAGATTATCTAGAATGGTTACGTAATTAGCACATGACAAAAGTGGTTGAAGTTGTAGACTCGGAAAGAATTGACAGAGTGCCCAACAAGACAATCGTATTAATGTCTGGCGGAAAATTTTTGGAACGTGGTCATGTGGTACAAAATGTCACATTGAATCTATACATTCAAAGAAAGGATGAAAAACTCGGATCATATTCTCTGATTACCGCACTTGTAGAGACCAACAAGGGGATAATAGAAATGACATATGACGAGGGATATAGAGGTGAAAATGCAGTAGAAGAGGCCGCCGCATTTCTTACGTCTCATATTGGCATCTCGGCACTGATATTGCGGTCAATTATTCAACTTGACCAGTCAATGAATAAAAATAATCTAGTTGTGCCGGAACAAAATGATCAAGGAGAGGAATTTTATGAAATTTGAACGAAAACCTATTGCAATTATCCCCACATGTGCCATGTGCGGAAAACCTGTGAAGGTACATACTCCAGAACAAATGAAATCATGTACAGGTGAGAGGCGCAAATCTCAAGTAAAAACTAGCGGCGCTGCGTGAGATATGTTGGTAAGATATGATCTGATCTGGTTCCGCCTGGTATGTATGCTCGTGTTAAAAAAGGGTTGCAAGGAGACCATACAATATCAGTCATTTCATGAATCAATGTACGATTAGTTTGAAATCACATCATTAGATGGTAAAGTTGTCACATGCTATTACAAAAATGGTACACTTGTAGTGGAAGGAAACGACGGGAATTCATTTTTTCGTAGCATAGTGCATCCGGTCAACAAACTTGTTTCAAGAAAAGACTATTTGTTACATCTATTACTATCTGGAGTCTTTTTTTGTCCACTTTTCTACATCAAAGCCTGGGCAATTTCCTGAAAACTCTTTTAACATTATGACTCTACAAATTTGCTCTTGTAGTTCTGAATGCTCTGTAAATTTTTGTCTGCAAATAGGGCATCTGGTACTTTTGAGCAATGATGCTGATATGTAAAAGCGGTTTATTGAAATTTTCCCTTACAGGTCAAGTTCACTTGCATCTTGCAGTTTTCCAGTTAGTTCAAGATATGTATGCGGGTCTAGCTGTTTTGCAAAACCCTTGTCTATGTTTATCAGATATATGGAATGCAGATGGGCATTTAGGATATCTTCTGTTTCAATTGGTGGATTCTTGTAAAACCTGTCTACCAACAGTTTTATCTTTTGAACTTCTTCTGGCTTTCTATCCTTTGGAGGTTTTAAGAATAATTTCGGAATTGGTAAAATCCCAACAACTGGTGTAGCTAGCGCAAACTTGGAACAATGTTTGCTATACCTTGCAATCTTACTCGATATTCTCGCAACATAATAGTCGATGGTATCAAGTGCATGGTCTGGTGGTGTAAACCCTGTTTCTATTTCCAAAATTAGTGTACCGTCTCCTTTTGTTGCAAACACATCACAGACCAGAATGTTTGAGAGTTGCTTTTCAATATCTACTGTATATCCATGAGATATCAGATTTGAAGCACAGATTATCTCTAATACTGAATGATTGATCTTGACTAGGTTTTTTTTGTACAGCTCTATTAGCCGCTCTCTTACAAAATTTGTCTTTGATTTTATTTCAGGCGTCTGATCACGGGTTAGTTTCTCAGCAACGGTATAGACATCTTCGGTGAATTTTTCTAAATCCAAAATCTACTATTTTAAATCTAACCCGGGGTTTAAGAGGATTAGCTAAATCAACAAGGGTGCCACGTCGATTATTTTACTAGATTTGGCAATTATTGCCGTATTTGGTCACGTATAGTAGGAGGAACAAAAATGCTTTCGGATCATTGTGTAGAATTGGTTTTATTCTATGACATTGATGGCATTCATGTGATAAAACAGATGATGGTTTTTCTGGCGGAAAAATGGTGGACAAGCAAGGCTGTGAACAAAAAGAGGGGGCTAAAACAAACACATTATGAACCACTCATAATAGAAGATGACTGGATTTCTTTTGGATATGTAAGACAGGGAGAATCCATCAATGATTTACAATGATTATGTGATTACAGAAATAAAACTTGTACCTAACGCAAAAGACCTAAATAAAATTAGAAAAAATTCGGAAGATCACTAATATAGTATTTTTTCATAAACATTGTCATGACAGTAGAGCAAGAAAATTCAGATATTGTGTTTTTATCAGGACAGTTTGGAAAAACTCGCGCACAAACACTTGAGCTGGTAAAGACACTTGAAAAAGAAGACTTTGTAGTCCAGACTGCTGCATTTATGAGTCCGCCAAAATGGCATTTGGGTCACGTCACCTGGTTCTACGAGGTGATAATGGGTAAGATGAACCCAAGTTACGAATTTTATTCTCAAGAATATTCCAAGGTTCTAAATTCATACTATCAGGCACTTGGTACACCACATGAAAAGACAAAGCGTGGAATAATATCAAGACCCACAGTTAATGAGACACTACAATATTTTGACATCATAAACAAACGGGTCGAAGAATTTTTAAAAAATTCCATCGCTGGTTCTAATCTGGATTATATGTTCAATCTTGCATTCAATCATGAATGTCAACACCAAGAACTTTTAGTGTATGACTTGCAACATTTGCTTGCAAGTGCATACCAACCAGTAAAATATCATGATGCTCCAAAACCATCACCTGTTGAAAAAAACTCTGTCAAGATTTCTGGTGGATTGTATGATCTTGGGTATGGCGGAGGTGATTTTTGCTATGACATTGAACTTCCAGAACATAAAACATACCTGAACCAGTACAGTATTGATGTGTTTCCAGTAACAAATGGAGATTATTTGAAATTCATGGACTCGGGAGGATACGAAGATTTTAGATTTTGGCTTGCAGATGGATGGGATCAAGTCAAGAAAAATAATTGGAATGCACCCATGTACTGGGAAAAAGAAGGTGACATATGGACAAGGCATGATTTCAGGGGCAAGGTACCAATCAATCCAAACGAGCCTGTTTGCAACGTTTCATACTATGAAGCATATGCGTATTGCAAGTGGGTAGGAAAGAGACTGCCGACAGAGGCAGAATGGGAAAAAGCTGCTTCATGGAATGAGCAAAAGCAGAGAAAGACTCTGTACCCATGGGGTAATGAATCGATATCTGAAAATCATGCAAACTTGCTAGAGTCGTACATCTGGGGGCCTGCTGAAATTGGCTCATACCCATCTGGGAAAAGCCACTACGGAATACACCAGATGATGGGGGATGTTTGGGAATGGACAGCTTCTGATTTTGTAGGCTATCCAGGATTCCAGTCGGGATTTGCAGAATATAATGACAAGTGGTTTTCAAACCAAAAGGTACTTCGGGGTTCTTCGTTTGCCACTCCTAGATATCAGGTCAAGAACAGCTATAGGAACTTTTTCAGGCCTGAAGAGAGGTGGATGTTTGCAGGATTTAGGTGTGTGGGAGATACATGATTAGAAAGCAGCAAGTAGAAATTGAAAATTATGAAAAAATTGCAGTGACTCCACGGTTTTGCTACTTTAAACCAAAAGTAATGACAAACTCCACCATGGCTCAGGAAGTAGCATTTAGCTTGTCACAGAAAAAAAAGTTCATCTCACCCAAGTTTTTCTACAATGATGCAGGCTCGGAGATCTTTGAGAAAATATGTAATCTGCCAGAATATTATCTTACAAGAACAGAATTTGAAATACTTGATGAAATAAAATCAGACTTGTCAGAGTATCTGGTAGACAACTTTGCGCTGGTGGAACTTGGAAGTGGTTCGTCTGTCAAGACACGTAAACTTTTGGAAATTTTGACTTGCAAACAAAAAGAAGTAGAGTATTATCCAGTTGATATTTCAGACATCCTCAAGGACAGCTCAATTAATCTGCATGATGAATATGAGAACCTGAAGATAACTGGAATCATTGATAATTATGAAACAGGGCTTGAATTTATTAGGACATTAGATCATACCAAAAAACTTGTTGCATTTTTGGGCTCTAGCATGGGCAACTTCAGTCCAGAAGATGGAATGAAATTTTTAGAAAAAATTCATGGGTCCATGAATCTAGGCGACATGTTGTTGCTTGGCCTTGACTTGGTAAAAGATGTAAAAATATTAGAATCCGCATACAATGATTCTTCAGGTATCACTGCAGATTTTAATTGTAATCTCTTGTTGCGTTTGAACAATGAATTTGGTGCAAACTTTGACTTGACCAAGTTCGAACATGTGGCAATCTTTAATAAAAAACACAGGAGAATTGAGATGTACCTAAAGTCTCTTACAAAACAACATGTCTTTATGCCCGGTATTGATTTATTTTTGAAATTCAAAAAAGATGAATTGATTCATACTGAATACTCTCACAAGTACACCCTATCTCAAATCAGAAAGATGACAAAAAGGACTGGATTTAGGCCTGTGCACATGTGGATTGACAAGAAAAATTATTTCACCCTAGCGTTGTTTGCAGTTGAGAAATGATGGATAAAAAATGTGAGCACTATGACGATGTGCAGGATAAAACTTCTCCCAATACTGAAGGATGTGAAGAGTGTGAAAAAGAGGGCACGGACTGGGTGGCATTACGTCTTTGTTTATCCTGTGGCCATGTTGGATGTTGTGATTCATCACCTGGAACGCATGCGACAAACCATTTTAAAAAAACTGGACATCCGGTAATGGTTGCGCTGCCAAACTACGCCTGGAAGTGGTGTTATGTGCACAAGGCATACTCCTGATGATTTTCACATTTATCTAGCGTGCTAATGACAAGATATCATGTCGGAGGATATGATGAAATCAATTGTGATTTTAATGCAAAATGGTATTGGTGATACAACTAGATTGTATACCCTTCTGCTTGCACTGCGAAAAGATGAATCGCTTTCCATGTCTGATCAGAAATATGTGCAAGAGATGATAGAAAAACATCTAGACAATAAACAATCTGAATCACATGATGACGGATATCGCTTCTAATATGTTTTGAAATCTATAAAGATTCTGGAAAAAATCTAAAACGCTATTGTTTCTTCATAGCAGTATTTTTGGAAGATGTTATTGTACAGCTCTGTCATATCGGATTTTACGTCCACCATGTCATTATCATACATTTTAGAAAAGACTGTAGAAATCATCTCTTATCCGTCTTTATCAAAGAACCTGATGCTACATCTTACTCTGTCTTTTTCCGTCATTTAGTAATTGTATCTTTACTATTGTATCTATGCTCAATGCATAGACATGGTCCATCATTACAGTTTATTGTAATCCAGTTGTACTTTTGTCGCAGGCTCTGTGAATTGATTCTAATCTTAGTTGTTGCACTTACTGTCCGTACGATGAGCAGGATGTTGTCGATTTTGATTACATCAGACAAGAGGTTTTTAGCATGTCTTGTTTGATTTGTGAATAGGTGATTAAATTATGTACGGTTCAAATTTTTCCAGAATTGTTTTTCACGTCACAAAGTACGATAACCCCAATAGTTTGAATCAGTTACATATCGTGTGTAATCATATCAGAAATTCTTGAAGTCAGAAAGGACAACATGGCATAGTTGAGATAACTGCAGTACGACTACCTAAAATCTCAGACGGCCAATCAGAAGTAGACCCAGTTACAAGACATGGCAAGTTATCTAGTCCGTATGAGGTAATCACGGATTCTAAAACAAATGAACAGAAATTACTTCAAGAGCCTAAAATTGATGGTGAACAATGTTTTTTGTTTATGACGGCAAAGGCGGAAAGATGGTTAGACACTTTTCTTTAACTTGGGTCATTTCTCTGGTTAGTCTCTATGCATGTGCTTTCCCAATCTACAAATTGAACAAATGAATTTTCCATCTTTGTCAGTTGTAAAAAGCTGCGAAGAACAGTTACACTCAGCGCATTGACATTTTTCAGTCATAGTATCACCATATGCAGACTAGTACAAAATGGTTGTCTCCAGATGATTCTCAAGTTTTGCTATCTCATACTTGGAAATGATCGTGCTATATTTACTGGTCACATGATAATACAACAAGACATATTGTCAACGTTATCACCATATTATGATATCATGATGTACGTTGACTGTGCAGGTGATGACGTAGTGGCACAAGAACTTGAAAGTTATCTCAAGAGCCATGGCTTTAGTGCAAAGGCAGACAAATCCATTATAATGGTAAATGAAAATGACATAGAGCACATTCTAGTCAGTTTTCTCAAGGAGACAAACAGACTAGATCACACGATACGCAAGATAGATTCTGAAAATCTGCTCTTATCTAAAGAAGTACCACTGGAAGATTTTGGCTTTTTCAGGTGTGAGATGTGCGGGTATGCAGTATCTAGCCAGGAAGAGTTACTGGTCCACCGAAGAGCACATGGTATCCAGTTGTTGTGATTAAAAACCCGACACCAAAACGTTAGATTCTAACTATAACCATATTACTGAGAAAAATCTATAAAATTAGAAATTGGTACAAAATCCGTGAACTATTGGCTTTTAAAACAGGAACCTGATGTATACAATTTTGGCAGATTAGAGAAGGAAAAAAAGACAGTCTGGGATGGAGTTCATAACAACCTGGCCTTAAAACACATGCGCAGTATGAAAAAGGGCGACAAGGCGATTTTTTACCATACTGGGGATGAAAAACAGGCAGTTGGAATAGTAGATATCATAACAAATCCATATCCAAACCCAAAAGAGTCTGACAAACGGTTCATAGTGTTTGATGTTCAGGTGTCAGACAAGCTCAAGAGGCCTGTCACTCTAGATGAGATCAAAAATGATGTAAAATTCAAAGACTGGGAACTTGTAAAAAACTCTCGTCTTTCCGCAATGCCGGTACCAAAGATTTTGTGGAATGAGCTAATAAAAAAATCAAAGAGCTAGTTTTTTTACAAAGATTTTTTATCAAGACAAAGCAATCATAATCATGAACGAACTATCCAGTGAGGACAAATTAGTACTTCTTCAACATGCCATTTCAAAGTATGAGGATGAAAACATTCTACTTGAGAAACTAAAGGCAGTATTGCCTCAAAAGGATATTGACCGGGGCATAGCCACACTTATTGGAACACAGAGGGTAAGGAGAATTGGTCCCGATGTATTACAAAATAACGTCAGTCATATTGGTGAGTTGCCAGAAATTCCAGCACATATAAAAGAAATTATAGAGGATTTGTAGTTCAAAACTTTCCTACATCGTATGGATGTGTGACACCCTTGGATCATAGATACCTCACGAACAAAACTGTCCAGGTTATGAACAAGGTGGTTTTTGCAAGTTAAATATTTAAACACAAATTATGTTTTCTACCAGTGCTACATCCATGTCAAAAACTTACAAATAGATGTGATTCAAACAAGTAAACATGACAATAAAAAATATCACGGTTCTAGGTTCAGGAATAATGGGCCATGGAATTGCCCAAGTTTCCGCAATGGCTGGATATAATGTAGTTCTTCGAGATATTGAAAAACAATTTCTAGATAAAGCAATGGAAAAGATCAAGTGGTCACTTGATAAACTAGTGTCAAAACAAAAAATTACAGAAGATCAGGGAAAAGAAATTCTTACAAGAATTACGCCAATAGTAGATTTGGCCGAGGCACTAAAAGACTGTGATTTGATGATTGAAGTAGTACCTGAAATAATGGATTTAAAGAAAAAAGTCTACGCCGAAGTTGATAAAGTTGCACAACAAAAGACAGTGTTTGCATCAAACACCAGTACTTTACCTATAACAGAAATTGCAAGCACGACATCTAGGCCAGAAAGATTCATCGGAATTCACTTTTTCAACCCGCCACAATTAATGAAGCTGGTTGAAGTCATTCCCGGCCAAAAGACATCGAAGGATCTAGTGGATGCAACAATTAACTTTGTAAAATCAGTCTCAAAGGAGCCTGTCCTGTGTAAAAAAGATGTGCCAGGATTTATCGTGAACAGATTGTTCATTCCATTAGTCCATGAATCTGCATATGCCATGGATAGGACAGGTGCGACAAAAGAAGAGATTGACTCGGCAGTAAAATTCACCCTCCATTTTCCAATGGGAATATTTGAACTTGCAGACTTTACTGGCATGGATGTAATCCACAAGGCAACACTTGAGATGCATTCACGTGACAAAAAAGTAATCAACCCACATCCATTGATTGAAAAATTGTACAATGAAAAGAAACTAGGACAAAAAAACGGTGAAGGGTTTTACAAGTATTCAGGAGACCAATATGAAAGGATCAATCTAACAGAGGAATTAGCAAAGAGATTCAATCCAATACAATTGCTAGGAAACATACTAAACAACGCTGCATGGCTTGTTACAAACCAAGCAAGTGATGTTCCGGAAATTGAAAAAGCTCTGTCACTTGGAATGGGACTCAAAAAGCCATTGTTTGATACCGCAAAACAATTTGGCATGCAAAACATTGTACATGAATTACAAAAACTGGCAAAAGAAAACAAATTCTATGAGCCAGACCAGTATTTATTATCGCTCATACGGAATTAATTTTTTCAAGAAGTATTTTGACTGCTTCTTTTGGTGAAGATACCCCTACTATCAAGACGTTTTTTCTGTGATCAAGATATGTATCAGCATACTTTTCTGCAATACCTCCACTGTTTTTCATTGCAACAATTGGTTTGTTGTACATATATGCAGCACATGTCTCAGATAATGTTCCGACTCCCCCACCGATTATTATGACACCATCACCAGAAAGTGCATTTAGAAAGTCCCTTGCCAAGCCCATTCCGCTTGGAATGACAATATCACAATACTCGTTTGCAAGCGAAGGCTCGTTTTGTGGGATAATTCCTACAGTAATACCGCCTCCGTCTTTTGCACCATGAGATGCAGCTTTCATTACTCCTTCCAATCCCCCTGTAATTAGGACAGCTCCTGATTTTGCAACTTCCATGCCTGTCTCATATGCAATTTTTTCAGTCTCAGGAGTGATTCCGTTCTGATTATGACCTATGATCAAAATTTGTATTTTCTTTGTCACTGGAATGTCATAAAAAAACAGATAATAAAAATGGTAACTGTCTAGAGTTTTGAAGTTCCCAAACCATAAGATCTATTATTTTTGATAAACATCCTTTCTGATCCGTACGCCATCAAACGCTTGTTGTCCCAAGATAGCGATCTTGAATATTTCCGTAATC
>Ga0307372_10002388_pt1 | contig 31182 bp, 28 predicted proteins | sample OX1MG_FD_202533 | JGI IMG/M metagenome (GOLD analysis project Ga0307372, IMG submission 202533) | Soil microbial communities from Risofladan, Vaasa, Finland - OX-1 | ecosystem: Environmental > Terrestrial > Soil > Coastal area > Acid sulfate soil | place: Finland: Risofladan, Vaasa | collected... | reverse complement strand
GCTTGGCGCTGATGCTGGTCAGCATTTGTTGCGGCTGCTGGTCGGCGAACGCCGTTGCCGGCGCGGGCCACACTCGCGCCGAAACTGTGCCGCCCAGCGCGCCCGCCATCAATGCCGCAATCAACATTGCCCGGTTGCCGTTCTGCTTCATGAGATGGTCCTCTTTTCCTTCAATTTGTAAGGTCGGCAAGGATGCTGTGCTCGCCAATCAAGTTTTCGACGCGCAAGCGGCGTCTTAGCCGGCGTTCGAGCTCGAGCCGTCGCGCGGCGCTCTCGACCAGCGCCGGATCGATCGTCAGCAGGCGCGCGACGGCGCGTTCGTTGCCGAACCCGGCGATCTCGAAGTACCGGCGCACGACGCGGTACGCGGCCTCGCCACGGGTGAGCGTGCGCGCCTCGCGGAGCGCCTCGCTCCATCGATGCTCCATCGTGTCCCACACGTACGTGAAAGGATCGTAACGCTCTTCGACCTTGAGCGCGAGAAATTTTTCCTGCAGCTCCTTCATCGCGCGATCGAATTCGCCGCGCATCTTCGGCTGCGCGTAGCCGGCGCCGAGCTTGAGCGCCCGAGTCTCAGCCGCCCCGCGCCTCGTGAGCGCGTCCATCACCAGCTTGGCGCAGTGCGAAAGCATCCCGCGCTCGTACAGCGCGCGGTAACCGCGCGGCTCGGCGCGCAGGCGCAGAAAAGCGCCGAGCAGGTCGCGCGCGATGAAGCTCGGCCGCCCGCCCAGCACTTTGCCATAGTAGACCAACTTCCGCGCCGGCAGCGTATCCTTGATGTTCCAGGTCATCATGATCGCCCGGTCGTGCTGGATATGTTCGGGCAGCGGCGGCTCGCGCGTTCCCTCGATCGCCTCGCGCAGGCACGGCACGCCCATCCCGGCGGTGAACGCCGCGCAGAAGCCGACCTCTTCGATGAAGCCGAGCGCCGCGCGCTCGCCGCCGATGCGACGATGGCGGAGGCGGCGGAAATGATGGTCGCGATGGTCCTCGAGCGCCGCAAGCGGCGTCGGTACGGACGCCGCGCGCGCGGGCGGCTTCTTACGCGCGGGTTCCGCGGGCGAGTTTTTACGCGCGGGTCCCGCGCTCATGCCCGCACGCGTGCCACGCATTCCCCGAACAGGTCGTGATAATTGGCGCGTACGCCGAGCCCGCGCATGATGCCGTCGAGCCCGACCAGCGCGCGCACGGTAAACACGCCGTGCGCGGGCGATTTGTAGAGCTTGTACTTGAACGCGATCTCGCTCACCTGTGCGAGCTTGCCGACCAGGTCGTACTCTTCGGGCCCGTAAAGGCGGTCTTCCAGGACCGGCTCGAACAGCAGGTGAACCGCCTCGACCATCGGACGTGGATTCTGGCCGCGATCGAGATAGCCGAGCTTGACCAGGGCCTGCCCGAGCGCGCGGTCGTTGCGTTCGACCAGTGCGCGGGCGAACTGGAGATTGGCGCGGCGAATCGGTTCGGGAAAGCGGCGAATCGATCCGAAGTCGAGAACGCAAATGTGCGGATGATGGGTGACGAGGTAGTTGCCGGGATGCGGATCGGTGTGGAGCACGCCAAATTCGAGCAGCTGACGCCAGACCAGCTCGTAGTACTTGCGCGTGACCCATTTGCGCAGTTCGAGATCGGCCGCCGGATTCATCAGGTCCGAGAGATGGTAGCCGTCGAGGTAGGTCATCGTCAGTACGCGGCGCGAGCTCAGATCGCCGATGACGCGCGGGATGACCGTCTCGGGGTCGGCGGCGTACAGCCGATGGAACTCCATCGTGTTGCGCGCCTCGATGCGATAGTCGAGTTCTTCGATCAAGCGGTCCTCGAGTTCGCGGTAGACCGTGCGAGTCTCGATCTTCTGGCGCATCAGGTCGCCCGCGATCGCCTGCAGCGTGCGCAGTAGCAGCTTGAGATTGCCAAGGTCCTGGCGCACGGTCGCGTCGATGCCGGGGTACTGGACTTTGACCGCGACTTCCTCGCCGTTCTTGAGGCGGGCGCGATGCACCTGGCCGAGCGAGGCGGCGGCGAAGGCCCGCGGCTCGAAACTGGCGTAAAGCTGTTCGGGGCGCTTGCCGAGTTCGCGGCGGATCTGCTGCGCGATCATCGGATAGTCCATCGGCGGCACGCCGTCGCGCGTGGTCTTGAGCAGGTCGATCGCTTCGATCGGCAGCAAATCCTCGCGCATCGAGAGCATTTGCACCAGCTTCATGAATGCGCCGCGCAACTGCGTGGAACTTTCGACGATGCGCTGGGCGTTGCGAATGTGGGTGTCGAGCAGTTCGCGCTCGTGGCTCGCGGCGTTGAGGAAGGGCTTGCGGATCGAAGTCCAGAGGTAGCTGGAGCCGACCTGCGAGGCGAGCCCGCCGATCTTCAGCGCACGGCGCGTGCGTCCCGAAGTGATCGATTTGTTCCGTATCTCCGTCACGGCCGCTCACGCGCGAGGCCGACCCGCGCGATGCCGACCCGATTGATCAGCGTCGCGGCAAAGGCGGCGCCGAAACCGTTGTCGATATTTACCACCGTGACTCCACTCGCGCATGAATTGAGCATTCCGAGCAGCGCCGCCACCCCCCCGAACGCGGTCCCGTAACCGACGCTGGTGGGGACCGCGATCACCGGCTTGTCGGTCAGCCCGGCGACCACCGAGGGCAGCGCTCCTTCCATCCCGGCCGCCACAATCAGCACCGCCGCCGCATGCACGCGCTCGAGGTTGGCGGTGAGGCGATGGATGCCGGCCACGCCGACGTCGTAGAGTCGTTCGACCGCGTTGCCGAAAAGTTCGGCGCACAGCGCCGCCTCCTCGGCCACTGCCAGGTCCGAGGTGCCGGCGCTCATCACCAGCACTCTGCCGTGGCCGCGCGGGGCGGGCCGGCGCTTGACGATCACGCCGAGCCTGGCCGCGGGATGATAAACGAGGTCGCGCAGGCGCCGGCGCAGATCTCGCGCTTTTTTCGCCTCCAGGCGGGTGACCACCAGGTTGGCGCCGGTGGCGGTGACGCGCGCGCCGATCGCGGCGATTTGCGCGGCGCTCTTGCCTTCGCCGAAAATCACCTCCGGCACGCCGCGGCGCAGCGCGCGATGCTGGTCGACCTTGGCGAAGCCGAGATCCTCGAAGGGCAGATGGCGCAGGCGCTCGAGCGCCGCCGCGGCGCCCATGCGGCCGGCCGCGACCCGCTCCAGGAGCCGGCGCAAACGTTCTTCGGTCATCGCAAACGTTCCTCGGTCATCGCAAACGCCCGTGAATTATCGCCTGCGCGTCTGTTCGGCGCCCAGCGGCCGCGCCGGGGTGATCAGGATCTCGCGCACCGCGCGGGCGTCCGCGTGCACCACCGTGAGGGTCGCTTCGCCTGCCTTGAGCTGTTCGCCGGGCCGGGGAATATGACCTAGACGTTCGACCACGAGCCCACCAATCGTAGCATACTCGCCGCTTTCCGGCAGCTTGAGGCCGAAGCGTTCGTTGAGTTCGGTCACCGGCGCGCGGGCCGACGCGCTCAGCGCGCGCGGACTTATCACCCGCACCAGTTCCTCGCCCGGGGCGTGCTCCTCTTCGATTTCACCCACGATCTCCTCGAGCAGATCCTGGAGCGTCAGAATTCCCGCCGCGCCGCCGTACTCGTCGACGATCGCGGCGAGGTTCTGACCGGTGCGCTGGAAGGTGAGCAGAATTTCATCGAGCGGCGTGGACTCGGCGAAGTAAACCACCTTGCGCATCACTTCCTCGACCGGGCGGCTCAGATCGGGCGCTTCGAGGAGATCGAAGACGTGGAGCACGCCCACGATGTTGACGATGCGCTTATCGAAGACCGGGATGCGGCTGAAGCCGGTGCGCCGGGCGATTTCGGCCGCTTCGGCGAGCGTGGTTTCGATCTCGGCTGCCTCCACCCGCACCAGCGGCACCATCGCTTGGCGCGCCTCGGCGTTTTTGAAGCGGAAGATGCGGCTGATCATCTGCCGCTCGGCCGGCAAAATCGCGTCGTCGATCGGCGGCTGCGGCTGATCGCCGAGCGAGCGAATGATCAATGCGAGGTCCTCGCGCGTGATGAACACGCTTTGCATTTCCGCGGGTACGCCGGCCAGCCTTCTCAGCCACCGGCTGACCACCGTTTCGGCCTCGAGCAGCGGCCAGAAGGCGGCTTCCAGCGCGCGCAATGGGCGCGCGGCGATCCGTGCGAACCTGATCGGATGGCGGAAGGTCAGCAGCTTGGGCAGCGATTCGCCGATCAGCAGAGTCACTGGGGCAAGAATGAAAGGGGCGAGATAGGCAGTGTCGGGACCGAACTGATGCAAGAAGGTGGTGAGCACGCTGGCGGCGATGACGGTCGCCAGGTTGGCCCCGGTGAGCGTCAGGGCCAGCACGCGTTCGCGGCGGTGCAGCAGCGCGAGCAGCAGGGGAGATTCGCGGCCGTCGCGCTCGTTGGCCTTGTCGAGCTTGGTCTCGTCGGTCACCACCATCGCGATTTCGCTGGCGGCGAAGAAGGCCTGCACCAGCAGACAGGCGGCGATCGCGGCGATGAGCGAGCCTAGCTGCATCGTTTGAGCCTCACCAGCTCGATAGTCGCGCCGCGCACTTTTTCGATTTTCGTCTCGAAGCCGCCCAGGCGGAGCCGCTCGCCCGGCTGCGGTACGCGGCCCAGCCGGCGCAGCACCAGCGAACTCAGGGTGCGCTCGTGGCCGCGGGCGGCAAAGGATTCGCCGCCATCCAGCGCCTGGGTCAGACGGGCCAGGCCGATGGTGCCGGCCGCGAGCCATTCGCCCCCGCCGGCTTCGGTAAGGTCGGGGCCCTCGAGCTCGAATTCGTCGCGCAGCTCGCCGAACAGCTCCTCGAGCAGGTCTTCGAGGGTGACCAGCCCAAGCAAGTGGCCATATTCGTCGACTATGAATGCGAGCTGGAAGTGTTGGCGGCGCATCTCGTCGAACAATTGACCGAGCGTCTTGCCCGGCGGTACGAAATAGGGCTCGCGGATCAACCGCTCCAGGCGCGGCGGCGCGGACTCCAGGCGACGCGCGACCAAATCCTTGGCCCGCAGTACGCCCACGATGTTGTTGGGATTGCCGCGGTAGACGGGAACGCGCGAGTAATGGCCGTGTGCGACTTCGGCGATGATGCGATCGACGGCGGTGTCAAGGTCGAGCGCGAAGATCCGATCGCGCGGCGTCATAATTTCGGAAACGCGCCGCGCGCCGAAGGCGAACACCTTGTCGATCAATTCGCGCTCGGCCGGGGCCACCTGACCCAGGCGCTCGCTGGCGATAAGCAGCGCCTTGAACTCGCTCTCCGAGAGCGGCGCGGAGGGTGCCGCTTCCTCGGGCACGAAAAGCCGCGCCAACGGATGCAAGGTCAGCGCGACCGCGGCAAGCGGGCGCGCGGCGATCCGCGCCACCGCATCCGGAAAGCCGAGCGCGACCGTCTTGGGCGTGATGTCGCTGACCAGCAGCACCAGCACGAACATCACCGGCACCGAGATCCATCCGCCCGGCGGTCCCAGCCAGGTCAGGAGAAAAACGGTCGCGAGGCATTCGGCGAAGACATTGATCGCTTCGTTGAAGCCGATGATCACCACCAGCGATTCGAGCGGACGGCGCAGCAACGAATCGACGGCCCTTGCGGCCGCTTCGCCCAGGCTCGCTCGCGTGTGCTGCATCCGCGCCAGTGCGAACAGCGCGGTTTCCGACGCCGCGAGCAAGGCGCTCACTCCGAGCAGCACGATGACCAGCAGCAACAGCATTGCCGATAACTCGATCGCCTACCCGCGCAGCCGCGAGCGCAACTGGTCCCATCCGGTGAGCGCCGGCGCGCCGGCCGCGCCGCGCGCACCCAGCAAGACCGCCTTGCCCGAGGACGTTACGCGGCCGATGCGGCTCACGCGCACGCCCAGGCTGCGCGCAAGCGCGGACGCGGGAAGGGCGTGGCGCAGACAAAACAACAGCTCGTAGTCCTCGCCGCCGCCGAGCGCGAGCGCCGGATCGTCGCCGATCACCGCCCGGTAGGCCGTCGACAGCGGCAGTGCGCCGGCCTCGATCTCGGCGCCGGCGCCGCTGCGCTCGAGCAGGTGGCCGAGGTCCTGCCACAGCCCGTCGCTCAGATCGATTGCGGCGGGCGCCGGTTTGATGCGAGCCAGGCCGAGCCCGGCCTCGAGGCGCGCGGTCGGTTGCAGGAAACGGTTGATAAGGAACTTGCGCGCGGTGGCGCGGGCGCGCAGCCGCCCCGAGAGAATGCGCAATCCGGCGGCGGCGTCGCCCAGCGTGCCGGTGACGTAGATGGTGTCGCCGGGACGCGCGGCGTCGCGCCGCAGCGCAGTGCCGCGCACTTCGCCCAGTAGCGCGACGGTGATGGCGAGCGCGCCCGCGCGGGTGACATTGCCGCCAACCACCTCGACTTCGGCGCGAGCCGCCGCTTTGCCGAGCCCCTGGTACATCCGATCGAAGAATCGCACGCCAAGTCCCTCGCGCACCGCGAGGTTGACCACGCACACGGTCGGCTTCCCGCCCATCGCGGCGATATCGCTCAGGTTAACCGTCAGCGCGCGCCGGCCGAGCGCCTGCGGCGTGCCCCACGCGAGGTTGAAATGCACATCCTCGACCATGGAATCGATGGTGAGAAGCTGGCAGGCGCGGGGGCGGGGCAGGATCGCGCAATCGTCGCCGGGCCCCAGAATAGCGCGGCGACCCGGACCGAGCCGCTTTAGGAGCCGCTCGATCAGGTGGAATTCTCCGGGCGATTTACTCACATGGTTCGCCAGGCGGCGAAGAGCGTGATGCGAACCTTCGGGGGCGGTTGCCGTGCGCCGCGGCACGCGGCGAATTTTGCCCCCTCGGCGATCACGAAATTACGCTAGAGCATTCGCGTAAGGCGGGCAATAGCGATTGTCCGGGCGCGTGGCGGAGGAGGGCGACACAGTTTCAGTGCGCCGCGGCCGCCCCGCGCTGGGCGTGGGTGCGCGGCAGAAAGGTGGTGATGATGAGCGCGACCACCATCAGGTAGCACAACGTCCGGTAGATATCGTTGAGCGAGAGCATCATCGCCTGCTGCTGCACCTGGCCATAGATTATCGCCAGCCCCTGTTTCTGGCCGGTGATGAGTTGATGCGTGTAGTCGAAGCGCATCGCTCCCGGCAAACGTGGACCGCGCGCGCCCAGACGCCAGGCATCGAATACCGTGAGATGGTTCACGAGGTAGCTCTGGTGGGTCTGCTCCCGGCGGGTGAGATAGGTGGTCAGAGTAGAGGTTCCGATCGATGCTCCGATATTGCGCACCATCGAGAAGAAACTCGCCGCGTAACCCATGTTTTCGCGGCTGACCGAGCTTAGCGCCGCGCCCGCCAGAGTCGGAAAGATCAAGCCCATCCCGGTTCCGCTCACTACCGTGGGCCAGATGAAGTCCGAGATGCTCATCGTGAGGTCGAGCGTCGACAATTTCCATTGCGCGATGCCGATCAGGATGTAGCCGAGAAAGACCAGCTTGCGGGTGTCGTAACCTTTGCGCGCGATTGCGCCCAGCAGGAACATCGCCGCCATCACACCCATCCCGCGCGGCGCCATCGCGAGGCCGGCCTTCCACGCGGTATAGCCAAGGAGCTCCTGCAGAAAGACCGGATTCAGAATTTGCATCCCATACGCGGTGAAGGTCAGGATGATGAGCAGCGCGGTTGGGACGGCGAAGGAGCGGTTGGTGACGAGGCGCACCTGAAGAATCGGATTGGGGGTGCGCCACTCGTGGATGCTCAGCACCACGAAGGCGCTGAGCGCAATCAACGAGAAGTAGACGACCCACGCGCTCTGGAACCAGTCGGCGCGGTCGCCGCGGTCCATCACGATCTCGCCCAGCCCCAACGAGAGCACCAGGCATAATATTCCAAGGTAATCGGCGCGGCCCTTGCCCTTGAGCTTGCGCAAGTAAGGCGGATCGTGAACGAAGGTGGAGACCATAAACCCGGCGGCGACGCCGATCGGCACGTTGATGTAGAAGTTCCAGCGCCAGTTCCAGTTGTCGGTGATCCAGCCGCCCACCGTCGGGCCCATGATCGGCGCGACCATCAGACCGACGCCCCACATCGCCATCGCCAGCGCCTGCTCGTTGGGCGGAAAGGTCTCCATCAGGATCGCCTGCGACAGCGGCTGTAGCGCGGCGCCGGCGATTCCCTGCAGGAAGCGGAACGCCACCATCTGATTGAGCGTCTGCGCCGCGCCGCACATCGCCGAGGAAGCGACGAAGGTGACGATGCATACCAGGAAGTAGTTCTTGCGTCCGAATTGGCCGGCAATCCAGCCGGTGGTGGGGATCATGATGCCCGCCGCCACCAGGTAGGTCGTCACGACCCAGGTCACTTCGTCGACGCTGGCCGAGAAACTGCCTTGCATGTGCGGCAGTGCGACATTGACGATCGAACTGTCGAGCACCTCCAGGATGGTGCACAGGATGACGGCCAGGGCGATCAGCCATTTGAGCGCCCCTTCGACGTAGACATGCGCCTGCGCGGGGGCTTCGATCGTTGCGGCTTCGGCCATGAGTGAAACTACCGGGACGTGGCTCGGCGCCGGAAATCGGTGCGCGGTGCGGCTGTGGCGGCTTTTTCGGGCAGCGGCCCAGGCCGGGAGTGCACGCGCGCACGAACGTGGCGGACATTATGCAAAAATCGCACGACCTCCGCGAGTACCGGGCGTGCGGACCGGCAGGTGGGAATCAATGCGGCAGCGCGAAGAACCATGCCTGACTGGCGCCCGGCGGCCGTTCGGAGAAGGTCGCGCCCCTGGTTACAAGGTATACGCCCAGCGTCTCGTCGAGCGCGCGCTCGAATTCCGCATCCGGAGGCGGCTGCCGATCCAACGATCGCGCCGCGAAGGAGAGCAGCCCCAGCCGCCACTTCAGTCGCGCCATGGCCGCGTCGCTTTCGAAGCCGAGCGCAAGACCGTCGCCGAGAAAACTCGCAGTCACGCCAAAGTCGCGTGCCGCGCGGCGCATCCGCGCGGCCTGCGGCGGAAAAGCGGGTTCCAGTGCACAGGTATAGACGATGAGCGCCAGTTGAATTCGCCCCGCGCGCTCGCGCTGTTCAAGCAACTGCGCGCGGCGGGTTTGCAATGCCGCCGGCGAGAGTATCATCAGCCATTCGCCGCCACGCAGCGAGTTGTTGACGGCGTGCGCGGAGAGCCAGGCGGCCTCGGATGCGACGATTTGCCCGGCGGCCGCGGCGGCGGCCTCGAGCGGAGCGCGCGTGATGAGCGTCACTACGGTTGAGTCGGCCGCACCGCCCCACGCACGCAGCCATCCGCGCCGCGCCATCGCCTGGAGCGCGGCGTCGCCGGGCGCAAGCGGCAGCACGTAGACCTTGCTTGCGGCGGAGAGCGCGTCGGCCGGATCGACCCGCGGTTGCACCTCGACCCAGTGGCCCTTGTCGCAGGCGATCGGCGCGTAAACCGCGATCGCGGGGCATAGCGCCGGTTGATAATCGGCGACCAGTTGTCCGCCGGGGGCGTGACGCTCGATCGCGCCGGCGAGCGCCTCGGCGGTTTTCCAACTGAGCGCCCGCGGATAGCGAATTCCCGCCGCCCAAGCCGCTTCGGCCGCGAACGCGGGCATGCCAAACGGACAGAACGTGGCGATCGCGGCAATCGCGGTGACGCAGACCGTGCGGCGCGGGCCGCGCATCCGAACAAGCCGCGCGGCCATCCAAACAGCAGCGAGCACGCTCGCCGTCAGTCCCGATTGTACGATGAAGCGGCCCGGGTCCTGAAAAACCCACGCCGCGGGCGCGGCCGCCCAGGCCAGGAGCAGAACATTGTCGCGCCGACGACCGAGCGCGGCGATAAGGCCGACGAGCCCGAGTATGTCGAGCATCGGATCGAACAATAGTGGCGAGTAGTTGCGCACCCCGCTGAACCATCCGAGGTAGCGCAGGCAATGCAGGGAGTAGGGGGCGGTGACGATCGCGGTGGCGATGCCGACAAAGACGAGGTCGCGCCATCTACGGCTGAGTACGGCAGCCACCAGGATTCCAAGCGGCACCGTGACCAGGCCGGCGATGTGCACGTAGATGGCGGCCGAGGTGGCGATCGTCGCCCAGACGAGGCGCCGGCGCAGAAATAAATGGATCGCCCACGGCGTCAGGATGAAGAGCCATCCCGAAGGAATTCCGGCCGCGAACGAGGTTGCCGCGAAGCCGGCGCCGCTCAGCAGCGCCGCCGCCAGCAGCATCGCCCATGGTCCGCCGAGCAACAGCGCGAAAAACGCGGCCGTCGCCATCGCCGCCGCCCATTGCACGGCCGCGAGCATCGCGTTGGCAAGTACGTAGTCGCCGCCCGTCCCGCCCATTGCGCGGCCCGTCGCGCCGACTACCATGTGCATCAGCGGGGCCTGCAAATTTGGCCGTCCGGCGGGCCCGAAATTGATCCGGTCCCAAGGCACCATGCCGTGCTCGCCGTACGCTCGCGCGAGTGAAACGTGATAGCCGGAGTCGAGCGTGACGCGCCAGTCGGCGAGCGTTGAAAGCAGCAGCGCGCCATGCGCGCATAGGATCAGGAGCGTGGCGATGATTAACCAACGCGGAGGGTACGGCCGCGGCTGCGGAAATTCATCGGGTGCGGCGCTTTTGGCGCGCGCTCTAAGGGCGGCGGCGTTTGAATCCTGACCCGGCATCCTCGATGTGCGCGGCGATGCCGGTGCGGGCGCGCTTAGACCGTCGGACGTTCAGACTGCGACGGGGAGCGGCCGGGCATGCGCTTGCCGCATCGATGGCACAGCGCGCGCACCTCGACCGAGCATCCGAGCAACTGGAACTCCCCGAGCGTTTGTCGTCCGGCGAGCAAGGTGTCGAACTCGGGGGCTTCGAGATCTTCGACGCGCTTGCAGCGTACGCAGACGACGTGATGATGCGGGCGGGTGTTGCCGTCGTAGCGCGCGGTCTCGTGCAGCGGGGTGACCTTACGCGCCTCGCCGACGTCGCACAGGCGCTCGAGTGTGCGATGAACGGTGGCGAGCGAGATGCGTGGATGTTCGCGGCGGACGCGGGCGTAGATGCGGTCGGCGCGCGGGTGATCGCCCGATTCCAGCAGGGCGCGCAGCACGGCGAGCCGTTGCGGCGTGACCGCCATCTTCTTGCGCCGGCAGTTGGCGACGAATTCCGCGAGTCGGGCCGCGGCGTACTCGCCGCGGCCTTGCTCACCAAGCAGTCGAACTTCCATCATTGATAATAATTATCATCCGCTAAGGCGCCGCGATCAATCCCTCGCCGCGCCGATTTCCGGCCGGGACCGCCGCTTCGTGGCATCCCCGGCGGTTGCAACCGGATGCGCCTCACCTCAGCGGCAGCTTGATGCCCGCGGTCACCAGCGCGCCGCTCAGCACGCCCATCAGCGCCTCGCCGGCCACCAGCCCGGCCGCAAACAGCAACCCGGGGCCGCTATTGCTCGCGCGATCGCCGTCGCGGCGCATCAGCCGCGCCAGCGAGCCCAGAAAGATCGTCACGCTCAGCCCCAGCGGCAGGTAAAGCCCGATCGCGACCGGCATCACCGGCGTCCGCCAGCGCGCGCCACGCCGCTCCAATATCCTATCGATAGCGACCAGCGCCACCGCGAGCATCGCGCCCGCGACAACCGCGCCCCATGGCAGGCCGCCCTCGAACACCCCCTGCGTCACCTTGGCCATCAGGAAAGCCTGCGGCGCGGCCAGTGCGTCGGCGCGCGCGCCCGGGGTGCCGGCGATTCCGTAGCCGCGAATCAGCAGGTTGAGGATCGGCGCCATCACGAGCGACGATGCCAGCGCGCCCAGCAACACGGAAATCTCGAGCGCGCGCGGCGTCGCCCCGACGTGGAATCCGGTCGCGAGATCGTGCAGCGAGTCACCCGCCATCGCGGCCGCCGTGCACACCACCGCGCCGGCCGTGATCGCCAGGCGCGGACCGATAGCAGCCGGCACGCCCCACAATTTCAGCAGCAGAGCGATCGCCAGCAGCACGATGATCGTCACCCCGGAAACCGGATTGTTCGACGCGCCGACGATTCCGGTCAGGTAGCCGGCGATCGCGGTGGCGAAGAAGGCGATGACCGCGAGCGCGATCGCCAGCGCGGCGCTGAGCAGCACACTGTCCGAGAGAATCAGGCAGATCGCGAAAATGAGCGGGACCGAGAGCGCGACTGCGCCCAGCACCGCCGTGGTCGAGAGGTCCTGGTCTTCGCGCGCCACGGCGGCCGCCGAAGTCGTGCGCGCCGCCCTGATGCTTTCGCGCAGCGCGCGTCCGATCGGCGAGCGCATGCGCCACAGCGTCGCGAGTCCGCCGACCAGCATCGCGCCCACGCCGAGATAGCGCACCTGCCCGCTCCAAATCGCGTGTGCCGCCGTCTGGGGCTCGAGATGACGCAACTCGGGATGGTAGGTGCTCATGATTGGTATCGCCACGAGCCAGGCGAAGGCGCCGCCCATGAAGACGAGGCTCGCGATTCGAATTCCGACGATATAGCCGATGGCCGGAAGCGCGGCCGAGATGTCAGCCGATCCGGCCAGCACGCGCGTGCCGATCCATCGGGCGGACCGCACGGCGCCCGGTATCGTGCCGACGATGTCCTGCGACGCCTTGAGCGCGGCTGCGGCAAGCCCGCCCCACAACAGCGGCAACGCACTGGCGCCGCCGGCCTCGCCAGTGCGCAGGACCTCGGCGCACGCGACGCCCTCGGGAAACGGCAGGCGCTCGTTGACGATGTAGGCACGGCGCAGAAAGACCACCAGCAGGCTGCCTATCGTGGCCCCCGCCGCACACAGCATCGTGACGTCAAAGTAGGGCAGCGCGCCGGTCTCGCCCAGCACCACCAGCGCGGGAAAGGTGAAAATCGCGCCCGCCGCTACTGCCTCTCCGGCCGAGGCTATCGTCTGGACCACGTTGTTTTCGAGAATCGTCGCGCGGCCGAGCGCTCGCAACACCGCCATCGAGATCACCGCGGCTGGGATGCTTGCCGAGACTGTCATCCCGGCATAAAGCCCGAGGTAGGCATTGGCCGCGCCGAGCAGCAACGCGAGCGCAAGGCCAAGCACGATCGCGCGCGGAGTGATCTCGCGCGGCGCCGCTTCGACGGCTGCCGAAGACGTTCCGGCTAGCCGCGCCACGCGAGGCCCCGTCCCGAAATACGGCTAAAAATGCGGCGAGAAAAAATGATTACCGGGATCTGGTCGGATGCGGACGCGGCGATGTTCACATCGCCGCGTGCTGAGCCGAGGCCGCGTCGTCGTGCGGTTGACCGGCCGCGTCCCATCCCTTGATTCCGTCGACCATCACGCTCACGTCCGAGTAGCCTGCTGCGACCGCCCGCCGAGCGGCATCGTGCGAAGCCATTCAATGCGTGTTGGCGCAGTAAAAAACCAGCTTGGCGTTCCTGGCGGGCGGGAGTTCCGTCGCGACATCGTAGCTGTCGTAGGACGTAAGCAGCCGCGCTCCCGGGACGATGCCGTACGCCTGGCGCGTGCTATCGACATTGGCGTCGAGGATAACGACGTGCGAATTGGGATCGGCCTTCAGCGCGGCGAGGTCGGCGACACGGATGAGCTTGAAGTTGTCATCTTCATGCTGGTTGCCGAGCAGGGCGGAAAACTTGTTCCATACCGACGAGCCGTCACCGGCTCTGGCCGGCGCGGCGCCCGCGAGGGCCAAAACGGCCAGCAGAGCTATCGAGGACATCCACTCACGCATATCGATACTCTCCCGCGTCTGGCTTGCCACGCCAGTTCCGGCACCAGCGACGGTACCACGGGCGTCGCGTAGTCTCCAAGACGGGTTCGCGGCGGCAGCCAGCATGCGGCGCTCGCGGCCTTGCCACGATGGGGCCAAACTCGCCAATATGACGCCGGTTGCCTATGCTCCCATTACGGGCGCATCGGTACGACCGCTGAAGCCACGGAGGCGCAGGCGGATGAATCCGGAGCATGGGGATGAGTGAAGAATTTCGATCGCGGGCCAAAAAATGGCCCAAGGGAAATCATTACGAGGATTTCAAACTCGGCCATGTCTACCACCATCATTGGGGCCGCACCCTCAACGACGGTGACAACAGCCTTTTTTCGACCCTGACGCTCAGCTTCAACCCGCTGTACTTCAACGCCGACTATGCGCGCGCGCATGGCCACGGCGGCGTCGTGCTGAACCCGATGCTGATTTTCCTGACCGTGTTCGGGCTCTCGGTCGAGGACCTGAGCGAGGCGGGCGGCCTGTTCCTGGGGGTCGACGATCTGAAATTCCATCGCACCGTCTATCCGGGCGAGACGCTCAGCGCGCGCAGCACGGTGCTGGACAAACGCGAGTCGACCAGCCGGCCCGAAAGTGGAATCGTGAGCTGGCACACCGAGGGCCACAACCGTCGCGGCGAGTTGGTGATCGATTTCCGCCGTACCAATCTTGTGAGCAAGAGGAACGTCCATCCATGAGTTACATCACCGAGGAGCGCAAGCTCATTCAACAGATGGCGCGCGACTTTGCGCTCGAGCAGGTTCTACCCATCGCCAACAAGCTCGACCCCGAGCAAGGCGACATCCCGATGCCGCTGCGCGACAAGATGGCCGAACTGGGCTACTTCGGCATCCTGATTCCCGAGGAATACGGCGGCCTGGGACTTGGCGTGTTCGAGTACGCGCTGGTGACCGAGGAACTGGCGCGCGCCTGGATGAGCGTCGCGAGCATCATCGCCCGCGGCAACTCGTTGTGGGGCGGTGTCAGCGAAGAGGACAAGCGCCGTTATTTTCCGAAAATGGCGCGCGGCGAATGGCTGGGGGCGTTTTCGCTCTCCGAGCCCGACGCCGGTTCGGATCTCGCCAGCGTCTCGTGCAAAGCCACGCGCCAGGGCGATGAATGGGTGATCAATGGCACCAAGACCTGGTGCACGTTTGCCGACGGCGCCGATTACATCGTGCTGTTCGCGCGCACCTCGCCGCCGACCGACCCCAAGCGCCGCCACGTCGGCATCAGCCAATTCCTCATTCAAAAAGAGCGCGGCGGCTTTCCGCCCGGGATCACGGGATCGCCGATCCGCAAAATTGGCTATTTCGGCTGGAAAACTTTCGAACTGCACTTCGACAACTTCCATCTGCCGGCCGCGGCGCTGCTCGGCCAGGAAGGGCGCGGATTCTACGCGATGATGGCGGGGCTGGAGACCGCACGGGTGCATACCGCCGCGCGCGCGATTGGACTGGCGCGCGGCGCGCTGGATGATTCCGTCGAGTACGCCAAACGACGCTCGCAATTCGGCCATCCAATCGGCGACTTTCAGGCGATCCGCTTCAAGCTTGCCGAGATGGCCGCAAACATCGAGGCCGCGCGCCAGCTCATGTACTTCGTCGCCACCGAGGTCGACAGCAAACGGCGCTGCGACAAGGAGGCCTCGATGGTGAAGTGGTTCGCCTCCGAGATGGCCGAGCGGGTGACCAGCGAGGCGCTGCAGATTCACGGCGGCTACGGCTACACCAAGGATTTCGCGATCGAGCGCTACTGGCGCGACGCGCGGCTGACCAAGATTTTCGAGGGTACCTCGCAAATCCAGCTCCGGGTGATCTCGGATCGGCTGCTGGGACCGCAGGACTAAGCGGGTCAATCAGGATCGGGACAGGATTGGGCGGGAGCGCACCAGATGGCAAATGAGACAGACGCCGGATTCGCATCGGAGCCGCGCAATTTGACCGGGCGCGACAATTATTTCGAGGATTTCAACCCCGGCGACGTTTACGAGCACGCGCGCGGCAAGACCGTCGGCGAGATCGACAACGTGCTCATCACCAACCTGGTGATGAACACGGCGCAGGGCCATTTCAACGAGCATCTGATGGCGTCCAACCCGATCGGCCATCGCATCACTTTCGGCGGTGTCACCGCCTCGCTGGTGATCGGCCTGGCGATGGAAGATACGGGCGAGCAGGCGCTGGCCGAACTGGGACTGGACAAGATCCGGTTTCGCACACCGGTCCTGCACGGCGATACGCTCTACGCGTTTTCCGAAGTGATGGAAAAGCGCGACTTCGACGCGGAGGCGGCCGGACGGCTCGACCTCGTGCGGTTCAATCGCGCGGAGGTCGGCGAAGTGCGCTTTCGTCACTGGGGCGTGAACCAGCGCGGCGAAGTGGTGTTCGAGGGCGAGCGGCGCGTATTGCTCAAGCGCCACGCGTTTCGGCCGCACGCGAGCGCGCCGGCGAAGCCGGCGCGCTCGCGTGCGGCGGGGCGTGGCGTGCCGGCGCGGCAGAAGCCGCCCGGGCGGCGCGCAGTGCGCGCCCGCGCGGCGGCGAAGAAGGGCGGCGTGCGCGGGCGCCGGCGATAGCCGGGCGGCGGAGACGGGCCGCCACGCCGGCCAGACAGCTTGGCAAGGAATACACAGCAAGGAACACGCGGGCAAGGAACACGCGGGCAAGGAACACGCGGGCAAGGAACACGCGGGCAAGGAACACAACGATGCGTCTACGCAGATCGGAACTCTCCACCCCCGGCAGCAACGAACGGATGATCGCGCGCGCGGCGGCGAGCAACGCCGACCTCGTATTTCTCGACCTCGAGGATTCGGTCGCTCCAAACGAAAAGGTTGCCGCGCGGGCCAAAGTGATCGACGCGCTCAACGGGCTCGACTGGGGCAAGAAGACCCGCGCCGTGAGAATCAACAACGTCGAGACCGAATATGCCTATCAGGAAGTGATCGAGCTGGCCGAGAAAGCCGGCGACAAGCTCGACCTGATAATCATTCCGAAGGTCAAGGCGCCGCGCGATCTCTGGTTCGTCGACAGCCTGCTTTCCGGAGTCGAAATGAGACTCAAGCGCAAGCGGCGTATCGGAATCGAAGTGCTGATCGAGGAAGTGCAGGCGCTAATCAATGTCGAGGAGATCGCGCGCTGCACGCCGCGCCTGGAGGCGATCATTTTCGGCCCCGGCGACTTCAGCGCATCGCAGGGCGTGCGGTTTCCCGCCAAAGGCGCCGCCGGCTATCCGGGTGATATGTGGCATTACGCGCGCAGCAAGATCGTGGTCGCGGCGCGCGCGGCGGGAATCGATGCGATCGACGGTCCGTTCGCAGACTTCCACGACCCGGAGGGTTACCGGCGCGAGGCCACCTGGGCGTCGATACTCGGCTTTGTCGGCAAGTGGGCGATTCATCCGAGCCAGATCGATCTTGCCAACGAAGTGTACTCGCCGACCAAGGACGAGGTCGCGCGCGCCCGCAAGATGGCCGAAGTCTATGCCAAGGCCGAGGCCGACGGACTCGGCGCGGTGACTTACGAGGGCGTGATGATCGACGTCGCGACCGTGCGCGGCATCCGCCACGTCATCGAGCGGGCCGATCTGATTGGAATGTAACTGGCTGGGAGGATAGCCGCGATTGCCGGCGGCTACTTTTCGATTCTAAGGATCCAGACTTCGTTCGCCGCCCGCGTTTCGATTATCGCATAGCCTTCGGCCTCGGCCGCGCGCGGGATGTCGCGCGCACCGCGCGGGTCGTCGAGCGTCAATTCCAGGGTTTGCCCGGGCGCCATCCGCTCCAGCCGCACCTTGGCGTGCGCCCAGTTTAGCGGACACTTGACGCCTCTGAGGTCGAGCCGAATCACCTCGCCGACAGGCTTCACGGCGTCGATCATATCATTTCATTGGCGCGTCATTGGCGCGCCGGATCGCGAGTCGCCGGTAGCGCATCGCTACGGCTTGGCGGCCTCGATCAGTTCGCGGGCGCGCTGCAGCACGCGGCGCATCACGTCTTCGCTTTGCGCGCCGACCAGCGGAAAGTCGCCGATAAGAAAAGTCGGCACGCCGCTGATACCCTGTTGGCTGGCCGCCTGCGCGTGATTCTTTATGCGCATCGCGTACTTTCCCGAATCGAGCGCTTCGCCCAGCGCGGCACGATCGAGTCCGACCTCGGCACCGAGGTCCAGGAGTACGTCGCGTTTCCCGATATTGAGCCCTTCGGTAAAGTAAGCGCGAAAGACGCGATCCTCGAAAGCCTCGGCCACGCCGGCCTCCGCGGCGAACTCGCTCGCCTGCAGCGCCAGCATCGAATTGGCGAACGTACGGGGCGCCTTCATTTCCACCCCGACTGCCGCGCCCATCACGCCTAGCCGCTCCCACAGCGCCTGGCGCGCCTGGGGGCTCATGCCGGACTTCCACTGCTCGGCCGGCATCCCCTCGGCCGGCCATTCGGGATGTATCTGAAAGCCACGGTGACGCACGGTGAAATCGAATTCGGGCTTGAGCTTTCGCAACACGGCGAAGCCGATATAGCAGAAGGGTCAGATGAAATCGGAGAACATCGTGATGTCGATCGCCATCGCTTTTGCTCCTTAGGCCTCCAATAATATGCCGCGCTCCATCCCGCGGTCAAAAGGCAGGCCTTCGGGCTACCGGAAGATGCAACCTTCTGGGCGCGGTGCGGCTGTGTTAGTAGCTAGAGAAGCGGCGCGCGGGTGCGGCGGGCGTCAATTGACGACGCACGCGCAACGACGCGCGCGCAGACCTGGAGGAAGCATGGTTGCCGACAATCTCAAACTCGACGGTAAGCTGGCGATCATCACCGGCGCCGGCCGCGGCTTGGGTCGTGCGATGGCGATACGGCTGGCCGGGGCCGGCGCTGACGTCGTCGCCGCGGCGCGCACCGTCGAGCAACTCGAAGAAACCGCGGCCGAAGTGCGCAAGCTCGGGCACAAGTGCCTGATTGTGCCGACTGACGTTTCGCGCTCGGAGGACGTCAACGCGATGGTCGCGGCGGCGGTCAAGGAGTTCGGCAAGCTCGACGTGCTCATCAACAACGCCGGCGCCGGCGAGGACTCCTTCGGCAAGACCATCGATCAGATAAGCGACGAGGAATGGCGCCGCGGCATCGACATCAACCTCTCGAGCCAGTTCTACGGCTGCCGCGCGGCGATTCCGCAGATGCTCAAGCAAAAGCGCGGCAAAATAATCAACGTTGCTTCGGGCTACGGACTGCGCGGCGGCAAACACAACTACATGTACGCCTGCTCCAAGGGCGCGGTGCTGCAGTTGACGCGTTCGATGGCTCTGACCTACGCCGATTACAACATTCAGACGAATTGCATCGTGCCCGGCATCTTTCCACACAACGAGCGCCTGATGGCGTTCTTCAAGGGTGGCAAGTTCATCCCGATGGGCCGCGGCGGACAGGATGACGACGTCGGTCCGCTGGCGATTTTCCTCAGTTCGGAGGCCTCCAACCATATCAACGGCGCGCTCATCAAGATCGACGGCGGCGGCCTGGCCGGCGGCATCACCCCCACCGGCGTCGAGCCGCAGCCGACCACGTGAAGGCAGGCGAGGGCATCATGGCGCTTCCCCAGGGACTGAACGATTTCGCGCTGGCCGACAAGGCAGCGCTGGTTATCGGAGCGGAGCATCCGGCGGGCCGCGTTGCCGCCGCCACGCTGGCCGAGGCCGGAGCGCGGCTGATGATCGCCTCGCAGGAGCCGGGCACCGACGAACAGATAAGGGAAACGGTCAAGGCGGTGCAGGCGGCCGGCGCCAACAAGGCGGCGCCGATAACCCAGGTGCAGAACGCGGCCATCCGCGCCGACGTGCGTTCGACCATCGATACCGCGGTCAAGCGCCTGAGCGGGCTCGACGTGATGGTGACGGCGCTCGATGCGCCGTACTACGCGCCGGCCGAGGAGGGCGACGACGCGATTTTCGATCGCGTGATGGAAAGGAACGTGAAAAACGTGTGGATGGCGTGCCAGGAGGGCGCGCGTGCGATGCATCGGCGCGGCGGCTCGATCGTCGTCATCAGCTCGGTGCTTGCGGAGCGCGGCGTCCCCGGTGCGTCGCTCTACTGTGCGGCCAAGGGCGCGGTGGCGAACCTGGTGCGCGCGCTGGCGCTGGAATGGGCCCGCCAGAACATCCGCATCAATTTGCTCGAAGCGGGCTGGATGAACGAGGAGGGAAGCCCGGCGCTGGCCAACGACGAGTTCGCGGCCAACCTGCTCAAGTACCTGCCGTACAAACGCCTGGTGCGGCCCGAGGAGCTGGCAGGCGCGCTGCTCTACCTGGCTTCGCCGGCGTCGGGTTTTGTCACCGGCGAGGCGATCGCGATCGACGGCGGCCTGCTCTGCCGGGTGTGATCGAGCACGAGGTCGCGACCTGATTGCGCGCTCAAGGAGCGAACGGCGAGGCCAGCGCAAGGCCGCCGTCGACCATGATGGTCTGCGCGGTGAGAAAGGCGGCGTCGGGCATACAGATGAGACAGACCACGGCCGCGATCTCGTCGGCGCTGGGGATGCGTTTGAGCGCCGAGCGCTCGGCCGCGACGCGCGCGATCCGTTCGAAGTCCTCGCCCATGTAGAGGCGCGACGAGTCGCTGTCGATCAGCGCGAAATTGACGCCGTTGACCGTTATGCCACGCGGCCCGAGCTCGAAGGCGAAGTCCCGCACCATGCTTTCGAGCGCCGCCTTGGCCGCGCCCAAAGCGCCATGTCCGGCGGTGAAGCGAATCGAGTCGATGCCGGAGATCATTACGACCCGGCCACCCGCGCTCATCAGGCGCGCGCTCTCCTGCACCGCGGCGGCGAAGCCGCCGACGCTCAAGTTGAAGGTGCGGGTGAGGTGATGCGGCTTGAGCTCGAGCAGTGGGCGAAAAGCGGTCGCCGCGGCATTGGCGATCAGGATGTCGACGCGGCCAAGCTCCTCGCCGACGCGCCGGACCATCGCGCGCACCTGCTCGTCCTCGCCGAGGTCGGCCTGCAGCAGGATGGAGCGCGGTGCGAAGGCGCGAATCTCCTCCAGTGTGTGCCGTGCGCTCCGCTGGTCGCGGCGGTAGTTGAGCGCCAGCGTCGCGCCCTCGCGCGCCAGCCTGAGCGCCGTCGCGCGGCCCAGCCCGCGCGTGCCTCCGGTTATTATCGCCACCTTGCCGTCGAAATAGCCCATCGTTGAGAGACTACCAAAAGCCCTGGGCCGGCGACGAGCCGCGTCTGCGGTTCCGTTTCTGCAGAAGAACACGTTGCACCCTGACGATTTTGTCGTCATAGTTTTCGCGTTCGCCGTCTATCCAATGGGGGGGAGAAATGGCAGCAGCGGAAGAATCTCGAATCGGTAAGGGCACCAAAATCTCGGGCAACCTGCACTTTCACGGCACCGTGCGGATCGAGGGTGAGGTCGACGGCGAAATAATCGGCGATGAGGTCGTGATTGCCGAAGGCGCGTTGGTCGCGGCCAAGATTACGGCGACGCGGTTGACCGTGGCGGGCACGGTGAGCGGCGAAATCGTGGCGCGCCAGCGCCTGGAGTTGCTGGCCTCGGCGCGGCTGCATTGCACGATCAACACACCCAGCCTGATCCTCAACGAAGGCGCGCAATTCGACGGCGATTGCCGGATGCCGCGCGAGCGGATGGCAGCCTGAGCGTCACGGCGGTGATGGCCATCCCAAGGTGGCTGTGAAGCGAGGCCGCGGATGCGGCACCCCGCTGCGCGCACGCTCGATCGGCGCTAGTCGCTAGGCCTCAGACGGCGGCCGCCACGAAACTCACCAGCGTGGTTTCGACAGTGTCGCGTGCGTGCCGGCGCACGACGCGGCCGGCTTCGTCGAGTTCTAATTCCTCCGCGTCGCCCATTCGCGGCTCGAAAATCCACAGCCGTCCGGCCTCGTCGCGGCGGCGGTAGGTCTGCTTGGGCGAGGCGGCCACCAGGGTGTTCGGATCGATCGTTGCCACTCGCCCGATCCATCGCGACTGCCCGCGCGCGCGGACGTGCGCGATGATCAGCGCCTTGCACAGGATCAGGTCGGCGTCGACCTCGCGCATGCGGCCGAGCTTGGAGCTCACCTCTTCGCGGCCGCCAGCCGCAATGAGATGGCCGCGGATGAGGTCGTCGGCGGCCTCGTAGCTGGCGCTGCGCCTAAACGGCCCGCGGCTGTAACGGACGGCGACCGCGACGATGAAGCCGCCCGGGTCGATGCGCGCCTCGACCTCGTGGCGGTTGAGCCCGTCGGCGGTGCGCCGCACGCCGCGAATCAATCCGGCGGCGAGCGTTTCTTCCTCGATCGCGAAGAGCTCGCCCCCGCGGCGCAGCTCGTAGCGGTACTCACCTGCCGGCAATGCGGCGGCCGCAACAGGTGCCGGTTCAGGCGCCATCGGCGAGCAGGTGGGCGAGATGCGCGGCGAGCTCCGGAGCGCCGGTCTCGTGCTTGAAGTAGACGTAAATCTCTTCGGCCCCTTCGCCCACGCGCGCCAGGCGCGCGGCCCATTGCTTAAGCGCCGCGGCGTCGTAGGTTTCCTTGCGCAGCCGCACGTAAACGTAAGGCGCGGTGCGCTCGACCGGGCTCGCCAGGCGATCGCTCTCGGCGATACACAGCGCGGCGCCGCCGGCGCTGAGCGCTTGCAGAGTCGAGGCGTCGTCGAACCACGTGCGGTTGCGGAACTCGAAGGCCGCGCGCAGGCGGCCGCCGAGCGTCGCGATGAAGTCGCGCAACAGCGGCACGTCGCGCCCGAAGTCGGGCGGAAGCTGGAACAGCGCGGGGCCCAGACGCTCGCCCAGCGCGGCGGCGGTTTCCGCGAAGAAGCCGGTGGTCTCGGCGGTGTCGCGCAGCCGCGCGAAATGCGTGATGCGCCGCGGGGCCTTGAGCGCGAAGCGGAAATCGGCGGGAGTCTGCCCGGCCCATCGCTCGAGCATCGCGCGCCGCGGCATCGCGCGAAACGTGTAGTTGATTTCCACCGTCGGCAGACGCTCGGCGTAGTAGGCGAGCATCTTCGAACCCGGCAGCTTGGGCGGGTAGAAGGCTCCGAGCCATTGCTTGTAGCTGAAGCCGGAAGCGCCAATCCTTACCTGCGCGGCCATCCGCCCTCGAACCTATTCGCGCGCGCCGGATTGGACAAGCCGGGGCCGACACCAGTCGCGCGGCCGCCTGTCTATCACCATCTTCGTCAGCTGATCGCTACCGGGGCGTCCGCCCGGATTGCAATGGTTCAGGTAAAGCCATGCGCATCGCCGATAACGAAGATGTTCATGAGCGCGGGCAAAAATCGAAAAAGTGCCGGCGACGGTTCTCCGGGGGCTTTCCTTTTTGAGGGATCTATCCTAATAATGCTTATCTATGCCGAAGATTGGTACAATAAGACCGGGGTTGGCATAAGGCAGGGGTTGAGGTTGGGGGTTTAGTTTGCTCCAAAAGGGGATATAGGAAAGATGCCTTCGACTGGCGCAAAAGTTCTGACGGTCAACGAGCTCTCCGAATACCTGAGAGTACACCGCTCGACGATCTATCGCCTGCTAAAGAAGGGACAGTTGCCGGGGTTCAAGATTGGCAGTGACTGGCGCTTCAACGTTGAAGCGATCGACGAATGGCGCTTGCAGCAGGGCGCCGCGCAGCTCGAGGAGCTACGGGCCGAAGTCGGTCACTGAGTCCTTCCCGGCGACGCAAGTCACCTGCGGCTGAGGTTCCGGCCGCAGCGGGCTACCGTCTTGATCGAATTCTCCCGGCGCGTAAGAAGCATCGCTGCCGCGACGGTTTGCCCGGCGTAGCCCCGGGCACTTGGCGGCCGTGGCACGGCGCGCGTAAACTGTGCGGGCGATGCCGACCGACATATCACACAAGACAGGTCTATTCACCGAATCGGTGATTCGCGAGATGACGCGGCGGGCGCTGGCGTGCGGGGCGGTCAATCTGGCTCAGGGGTTTCCCGATTTTGCCGCGCCCGCGGAACTCAAGGAAGCGGCCAAGCGCGCGATCGACGAGGACTATAACCAGTACGCGATCACGCATGGCTCGCCCAACTTCCGCCGCGCGATCGCCGACAAGGCGCGCGCCTACAACCGGCTCGAATGCGATCCCGATCGCCACGTCACCGTGACCTGCGGTGCGACGGAGGCGATGGTCGCGACGATGCTCGCGGTGATCAATCCGGGCGACGAGGTGATCATCTTCGAGCCGTTCTATGAGAACTATGGCCCCGACGTGATCCTGGCCGGCGCGACCGCGCGGTACGTCGCGTTGCGCGAGCCCGCCTTCGCGATCGATCGCGGAGAGCTCGAGGCGGCTTTCGGCCCGCGGACCAAGGCGATCGTCATCAATACGCCGCACAACCCTTCGGGCAAAGTCTTCACCCGCTCGGAGCTGGAACTTATCGCGGAGCTGTGCCGGCGCCACGACACGCTCGCGGTGACCGACGAGATCTACGAGCACATCATCTTCGACGGCGCGCGTCATCTGTCGATCGGCAGCCTGCCCGGGATGGCCGAGCGCACGGTAACCATCAGTGGGCTTTCCAAGACCTACTCGATAACCGGCTGGCGGCTGGCCTACGCGATCGCCTGCGAGCGGCTGACCGGGGCGATTCGCAAAGTCCACGATTTTCTGACCGTGGGCGCGCCGCATCCGCTCCAGGAGGCCGGCGCTGCGGCGCTCGCGATGCCCGAGTCGTTTTACGCCGAGTTGAAAGCGATGTACGAGCGCAAGCGTGCGGTCCTGCTCGCCGCGCTCGAGGGCGCGGGGCTGCGTTGCTGGATGCCGCGGGGCACCTACTATATCATGGCCGACGTCGGCGAGCTGGGCTTTCGCGACGACTTCGAGGCCGCGGGGTTTTTCCTCGACACGGTCGGCGTTGCCGCGGTCCCCGGCTCCAGCTTCTATCATCGCGACGAGCTCGGCCATCGGATGCTGCGGTTCACCTTTTCGAAAAGCGATCAGACCCTGGCCGCCGCGGCGGAGCGCCTGGCGCACCTGGGCGACAAGTTGGCCGCGCGCCGGCCCCGCTGAGCCACATCGCATCTTCGCGGCCGCATCGTCGCGCGGTCCGCAACCGCCTCGGCGCATCCGCCCGCGTTGATCAGTCGCCGAGGTAGCGTCGGCGCACGAACACTTCGCCCAGCAGCAGTACGATCACCAGCGGCAGCAGATAGGGATCGGCGTTGCGATAGATGGTTACCAGTTGGCCCCGAGGTTCGAGCATCCGCGCCGGCGGCACGCCGACCGCGCCCCCGGTGGCGCGCGCGAGCTCGCGTAACAGGTTGAGGTTGGCCGGCCGCAGCTTGAGCTCCGCCTGGTCGGCGGGCCCCGCCTTTGGCACTGCGACCTCGCGCCGCACCAGCACGCGCTCGGTGTCGCCGTCCTTGACCATCAGCGTGACGTTGTACTTGCCGCGCCGCAGCGGGGCGGACTCGCCGGTATAGACCGCGCGGCCCGACTCGGTCATCGGCACATCCATCGCGTTGCCCGCCGCGCCGCCCGCGCCACTGATCCGGCAGACCAGGTTGTTGACCGATGCGTTGTCGGCCTTTTCCGCCTGCAGGATGAGAACGCCGCCCGCGGCGTCATGCACGCGCAGGCTGAACGGTCCCGAATCGCCCTGGCGCATCACCCAACTGACGAGCTGCGACCAGAATTCCGCGTAACGGTTCCATCGCACCCAGCTTAGCGATGCGGTCGAGTCGGTGTCGGCGGCGAAAACCGCGCTGCGGCCGAGACCGTATTGCCAGGCGGCGAGCAGCGGCGAAGCGGTATCATTGCGCCGGATCCTGAGCGGCACGGCGGCGCCGTCCTTGGGCACCGTGGTCGCGAACAGCCCGATCGGCGGAATCTCGCCCTCGCTGATGCCGCTCAAGATCGTGCTGTCGCCGGCGTATTCGAGATGGCTTTGTCGATGGCGCTTGTCCGTGATCGCCTCGTGGGTAAGGCGGACGAGCAGCAGGGGCAGTTTACGGATGTCCTCGACCCGATAGAAAGTGCCGCCGGTTATCCTGGCGAAGTCCTGCAAGAGGCGAAGATTCTCCAGGTCGGGTCCGATGCGGATGGTCGAGACCGAGATGTGTTCTTTCTGGAAATCGGCCAACAGTTGGTCATGATCGTGATACTGGCGATTGGTGTCGCCGTCGGTGATCAGGATCACCTGGTGTACCGGGATGCCGCTGGCCAGAATCTCGCGCTCGGCGATTTCCAGCGATTCCTTGAAGTCGGTGCCGCCGCCGGGTTCCAGCCGCTCGATCCGGCGGGTCAGCTCGGCGCGGTCTTCGCCCACCGGGCGCAGATGCGAGAGCACGTAAGGCTCCGAGTCGAATGCGATTACGCCAACGTAGTCGGTGTCGTCGAGCTGGTTGATTAGCGCGTTCGCGGCCTCCTTGGCGTAGCGGATGCGTTCGCCGTCGCGCACGGCCGGGTAGCGCGAGTTGTAGCTCATCGAGTTGGATCGGTCGATCAACAGGTAGACCGCGATCGGTTCGCGCGAGGGCGGCGGCGGTTGCGGGGTGAAGCTTATCGGTAGCGCTTTTTCCAGCTCGCCATGATGAAACTTTTCGTCGCGCAGCGCGCTGCCGGTCACGATCAGCCCGCCGCCATAATCGCCGACGTAGTGCGCCAGCGCCGTTTGGACATCGGGCGTCAGCGCCGCCGCGGTCACGTCGACCAGGATCACCGCCTGGTAGGCGAGGTAAGCTTTGGGATCGGCCGGCAGTCCGTGCGGCGGCGTTTCCTGGACCTCGTATTGACGCAGCCTGAGCGCGCTCAGCAGGCTATCGGGCGGACTGGTCGAGACCACCAGCACGCGCGGCGGCTCGATGACCGAGACCGCCGTTTCGGCGCCGGGATTGACGACGACCAGCGGCGAATCGACGCCGATCCGCGCGTCGAGCAGATAAGCGCCGGCGCGATCCAACTGGTAGGGCAGGGCGAAACGGTTGAGCCCCGGCTGGAGCTCGACCGTGCGATGGCCCAATGTCGCGCCGTTACTGGACAGCCGCACGCGCGCCATGGCCGGCACGCGCGCTTCGCTCAGAACGTCGAGACTGAGCGCGAAGCTGGCGTGGGCGCGCACCGGGGACGGCGCCTGAAAGTCCACGATCGCGACCCGCCCGGCCGCCGATGGCGGGGGCGCCGCGGCATACAGCCGCGCTCCCTGCTCGACCAGTGCGGGCAGTTCGGCCATCGCGCTGCCGGCGGTCTCGTTGCCGTCGGTCAGCAGCACGATACGTTTTTCGTCCCGCGCCGGCAGCAGGCCGAGCGCGGTGGTGAGGGCGCCCGCGATATCGGTGCCGCCGGAATCGGCACCGGTGCGCGAAGGGTCGGCGCGCACCAGGCGCGGATCGCCGAGCGGGGCCAGCAGACGCGTGCCGCGGCCGAACTCGAGCACCGCCAGCCGGTCGCGCGAGCTCATCGCCCCGCGCAGTGCCGCCAGTTGCCGGCCCATCCACTGCAACTGGTCGGGCGCGATCGAACGCGAGACGTCCATTGCGACCACCACTACCATCCGCCGCGCCGGCATCTTGAGCGGCAACCGCAGGCCGGCGAGCAGCGCCACCAGTATCACGAACAGGCTCGCGCGCAGCGCGGCCGCGCCGGCGCCCGCGGCGCGGCGCCCCGCGCGCGCGGCCATCAGGCCCGGCGCCGCGGCCAGCGGCGCGGCGAGCAGCAGCCACAGCAGTTCGGGACGCTCAAACATCGCGCGCCCTCCAGCGCATCGCTTTGCGCGTCAGCAGCGCCGACCCCAGCAGCATCGCGGCCAAGGCGAAGGCGACGAGCCACGGTGCGATCGGCTCCACCCGGGTGGCCGCCGCGGCGGCCGACGAAGATGCCGTCGCCGACGCGCCTGGCGCCGAGGGTGCGGGCGCCGGCGGCGCGGCCGAAAGGTCGGATTCGCCGGCGTCGTAGTAGTTGGCGTAGATCACGGCCCTGGTGCGCGCCGAACTGACTTCGTAACGGCCGGCCTCGATCGGACGCAGGCGCACGCGGCCCATCTCGTCCGCCCTGGCCGTGCTGACCGATCCGTCGGGCGCAACAATCCGGGCGACGCCGATGGCCGGGACGCTGACCGAATCGCCGGTCGATACGACTTGCAAATCCTGCGGCGCCAACAGGCGCTTGACCATATCCACGGTCAGCACCAGCGCCTCGAGCTTGTCGGGATCGAGCAGCAGGTGGTCGTTCACGCTGAACGCGATCATGCCCATCGCACCGCGTGCGTCGTAGCCGAAGGCGGCCAGCGGAAACGATCCGCCGCTGCCCGCGCCGGTGCCGTGCGCCATCACGTCCATCCATCGCGGCAGGCTGAGGATGCGCGCCGGGCTGAGCGCCAGCGGCTCATCAAGCTGCTCGCCGTTGGTGCGCTCCTGCATCTCGGCCATGGCCACGGTGCCGACCACCGGCAACTGCCATGACGGCGGCGGCGAACGCTCGAGCCAGGGCGGCGGATAGATAATCAGGCGCGCGGAGGCCTTGATGCCAGGGTCGTAGGCGTCCTCGAGCACGGCCAGGCGATAGCGCGGAGCGGTGGCGAGATTGAATTTGACCGGATCGACCGCGGTCACGATCAGGTTCTGGTTGACCGCCAGCAACACTCGCGCCAGATCGTCGCGCGCCTCGGGACTGGGCGACATCACCAGCGCCCTGTCGGGCTTGTCGTTGAGTGCGAGCGCCCAGCGGCGGTTGTCGGCGTCCAGTGCGTCGGCGGTCACGATGCGCGCCTGAACCACACCGCCGTGCTTGAGCGGGCCGAAGGGCAGCACGGCTTGTCCGCGCGGTTCGAGCATGATGATGGTGCTCAGGACGCTCTGCGCGTCGAGGTCGAGCGCAATCTCGCAGATCTGGGGACGGTCGGAGAAGTTGCGCACGACCACGCGGCCCGGCGAGGCGCCCACCGTGCCGGGCTCGAGCGCCACGATCGCAAGATTGACGGCCGGGGTGCCGACCCGATGCAGGTGCACGCGCGTGCCGGCGCCGGCTAAGTTCAGCAGGCCGCTGGCCGGCGCGTGGTCGGTAAAGAGGTCGATCTCGGGTGCGCCGCGCGCGCGCATCAGCGCCGCCCGCATCGCGGCCGCGCGCGCCGGGAGCGCCGCGGGCTTGAGCCCATCGATGGTCCGGCGGACGTCGGCCAGGTGCGAGGTCGGAGCGCGATACACCGTGGCCTCCAGCGCGTAACCGATTACGCTGAAGTTGTCGCCGGGTCTCGCCGCCGCGACAATTTCGAGCGCCTGGCGCCGCGCCTCGTCAAGCCGCGTGCCGTTGGCCTCGCGCGCTCCCATGGCGGCGCCAAGGTCGAAGATCAGCGCGCGGGTCCGATGATGGGCCGCGGCCTCGGCGCTGCGAATGTACAGCCCCGCCAGCGCCATCGAGAGCGCGCCCAGCGCCGCCAGCTCGAGCCAGAACATCGGGTCCGTGCGCAGCACGCGCGAGCTGGCCACGGGCGCGGCGACCTCATCGAACAGCATCAGGCTGGAAACCTCGAGGGTGGGCTTGGCGCGGGCGCGCAGGTAAATCGCCACCAGCAGGGCGAGGCTTGCGAGGTAGGCCAGGTTGCGCGGATTTAGCAGGCCCATCGCGCGCTACCGCACCAGGCCCAGGCGGGGAAACTCGCGCATCACGATATCGTCGAAATGGCTCGCGCCGAAGGCCCGCGCGTATACGATCCGGTTAGCCGCGCAAAACGCCGCAAGATCGGCGGCCAGCCGCTCGACCCGCCGCCGGCAGGTTTCAGCCGCCATCGCGCCGAGCGTGACTTCGCACATTTCACCGGTTTCCGAATCGCGCACGCGATAGTGCCCCGGCGGGTAGCTGGCGGTGCTCTCGCGGTCGCCGAGCACGTGGATGACCTTGACCTCGTGGCGCGCGCGCAGCAGGCTGCGCAGCGCCTGTTCGTATTCGGCGGCGGAGACCAGGAAGTCCGAGATAAGGACGATGGTGCCGGCCGGCCGGCGCTCGAGCAGCAGACGCCCCATCGCCTCGGTCATCTGCGTGGCGCCGCCCGTGCGCACCGCGCTCACGAACGGCTGGAAGGCCGGGTAAGTTTCGCGCCGACGATGCAGCGCCGAGGTCTCCAGGCGCGCCGCGCCGCCGCGCGCGGTGCTGAACGCGCCCAAGCGCACCGCATCGTTGCTCGCCATCGCGACGTAGGCGAGCGAGGCCGCCAAGGCCAGCGCGAAACCGAGCTTGTCGTCCTCGCGCGGCACGCTCATCGAGGCGCTGGCGTCGACCAGGATGGTGACTTCGATTTCGCGCTCGGTCCGAAACGTGCGGATCATTAGATCGTCGAGCCGGGCGAACGCGTTCCAGTCCATGAAGCGCAGGTCGTCGCCCTCGGTGTACTCCTTGAAACTTTCGGGTTCGATGCCAAGTCCCTGCACGCGCCCAAGCGCGCGGCGGCCTTCGCGCACGGTGCGCGAGCGCTGGACTCCGAGCACCAGGCCGTCAAGCCGGCGGAGAAAGTCGGGCTCGAATGCGCGTGCCTCGAGCATCTGAGCCAAGCCGCTCAGGCGCGGGCCGGGCGCACCGCCTGGATGACGCGTTCGATAATATGGCCGGCGTCGATGCCGTCGGAGTGGGCCGCGTAGTTGAGCATCACGCGATGCTGGAGGGCAGCGGGGGCGACCTGGTCGATATCCTCGTAGGCCACGTTGGCGCGCCCGTCGAGCAGGGCGCGTACCTTGGCGCCCATGATGAGCGCCTGCGCCCCGCGCGGGCTCGCGCCGAAGCTGACGTAGCGGTCGACCGCGTCGACGCGCAAGCCATTGCTCTGCTGGCCGATGTAGCGCGAGCTGCTGGGCTGGGTCGCGCGCACCATCCGCGCCGCGTAGTGTTCGATGGGCTGCGCGACCATCACCTCGCGCACCAGGTGCTTGAGCGCCTCGATCCGCCCGGCCGCCTCGGCCACCGGGAACACCGGCTCGACGCCCGCTTCCTCGGGGCCGGTGGTGTTCGTCACGATACGCACCATTTCGTTCTCGTTGGGATACTCCAGCCGCACCTTGAACAGGAAGCGGTCGAGCTGGGCCTCCGGCAACGGATAAGTCCCCTCCATTTCGATCGGATTGAGCGTGGCCATCACGAAGTAGGGCGGCTTGAGCGCATGGGTGATACCGGAGACGGTCACCTGCAACTCCGCCATACATTCGAGCAGCGCCGATTGGGTCTTGGGGGTGGCGCGGTTGATCTCGTCGCCGAGCAGGATGTGACAGAACACGGGCCCGGGCTGGAAGGAGAATTCCCGTCGGCCGTCCTCGCTGGAGAGAATCACCCGGGTACCGGTGATGTCGGCCGGCATCAGGTCCACGGTGAACTGGACGCGGTTGAAGCTCAGGTTGAGCGCGAGGCCGAGCGTTTTTACCAGCGTGGTTTTGCCGGTGCCGGGGACGCCCTCGATGAGCACGTGGCCGCCGGCGAAAAGCGCGCTCAGGAGTTCCTCGACCGCTTGCTGATGGCCCACGATCACTTTGTGAATTTGGGTCTGGACGTGGCGGAACGTGCGCGCGAAATCAGCCACGGTGGGCGCTTCG
>Ga0307372_10002384_pt1 | contig 31205 bp, 30 predicted proteins | sample OX1MG_FD_202533 | JGI IMG/M metagenome (GOLD analysis project Ga0307372, IMG submission 202533) | Soil microbial communities from Risofladan, Vaasa, Finland - OX-1 | ecosystem: Environmental > Terrestrial > Soil > Coastal area > Acid sulfate soil | place: Finland: Risofladan, Vaasa | collected... | reverse complement strand
GAGTGGCTCTTTCGATGGCCACCAAGGAGTGCATCATGAGATTTTATGTGCTCTGATCCAAGAGGAAGGAACTGAGTGCCAAGTACTTACCGCAGCGACTCTACATAACGCCACACTGCACATAGGGATCGAAATGCGCTGCAGCCCATTTCGACCCCACCCACGGGCAGCAACAATTCACCTTTTTCAACGCACATTATGATTGCTACTGCTATCTTCCCACCGTCGTGTTTCTCACCTTCAATGAGGAGCCGGATCAATACCTGGTGGGGACGGTTTTGCGTCCCGGGAATGCGCCGGCCTCCCGTGGGGCGGTGGGGATTCTGAGCCGGTTGATCGCCCGCCTGCGGCAGGCCTTTCCCAAAACCAGGATTCGCGTGCGGCTGGACGGAGGGTTCGCCTCGCCCGAGGTGCTGAACTTTTTAGACGGCCAGGAGAATCTGGAATACGTCGTCTGTATGGCCTCCAATCCTGTGCTGGCTCGCCGGGCGCAGCCAGCGATGCGCCAGGCTCGCCGGATATCGAAGGAAAGCGGCAAGACCGAGCACGTGTATGGAGCGCTCCGCTACAAAACCAAAAAGACTTGGAAGCATAAGCGTCGGGTCATCTATAAGGCCGAAGTCGTTCGTCATCCCGGCCGAGACCCCAAAAACAATCCGCGTTTCGTGGTGACCAACATGAAACAGAGTCCGAAGTGGCTCTACGAGAAGGTCTACTGTCAGCGCGGTGACCTCGAAAACCGGATAAAGGAGCTGCACTACGGCATGGAGATCGGCCGCACGAGTTGCACCAGCTTCTTGGCCAATCAGTTCCGCGTGTTGATGACGGCCGCGGCTTACGTACTCATGCAGGAGCTGCGGTTGCGGCTGGCGCGCACCGACAGCGCCCGAACACAGGTCTCGATTTTCCGCGAGCGCTTCTTGAAACTCGGAGTGCGAGTCGTCGCCTCGGTGCGCCGCATCGTTCTGCACCTACCCGCGTCTTTCCCGTATCGCCCTAGCTTTGAGCGCCTGGCTTTGAACTTGGGTGCCCAAACCGGCTGAGCTGGCTCGTTCCTTGCCGGGAAATTTTTACAATGTCAACCGCTCGTCGAGGTGTCTCATAAATCGCATTCCGTGTCTGTGAAGCCCTTCAAAATCAGCCTTTCTTCTCGACGAAATTCCCCCTCTGTCACATGGTGTTTCTGTTGCCGAAAAAAAGGAAAACTCACACGCGGGATCAGCTTTCAGTGGAGTCGAGGTGTGGCGCGGAGGTGTAGGCAAAGCCTATCTGTTAGCCGACCCTTTCGTAATGTCGGTGCCTCACTAGCCGTGCCATGCGTCCGTTTCCACACCCCGCTCATCGAACCGGACGGGCGCGATTTACGCATCCGGCTCTCGGAGAAAGTCTCACGGTGTCGCCCATGGAAAGCTGGCGGTCCGGGAAGTGAGTCGGACCAGTCCAAACTCACCGTACAGGGACTCGTCAGAATACCGCTTCGTGCCGGACCCCTGCCGCTTGTGTTTGGCACACAGCCACTGTCGCAGCCTCTTGCAGGCATGTCGTTCCACAGCCCGGTAGGCTTTGCTGACTGGTCCAAGGCAGAAGTAGTTGGCCCATCCGATCATGGTGCGGTTGAGCTTCGCTACCACCTGCTCATGGTCCAACAGAGTGCGATTCTGTCCGGTCATGTCACTAATCTCCGCGCAGATGCGCTGAACGCGCTTCTTGGACGGAACCGTACCAATGTAGGCACGGCCCGTTTTCGGCGAGTAGCACCGACCAAACGAGTAACCCAGAAAGTCGAACTTCTCTTCCGGCAGTCGATTGACCCGCGTCTTCGTTTCGTTCACGGTCAACTTCAGCTTCGACATCATGTCCCGCATCGTGGCCAATGCCTCTTCGGCTCGCCCTCGACAGCAGATCACGAAATCATCAGCGTAGTTAACAATATACGCTTGCAGACGCTTCTCATGCCCAAGCTTCTTCCATCCGAGCACGAACCGACGCATGTACAAGTTGCTTAGCAGCGGGCTGATCGGAGCCCCTTGCGGAGTCCCCTTTCCTTCATCCCGGTTGCGTGTACTCCGATGCTTGTTCCCTCGCTCGTCAGTCTCTTCTACCGGAGCTTCTAGCCACATCTTGATTAGATGAAGCATCGCTCCGTCGACGATCCTTCGAGCGACCGACTTGAGAAGGTCGGAATGCGGAATCGAATCGAAGTAGCCGGATAAATCGGCATCTACAATTTGTTCATGGCCGGTGTTGAGCAGCTTGTGGACCTGCCTCACGGCATCCAACGCGCTGCGGTCTGGTCGATAGGCATATTGCTCCGGCTGCAGGTCAGTCTCGAAAATCGGCTCGAGGACTAACACAGCAGCCGTCTGTGCGACACGATCTTTGATCGCGGGCACTCCTAACGGCCTTTGCTTCCCGTCCGGTTTTGGTATATACACCCGCCGCACGGGCTGCGGTTGATAGGTTCTACTTTTCAGCTCTTGCGTCAGTTCGTCGAGCCATCGCCTCCACCCATACTTCTCAATGTGCTCGAACGTCTGGCCGTCTACTCCTGCTGCTCCGCCGTTGGCCTTGCAGCATTCATAGGCGAATGCCAGCACATCCGTCCGATACACCTTGTCGTACAGAGCGTAAAAGCGAAAACTCGGCGATTCCTTCGCTTTCTCGTGCAACGCCGTCTGCAGCTTCTGAACACTTGGTGGAGTTGTTAGGCTCATCGCCAATCCCTCGATCCTTCGCTGCTTCTTGCGTTTCCTTTCAACTGAGGCCCCTTCCCTCTACCGGCATTACCCGGCTTCGTCGGTACTACGAGCCTCTCCGTCACCCCATACGGCCCGGCCTGTCTCTCGCGAGTTGCCAGTTGCTCGATCACCGCTGGGGCTTCCCGTGTTGCGTCTGATCCCCTTGTGCATGCATGCCGTCGCCATTACCCCGGCAGGACCGATGGAAACCGTTCGCTCGTACTGTTCCATCAGCATCAGCCTTCCCCGAAATTCAGGCGGGTCGGCTCCTGCATTACCCTTTTCGAGGCCTGCTCAGCGTTCACTCACGTTACGGCCTGCACGCTCGCCGAGTCGCCATAGCGACCCTCTACACCGGAGGCTCCGACGGCTTTGTTACCTCCACCGCCGCTCCGATTGCTACCGGGTGGAGCGAACAGTTCCCGGGCGAGACTTTCACTCGCTGTGGACCAACGCCTTTTCACGGCGCACTGAATAATGTGGGTTAGCGCCTGCAACGAATCCACGCCGGCTCCGTAAAACAGGCGTTCACCCACTGGGCCAGTCACGCTATAAGGGCAGCACCAAGAGCCGTCCTTTTCGTTTGGCACGGGCCTGCCTAAACGCACGACTACTTTGCAGGGAGAGCCGTTATTTCGCCCATCCAACTCGCGTTCGGCAAAGATTGTCCCAATCTTTTCAATCTTCATCATTTCACTCTCCCGTGCCGCTTTTCACTAACGCTCGCGCTCCGACAATCTGACCAGGATTTTCCCATCCTCAATTCGCACGGCAAACGTGCACACGGGCGCGACCTGCTCCTGCAATTGCGGCACATCGTCAGGATAGACATTCGCGGGATAGGTGTTGCGGCCCGTCGCGGGATCGTAACGGAAGTGATGCCACGGACATTCGAGCTGCCCGTGCCAAATCGCGCCCTGCCACAGCGGGCCTTTCAGATGCGGGCAAACGCCATCGAGCGCGTGAATCGCTCCATCGACGTTGACCAACGCGAGCATGCGCCCGTTCGCGCGAACGCCGCGTACCGCGCCCAGCGGCACGTCCTCCACGCGCGCTATTTCGATCCATTGATTTTCTGCCACGATTGGACTCGACTGCGGAAACGAGCCTGTCATTCCGGGCCTGCCCCAATGCATTCAATCGGGGCGGAGCGAGGAATCTGCATCCTCTTCAAAATCACGAGCAGATCCCTCGCCTTCTAGTCACTAGCCACTCGCCACTGCTTTTATCCCTTCGGGACGACCATGAACTTCGCGCAATAAGGCGATTCGCCCGGGAAGCCGCGGCGGAAATGGCCCGAAGGGCCTTCGCCGAGATATTCCGAGAACCACGCCTCGTGCTCGATTTCCTCGTGCAGAATCGCGAGCGCCACGTCATACGTGCGCGGGTCCTTGCCCGACGTCATCGCGCAAATCTCCGTGTAGACGCGAATGGCGCAGCGTTCGGCCTCGACGAGCACCGTGAGCATCTCTTTCATGTCGCGAGGATTCTTCGGCAAATAGGCGTCGGGACACGCTGCGTCCTTGGCGAAATCCTTGACGTCGCGCGGCAGCGCGCCGCCCAGTTCGTAAATGCGAGGCGTGAGCACCTCGAAATGATTGCGGTCTTCGATGCGCGCGTCTTCGATGATTTCCTTCAGGCCTTCGCCATCGAAGCCGATCGCATTGACGCGCAAAATTGTGTAGTAATAAAACGTGGTCAGTTCCGCCGACGCTGCGCGAACCAGTTTCTTCACCAGCTCATCCACGTTCACTCCCGCGTTCACTACCATTTCTCGAGCTACTTTTCCCATGCTTCGTTCCTCCTCAGTGCGATTGGACTCCGTGGTATTGCAGCAAACTTGCCGAACGATTCTGACTATGCTTTAGATGCCGCGCGGCGCTGGCGGCTGCCGCACCGCTTGCAATATCCGCACACGCGCAAGAGCAGATGCGCGGCCTCGAAACCCACTTCCCTGCGAACGCGCTGCGGCAGCCTCCCAAGCGCGCCCATCGGATAATCCACCAGCGCGCCGCAGCCCAGGCAATAAAGATGCGCGTGCTGCTTGCGTCCGTGGTGGTGTTCGTAGAGAAATCCGCCCTGATCCATCGGCAGGCGCTGCAACGCGCCGCCAGCAACGAGCAAATCGAGCGTGCGGTAGACCGTGGCGCGCGAAACGCGCTGGCTACGGCGGTGCAAACCGAAGAGCACGTCGTCCGCCGAGAAGTGCCGGCGAAGCGTGGCGACGAAATCGAAAATCATTTCGCGCTCGCGTGTGCGCCGCGCGGTCGCGGCTTTCATCGGCGTCTTGATATTTAGACTCATTCTCAACACGTGCACCGTATCGCAGCGCTGCGTGAGTGTCAAGCGCGGCGGCCGAACTCGCGCCCAACGCGCCGCGCAATGTTTCGATTTCCGGCGCGGCCCTGCTAGAATCGCGGCCTTGCGCGAAAGCCGCACGCCGCCCGGGAGGGCCACATGTACCGAATCTGGCAAAAGCTGCTCGCCGAATTCATCGGCACGTTCTTCTTCGTATTTTTTTCGGTCGCCGCGGTCTGCGCGGACCACGCGCTGCAAGCGGCCGGCTCCAGCAGCCTGGGATTGATCGGCATCGCGCTGGTGCGCGGCTTGACGTTCGCCATTCTGGTCTTCGCGCTCGCCCATATCTCCGGCGGCCATTTCAATCCCGCCATCACCATCGGATGCTGGGTCACGCGCAAGATGGGAACGGTCGAGGCGATATTTTACGGTGCCGCACAAATTCTGGGCGCCATTGCCGCGGTCTACGCGGTCGCGCGATTCGTGCCCGGGCAGATTTGGAGCGCTGTTTCGATGGGCGCGCCCGATTTGACCGCGGGATTTTCCCGCACGCAGGGCATTCTGCTCGAAGCGTTGCTCACATTTTTCCTCGTGTTCATTTTCTTCGCAGCCGTCGCCGAATCCACGGACGCGCTCGCGCGCTTTGGCGGGTTCGCCGCAGGTTTGGCGATTTTTATCGGCGTGCTGGTGGGGACGCCGTACACGGGCGCGTCCATGAACCCCGCGATGGCGCTGGGGACGGCCATCATCGCGCATCACTGGGAAAACCACGGTGTCTATTGGGCCGGCCCGCTGCTGGGCGGCGTGCTCGGCGCGTGGACCTACCACATCTTATTTTTCCGCGAGCGCTGATCGGGCATTTCCTCGATCCGTGCGCGTGCTTTCTTGTCGAACGCCCAGCCTGCGAAATCCAGCCGCGAGCCGCTTCCCGGATTGTTGCATTCCAGGCAATCGCCACGCGCTAGGTGATTGCTCTCGCCCGTTTTCGCGTGTTAGCTTCAATTTTCTAACAGTCTAAAAGAGAGACGCCCCAATGGCCGTTGCGATTGACGATCTTTTGCGCCGCGCAGTCGAAAATAAAGCCTCCGACTTGCACTTGAAAGTTGGCAACCATCCCTATCTGCGCGTGGACGGAATCCTTCAGCCTGTCACCGACGTGCCGCGCGTCACGCCCGAGGAAATGCTGTCGATGGCCTTCAGCATGATGACCAACCGGCAAAAGCAAAAATTCAAGGAGACCGCCGAGCTGGACATGGCCTATGGCGTCGCGGGACTTGGCCGCTTCCGCGTCAACGTGTTTCAGCAGCGCGGCAACGTCGGCATGGTGCTGCGCGTGATTCCCACGAAAATTCGCACCATCGAGGAACTGAACCTTCCTGTGGTGATCGATAGAATTTGCGAAGAGCAGCGCGGATTGGTGCTCGTCACCGGGACAACCGGCTCGGGCAAATCCACCACGCTCGCCGCCATGATCGATCGCATCAATTCGATCCGCCCCGAGCACATCATCACCATCGAAGACCCCATCGAGTATTTGCATCGCGACAAAAAAGGATTCATCAATCAGCGCGAAGTCGAAGTGGACACTTCGACGTTTTCCACCGCGTTGCGCGCCGCGTTGCGCCAGGACCCGGACGTCATTCTCGTCGGCGAAATGCGCGACCTCGAAACCATTTCCACGGCGCTGCTCGCCGCCGAAACCGGCCATTTGGTTTTCTCGACTTTGCACACATTGGACGCGACGGAAACGATTCAGCGCATCATCGCCGTTTTCCCGCCGCCCGAGCAGAAGCAGATTCGTTTGCAGCTTGCTTCGACGCTCCGCGCCGTGGTCAGCCAGCGGCTGGTGCGCAAAGCTGACGGCGTGGGCCGCGTGCCCGCCGTCGAAGTGCTCATCTCCACCGGCTACATTCGCGATTGCATCATCAATCCGGACAAAACGCGCCTGATTCGCGACGCGCTCGCCGCCGGAACCAGCCAGTACAGCATGCAGACGTTCGATCAGTCGATCTTCGATTTGTACACGAAGAATTTGATCACGCTCGAAGAAGCGCTGATCCGCGCCAGCAATCCTGACGAATTCAAGCTGCGCATTCAGGGTGTTCGCTCCTCGGCGGACGCGGCGCGCGAAGACATGGAACGCACCATGACCGAATTCGAGCGCACCGGCCCGCGCCGCTAAACCCCGCGACAGATTTCGTTTTTGCCTTTCGTAGGGGCGACCCTTGGGTCGGCCGTCGCGACTCAGCGAGTCGCGCTTGCTTGCCCTGACGCCGGAAGGGAGCCGCGAAGCGCCACTCGTCACGGCCTCCTTGGCGCCTCGTTTTCGTTCTCTCGAAGTCAAAAGTAAGGCACTCACACCTGTCATCCCGAGCCGCCACGCTGCGAGGGGTCTGCTTTTCCCCCTTCCAGCCTCTAACCTTCAGCTTCCAGCCTCTAGAGTGCTTCCTTGCTTCCCTTCCCCGCGCGCTCTATGCTTTCTCCGTGCGCTCTTCCTCGCCGCGAAAACTTTCCACCGAAGCGCAATTGTACGCGTCCGCGATCCGCGCGCTGATGCGCCGCGCGCATTCCGTCCACGAGATGCGCGAATATCTGCACGCGCGCGCGGAAACGGAAGAGCACGTCGGCGCCGTGCTGCAGCGGCTGAAGGAAATGCAATACCTCGACGACGCGCGATATGCGCGCGACTATGCACGCGTCCACGCGCAGCAGCGGCGGCAGGGAAAATTCCGCATCGCCCGCGAACTGCGCGGCCGCGGCGTGCCGGACCGGCACATCGAGGCGGCGCTCGAAACCGCGTTCGCCGAAACCGATGAAGCCGCGCTGGCGCGTTCGCGCATCCAGCGCCGCCTCGCGCGGATTCACGCTCCCCTCGACGAAAACAAGCGGGCCTCGATTTATCGCAGCCTCCTCCGCGCCGGTTTTTCCTCCGACGTGATTCGCGACGAACTCCGCGCCGCACTGAAAACAGACGCCGCCGAAATTCCCGAGTTGTAGCTGAGGCGTGCCTGCCGCGATGCTTCTTGCCTTCGTCAAGGCAGGGCCTGCCTGCGCAGGCGGGATTCAGTCATGCCGATTGCGCATGACCCTTGCGCCTTTTCCTGCTTGCGCGCCGTTTGCGCAAACTCTCGCGCTTATCGTCAATCTCCGCATTCGCGCGCATTGCGGGCGCGGAATGTGTCTGCGATAATGATTTGATTCGACTGACACTTCGCGAGGACAGAGTGGACGCGGAAGAACTGAAGTGGCCGGGAAATAAGATTCGGCAGACGTTTCTGAAATTTTTCGAGGAGCGCGGTCACAAAATCGTGCGCAGCTCGTCGCTCGTCCCGACGAACGATCCCACGCTGCTTTTCACCAACGCGGGAATGAATCAGTTCAAGGATGTTTTTCTCGGCCTCGAGCAGCGCGACTACAAATGCGCCACCACTTGCCAGAAATGCGTGCGCGCCGGCGGAAAACACAACGACCTCGAAAACGTCGGCTTCACCAATCGCCATCACACTTTTTTCGAGATGCTCGGCAATTTTTCCTTCGGCGATTATTTCAAGAAGGACGCGATCGCGTATGCGTGGGAACTGATTACCTCGCCGAATTGGTACGGCATCCCCGTCGAAAAATTATATTTTACCGTGTTTGGCGGACACGAGAATTTGCAGCCGGATCACGATGCCGCCAAGCTCTGGATTCAGACTGGCGCGCCCCAAGATCGCGTGATTGAGATTCCCGGACTCAAGGAAAATTTCTGGGCCATGGGCGACACGGGTCCGTGCGGCCCGTGCAGCGAAATTCATTACGACATGGGCGCGGCAGCGTCCGATCAAGGCCACGCCGACTGCAAATTTCCGTGCGATTGCGGCCGCTACGTCGAAATTTGGAATTTGGTTTTCATGCAATTCAATCGAGATACGTCAGGCAAACTCAATCCCCTGCCGAGGCCATCCGTCGACACAGGCATGGGCCTGGAACGGATGGCCGCCACCCTGCTCAATCTCAGCGATTCCTCGAAAATCTCTAATTACGACACGGATTTGTTCACTCCGTTGATCCAACGGGCCGGAAAGCTAACAGATTCTGCGACTCGCGTTGATGCGAAGGCCGTCATAGCAAAGCGAGTGATTGCCGACCACAGCCGAGCCGCGGTCTTCCTCATTTCGGACGGAGTCACCCCCTCTAACGAAGGTCGCGGCTACGTTCTTCGCAAAATTCTGCGGCGCGCGATTAGCTTTGGACGACGCTTGGGAACGGAGAAGTCTTTTCTCTTTGAGATTGGGCAGCGGGTAATTGAAATCATGTCTCCTGCATATCCAGATCTTAGCGATACACCCCCCCGGATATTGTCCACCATTAAGGAGGAAGAGGAGAGGTATCGAAGATTTGTTCTTCCTGCCTTTGAGCGATTCAACGCTCGCATTATTTCCCGTCGGAACGCGGCGATGACCTCGCCGACTCAAGCTGGGCCAGATTTTGATGCAGCGGTTACAATAAGCGGTCAGGACATCTTCTTCGGTTCTGATACGCTTGGTCTTCCACCTGATTCAATAATCGATGCCGCGAGCGTGTGGGGCTGGCCGCTCGATTCCCAGTGGAAAGAACAGTTTGATGGTGAGCTGTCAAAACAGCAGCAACGCTCGAAGGCGTCCTGGAAAGGCGCGCACAAGGAAGCGGCGAAGCCGGTCTACACGAAGCTGGCGAACACGTTCCAGACCGAGCCGGATTTTTATTTCGCCACCACGACGCGCGACTGCCGCATCGAAGCGATTGTCACGAAGGACGGCGAAGTCAGAAATTTGAAAGCGGGCGAGGAAGCGGAAATCGTCCTCGACCGCACGACGATCTATTCCGAGTCGGGCGGACAGGTCGCCGACACCGGCGCGCTTTTCGACAACAACCTGTCTCTGCAAGTGGCCGAAGTGCGCGGCGCGTATTATCCCGTCGCGGGATTGATCGCGCACAGAATCGTGGCGAAGGAAGATTTGGTTGTGGGCGATCGCGTCTCCGTCGTCGCCGACGCGCCGCGACGCGCGCGCGTGATGCGCAATCACACGGCGACGCACCTGATGAACGCGGCGCTGCGCAATATTTTGGGCACGCACGTGAAGCAAGCGGGTTCGCTGAACGCGCCGGATCATTTGCGATTCGACTTCAGCCACTTCGCGCCGGTCGATCCCGAAGAGCTGCATGAGATCGAGCAGCAGGTGAACGAGGAAATTCTGCGCAATCTGAAATTGCAAACCGACATCATGAACATCGACGAAGCGCTGGCTTCCGGCGCGCTCGCTTTTTTCGGCGACAAATATCCCGAGCAGAACGTCCGCGTGGTGACGATTGCCGACGCCGCGTATCCGCGCGGCTTCTACAGCAAGGAACTTTGCGGCGGCACGCACGTCGGGCGCACCGGCGAAATCGGCGTGTTCAAAATTTCCATGGAGCAATCGGTCGCCGCGGGCGTACGCCGCATCGAGGCGCTCACGGGAGACGCGGCGCTCGAGCAATATCGGCAGGCGCTGGGCGCGTTGCGAACCCTTGCCGGAATGCTGAACACCGGCGAAGACCGCGTGGTCGAGGCGGTCGAAAAACTGGCGCAGACGACGAAGCAGCTCGAAAAGCAGCTCGACGCCGTGAACCGGAAGTCCGCGGTCTCCATGGCCGATTCCCTCCTCGAAGGCGCCCGAACCGTAAAAGACGTCCGCGTGGTGGCCGCGCGAGTGCCTGGATTCGACCGCGAGGCCCTCCGGCAGCTCGCCGACGGCCTGCGGCAAAAGATGGGCTCCGGGGTAGTCTTTTTGGCCACCGGGGAGCCTGCCCGCGATGGGGGGGAGGGTAAGGTGGCTCTCATTACGGCCGTTACTAAGGACTTGACGAACCGGCTCCATGCCGGGAAGATAGTCCAGGAACTCGCTAAACTCGTAGGGGGCTCCGGAGGCGGCCGTCCTGACCTGGCCGAGGCCGGAGGCAAGGATGTTGCTGGTATCGAAACAGCCATCGCGCAAGTCTATCCGCTCGTCGAGCGGATGTTATAATTCCTTACAAGCGCTGGAAACGTTGCTGGGAGACGCTGGTTTCCCGGTCGCGGATGTGTCGTTTGTGAGGAAGTGTAAATGTTCTGCCTTTCCCTTAGAGGTGCCGGAGCACGGTTCCTCGCCTGGGCTGTTTTGGCCTCGGCGGCGGTGTGTTTCGCGCAGCCTGCGCAGGCTCAAATTGCATCGTATATCAATAGAAACGGGGATCTTATCTACGTGAATTCGAATCCTCCAACGCGGGTGGCACGGCACGCTTCAAGGCCGAGCCAGCAGACCGTCACCAGCGCGCCTCCGGCGAAGCTGGAAAAGGTGGCCGACGCCGCGGCGAAGCGCAATCACGTGGATCCAGCCCTGGTTCAGGCCGTCATCCAGACCGAATCAGACTGGAACCCCTACGCGGTATCACCCAAGGGAGCGTTCGGATTGATGCAATTGATTCCCTCCACGGCAGAACGTTTTGGTGTGGGCAACGTGTTCGACCCTGCTCAGAATGTCGAGGGCGGGACGCGGTATTTGCGGGAATTGCTGGATCGCTATCACGGCAACCTCAAAGAGTCGCTGGCGGCCTACAACGCCGGCGAAGAGGCCGTGACGCGGTTCAACGGCGTACCCGCGTACCCCGAAACACGCGCCTATGTGAGAAAAGTGACCAACACCTACTTCCATTCCGGCCCAGGGCACTCGCCGACAGGCGAGTTCCATCATTTTCCGATCCGCGAAGTCACGGGTCCGCACGGCCGGATCATTTTCACAAACGAATGACCCAAAGCCGGCGAATTCCGAGTAAAAACTTTTCTGTGTGGCTTCTGACGGCATGCGCTGTGGCGCTGGCGCTGCTGTGCGCGCGGCCCGCCCGGGCGCAGATGTCGAAGCATGAACAGGCCAGAGTGCAGTACGCGAAAGCGGAGAAACTGCGCGCCGCTCTCGACGCCGAGCCCGCCGGCAGCCGAACCCTCCCCGAATATAAAAAAGTCGTCGCGGCGTATCGCGAAGTTTATTTGCTGACCGCGTCCGCGCCGCAGACCACTCTCGCGCTGCAAGCCGTCGGGCAGCTCTATCACGACATGGGCGACGCGTTCGATCCGCAGTATTACCAATCGTCGCTGGTCACCTATGAATTTCTGCTGTCGCAGTATCCGACGAACGAATACCGCGCCGATACGCTCTTTCAAATCGCCAGCATAGAAAAGAACGATCTTCACGAAACAGCCGAAGCGAAGCGCGCGTTCACGTTGTATCTGCACCGCTTTCCGCGCGGCGCGCAAGTCGCGGACGCGCGAAACGAATTGCGCGACCTTAACGCTCCGCCAGCGAACGCCACGGCGGACGCCACAACAAACGATACCGCAGCAACCGACACGGAGACGCCCGCCGCGCGAAAAGTTGCCGAAGACGACGGCTCCGCCGCGTCGCCGAATTTCCCCGCTACATCGCGAAGCAGCGACGCGCTCTCCGCGGACGGCTCGAGCGTGACCTCGATTCGCACATGGAACGCGGATGACTACACGCGCGTGGTTGTGGATCTGAGCGGCAACGTGAAATACGATTCCGCGCGCATCAATCATCCCGACCGAATTTATTTCGATCTCTACAAAGCGCACCTGGGCCACTCCCTGACCGATAAAGAACTTCCCGTGCAGAACGGCTTTTTGAAAAGCGTGCGCGTCGCGCAAAACAAGACCGGCGTCGTGCGTTTGGTGCTCGACGTGGAGAGCATCAAGGGATATTCCGCGTTCCTGCTGCCGGATCCGTACCGCCTGGTGATTGATGTGCGCGGCGGCATAACCATGGCCAGCGAGAAAAAAACTCAGCCGGAACTCGGCAGCGGCAGGCTCGCGGGAGATCAACCGGCGCCGCACGCGGCCACGTCCACGGCGCCAACGGAAACAGTCGAAGTGCGGCCCGCTGCACCACGCTCGCGTGCCGCCGTGCCGAATCCTCGCGGTCCGGCCACGGGATACGCGGATCGCGGCGAAGGCGCGCTTGCCGCCGTGCCGCTGGTCGCCGCCCAGCCCATGTTCAATGGGAACCGCTCACTGACTCGCGCGCTGGGCCTGAAAATCCGGCGCATCGTGATTGACCCGGGCCACGGCGGATACGACACGGGCACCATCGGCCCCGACGGCGTACTCGAGAAAAACGTTTGCCTCGACGTGGCGCTGCGCCTCGGCCGGCTGATCAAGCGAAATTTGCCCGGCGCAAAAGTGATTTACACGCGCAAGACGGACGTCTTCGTGCCGCTCGAGGAGCGCACCGCGATTGCCAACCAGGCCCACGCGGACCTGTTTATTTCCATTCACGCGAATTCCAGCCACGACCCGGCCGTGCGCGGCGTCGAAACCTACTATTTGAATTTCACCACGTCGCCCGAAGCGCTCGAAACCGCATCGCGCGAAAACGCGCTGTCGAATGCGTCGATTAACCAGCTGCAGGGCCTGATCAAAAAAATCGCGCGCAACGACAAGATCGAAGAATCGCGCCAACTGGCCATCGATATTCAGAGTTCCCTGACGGGCCAGTTGCGCCAGGTCAGCACCGCGGAGCGCAATCGCGGCGTGAAAAAAGCGCCCTTCGTGGTTTTGATCGGCGCGAACATGCCCTCCGTGCTGTGTGAGATTTCCTTCCTCAGCAATCCGCGGGACGCGCGCCTGCTCGAAGAACCCGCGCGCCGCGAGCGCATCGCCGAAGGAATTTTTCGCGGCGTCGAAACTTACCTATCCAGCTTGAACAGCCTCAATTACGACCGGCACAAGCCGACTCTTGTCTCCGACCGCCAGTCCACGTCCGCGGGCGCCTCACGCGCGCAAAGATAAGTTTCGTCGTATAATCAGGATCATGCGCGGGACACTCCGATTTTCGCTTTCCATGCTGCTGTTCGCGGCTCCGGCCGTGTTCGCGCAAGGCATTCTGCCGCGCTCCGTCTCGAATTGGCGCTCGTCCGCGGTGAAGCCGGCGACGCCCGCAAGTCTCGCTGCCGTCGCCGGCGCCAACGCCTCCGTCCTGAAAGAATATGAAGCGAAATCCGCGGAGCAGCGGGCGTATTCGCGCGGCGGAGATTCGTTCCGCGCGACTGTGTACACGTTTGAGGATCCCACTGGAGCCTATGGCGCATATTCATTTTTGCGCGCGCCGGATATGGCCCCGGCGAAACTCACCAAGTACTCGGCGATGTCGCGCAATCGCGCGCTGGCGCTGACGGGAAATCTTCTGCTCGAATTCACCGGCCAAGACATCGCGCGCTTCCACGGCGAACTCGAAATGATCGTCGCACAGGCCGGAGGCCATGCGCAGTTTGGCGGCTATCCTATGCTGCCGCAGCGCCTGCCGGCCGATGGCCTGGTCCCGCGTTCGGACCATTACATTCTTGGCCCCATCGCGCTGCAGCATTTTCTGCCGCTGGCCAAGGGCGACTGGCTCGGCTTTTCGCTGGGCGCGGAAGCGGAAGAGGCGCAGTACCGGCTCGATCATCACGCTGCCACGCTGGTCATCGCCGACTTTCCCACGCCGCAGATTGCCGCGTTGCAGCTTCAGAAACTGTCGCGCGAAGTGGATCTCGGCGGCAAGGGTCCGCGTGCAGCGGGCAAGCCCGCCATTTACGCGCGCCGCGACGGCACCATGTTGTCCGTGCTCGCGGACGCGCCCTCGAAATCCTCCGCCGAAGCCCTGCTCGATCAGATACGCCCCGGCATGGCCGTCATCTGGGACGCGCCAATCTTCCACAAGCCCCAGGAACCGTCGATGGGCACGATGATTGTGGGCACTATCGTGGGCGCCGGCGAGATTTGCGGGTTTACGCTGCTCGGCGGGCTGATTTTCGCGGCGCTTAGGCTGCTGATTAAGCGGCGATGGCCGGGACAGGTTTTCGACCGGCCCGAAGACCTCGAAATCATTCAACTGGGCTTATCGAGCAAGCCCATCAAAGCAAAAGACTTATATTAGCGGCACGCTTCCCGGCGTTCGCGCGCCTGCGCGTCGCGCCCCATAACCTCTTTTTTTCCTTGCCCTTGAATATCCTTACTGCTTGACTTCATTTATCAAGCTCTCTTAGACTCCCGCTTGTAGGAAGGTTTCTGGGCCATCCGCGCATTGGCCCCGGGGCTTTTCTCCCTTGACGGCCCGTCGCAAGGCGGGCCGTCTGCTTTTTCAGCCGCCTCCTCGCGCGTCAACTCCCCGCCGGTGCCAAAAGACTCCGTCAGGAACGCGGGGCATAGGTGGCGTCAAAGCAAATTCCTCTTCGGGCCTTCGAGACGCTGTCCGTGATTCCAACCGTCAATCCGAGACCGGGTAGGAGCGAACACAAAGACCCCCAAGATCAAGAGCCAGAAAGCTCCGTTCCTGACTATCATTCAAGCCCCCGCACGAGCTAAAAACAGGCAGATGCGTCCTACGGCAAGCCCGCATACCAACCTACAGCGTGCTCCGGCCTTTTCTTCTGCCCAACCAGTTTCGCGGAGGCAATGGGGGCGAAGGCTTGGAGCCCTCTTTCAACAACGGCTTGACTACAACTCTTATCTGCACTGAGCCAAAGGCGGACTGGAAGCATTCTGGACGAACACGGTGATAATTGGTGGAAGGTTTTTGATGACTCGGCACAATCCACGCACCGATTCAGTGGTAAAATGGAGGGTGCGCAAACAGTTTTTTTTGCCCCTCGCCCACTTTTAACGAGCCGCTAGATTCGTTCGTCGAATCAGCACAGCAACAGAATTGGCTTCAGCGAGTCATCACGCGCCGACTCTGGGCGCCAGCAGCCGCATTCAGAGATCTGGACCGAGGATCACGCTGCAAATCCAAATTCCGGGAGGAGAATTGCCGGAAACTCGAGATACTTTGCGGCATTTAATTCGAACAAAACTGAGGGGTGCGAAATTCATTGCGGTTTCGAACCGCGAGCCGTACATGCACGTGTATCGGAGCGGAAAAATCGACTGGATTCGTCCCGCGAGCGGAATGACGGCTGCGCTCGATCCGGTCATGCAAGCCAGCCGCGGCCTGTGGGTTGCGCATGGAAGCGGCGCAGCAGATGCGGCGGCGAGTGACTCTCGAGGCTTCGTCGAAGTTCCCCCGGATCGTCCACGGTACAGGCTGAAGCGAATCTGGCTGACGAAGGAGCAGGAAGAGGGCTTTTATTATGGTTTTTCGAACTCAGCACTCTGGCCGCTATGTCACACCGCCTACCGCCGCCCGGTATTCCGCGTGGAACAATGGGAAGCGTACCGTGAAGTAAACCAGTTGTTCGCGCAAAGCGTGGCCGAGGAAATCGGAGACGTTCCCGCGTTCATATTCATTCAAGACTATCATTTCGCCCTGCTCCCTCGAATGCTCCGGACTCTGTGCCCGCGGGCGATCCTCGCTCAGTTCTGGCATATTCCCTGGCCGAATCCGGAAATCTTCCGCATCTGTCCGTGGAAGCACGAAATTCTGGAAGGCATGCTCGGCAATGACATTCTTGGATTTCACATTCGGTACCATTGCGACAATTTCATCGCCACCGTGGACCACGAACTGGAGGCGCGACCCGACCGGGAGATGTCCGCGATTGTTTACCGTGGCCACGTAACCAAGGTTCGCGCATTTCCGATCAGTATTGACTTCGAGGATATTTCCCGGCGCAGCGCGTCGGCGGACACGCAAAAATTAATGACTGTGCTGCGCCGGAAGTACCGGCTGCCGAAAGATTGCATACTCGGAATCGGCGCGGACCGGCTGGATTACACCAAGGGCTTGCCGGAACGAATCGAGGCGCTGGACCGACTGCTCGAACGCTATCCCGAATACCGCGGGCGCCTGGTATTCATTGAGGCAGGCGTGCCGAGCCGGATGCAGGTGGAGGAATACCGGCGGCTGAACGAAGAAGTGGCCACCCGGGTATCGGCGCTCAACTGGAAATATGGGCGGAGGGACTGGCAGCCACTGATATTTGTGCGCGAGCACGTTCCCCTCCCAACCCTTCTCGCGCTGTACCGCATGGCCCATTTTGCGGTGGTGAGCTCGTTGCACGATGGAATGAACCTGGTGGCGAAAGAATTCATTGCTGCACAGATTGATGCGAACGGAGTCCTCGTTCTGAGTCCTTTTACGGGCGCAGCGCGCGAGCTTCGGGATGCGCTGATCGTGAACCCATACGCTCCGCACGAATTGGCGGAAAAAATTCATGAAGCGATCCAGATGGAGCCGGTGGAAATCCGGCGCCGGATGGGCCGGTTGCGAGAACAAGTCCGCGACAACAATATTTACAAGTGGGCCCGCGACATCATCCGGAAACTTTCGAAACTTGCATGAAGGCGCCGCAGCATATCTTTGCGCACTGGAAGGACGTGGAGAGAAAGATTCGCCACGCAGGAAGCATCGCATTTTTCAGCGACTTTGACGGCACGCTCGCCCGAATTCGCAGGCACCCAGATCAGGCCAAGCTTTCTCCCCGCGTTCGAAGGCTGGTCCGTAGAATTGCGGATTCAAGCTCAATTGCAGGCGTGGTGAGCGGCCGCAAGGTTGCTGATGTACGGAGGCGCGTTGGCCTGGGGCACCTCTGGTATGCAGGGTCGCACGGATTTTTCCTGCGCGATCCGAGCAACCGTTCGTTCTCTCTTTTGACTCTAAAGCAAAGAGATTGCATCCGAATGATGCGAGGAGTGCTTGCCCGCGACTTGCGCCGGATCCCGGGCTTGCTCCTGGAGCCGAAAGAGGCCACGATCGCAGTGCATTATCGAAACGCCCCCTCGCACAGCAGGAATATCGCGCGCGGCGTGATCGCCGAGCTGCTGGAGCGCTGTCCGGGAGCGTCTCTGCTATCCGGGAAAAAGGTTTGGGAACTGCTTCCGGACTCTCGAATCGATAAGTGGGCCGCAATTTCATTCATTCTGCAGCGGAAGAGGATATTGCATCCCGGTGGACGGTGGCTGATCATTTTCCTCGGCGATGACGCGACCGACGAGCGAGTTTTCCAGAGGATGCGGGGAATTTCCATTGCTGTTGGAAAGAAGAGCAACACGGCGGCGCGTTACTACCTGCGATCCCCCGCTGAGGTGGTACACTTTCTTGAAAGGCTCACAGAGGCGATGGGATGAGAGAAGCGAAGGAGCCATTTCAATTCGTTACCGCTTCTTATCTGATCCGAATATGCCAAGACCGGGCCGCGACTCTCGGTGAATTGGCTGCGAACTTGCACTCTTGCTCGGACGCGTCGATTTTTCATCACACATTCCAAAGCCTCGAAAGGCAGCATTACACGTCGTTCTCGAACGATTTCGCTCAGTGGGTTCTGGCTAGTTGCAATGAAGCCGCCTTGGCGGAACGGCTGGCTGCGGTTGATGTTCGAGATTGCACTTCGCTGAGATCCTTACGCGATTCCCTCACCGGAAGCGTGGACAGCTACCTACAGACGAATCCTTCTTCCGCAAGCCGGCCTGCGTTCGAGCCGTTTTACTTTTGCGAAGCTCTCGAATTCACCGTGCCCCGTGGCGAAAAGGCGGTGACGCTCCTCGAACTCGAAGAGGGCATTCGGAGAATCAGTCTGCATACGGTTCACCATCATTTCATCAATTCACGATTGCGGCTGCATCTGCAAACCAACGATTTCTCGCACTGGATTCAGAATGGCCTGAACCTGCCCGAACTCGCCCAGCGCGTGGATCGCATTGACATTTATACGCACACACTGGACGGCTTACGTGAGCAATTGATCCAGACAATTCACTCGTGGATCAATCAATGATTGTCGGTACGCAATCGCCCGTTTCTTCCGCACCTCACATTGATGACTATGCAACCGTCGTGGGCGAATCGGAAATCGGGGCGCTTCGCGTGATTGCGAGGCAGTTGCAGGGGCGGCGCGTGAAGATGGTGAATTCAACCGCAGTGGGCGGCGGTGTCGCGGAAATACTGAACCGGCTCGTGCCGCTACTGGACGAACTGGGCGTGGCCACGCGATGGGAGGTGATCAAGGGCGGAGAACAGTTTTTCGCAGTGACCAAGGGATTCCACAACGCGCTGCACGGCGCGGCATACGAGGGGCATCCGGATTGGTTCGACCTCTTTCTGGCAACGAACGAGGAGAACCGGCAGCACATGCAATTTGATGAAGATTATGTCGTCATTCATGATCCGCAGCCAATCGCTCTGGTGGAGGCACGCGATGGGTCCAAGAGCCGCTGGATATGGCGCTGCCACATTGATCTTTCTCATCCTGCTCCCCAAGTTTGGGACTTTCTCCGACCTTTCGTGGAGCGATATGACTCCAGTGTGTTTTCGTCGCCCGCATTCACTCAGGGGCTGAAAATCCCGCAATATCTCGTTTCTCCAACAATTGATCCACTCGCGGGCAAAAACCGTGAGTTGGAGCCCGAGTTCATCCGCGAGGTGCTCGAGAGATTCGGGATCGATCCGAAACGCCCCATTCTCACGCAGATTTCGCGATTCGACCGGCTCAAGGACCCCGTGGGGGTGATCCAAGCATATAAAATGGTGAGCAAACATATCGATTGCCAGCTCGTGCTGGCTGGTGGAGGGGCTTCCGACGATCCGGAAGGCGCCGCCGTGTTGAACGAGGTGAAGGATGCAGCCAATGGCAATGCGGATATTCACATTCTGGATCTACCACCCTGGAGCCATCTGGAAATCAACGCGCTCCAGCGGGCTTCGACCATCGTGATACAGAAATCGCTTCGGGAAGGATTTGGATTGACCGTAAGCGAAGCACTGTGGAAGAAAAAAGCGGTTGTTGCATCCGCGGTTGGCGGCATTCCGTCGCAAGTGCTTCACAAGCTGACCGGGATGCTGGTACATTCAGTCGAGGGCACCGCCTATCAGATCCGGTTTCTGCTCTCGAATCCGGATTTCGCACGCAAGCTCGGCGAAAACGGCCACGAGCATGTGAAGGAAAATTTCCTGATCACTCACAATTTGAAACGCTATATGCTGCTATTCCTTAGCTTCCAGAAATTGAATTGATCCTCCTGCATTGCGCTTAAACCTTGGAGAGTGCTGAAGAATGGCACCGATCGCTGAAACTACTGCAGGATAGTCGCTGTGCTCTGGTTTCACCCAGCGGAGAAGCACATTGCTATCGACGAGGTACAGCGTCTCCGCCATCTAGCCCATCCTCATGGAAGCTTTCGCGCGAAAGGCTCTCCGTGGGCAAATCTGGCGGTCTTTCGCAGCCTTGCGCCATGGCGTCAACCATCCGATGAAATTCTTCGGCGCTCATTCGGCCGCGAGACGGAGGACGTTCAGTTGGGGCTTCTTTGAGAAGCCGCGCAGCCACCTTTCCCAAAGGTAGCCCCTGAGCACCCAGCGTGTCGTAAACTCGGCTTGCCGGTTGTGAGTTGGCATGGCTTGCGGCACACCCACGCGACTTTGCTCAGCGAAACAGGAGAATCACTCCGAACGGCCCAGGCCATCCTCGGTCATTCGGACATTGAAACAACTCTCAACATCTACACGCACGCGATACCGGAATCACAAAAGCGTGCGGTAGCGAAGGTGGCTGGCTTAGTGTTCCCTACTGTTCCCGAGTTTTCAGCGGGACCAGAAAACGGGAAAGTGAACTGATTGAAAGAAAGCAAGTTAAAAAAATCTGGAGCCGAGGGGCGGATTTGAACCGTCGACCTGCCGATTACGAATCGGCTGCTCTACCAACTGAGCTACCTCGGCTGAATCATTTGAATTTAGCATTGACCGCCGCACGCGTCAAACGGCCGCCGAAATTGATTTGCGCGAACGCCTAACTGGTAGCGCGGCGAGCGCCCGTGCGGCATTCGCGCAATCCGCTGCGCGACGTCTGGCCTCGGCGCCGTAGGGGCGAGGCTTCAGCCTCGCCCGGGCGGGTCCTTGGACCCGCCCCTACCAGAACCGCGAACCGTTAAACGCGAAAGCCGCGACGCGCGGGAAGAATTTAATGCGAGAAGGGGTACATGAGCCAGCCGAGGGCCACGGAGATCACAACGAACAACGCGAAATAGCGGAGAGCGCAGAGGAGGCGCTCTTTCGTCGTCGGCCGGGAAAGCCACGCCAGCGTCACCGAAATCAACGCCGCGCAGAGAACCATTGCCGGAAAGTGACTCAAACGCAATTTTTCCGCCCTTTATGAGATCGTAGGGGCGAGGCTTCAGCCTCGCCCGGGCGGGTCCAAGGACCCGCCCCTACTTCACGGTTCCGGTTTACGCGCGATTCCCCAGACGTCCAGCACGCACAGGAAATTCAACAGCCCCGCCGTCACCAGAAAACGCGTGCCGTAATCGCCCACGACGCGCGCCGTGTCAGGGCCGGCAGGCTCGAAAAAACGCGCCAGAAAATAGAACGCGCCCGCGCCAATTTCGGCCACATGGCCCATCCACACGAACATGTCCGCGCCGCGAATCGAATACGCGTGGCCGCCCATGGCGTACCCCGCGACGGCCATGCCGCCGACGCACAAAAAAATAATCGCGGCACGGCTCCAGCGTTTCAGCAACAGATGCCCAAGCCCCGGGACAATCCACGCCGCGAAAATGGCCGCGTAGGCCAGCGGAGAAACCGCGTCGGAGTTGAGCGTGGCGTTTACCTGATTCAAATTCGCGAACCCTCGCGGCTAACCCAGAATCGGAATGATTTCCTCTTGCAGCGGGGCCGTGACGATCGCCTCGCCATCGCCGATGTACATGTTCACTTCCGTGCGCACGCCGAAGTCGCGCAGATAAATTCCCGGCTCAATCGAAAAACACGTATGCGGCGCGATGCGGCGGTCGTCACGCGTTTCCAGGCCGTCGATATTCGCGCCGTTGCCGTGAACATCCTGGCCAATGCTGTGGCCGGTGCGATGCGTGAAATATTTGCCGTAGCCGGCCTTGCGAATCACTTCGCGCGCCGCGCGATCCACTTCCCACCCGTGAATCGAGCGTCCCGCGGAGACGGATTTCTTCACCAGATCGATGGCGGCGTCGCGAGCCTCGCGCACGATGCGGAAAATCTTGGCGAATTTCGCGGGCACGGCTTCGCCCAGATAGCCCATCCACGTAATGTCATAATAGACACTGCCGGGGCGGTCGAGTTTTCCCCACACGTCCAGAAGCAGCAAATCGCCTCTGCGAATGGATGCACTGCCGGACGCCTGCGGCTCATAATGCGGATCGCCCGCGTGCGGACCCACGGAAACGTTGGGCGCCGAGTCCGCGACCACCGAATGCGCGCGAAATTGCCCGGCCATCCATTGCTGCAGCTCGAATTCCGAGAGCGATTTATTTTCGCGGACGAACGAGCCCGCGCGCGCGAACGCCTCCTGCGTCACGCGGTCCACGATCTGCCCCGCTTGCTTGTGCATTTCGAGTTGCGCGGGGGTCCACGTCGCTTCGAATGTCTGCACCAGGTCGGCCGACGTGACGACTTTCGGCCCCAGCTTCTTCACCAGCTCGATGGTCCCCGCGTCCACCAGTCCGATATACGGAATGTTATTTTGCGGCGAATACTGCATGGCAATGGATTTCGCGCCGCGCAGTAGTTTGGCGAGAGCCTTATGCAGTTCTTCCCAGCCCGAGTATTCCGTGGTGCGCCCCGGAAGGCTCGCGAGCTGCTTCGATTCGATGCGGTGCACCAGCTTCGCCGGCGTGCCGCGCGCGGGAACATAATAAAACCACCGGCGCGTGGCCATGCCATTCGCGCCGAGTCCCAGAATGTGGCTGGCAATCGGATCGCGATGGTGATGATCGCAAAAAAGCCAGCCATCGAGTTTTTGCGCGCGGAGTTGCGCTTGAATTGCTTTGAGGTCGGGCATGTTCAACTCTCTTTCGTGAAGCTTTCGGCGCGCTTCCCTGCTACGCAAGCGATTGCACGCGGGACGCCGCGACGCCCTGAATCTCGACGCGCTTCGTCCGGCTCTTTTCGCCCGAACGGATTTTAACAGCCGAGACGGAAACGTTCAAACGCTCCGCCAGCACGCGGCGCAGCGCTTCATTGGCGCGATCATCCACCGGCGGCGCGGTGAGATGCACCTTGAGCGCGCCGTGAAATTCGCCGTCAATCGAATCGCGGCTGGCCCGCGGAATCACGCGCACGGCAAAGACAATGGCGCCATCGCACGTGGTAACTTCGATCATTCCGCCGCGCGTCCCCCGAAAATGGCCGTGCCGATGCGCACCTGCGTTGCGCCCTCTTCGATGGCAACCTCGAAATCGTGGCTCATGCCCATCGAAAGTTCCGGAAGCGAGCGGTCCAATTGCTTTTCGAGATCATCGCGAAGCCGCCGCAGCCGCCGGAAATACGGCCGCGCGTCGCGCGCATCCTCGCAGAACGGCGGAATCGCCATCAGGCCGCGAAGCTGCAGATGCGGCATCTGCGCGATGGCCTCCGCGAGCGCCGGAAGATCGTGCTGCGCCACGCCCGATTTTTTCTCGGCGGCATCCAGTTGCACCTCGATCAGAACCGCCAGCCATTCGTTCGTTTCGCCGGTGGCTTCATCGAGCTTCACCGCCAGCGACGCGTCGTCCGCCGAATCGATCCAGTCAAACAGACGCGAGGCGCGCCGCGCCTTGTTACTCTGCAAATGTCCGATCAAATGCCAGCTCGCCTGCAGGTCCGCAAGTTGCGACTGCTTTTCCTCCCACTCCTGCACGCGATTTTCGCCGAAGGCGCGCACGCCCGCATCGTAAGCGGCGCGAATCGCTTCCGCCGAGCAGCTCTTCGAAGCCGCCACCAGAACGATTTCCTCCGGCTGGCGGTCCGCCCGCGCGGCGGCGCGGGTCATGCGCTCGCGAATCCGTTCGACGTTTGACGCGATTGCCGGGGTGGTGCGGGGCATGCGGCATTCTAGCACGGCCCATTCGCCGTATTTTTACGCGCGCAAAGCGGGGGCGCGAATTGTCCAATGTGTTAAACTGTCGGGCATTCTGATGTCTGCTCGCGGGAAATTCATCGCGCTCGAAGGAATCGACGGCTCCGGCAAGCGCACACAATTGCAAATGCTTTCGCGCGCGCTCGATGACCGCGGCGTGGCGCACATCACGGTCAGCTTCCCGCACTATGACGGCTTCTTCGGGCGCATGGCCGCGCAATATCTGAATGGCGAATTCGGCAGTCTTTCGGAAGTGGACGCGCATTTTTCCGCGCTGCTCTACGCCGGGGACAGGCTGGAAAACAAACGCGAGCTCGAGCGCAATTTGGCGCAGGGCAAAATCGTTCTTACCGACCGCTACATCGGCTCGAACCTCGCGCATCAGGGCGCGCGCGTGCCTCCGCGGGAATTGGCCGGATTTCTGCGCTGGCTCGAGCATCTCGAATACGGCGTCTATGGCCTGCCGCGCGAGGACCTGGTGATTTATTTGCGCGTTCCCACCGCGCGCGCGCACCAGCTGATCGCGAAAAAGGGCGCGCGAACGTACACGCGCCGCCGTCGCGATATGCAGGAAGCCAGCCTGGCGCATCTGAATGCGGCCTCGAATGTCTACGCGCGGCTGGCGAAGCGGCGAAACTGGGCCGCCATCGAATGCACCGATCGCGGCGGGCAGGAACTGCTGGCTCCGGAAATCATTCACCGCGAAGTAATGGGGGTTGTCGAACGCCGCGTTCTGCGCAATTTGCGGCGCTCCGGTAAATCTTGATGGGCTTCAGCGAATTTTTGGGCAATGACCGAATCGTTTCGGCGCTTCGCGCCATGCTGCGGCGCGAACACGTTCCCAGCGCGTTGCTCTTCGTGGGCCCGCGCGGCGTGGGAAAATTCACGCTCGCGCGGATGTTCGCGCAGGCGGCGAGCTGCGAAAAACTCCGGGACGATTTTTGCGGCGAATGCCCCGCCTGTCTCAAGATCGCGCGCCTCGCCGATCCCGCGGCGCTCATCGAGCAGGGCCTGATCGAGCGCGGCGAGAGTCCCGACGCGGCCACCGTCGAACGCATGCCCTTGCTCCTCGAAACGCATCCCGACGTATGGGCCATCGTTCCCGATCCCGTCCGGCGAAAAACTCCCGTGGCGCGGCCGATGATTCGCATGGGCCAGTTGCGCGCCGTGCAGCGCGCCGCGTATTTCCGGCCGCAGGGCCGCCGGCGAGTCTTCATCCTCGATGGCGCCGACACCATGCGCTGGACGGACGCCGATGTCTTCCTCAAAATCCTCGAGGAGCCTCCGGAAAGCGCCACTCTGATTCTGCTCGCGCCGCGCGTCGATTCCCTGCTGCCGACCATTCGTTCGCGCTGCCTCACTTTCTGGTTCGCGCCGGTGGCCGCGGAAAAAATCGAGACGCTCCTCAAGCAGCGCACGGATTGGAAAGCGGCGGACCGCAAACTCGCCGCGCAACTTGCCGACGGGAGCCCCGGCGCGGCATTGGGCCTGGATTTGGCCGAATCCGCGCGCATTCGGCGGGAAGTTTTGCGCCTGATTGCGGACGCCACCGCGGGCAAATCGTACCGCACGATCTTCGCGGCCACGGCGCGCCTCGCCAAAAATGAAGCGGAATCGTTTGAAAATTTGTTCCCTGTGTTTTATAGTCTCTTAGCAGACCTGCTGGCGGCATCCCATAGTCCTAAAAATTTCATTCCGCGCAATCCGGATTTGCGGCGTGAATTGGAAAGCATGGCAGGCGGCATCACGGATGCGTGGGTGGCGCGGGCCGCGGCAGTCCTGGAACGTTTCGAGAGTCGGCTGCGGCGAAACGTCAGCCGCCAACTGGGGCTGGACGCGCTGGCGGTCGCGCTCGGGAACCGCTGAACGGGTCATCACAACGGATTCGCACTGGCCGGCCAAATATTTTTTTCAAAGTACGGGAAACCTAAACGGCGTTCGCGCAGTCTTATAACTATCGTCTAACTATCGTCGCAGAAATAAGGAGCCCCATCGTGAACCGCAAGCTATTTCGTCCCACGCTCACTGAAGTGAAGGAACTATACCCGGCACGGGGTGCGCACGAACCGCAAACGCCGGCGCAACGCAAGAAGCCCGCGCCGCCGGAGCAAACCCACGCCGAGAGCTTTTATTACGTCAAGCAGATGCAGGCGCACACGCCCGTCGCCGTGGTCCTCACGGATGGCGAAGTGCTGCGCGGCACGGTCGAATGGTATGATCAGGACTGCATCAAGGTGACGCGCATCGGCAGCCCGAACCTGCTGGTTTATAAACACTCCATTAAGTACCTCTACAAAGAGGGCGAGGAAGCAGCGCAAGGCGGAAACGGACTTGGCAACGGAAACGGGAACGGCTCGCACAGGGGCTAATTTTCCGCGCCTCTGCCCCGTGATCCAAATAAACAGGTGCGGCGGGAAGTTTGCGCTCCGGCGCGTGGCCTGCTAAATTCGCATCCGACGCCGATGCCAGAAAAAAAGGAATCCGCCCGCGCCACCGTCCTGCTTTCGCTGGCCACTGTCGTCATCGCCGCCTATGCGCTGGCGTTCGGCCTCCAGACGCTGATCTACTTCGAAGCGCGCCACTGGACCGTCGCAACGCCATTCTTGACCCAGGTTCCCCAGCCGCTTCCCTCGACCGTGGCTTCCGCGCCGCAAGAGAAGACTCTGTCGTTCTACGGATACCAGTTCGCCGCGCCGTGGAAAGGCATCCGCCGCGAGCAGCCGGGAAACGCGCGCTCGCAAATCAATTTCGCCGCCGGCCCGATTCTTGTTTTCTTCAATCCCGAAGGCGAGAAAAACATCGTCGAGAGCATTCGCCGCGGAGACCCGCAAGTCTATCAGCGGTATCAGACGGTATTCGGCCAGAACCTTTTTCCGGATGATTACGCGCTCTACCGCGCGGTCTATGGCGCGACGCCCGCGTCGCTTTCGCCGTTTATGTCCAGCGCCAAGGCCGTGCGCATCAGCACGCTGCTGCAGTGGAAAATGGCCTTCGGGAATAACAATGCGAGCGCGATCTACACGCTGCACGCGGGCCGCAGCCGGGGATTGCAATTCGGCGATCCCTCGCATAACCCCGCCATTGTGGTGCGGTTATTTGACCCGTCTGACCGCGAAATGCGCCTGCTCTTTACGTCGAAATCCGCGCAGCCGGGGACTTTCTCGCAGGCGGACATCAATTGCGTGATCGATTCGATTGAGCCTGTTTCCGCGGCAATAAAATAACCCCGCCGCGCTTCACGCCGCGCCGCTTCGCGGAAAATTCCAGAAATACAATTACGCGCGCGCGGCGGAAGACGTTTCCAGCACGCGCTGGTAATAGGCTTCGTACAGCGGAATCACATCGTTCGAGCAGAATTTCTTGCGCGCATCGATGCGTGCCTTCTGGCCCATGGCGCGTCCGCGATCGGCGCGCGACAGAATCTCCATCGCATATTTCGCCGCGCCCGCCACGTCCCGCGGCGCCACTAAATAGCCGTCCACGCCGTGCGTCACCACTTCCGGCACGCCGCCAACGTTGGTCGCTACCACGGGAACTTCGCAGGCCATCGCTTCGAGCGCCGCCAGGCCAAAGGATTCCAGATCCGAAGGCAGCAGGAAAAGATCCGCCAGGCCGAGAAAATCCTGAATGCGCGCCTGCTTCCCCAGAAAAAAAACGTCGCGGCTCAGCTTTTTCTGCTTGACGGCGTGTTCGGCGGCGCTGTGGTCCGGCCCGTCGCCGATCAGCACCAGCGTCGCAGGCATCTTCGCGCGCACGAGCGCGAAAATCTCGATGGCATCCGTCACGCGTTTGACCGGGCGAAAATTCGAGAGGTGCATCAGAATCGGCTCGCCATTCGGAGCCCACTGGTTACGCGGACTCTGATCCGCCGCGCGGCAATAGAGATCGCAGTTGACGAAATTGCGAATCACTTCAATCGGCCGGTGAATGTCGAATTCCTGAATCGTGCGGTCGCGCAGGTAATCGGAGATGGCCGTGACGCCGTCGCTCTGCTCGATGGAAAAGCGCGTCATGGGCAGGTAGCTGCGATCGTTGCCGACCAGCGTGATGTCCGTGCCGTGCAGCGTGGTGATGAACGGCAAACGCCGCGGCGCGGACATCATTCGCGCCAGCAGCGCGCTCACGGAATGCGGAATCGCGTAGTGCACGTGCAGCAGATCCAGCGGCGCCGATTCGGCCACTTCCGCCATTTTCACCGCCAGCGCCAGCGTGTACGGCGGATGATCGAAGAGCGGATACGACGTGACCTCGACTTCATGGAAAAAAATGCGGTCATTCGCGGGATTCAGCCGCGTCGGCATCGCGTAACTGATGAAATGAATCTCGTGCCCGCGCGCGGCCAGTTCCATGCCGAGTTCGGTGGCGACCACGCCCGAGCCGCCGTAGGTTGGATAGCATGTGATTCCGATTTTCATCCGGCTCCCCTGAAATCGCGCCGCTGCTTGCGCGCGCCGGACGCGCAATGCTACATTCGCACGTTTCCGGCTCGCTATTTAGACGCGGAGAGGCATGTTTGCGATGCAGCGACTTTCCGGCAAGGCGGCGATTATCACTGGCGGCGGCACCGGCATCGGACGCGCCTGCGCTCTGCTCTTTGCGCGCGAAGGCGCGAAAGTGGCGCTGGCCGCGCGGCGGCGCGAGAAGCTGGAAGCCGTTGCCCGGGAAATCACCGCGGCGGGAGGCGCGGCTCTGGCGCTCGAATGCGATGTAACGGAAAAGTCCTCGGTCGAGCGCACGGTCCGCACCGCGCAGGAGCACTTCGGGCGAATCAACGTGATCGTGAACAACGCGGGCGCGATGCACGTGGGCACGGTCGAGGAAACATCCGGCGCGGATTGGGATCGCGTGATCGCCGCGAACCTCACGGGAACGTTTCTGATGTCGCGCGCGAGTTTGCCCGCGTTGCGGCAGGCTGGCGGAGGCTCCATCGTGAATATCGGTTCGTATCTGGGGATCGTCGCCATCGCGCAGCGCGCCGCGTATTGCGCGTCGAAAGGCGGCGTCACGCTGCTCACCAGAGCGATGGCGCTCGATCATGCCCGCGAAGGCATTCGCGTCAATTGCATTTGCCCGGCGCTCATCGAAACCGAAATGGCGCTGGATGCCATGGCGCGCACGCCGGATCCCGCCGCGTATCGCAGATTGCGCGAGTCGCAAATTCCTCTGGGCCGCATTGGCCGCCCGGAAGACGTCGCGAACCTCGCCCTCTATCTCGCCTCCGACGAATCCTCCTGGATGACGGGCGCGGCGCTGCCGCTCGATGGCGGCGTCACCGCCAGCTAACATGCCCCGCGCAAAACAAATCGCGAAGAACGAAATCGTCAAGCCCCTCACCATCACGGCGCTGGGCCGCCGCTTTCATTTCAGCAACACGGCGCGCCAGTTCGGCTTCCGTCTCGCGGGAGCTGCGCCCGGAAGCGCGGTCCTTAAAATGAGAGTTCGGGCCAGGCACAAACAGATTCACGGAGTCGTGCATGGTGGCGTGCTCGCTTCGATTGCGGATACCGCGGGCGGCCTGGCGACGTATTTGTCTCTGCCGCCCGGCTCCCGCACGGCTACTGTTGAGATGAAGATTAATTTTCTCGAACCCGTTCACCGCGGCACTATCTTTGCCGAAGCGCGCGTTCTCCGCCTGGGAAAATATCTCGCGGTAGTCGAATGCGACGTGGTTGATGACCACGGCAAGCTCGTCGCGAAAGCCCTGATGACTTTTTCGGTCGGCCCGGAAAAATCGCGCCCTCGCAACTAGCCGCGCTGCCTCCCTGCGGGCTTTACTTCCCTTGCGGGATTGGCTACTTTGAACGCGGCCACCCATGCACCCTCTTGCCAGCGGTAAAGAGCTTGTCTTCAGCCTGGTCTTGCAGGTGGGCTTCTCCGCTTCGCTGGCCGCGCTGCTCGTGCGCTTCGCCAGATTTCGCCGCGTGCTCTTCAAGGAAACGCGCGACTCCGATCAGAAAGTCCTCCTGCTGCTGTTTCTGACGCCGCCGCTGGCGCTGGGCGTCGTTCTCCGCTTGGTCGGCTACCGTTTTTTCGACATCTCGCTGGCGGGTGCATTTTTGATGGGACTGATGGGCGGGCGAATCGTGGGGCTCCTCGGAGGCTCGTTGCTGAGCCTGCCGGCGTTTGGAAATCACGAATGGCTGTCCACGCCGCTGGCCGCGCTGGTCGGACTGCTCGCCGGATTGATCCGGCAAACCATGCCGAATAAAGAAGACGTCTGGCATTTTGGGCCATTCCTATTTCTGAACATCCCGAAATCGATCTGGCGTCTGGCGCGCCACGGGCAATTGAACTGGGCCATGCTGCCGCTGGGCGCGTGCGTCTTGCTCGAGCTCGGCCGCTACGCCCTGGCGAGCGTCATGCCGACGCGGTGGCTTTATACCCTCGCGTATCCCGATTGGCGATGGCTGCCGCTGATCATCCTCGCCACCGTGATGTGCGTTGCGATGCCCATTAAAATCTGGAACAACACGCGCATCGAGATGAATCTCGAGCAAAACCAGCAGCTATTGCTCAAGGCGCGCATGGACGCGCTCTCGAGCCAGATCAATCCCCATTTTCTTTTCAACACGCTGAACACGGTCTCGTCGCTGGTCCGCTACGATCCGGACATGGCGCGCATCGTGGTACTGAAGCTCTCGAATATTTTGCGGCGGCTCTTGCGCACGCACGAAACGTTCGTGCCGCTGCGCGACGAGCTCGATTTCATCGACGATTATCTGGATATCGAAGTCGCGCGTTTCGGCCGCGACAAATTGCAATTCCTCAAGGAAGTCGGCGACGGCACGCTCGATGCATTCGTTCCCAGCATGTTGCTGCAGCCGATTATCGAGAACGCCATACGCCACGGGCTCGCACCAAAGGTCGAAGGCGGAGAAATCCGCCTGCGCACGCGCCTGGTGGATGGCCGCCTGGCCATCGATATCCACGACAACGGAATGGGAATTTCCGCCGAACGCCTCACGCAGATTTACAGCGAGGGCATCGGCATCAGCAACGTTCGCGAACGCCTGCGCTTGCTCTATGGCGACCAGTTCGTCATGGATATTCAAAGCCGCGAAGGCGATGGCACGCAGATCCGCATCGAAATTCCGGAATTATCGTCTTCCGCCGCGCCCGGCCTGATTTGAATTTGACTTGAATTTGATTTGAACTTCCCCGCTCCGCCCCGAATGCTTGACTTGCTCGCGCTGCGGCGTTAGTGTGCGTTTTATATTTAGCCCATGTATAACGTCGTCGGCGTTGTCAAGAGTTTTTTCCACACCTCTAGCCTCGCGAGCCGGGAGCGGAGTCAAGGGCGGTTCCACGCTTTTTGTGGAACCGTTCATCTCGACCCTTGACGCC
>Ga0307372_10002380_pt1 | contig 31233 bp, 29 predicted proteins | sample OX1MG_FD_202533 | JGI IMG/M metagenome (GOLD analysis project Ga0307372, IMG submission 202533) | Soil microbial communities from Risofladan, Vaasa, Finland - OX-1 | ecosystem: Environmental > Terrestrial > Soil > Coastal area > Acid sulfate soil | place: Finland: Risofladan, Vaasa | collected... | reverse complement strand
GCCGCGCCCTCGTCACGCTGGGCAAGTATCTCGGCTATCGCGTGAGCGTGGTCGACGCGCGGCGCACCTTTGCCACGCGCCAGCGCTTTCCGGACGCGGACGAGGTGGTGGCGGCTTGGCCGGACGAGTTCCTGGCCAAGGCGCGCGTCGACGAGCGCACGGCCATCTGCGTGCTCACGCACGACCCGAAGTTCGACGTCCCCGTCCTCAAGCTCGCGCTGCGCACGCGGGCGGGCTACATCGGCGCGATGGGGAGCCGCGGCACCCACGAGCGGCGCATGGCCGCGCTGCGCGCGGAGGGCGTCACCGAAGCGGAGCTGGAGCGCGTGCGCGCGCCGATCGGCCTGGACATCGGATCGACCACGCCGGAGGAGACCGCCGTCGCGATCGCCGCCGAGATCATCGCGCTGCGCACGGCACATCCCGGCGGCTTCCTCCACGGCGGCGCGGGGCCGATTCACCGCCAGCGCGAGCACGTCTCGTAGCGCCGGGCGATCAGGTATAATCGCCCCATGGAGATCACCAACACGGCTCGCGTCGAGGCGCCGCTGACGAAGGTCTGGGAGGTGCTGCGCGACATCCCGCGCACGGCCCGTTGCCTTCCCGGCGTGACGCTCAAGGAGCAGATCGACGCGAACACCTACGCGGCCGACGCCACGGTCAAGGTCGGACCCGTCCAGCTCACCTATCGCGCGACCCTGCGCGTGGAAGCGATCGACGAGGCCGCGCACGCCGCCGTCATGAGCGTCGAGGCCACGGACACCAAAGGACGCGGCAACGCCGCCGCGACCGTGCGCACCTCGGCCGCCGCCGACGGCGATGCCACGGCGATCACCGTGGTCGCCGACGCGCGCATCGCCGGCGTCCTCGCGCAGTTCGGAGGACCGATGATACAGAGCGTCGCGGGACGCCTCCTGGGACAGTTCGCCGCCAACGTGCGCGACGAGGTCGCGCGCGGGACCGGCGCGGCATGAGCGACGGCAGCGATCGCGTCGCCGTCGGGGTCGACCTCGGCGGCTCTCACGTCATGGCCGCCGTGGTCGACGAGCACGGCAAGATCGGCACGCGCCGCGAGATCGACCTCACGGATCTCCAGCCCGCCAACGTCGTCACGGCCCTGGTCGGCTGCGTTCGGCAGGCCCTTGCCGACGCCAAGGGGCGCACGGTGGCCGGCATCGGCATCGGCTCGCCGGGCCGCATCGACGTCCGCACGGGCACCGTGCGCTACTCGCCCAACTTCGCCTGGCGCGACGTGACGCTCGGCGCGATGGTCTCCAAAGAGCTCCAGACCAACGTGCAGGTGATCAACGACGCGCGCGCGGCGACGCTGGGCGAGCACACGTTCGGCGCCGGGCGCGGCACGCGCAACTTCGTCATGCTCACGCTGGGCACGGGCATCGGCGGCGGCATCGTGATGGACGGCAAGCTGGTCTTCGGCGATGGCTGGACCACCGGCGAAGTGGGGCACCATCAGATCCGCGCGCACCATGGATTCGTGTGCAGCTGCGGCAAGACCGGCTGCTTCGAGGCGCACGCCTCCGGCACCGGACTGCTGCGCCATCTGCTGGACGTGGCGCCGTCCTTCCCGCGCAGCACGCTCTCGCACAAGGCGCGCAAGCTGGGTTCGAAGGCCGTCCGCGAGGCAGCGCAGGCGGGCGACCGGCACGCGCTCGAGGCGTGGAGCCGCTGGATCGGCGACCTCGCGATCGGCCTCGCGAATCTCGTCTCCATCCTCAACCCCGAGCGCATCGCGTTGGGCGGCGGCGTCTCGAAGGCCGACGAGTTCATGCTCGCGCCGCTGGTCCCGCGCGTGCGCGCGCTCACGACGATGGCCGATCCCGAGGGCTTCCAGATCGTGGCGGCGGAGCTGGCCAACGACGCCGGCGCCATCGGCGCGGCCACGTACGTCCTCCGGGGCACGTGACTCCGGGCACGGCGGCCGGATCGCCGTTTCTGCTCGGGGTCAACTACTGGCCGCGCGCGAGCGCGATGGCCTGGTGGAGCCGCTTCGATCGCGCGGCGTTCGACGACGACTGCGCGCGCATCGCGGAGCTGGGCATGCGTCTGGTGCGCCTCTTCCCCCTGTGGGAGGAGGTGCAGCCCGAGCGCGATCGCGTCGACGAGCGTGCCCTCGCGCTGGTGGACCACGCGCTCGACGCCTGCGCCGCGCACGGTCTGCTGGCCATGCCCACGCTCTTCACCGGCCACATGTCGGGCGTCAATTGGCTCCCCGCATGGGCTCTCGACCCCGCGACCCCCGGCGGACGCTTTCGCACGATCTCGGGCGGTAGGCAACGCGCCTGCGGCGCAGGCGACCTCTACGCCGACGAGAGGCTGCTGCGGGCGCAGCTGCTGCTCGCGCGCCGCCTGGCGGAGCGTTGGCGCGGGCACCCCGCGCTCTTCGCCTTCGATCTTGGCAACGAGTTCTCGAACGTGCGCGAGCCGGCGCGCCCCGGCGATGCCGCCCTCTGGAGCCTCCGCCTGTGCGAGGCACTGGCCCCCGCGGGGGTGCCCGTCACTGGGGGGCTGCACGGCGAGGACCTGGAGCGCGACCGCGGCATCCGCCCCTCGACCATCGCGCGGCCGTGGGCGCTGGCGACGATGCACGGCTACGCGATCTACTCTCTCTGGTCACGCGGCCGCGGCGACGCCGCTGCCGTCGCCTTCCTGGGAGCGGCGATGCGCGCCCTCCAAGGGGGCAAGCCGCTGATCTTCAGCGAGTGGGGCGGCCCGCAGTGCCCGCCGGGGACGCGCTCCCCCAGCGAGTACGTCGTCCTTCCCGGTCAAGGCGCAGGCGAGGCGCTGGCACCGGAGAGCCGAGGCGCCGATCTCGCCCCGTACGCCTGCTACGGCGAGGAGGAGCTGGCCGACTACGCCATGGCGGCGCTGGAGCGCCTCCACCGCGAAGGGGCCTTGGGAGCGCTCTACTGGTGCTGGAGCGACTACGATCCCGCGCTCGCCGAACGCCCGCCGTTCGACCAGGCCCCCTGGGAGCTGCGCTTCGGCCTCTGCGATGCGCGGGGCGGGCTCAAGGAGATCGGCCGGCGCCTGCGTACCTTCGCACGCGGCCTCCCCGTCGTGCAGGAACCGCGCCTGTTCGACGTGGACGAGACCGCCTGGTACGCGGACCCGCCGCGCGCGCTGCGCGAGGCGTACGCGCGCTATCTCGCCGAGGAGTAGAGGTTCGTGCTGGAAGAGGAGTCGGCATCGGTCTCCCCGATCGCTTCGGAGCTCTCGGATCAGGTGCTGGAGAACGCGCGGCTGTTGGCCGAGCGCCGCCTTTCGCGCACGTTGAACGCGTTGCCGCTGGCCGAACGCGCCAAGCGCGTCGCCGATCACGTCCGTCACGTCGGGCGCCGCATCGCGCGCGAGGTGGAGCGCTTGGCGCCGGGCCTGGTCGAAGTTGAGGAACGCGCGGTGCGCTGCGCCGAGACGGGGCGCGCCATCGCCGTGCTGGTGGATGGCGAGCGAGTGGTCATCGAGCGGAGCTGGCTCACCGGGCGGCAGCGGCGCCAAGCGGTCGAGGAGATCCAAGTCGACGACGACCTGCTCTACGTGCGCCTTTCCGAGGGCGGCGGCGAATGGGCAAGCATCTGGGAGCTCGTCGGCGAGATCCTTGAGGAGTAAGCGCGGCGGCGTGCCAGCCGCCTGGCACACCGGTGCGGTAGGCTCCGATTCGTGACGAGCAAGGCGCAGCCGATCGACCTCTACGAGCGCCAGCGCGAGGCGATCGACTATCGCGGGGGCCATCTGCTGCTCTTGGCCGGCCCCGGCACGGGCAAGACGGAGACGCTGGTCCACCGCGCGGCCGCGCTCATCAACGAGGCGCGCGACGCCGGCGCGCAGCAGCCCGAGATCCTCATGCTGACCTTCGCCCGCAAGGCGGCGCGTCAGATGCGCGAGCGCGTGGCGAGCCGCATCGTCGCCGGGGGCCGCGTACCCGTCTGCTCCACCTTCCACGCATTTGCGCTGCACGTCGTCGACCGCTCCCGGCCACGCGCACTGGGCGAGCTCGGCATGCTCACGCCCGCCAAGGAGCGCCTGCTGGTCGAGCGCGTCTGCGGCGACGCGGCGCCGCGCCTGGCCGCGGCGCTCGGAGGCTTCACGGAGCCGGGCCTGCGCAGCAAGCGCTTCGCCGGCGATCTGGCGAATCTGATCGGGCGCTGCAAGCAGGAGCGCCTCGGCCCCGCCGAGCTCGCGCGCGCCGTACGCTCGCTCAAGGGGGACGGCGGAGCCGGCCAAGAGAGCACCGGTGAGGCGCTGGCGACCATCGCGGCGCTCTACGCGCAGTACGAGCTCGCGCGCGCGGAGCTGGCTCTGCGCGACTTTCGCGACCTCGTCAACGACGCCATCGCCGCGCTGCAGCGCGAGCCTCTGCGCTACGCGCACGTCTTCGTCGACGAGCTGCAGGACACCGATGCCGCCGAGTTGCGCCTGCTGGAGCTCCTGGTCGCCGCCGGCGCGAGGCTCACCGCCGTGGGCGACCCCAATCAGAGCATCTACCGCTTTCGCAGCGCCTCGCCCGCCGCCATCGACGACGCGCGCGCCGCGTTCACGCCCCACGAGATCGCGCTCGACCAGAACCGGCGCTGTCCGGAGGCGATCGTCACGGCCGCCAACCGTCTGGCCGAGCCTCCGCCCGCCGGGCATCCGCTCGATCCGCCGGAACCGGTCCTGAGCCGCGAGAGTCTGACCTTCAGCGTGGTGACCCACGCCGGGAGCGTGCGCTGGCATCGCTTCGCCGACGCCGCCGAGGAGGCCGCCGGCATCGCGCGCGAGATCCGGCGCCTGGTCGGCGCCCCGCGCGCGGACGGCTCGGGGCCTCTGCGCTACCGCGACGTCGCGGTGATCCTCCGCGCGCCCGAGCGCCACGCAGAGCGGATCGCCATCGCTCTGCGCCGCGAGGGCATGCCCGTGGTGCGCAGCGGGGCATCGGCCTTCCTCGGCGATCTCGCCGTCGACTTCGTGCTCACGCACCTGCGTGCGCTCGCCGAGCCGCTCGACGCCGAGCGACTCCACCGCCTGCTCTCCTCGCCCGTGGTCGGCGTGCCGGCCCGCATGCTGCGCATCGCCGCGCGCAGGCTGGTCGGCCGGGGCGCCGATCCCGACGCGCTCGCGCTCAGCCAGGACCTGCTTCCGGCGGAGCGCGAGCGCGTCGCGCGCTTCGCCGCGGGTTTCCGTGAGATCGCCGCGCGGTGGCGCGCCGCCGGCGCGCGCGACCTGGTGCGCGAGATCGCGCGCGTCCACCGGCTGAGCGAGGCCATCGTGGCGCAGAGCTCCGAAGAGGCGCAACGCGCGTCGGCCGCTCGCCTGCAGGCGCTGATCGACCTCGCGGACGACGTCGACGCGGTCGTGCGCGCGGGTGCGGCGGAGCAGTTGGTCCACAGCGCCCGCGAGCTCTTCGACCTGGTGGCGGAGGACGAAGCGGCGCCGGAGATCGACGGCGTTGCGATCCTCTCGATGCACGCCGCCAAGGGCCTGGAATTTCCCGTCGCCTTCCTGCCCGCGGCCGTGCGCGGAGAGCTGCCCTCCCCGCCCCGCCCCGATCCGCTGCTCGACGACGAGATGCAGCAAGCGCTCTTCCATCACGCCGGGCTCCCGCCCCCACCCACGGCCGAGGAGCAGCTCGACGAGGAGCTGCGTCTCTTTTACGTCGCGTGCACGCGCGCATCGGAGCAGTTGATCGTCACCGGGTACGCCCAAGCCGAGGGCGCGCCGGTCGCCGACTCCGCATTCGTCGCGCGCCTGGGCCTCGGCGCTCGCGACGGGGAGGGACAGGCCCTCCCCGATCCCCTTCCCGCCGATGCGCCGCTCGACGACCTCACGCGCGACCTCGCGCTGCGCGCCGTGGCCGGGCGCGGAGGTGACGTCGCGCTCGCCGGCCTCTCGGCGGCGGCGCGGCGCATCGTCACCGACGCCGCGGCGCCGGCCCCGCAGCCGCCGGCCTCCCCGCCGTACACCGGCGATGCGTTCTCGCCGCGCGCGCTCGAGACGTACCTCCGCTGTCCACGCCAATTCTTCTTCGCCTACGTCGCGCGCGCGGAGGGCGACGAGCGCGAGTCGCCGCGGGCGCTGCTGGGCACCGTGCTCCATGAGGCGCTCGCGGCTCTCCATCGCGCCCACCCGGAGGGCGAGCGACTTCGCGAGCAGGGCTGGGAAGGCGTCTACGCGCTGCTCGAGCCGGGCATCGCCGCCGCGCTCGAACGCCGGCGCAGACGCGATCCCGAGAGCGTACCGCCCCCGGAATCGGCGCTCTGCGCGGGCATCGTGGCGCGCGCCCGCGAGTACGCCGCCAACTACGCGCGCTGGCTCTGCGCGCGCCCGGAGAGCTTCGCCGTGCGCGAGACGGAGGTGGCGGTCGCGTTCACCGTGACTGGAGGCGACGGGCGCGCCCACCCGTTTCGCGGGCGCATCGACCGCGTCGACGAGCTCGCCGGCGCGCTGGTCGTGCGCGACTACAAGACGTCGCGCGAGCATCCGTTCGCGTCGTCGTTCCGCAAGCTCGCCGATGCGGAGGAGCTCCCGCTGGGCGGCGTCGACGGCGCGGTTCAGCTCCCGCTCTATGCCCTCGCCATCGAACAGAGCCGGCCTGGCACGCGCGTCGCCGCGCTCGATCTCCTCTTCTTACGCGGCTCCAAGCACGACGAAGGGACGGCCTGCTCGCGCATGGCCGCGATCGTCGCCGGCGAGAGCCTGCCGAAGGGCTCGCAAGATCTGGCGCGCGGCGAGCTGGAGCGCGGCATGCGGCGCATCGGCGACCTCTGCGGAGCCTTGCGCGACGGACGCGCCGGCTACCGCCCCGTGCCGGGCAACGCCTGCCGAACCTGCGCGTTCAATCGTGCCTGCGACAAGGCGGCGTCCGAGGACGGCGAGGAGCAGAGCGATGGCGAGTGAGCAGCAGGAGCGCATCGTCCGTCACGACCTCGGCGCGCCGCTGGTCGTCATCGCGGGAGCCGGGAGCGGCAAGACCACCACGGTCGTCGAGCGGATCCGTTACCTGGTGCGCGAACGCCGTGTCGACCCCGCGCGCATCCTCGCCGTCTCGTTCTCGCGGAGCGCCGCCGGCGAGTTGTCCGAGCGCCTCCACGCCGCCCTCGGCAGGCGGGCCGACGCGATCTCGGTCTCCACGTTCCACGCCTTCTGCCTGGACGTCTTGCAGCGCCGGGCCTATCGCGCCGGCATCGACCCCGATCTGCGCGTGCTCGACGAGAGCGCCGCGCTCACGCGCTTCTACGGCGTCTACCGGGAGTTGCGCGACGGCCGCTTGGGCGTCGAGATGCCGCGGTCGATCGATCTGCTCGACGAGCGCTCGCTGCACGTGCTCTACGGTCTGGTCACCACGCTCTTGGAGGAAGGCCTGGGCCCCGAGGAGCTCGTCGCGCGCGAGCGCGAGGTGCGCGCCTCGCTGCTCCCTCCGCGTGGCGACCCGCCGCCGATCTCCGTCGACGGGGCGATGAAGGACGGCTTCTACCGGCGCAAGACGCCGACGGCGAACGTCGGCGATCCGAAGGCCGACGAGGCGCGCGAGCGGCTCCACCTCGCTCCCGGGCGCGCGACGCTGACGGGGCAGCTCGACGATGAGCGCCGCTTGGCGGTCATGCTCGCCGCGCTCCTGCGGCGCTTCGACGCCGTGCTCGCCGAGCACGACGAGGTGACGTATGCCCATCTGGTGGCGCAAGTGGATCGCCTGCTCGACGACCCCCGTCACCGGGCCGCCATTCGCGGCCGCTACGACCACTGCATCGTTGACGAGTATCAGGACACCAACGCGGCCCAGCAGCGGCTGATCCAGCACATCTTCGACGAGCGTCTGACCGGCGTGATGCTGGTCGGCGACCCGCGCCAATCGATCTACGGCTTTCGCAACGCGCGCCCGGAGGAGATCGAGCGCCTCGCCCGCAGCCACGGCCGCGCCGGCATCGACGACAACTACCGCTCGCGCCAGCCGATCCTCGATGCCGCCTGGGAGTCCCTGCGCGAGCAGCGTCCCGACGATCCGCGCTTGGTCCAGCGACGCGACGTTGAGCTCGACGGCGCCGAGACCACCTGCATCGCCGTCGCGTACTCGGGGCGCTCGGCGGCGCCCGCGCGCGTGCGCGAGGCGGAAGTGGTCGCCGGCGAGATCGCGCGCTTGGCGGCGGAGGAAGGCACGCCCTACGGAGAGATCGCGATCCTGTTGCGGGGCAAGCCGCATGCGCGCGAGTACGTGGAGGCCCTGGCGCGGCGCGGCATTCCCGCCCGCACCAGCGGCGGCGTCGGATTCTACGGCACGCCCGAGATCGAGGAGGCCCTGGCGTGGCTGCGCGTCGCGGACGACCCGACCGACGACGCGGCGCTGCTGCGCGTCCTGCGCTGCGGCGTCGTCGGCGTCAACGAGGCGGCGATCGCAACGCTGACCGCCGCCTCGCGCGCGGAGGGCGGCACCGGCCAAGGCCGCGTCGATCCCGGCGTGCGTCTCGCGCGCGCGGCCCTGGTGGATCCTCTCCCCGCGACGCTCGATGCGCCAACCCGCGCGCGCCTCGAGACGCTGCGCGCCATCTCCGAAGAGGTCGCCGGCGTGCCGGCCCTGCCGCTGGCGGAGGGCGTCGCCCTCACGCTGCGCGCGAGCGGGCTGGAGCACCTCTACGCTCTGCGCGCGGACGAGGATCCCGTCGAACGCCAAGCGGTGGCCAACCTGCGCCGCCTGGAAGAGATCGCGCAGTCGTTCGCGCGCACCACGCCCGACGCGCGCATCGCGGACTTCCTGCGCTACCTCGACGCCCTCAACGAGGTGGCCTTCGACGAGCGCGAGGCCGACCCGCCCGCCGGCGACGCGGTCACCATCGCCACGATCCACTGGGCCAAGGGGCGCGAGTGGCGGGCCGTCTTCGTGGCCGACGTGGGCAAGAACGTCTTCCCCGTGAAGCGTCCGCCGCGCGGCGTGCTCTGGGACTTCCGCGAGCGCGCGCTGATCGTGACCCACGACCCCGCCGGAGCGCCGACCTATCATGCGCTGCGCGCGCGCTACGGCTTACAGGGCAAGGCCGAACGCGACCGCTGGCTCGAGGAGGCACGGGGCGAGGAGGAGCGGCTCTTCTACGTCGCGCTGACGCGCGCCCGGGACCGCGTCTACGTCTGCGGCCCGGAGTCCCTGCACAAGAACGGCGAGCACGGGCGATCGCCCTTTCTCGAGCGCTTTCGCGGACTCGAAGGCGTTCGATTGATCGAGATCGCCGTCGACGGGGCGGCCGGCGAGGAGGAGACGCCACCCGCGGCGCAGGCTCGCGTTGCGCAGCCCTCGCTCTTCGCGCGGGACGGGGGCGAACTGGCGGCGCTGATCGCGGAGCGGGGCGAGCACGACGCGGCGATGCGGATCGCAGCGGCGGCGGGGACGGGCGCCCCCGGCGAGGAGCGCGCCCTCTCGTTCACCGCGCTCGACGCGTTCGCCGCCTGCCCGGCGCTCTACCGGTACCGCTATGCGCTCCGCCTCCCCGAGTTGGGCGAGGAGGCGATCTACGGAGAGCATCTGGATCTGGGAGCCGGCGCCTACGGAACGCTGATCCACGCGGCGCTCGAGCGCTACCAACACGAGCGGATGAGCGGCGACGAGCAACCGGATCTCATGGCGGCGCTCGACGCGGCGATCGACGACGCGGGCTTGCGCACGCGCATCGGGACCCGCGCCGCCGAGGCCCGGAACACGCTGCGGGCGTACCTCGCCCACCCGCTGGCGCACGCGCGTCCGCTGGGCGTGGAGGTTGCCTTCACCATCGAGCTGGCCGGGACGGCGATCACCGGCGCCATCGACTTCGTGGGGGAGCTTGACGGGCGGCCCGTCATCGTCGACTACAAGACCGGCTCCGGACCGCTCGATCACTATGGCCTCCAGCTCGCGATCTATCGCGAGGCCGCATACCGGCTCTACGGCGGCCGCGACTGGGAGCCGATGCTGCTGATCCTGCGCGACGGCGAGGTGCGCGAGGCGCGTCTCCCCGCGGTCGACGCCGAAGCCGCCGTCGCCACGCTGGTGGCGCGTCTCGCCGAGCGGCGCTGGGAGCCGGCCCCCGGCGACATCTGCCGCGTCTGCCCGTACCGCGGCCAGCCCTGCCGCGCCTACGCGCGCGCGGAGATAGAGGGATTCCCTACACGATGAGCGTCGCCAGGCGCTCCATGTCCACGTTCCCGCCGCTGACGACGATGCCCACCTTCTTGCCGGCGATCTCCGCCTTGCGGTAGAGCGCCGCCGCCAGCGGCGTGGCGCCGGAGGGCTCCGCGAGCAGCTTTCCGCGCTCGAGCAGGAAGCGCAGGGCCTCGCGCGTCTCATCCTCCGAGACCAGCACGATGCCCGCCGCGAGGTCTCGCACGATCGGCCAGGTCAGGCGCCCGGGCGACGTGGTCTGCATCCCGTCGGCGATCGTCTTGGGCACCTCGATCTCCACGCGCTCGCCGCGCTGCCACGACTGCCACCAATCGTTGCCCGCTTCCGTCTCCACGCCGTAGACGCGGATGCCGGGACGCATCGCCGTGGCGGCGACCACGGAGCCGGAGAGCAGTCCCCCTCCGCCCACGGGAACGAAGATCACGTCGAGGTCGGGGACGTCCTCGAGCAGCTCGAGCACCGCCGTGCCTTGGCCGGCCATGATGCGCGGATCGTCGTACGGCGGGATCAGCGTGGCCCCCGTCTCCGCCTGCACCTTCCGCGCCACGTCCTCGCGATTCACCTGGTAGCGGTCGTAGAGCACGACGTTCGCGCCATACCCTCTCGTGGCCGCCAACTTGGCCTTGGGGGCGTCGGTCGGCATCACGATCGTCGCCGCGATGCCCAGCAGCTTGGCGGCGAGCGCCACGCCCTGGGCGTGGTTCCCCGAGGAGAAGGCGAGCACCCCGGCCGCACGCTCCTCCGGCGAGAGCTGGGCGAGCGCGTTGTAGGCGCCCCGGAACTTGAAGGCGCCGACCCGCTGCAGGTTCTCGCACTTCAGATACAGTGAAGCCCCCGCGCGCTCGTCGAGCGCGCGCACGCGCATCACCGGGGTGCGGTGCGCCACGCCGGCCAGGCGGTCCGAGGCCGCGCGGACGTCCTGGATGGTGATCGCGTGCTGCATGTCGCTAGTGTCCTCCGTAGATGTGTTGCACGGCGAAGAGCACCGCCAGCACCACCAGCACCACGCCGGCGGCGCGCTCGGCGCCCTCCTCGAAATGCGCGCCCAACCGGGCGCCGAACGCCAAACCTGCCAAGGTGAAGACCACCGTGCTGAACGCGACGACCACCAGCATCTCCACGATCGGGAGGTGCAGCGACGGCATCGAGAAGCCCACGCCCAGCGAGTCGAGGCTGATCGAGAGCGAGGCCACCAGCAGCCCCGCGCCCGTATCGGTGCGAAATGCCTTGGACTCGCGTTCCGTGAAGCTCTCTCGGACCATCAGGATGCCGAGGACGGCCAGGACGGCGAAGCCCAGGTAGGCCGCCACCTCCCCCGCGACCTTGCCCAGCCCCGATCCCAGCAGCACGCCGATGACCTGCATGGAGATCTCGGCCAACGAGAAGGCGATGCCGATGCGGACTCTCGCCCGCCAAGGAACCCCCGCGATGCCGATGCCGGTGGCGACGGCCAGCACGTCGAGCCCGATCGCCGCGGCCACCGCCAAGATCTTGACCGTCGTCCCGAGGTCAAACATAGAGGGCTCGGTTGCGCGACGGGGAGAACGGATTCCTGGTATGCTCCAACCGTTCGAACCCGGCGGACGAGAGGCATGGCTGGCCGCGTTCCGTCAGGCCGTCGAGATCCGTCCGCGCTACTGCGAGACCGACCAGGTGGGTCACGTCAGCAACACGTCGTACGGCCTCTACTTCGAGCAGGCTCGTTTGGCGTACGCGCGCGCGGCCCGCATCGATGAACCGCGCGGCCGCCTGAGCCTGGACCACGTTGCAGCCGAGATCACCATGCGCTTCGTCGCGCCGTGCTACTACGACGAGGCGCTGCGCGTCCTGACCCGCTGCGTCCGCCTGGGGCGCTCGAGTCTGGAGCTGGAGCAGGCGATCGTGGGACCCGACGGAACGCTGCGCACCGTCTCGCGCACCGCGGCCGTCTCGTACGACTTCGACGCCGACCGGAGCCGGCCGTGGAGCGAGGCGCAGCGCGCGGGTGTGCGAGCGCTCGAGGGGCGAGAGATCGAGGAGGCTTCCTGATCATGCGCGCAGCCGATCGTCTTGGGGAGCGCTTCAACGCCGCGTGGTGGTTCGTGGGACGCCACGTGGCCGAGGGCCGCGGCGATCACGCCGCCATCGTCTCCGACGACGGCGACCTCTCGTATGCCAAGCTCGACGACGACGTGCGCCGCTTCGCCACGGTGCTGCGCAACGAGGGCGTTCATCGCGGTGAGCGCGTCGCCCTGATCCTGCCGGACACGCGCGCTTGGGCCGTGGCCTTCTGGGGAACGCTGGCCGCCGGCGCCGTGGCGGTGCCCCTGAACACGCTGCTCAAGCCGGAGGAGTACCGCGCGATCCTGGGCGATTGCGATGCCCGCATCGCCATCGTCGATCCCGCGATCGTCGACCGCGCGGCACTCGAGGTCGACGGCTGCGCCGCGTGGGACGGCGCCCATCTGCTGGGGCGAGTCGCCCTCGCCAAGCCGCGCGACGGCTACGCGCAGACCCACCGCGACGCGTTCGCCTTCTTCTTATACTCCAGCGGCACCACCGGCGAGCCCAAGGGCGTGGTGCACCTCCACCACGACGCCTGGGTCTGCGCCCGCACGTACGGCGAGAAGATCCTGCGCGTGCGCCCGAGCGACCGCGCCTTCAGCGTCGCCAAGCTCTTCTTCGCCTACGGACTGGGCAACGCGCAGTACTTTCCCATGGACGTCGGCGCCGCGTGCATCCTGTACGCCGGGCGCCCCGCGCCGCAGTCGATCTTCGAGCAGGTGGAGCGTCACCGGCCCACGCTCTTCTTCGGCGTGCCGACCGGATACGCGCAGATGCTGGCCGCGATGGACGCGGGAGCGAAGCCCGACTTCTCGAGCGTGCGCGCCTGCGTGAGCGCCGGCGAGGCGCTCCCCGCCCCGATCTTCGAGCGCTGGCGCGACCGTACGGGATTGGAGATCCTCGACGGCATCGGATCCACCGAGATCTGTCACATCTTCCTCTCCAACACGCCGGGCGCGTGCCGGCCCGGATCGAGCGGACACCCCGTGCCCGGCTACCGCGTGCGCATCGTCGACGACGACGGGCGCGACATCGGCGGCGAGGGCGTCGGCGATCTTCTCGTGGAAGGCGACTCGACGATGGCGCTCTACTGGAACAAGCACGAGCGGACCAAGGCCGTGCTCGAGGGCTCCTGGATCCGCACGGGCGACAAGTACCACCGCGACGCCGACGGCTACTACTGGCACTCCGGGCGCAGCGACGACATGCTGAAGGTGGGCGGCATCTGGGTCTCGCCCGTCGAGGTCGAGGCCGCGCTCACCGCGCACGATGCCGTGCTGGAGTGCGCCGTGGTGGGGCGCGAGGACGACGACGGCCTGGTGAAGCCGCATGCCTTCGTCGTGGTCAAGGATGGGGCCGCGAAGCCGACGGAGGGCGAGCTCCAAGCGTTCGTGAAGGCGCGGCTCGCGCCGTACAAGTATCCGCGCTGGGTCACCTTCCTCGACGCGTTGCCCAAGACGGCGACGGGCAAGATCCGGCGCTTCCAGCTGCGGGCGCAGTTCCAACCCGGCCAACCGGCGGGACGCCACCTCGGCCACCTCCCTACTTGACGTGATGGGTATGCTCCAACGGGGACGACGCGATGTGGGCTTTCTGGGCGGCGGCGGCGGCGACATCGCCGCCCACGCCAAGCGCGTGATCTGCGTCATGGATCACGGGCGGCGGAGCGCGCCGCCGCGGAGACCGGCTTCGCCTTGGACCTGCGCGACGCGACGGAGACGCCGCCGACGTTGGGGGAGCTGCAGGCGGTCCGCCGATTCCATCCCCGGGGTTTCCGGACCGCGTAAAGTGTCGGCGCGAGTTGCCGAAAGGTAAGGCGAGATGGAGTTTGACGCCAGTATCGTGCGCTGCGGAGTGCCGTTGGTGCCGCAAGAAGGCGACCCCAACGAAGTCGAGGGCGTCCTCAACCCCGCGTCGGCGCGCGATCGAGACGGCCGCTTGCTCCTCTACCCGCGCTGCGTCGCCGCCGGCAACATCTCGCGCGTCGGCATCGTGCGCGCCGAGCACGGAACGCTCGAGCGGCTCGGCTACGCGCTGGAGCCCCACGCGCCGTACGAGCTGCGTCCGCATCCGGGCTACGGCTGCGAGGACCCGCGCGTCACGTTCATCGCCGCGCTCGACCGCTACGTGATGGCCTACACCGCTTTCGGCCCCGACGGCCCGCGCATCGCCGTGGCGCTCTCGCCTGACGCCTATCACTGGGAGCGCCTGGGGCGGGTGGACTTCTCCGCCTGCCGCCCTGACGACGGCGACGACAAGGATGCCGCCTTCTTCCCCGCTCCCGTGCTCTCGCCGGACGGCGTGCTCTCGCTGGCAATGTATCACCGGCCGATGCAGCATCTCTCCGCGGTCGACGGCCGCGACGCCATCCCCATGCTCCTAGCCCGCGAGCCGCAGGAGCGCGAGTCGATCTCCATCGGATACGTTCCGCTGGACGCCGTCTTGGCGGACCACGCCGCGCTGCTGACGATGCGCGAGAGCGCGCAGGTGATGAGCCCCAACGGCGCGTGGGGCAAGGTGAAGCTCGGCGCGGGCACGCCCCCCGTGCGCGTGGCGGAGGGCTGGCTGAGCCTCTATCACGGCGTCGACGCCACGGCGACCGATGCCGGCTACGACCTGCGCTATGCGGCGGGCGTGGTGATCCACGACGCCGAGCGCCCGGACCGCATCCTCTACCGATCGCCCGCGCCGATCATGGTCCCCGAGACCGCCCTGGAGCGCAGCGGCATCGTGGCCAACGTCGTCTTCCCGACGGCGATCGATCTGCGGAGCGATCTCGGCGAGCGCATCTTCGACGTCTACTACGGCATGGCGGACGCGCGCGTGGGGCACGCCCGCATGACGCTCGGCCAAGAGGCTGTCGCTTCCGCCGCCTAGAACACCGGCGTCACCGTGGAACAGGTTCGAACCTTCATCGCCCGCACCGCTGATGGCTGGCTGGATGTCGAGCCTCGCGAGTACAAGCGCGAGGGCGACTTCGACGGCGTCACGCGCCACACCATCGTCACCGGTGCCACCATGCAAGTGCGTCACTTCGAGGTTGCGCCCGGCGGATACACGAGCCTCGAGCGTCACGAGCACGAGCACTACGTGGTCATCTCGCGCGGAAAGGGCACCGTCATCGTCGGCTCGGAGGCCTTCGCGGCCCGGACGGGAGACGTGATCTATGTGCCGGCCAACGCGGCGCACCAATTCCTCGCCGACGAGCAAGCCGAGGAGCCGTTAGGCTTCTACTGCATCGTCGCCGCCGAGCGCGACAAGCCGCGCCTGCTGGAAGGCGACGAGCTGCGGGCCTTCGAGGGGACCCCCGCGGCGGCCGTGGCGCGCTACCGTCTCCCCATCGCGTAGGCGGGGTCTCGCTCCCGCAGGCCTCGCCGCCGCTACGGCAGGGTCGTGGCGGCCATGAGCGCCCCGTCGGGCGTCACCGCTTGGACCTGCGCCCCGGAGCGGTAGACCAGATTCGGGATGATCCAGACCGTGTAGGTCCGGTTCGGGCGCGCGACGCCGGGTCTGGGTGGAGCCTCCTCGAAGGCCACCACCCGCACGCGCGTATCGTTGGCCTTGATCGAAGCGATCACCTGATGATAGCCCTCGTGGCGGTGCGGTCCCATGAGCAAGGCGACCGCGAAGACGTGGCGGTAGTCGATCCCCTTCAGGTCGATGCCGAGCGCCGCCATGGCCCTGCGGTCGCGCACCACGGCGATCTCCGGCCCCGAGGCCGGTACGAACGAATACCCTTGCGCGTAGGTCCGCACGCGGATGTCGCGGCACCCGGCCAGGCTCAAGGCAAGCGCCACGCCCGCCAAGAGCGCCGGCAGCCGCCCCAGCCATGCCCGCGTCGCGCCCCCGCGCATACCCCTTTTCATCGCGCCCAAGGTTCGTCGCCGGGGGGACGCCGCCTGTTACCATGGTCGTTGCCCCGCTCGAAAAGCCGTCATAGACTTGCGGGGAAGGGCTGGCTCCCGGCGAACCCTAATTCCGTTTTGCCCACGTCCTCGGCTTAGGAGTCCATGGATACACACTACGACGCCCGCGTCGCCGCGGGCGGTTCCGCGAGCACCGATCCGGCGGCTCGGCGGATCGCCATCTACCGTTGGCTTACGCTCACGCTCGCCGTAGCCGTCTACCTGCTCGCCATTCTCGGGAGCTGGGTGCGCGTCAACGGCGCCGGCATGACCTGTCCCGATTGGCCGACGTGCCGCGGTGTCTGGCTCCCGAACCTCCATGGACCCGTGTTCCTCGAGTGGTTCCACCGTCTCATCGCTGGGCCGATCGTCGGCACGCTGACGCTGGTGGTGGCCTTCCTCGCATGGCGCAACCGCCGCGAGCTCCCCAAAGCGTGGATGGCCTTCTGGGCCGTCGTCTTCTTCTTGATCCTGCAGATCGCGCTTGGCGGCGTGACGATCTTCGCCAGCAACGATCCGCCGTCGGTCACGGCGCACTGGACCTGCGGCATGCTGCTGTTCGGATCGCTCATCGCGCTGGCCATTTTGGCGTGGGGCCCCACGGCCGCGGAGCAGCCGTCGCAAGCGGGCAGCTCCGCAACTCCCTGGCTCTGGCTGGCCGCGATTGCCGCGCTGCTCACCACCGGGATGGGCGCCTACGTCAGCTCCAGCGGCTTCGGTCTCACCTGCGCCGGTTTCCCGTCATGCGATGGCCACTGGTTCGGTTTGCCGTGGCCCCAGGGCGCACAGATGACGCACCGCGCGCTGGCCTACGCCGTCTTCTTCTTCGCCGTCGCCGCCGTGGTCGCGACGCATCGCACCCAGCGGCGCGACCTGCGCGCCATTTCGCTCGCCGCTCTCGCGCTGGTAGCGCTCCAGATCCTCCTGGGCGTGGCCAACGTGATCGGACAGCTGCCGATGCCCCTGCGCGAGTCCCATGCCGCCAATGCGGCCTTGCTCTACGCCACCTACGTCGTGCTGCTCGTGCGCTCGGCGTTCTTGCCGCAGGCCGGGGCACGGCGCGCATGATCCCAGCCAGCGGTACCGCGGTCAGCCGCCCAAGCTGGCTCGACCCCGCCGTCTACGCCGCCTACTTCGAGCTCGCGAAGCCGCGGATCATCGTGCTGCTGCTGATCACGACGCTGGCGGCGATGATCATGGCCGCGCGCGGCCTTCCGCCGCTGGACCTGCTCTTCTGGACGCTTGTGGGGGGCGCGCTCTCCTCGGCCAGCTCCGGCGCCTTCAACTGTTGGTACGACCGCGACATCGACCCGCTGATGCGGCGCACCGCCTCGCGCCCGCTGCCCACCGGACGCCTCCAGCCGTGGCACGCGCTCGCGTACGCGACGGTGACGGCCATGCTGGCATACGCGGTTCTCGGGCTCTTCGTCAACCCGTTGGCGATGGGTCTGGCGATGTTCGGCCAGTTCTACTACTGCGTGATCTACACCATCTGGCTCAAGCGCTCGACGCCGATGAACATCGTCATCGGCGGCGGCGCCGGAGCCGTGCCGCCGCTGGTAGGCTGGGCGGCGGTCACGCACCAGATCGGTGCCCCCGCGCTCGGTCTCTTCGCGGTGATCTTCCTTTGGACGCCGCCGCACTTCTGGGCGCTGGCGCTGAACATCGAGACGGAGTTCGAAAAAGCCGGCATCCCGATGCTCCCCAACGTGGCGGGCGAGCGCTATACGCGCATCCAGATCTTCGGCTACACGGTGGCTCTGGTCGCGGCGACGCTGCTCTTCTACCCCATGCACATCCTGGGTGCGGTCTTCTTCGGAGCGGCTGCGCTGCTGGGCGCCTACTTCCTGCTGCTGGCGATCCGCATTCTCCGCCGGCCGATGCGCGCATCATACCAGCGCATGTTCCGTTACTCACTGATCTACCTCGCGCTCATCTGCGTGGCGATGGTTGTAGATCGGGTCGTGTGAGGTTCAGGTGAGATCCATGGGTTCGAAGACGGAAGAACGGCCGCTTCTCGGGCACGGCGGCGTGCGCGAGATCGCGCCGTTGCTCGTGACGCTGATGCTGGGCGTCTTCATGGGAGCCCTGGACCTCTCCGCGCTCTCGCCCGCGCTGCACCAGATCGGCACGCAGTTCTCAGCCGGCCCGCGCGCGCTCTCGTGGATCTTCACGGCATACCTGCTTGCCTACGTCGTGGCGATCCCGGTGATGTCGAAGCTCTCCGACGTCTATGGCCGCCGCGCGATCTACATCTTCGACGTCTCGCTCTTCGCCGTCGGCTCGTTGATCGCCATCGCGGCTCCGAGCTACCAGATCCTGATTCTCGGCCGCGTGGTCCAGGCCGTGGGCGCCGGCGGCATCTTTCCGGTGGCGACGGCGACGGTGGCCGATCGCGTTCCCGAGGAGCGCCGCGGCGGCGCGCTGGGCATGCTGGGAGCCGTCTGGGGCCTGGCCGGCGTAGTGGGCCCGGCGCTGGGCGGCGCGATCGTACACGTGCTCGACTGGCGCTGGGTTTTCGCGATCAATCTGCCCTTGGCGGCCGTGGTGATCGCGCTGACCGCGCGCAACGTGCACCGGGGCGGCGCACCGCGCCGCGGCCCGCTGGATTTTGCCGGCATCGTCTTGCTGGGAGCCGCGCTCTTGGCCGGCACGGCGGGACTGACCCGCGTCGACGCGGCCAACCTATGGTCGGCGGCCAACGTGCCCTCGCTCTGGGAGCTGGTGATCGCGGCGGTGCTCCTGCTGGCCTTTGCCGCCGTCGAGCGGCAGGCGGCCGATCCCGTCGTGCCGCCGGTCCTGCTGCGCATTCCCACGCTGCGCCTGGCCAACGTCTTGGAGATCGGCATCGGCGTGCTCGAGGGCTCGCTCTTCTTCGTGCCCGCGGCGCTGATGGCCGCTGAAGGTCTCAACGCCGTCGCCGCCGGCGCGCTCGCCGCTCTCGCGGCGTTCTGCTTCGTCGCCGTGGTACCGATGGCGGGACGCGCGTTGGACAAGGTGGGGGCGCGTGCCGTCCTCTTCGTGGGTAGCCTCTTGGTGACCATAGGCATGGCCGCCTTCGCCGCGTCGCTGGCCAACCTCGGACTCGCGATCGTTTCGCTGGTGGTGGCCGGGCTCGGCTTCGGGGCGCTCCTGGGCGCTCCCACGCGCTACCTGGTGACCAGCGCCGCGCCGCGAGAGATGCGCGCCACCGCGGTGGGCCTGCTCTCGGTCTTCCTGATCTTCGGGCAGATCGCCGGGGGCTCTCTGGCCGGCGCGATGGTCGGGCACCAGCTCACCGGCGTAGCCGGCTACGTGCACGCCTACGTGCTCTTCGCGGTCGTGGCGGCGCTGGTAACGCTCCTGACGTTGCGCATCCCGCGCAAGGCCTAGCCGCGTACAACGTCGGCAATGCGGAGCAGCTGCCGGACCTGCGCGCCTAACGCGGCGCTGTCACGCCGATGCCCCCCTCGCCCGCCGATGCGTACGAGCCGTCGCGGCACCCACTTCTCCGATCGCGAGCTCGTGGATCTCACGCTCGCCATCGGGATGATCAACCTCTGGAACCGCTTCGGAGTCGGCTTCCGCCGCCAGCCCGATCCCAGCTATCGCACCACGTCACGCGCAACGACGCAGACGGCGTAGGCGCGCTGGGCGGGGACGTCTCCGTGAGGGGCGCTCCGACATCGGCCCGGAGCCGTGGACGGCGAGAGGGCCGATGCGGCGCGAGCAGGAGCGGCACATGGACGTGCCGCGACGAGCGGCCCCGAAAGGGGACATCCCCGTCCAGCGCGGCGTCAGGCGTTTTCGATGAAGATCTTCCGCGCCGTCCAGTAGAACAGATAGCCGAAGAAGCCGATGGCCACCGTGAGCCAGAGCAAGCTCATCACGCCGCTGGCCACCTGCTCGCTGCCGCCGCAGAGCGCGATGATCCCCGACATCAGCCAGAGGTTGAAGCGGCGCAACGGCGACGAGGAGAGTCCCGCCAGATTCCGAGCCGCGGCGAGCACGTCCTTGGGTGACCACGCATCCGTCTGGATCACCTGGGCGATGCGGCCGTCGGGCGCCACCAGCACCGTCACGTCGTTGTGAATGAAGTCGCCCGGACGGTCCTCGACGACCGAGAGGTTGAAGTCGTCGCCGACCGTCTTCACGGTCGAAGGCTCACCGGTAAGGAGCGACCAGCGGGAGGGATCGGCGTCGTATTTCTTGGCATACGCCGCGAGGACCGCGGGCGTGTCGTAGGTCGGGTCGATCGTGATCTCGATCAGATGGAACGGCCCGTTTCCGAATTGTCCCTGCAAGTAGTGGTACTTCGCGCTCACGGCAGGGCACTCGTCGGCATCCTTGCAGCGCGTGTAGACGAAGCTTAGCACCAGCGTCTTGCCGAGGAAATCCTTGAAGTGCACCAGGCGGCCACGCTGGTCGACCAGCGGCACGTCCGGGAGCAAGTCGCCGACGCCGAGGATGCGCGAGACCTTCGTATTGGCCGACCCCGCGACGAAGGCGTCCGCGGGATGCACGTGACGCAACGACCACGGCGTGGTCGACATGTCGAGGAAGGCGTCGATCGACTCTCCGGCGTGCAGCTTGGGCGGGTCGATCAGCCGGTACTCGATCGACTGGGCATTGAGCGTGCCGGCAACGGGATCGTTCCGCACGATCGCATCGCCGTTCGGCATGACCGCCAGCACCACGCCGTGGATCGGCACCAGCGGCACGGAACTCGTCGCCGACGCCGGCGCGGCCCAACAGAGGGCCGCGATCGACACGGCAAGCAGACCAAGGAAGCGGAGCCGGAACAGCATGATGATCACCTGCTTTTCGCCGCGAGGAGCGGCCTCCTGCGCGCTCGAACCCTCTCGACCCGTGCTACAACCCCGCTTGAGTTCCCGCGAGCTGCAGCAGCGACTCCCGCACCGCAACTGGCGGAGCGACGAGCGCCGCGTCGTCGTTCAGGGCGCGCTCGGCATGGCGACCATCGCCGTCGAGTCGTTCGTCCTGGCGGTCGGCTTCGGCGTTCTCACCGTGCTCCAGTTCCGCCACGAGCCGATCTGGGCGCCGCTCATCCTGCTGATGGCACTCTCCTTCGCCGCGTACACGGTCGGCCTGCTCATCAAGCCGATCTCGGCCGTGCTCGCCACGCGCCGTCCGATCTTCAAGGTCGACGGCTACCTGCGGCTGCGCGGACGGGACGCGAAGAACGCACCCGGCGAGAGCGGATATCTCGCGGTGCTCACCGAGGGGGGAGATCTCGCGGGCGAGTGGCCGCTGCGCGGCGAGCATCCGCAGGCCTACGACATCGGCCCGGCGATGATCGAGTTCAGCGAGTACGGCGGCGTCCATACGATCGACGGAACGTCCACCGGAGCACTTCCGCTGGACTTCCCCGCGCTAGGCGTGGGGCTCAATCCGCGGAAGCGCCGGATCGGCTGAGAGCGCGGCCTTTAGCAGGGTGCGGAAGAACCCCTGCTAGGAGCCGAGCGGAATCGTGAGCGTGTCCTGTGCGGGCCAGATGAGGTTGGTGCTCGAGTCGAACGCGACGATGCCTCCAACCGCGAAGATCACGATCGCCCCAATCAGTACGAACAGTAAGACGACGGAAGGGACGCCGGCGGACTCGCGCATGCCATGATCGCCCAGGTGATGCGTATCGATTGCCACGATGTCGGACTCCTACCTAGCGAGTGCTGAGGGGCGTCTGCCCCAGGATGCGCAGGCCGACCAGCAGCGCCTCGGCGCATCCGATCACCAGGAGCGTCAACATGACCTTGGTGACGGTGACGTCGGCGCCCTTGAGGCCCCACTCCTTGCGGAGGAAGCGCAGGGCGAAGAAGCCGACGATGATGGCTCCCACCGCCCCGATCGCATCAGCGACATATGCCGTTTGCATGGTCTCTCTTGCCTCGTACGCCTAGTAAATGTAGAACAGGAAGAACAGCGCCACCCAGATGACGTCGACGAAGTGCCAGTAGAGCGTCGCCGCCGTGAGACCGAAGTGCCTCGACGGCGAGTACTTGCCGGCGAGCGTCTGCGCGAGGGTCACGATGAGGTAGACGACGCCCACGAGCACGTGGAAGCCGTGCAGTCCCGTCAACGTGAAGAACGAGGCGCCGAACGTGCTGCCCGACCACGTCGCCTTGATGTGCGTGTACTCGTACACCTGGCCGCCCAAGAACGCGGCGCCCAGAATGATCGTCGCGATCGTGAACCAGATGTAGCCGAAGAGCTTGTTCTCCTTCAGCCGGTGCATGGCGTAGTGCGCCGTGATGCCCGAGCCGAAAAGGACGATCGCATTGACCGCGCCGAGGTTGACGTCCGGGCGCTCCACGCCGATCGGGGGCCAGACCGGCGCCGCGTTTCTCAAGTAGAGATACGCGAAGATGTACGCCGTGAAGAAGATGGAGTCGGTGAACAGGAAGAGCAGGAAGCCGAGAAAACGGAGATCCCGCTGCTCGGCATACTCCTCGTCCGTCACCACTCCGTGCCCGTATGCCAGGGCCTCGCTGTGAACTGCCATCGACGTGTCTTTCGCCTCTCCTAGTATGTCGGCGTCGTGGAAACTTGATTGTACGGCGCGCTATACGGCAACGGCTCACCGTAGCTGTACGGATGCGCGTAGACTTCCGGCACTTCCCTGAAATTGTAGTAGGGCGGCGGCGACGGGATCATCCACTCCAGCGTGCGCGCTCCCCACGGGTTCGGGCCGGCAACCGGTCCGGAGCGCTTGCTCCAGAACATGTTGACGATGAGGAGCAGGAAGCTCACACCCAGGCAGAAGGCGGAGATGCTGATGAAGACGTTGAGGCCCTGGAAGGCGGGGTCGTAGTAGGCGACGCGCCGCGGCATGCCCAGCAAGCCCACGAAGTGCATCGGCAAGAACGTCGTGTTGAAGAGGATGAACGTGAGCCAGAAGTGCCACTTCCCGAGCGTCTCGCTCATCATCCGGCCGGTTACCTTCGGCCACCAGTAGTAGATGGCGCCGAGCGCCCCCATCACGGTGCCCCCGAAGAGCACGTAGTGGATGTGCGCCACCAGGAAGTAGGTGGCATGCTCGTGCCAGTCCACCGGCACCGACGCGAGCATGACGCCCGTGATGCCTCCCAGCGTGAACGTGGAGAGGAAGCCCAGCGTGAAGAGCATCGGCGTGGTCAGCCGCATGCGCGAGCCGAAGAGCGTGGCCACCCACGAGAAGATCTTGACGCCCGTCGGCACGGCGATCAGCATCGTGAGGATCATGAAGGGCAGCGTGACCCACGGGCCCAGGCCCGAGGTGAACATGTGGTGCGCCCACACCATGAACGAGAGGAGTCCGATCGAGACGCTCGAGTAGGCGATCAGCTTGTACCCGAAGATCGGCTTGCGGGCGAACGTCGGGATGATCTCCGAAACGACGCCGAAGATCGGCAGGATCATGATGTAGACGGCCGGGTGCGAGTAGAACCAGAACATGTGCTGGAAGAGCACGACGGTGCCGCCGCGCGCCGGGTCGTAGAACGGCACGTTGAAGACGTGCGAGAGGAACAGCGAGCCGAGGGCGGATGCTAGCGCCGTCGTCGCGACCAGGGAGAGGAACGACGTCACGCCGGTCGCCCAGACGAAGAGCGGCATTCGCGTGAAGGTCATCCCCGGTGCGCGCATCTTAATGATGGTGGTGAGGAAGTTGAGGCCCGTCAACGTAGCGCCGATGCCCACCGTGAAGATGGCGACCGTCCAGAAGACGATGCCGACGCCGGCCTGCAGCGAGACGGGGGGATACTCCGTCCAGCCCGCGTTGGGGGCGCCGAAGGCAAGGCTCGAGAGCAGGATCAGAACCGCCGGCGGGAAGGTCCAGAAGCTGAACATGTTCAGCCACGGAAAGGCAACGTCTCGCGCCCCGATCTGCAGCGGCATCGCGAAGTTGCCGAAGCCGCCCGTGATCATGGGAATCGCCCCGAACCACACCATCAGCGTCCCGTGGAACGTGAACGCCTCGTCGAATTGCTGCGCCGTCAGGAACGTGTTGTGCGGCTGCAAGAGCTGGATGCGGATCGCCTCGGCGAAGAGCCCCGAGAGCAGCATCATGAGCCCCGCGGTGATGAAGTACTGGATCCCGATCACCTTGTGATCGATCGAAAAGACGTACTTCTTGACGAAGGACTCCGGCGCCGGGTGGATGGGTGCCCCCGCGGGGCGCAGGATTTGGATGGTGTCGGTGGTCATGTGTTCCTCGGACTCGCGCTGCGTTCTTACTTGCTCTGGCTCTTCAAGTAGGCCACGAGATCGGCGATGTCGCCGCTGGACAACCCGTTGGCCTGGGCGTTCGGCATCACGCCGATGTCACCCGAATATCCGGTCTGAAGGATGTGCGCAACGTTCGCGGGCGTCGCCGCCGCGCCGTCGACGAGCTTGGGATGCTGCGGGTCGTCGAAAATGTTCTGCAGACCCGGCCCGACCTTCTTCTGGGCGAACGGCGCGATGTTGTGGCAGACCGAGCACTTTTGGGCGAAGATCTGCTTGCCCTTATCCGGATCGCCGGCCGCCAGGTTGGGCCCTTGCGCCTGCGCCGTCTGCTCCTTCTGCTGCATGCCTGCCAGCCACGCGTTGTAGTCCGCCTGCGAGACGACGTGGATCGTCGTCTGCATGTCGCCGTGGCCGACGCCGCAGTACTCCGTGCAGATCACCGGATAGACGCCGATCTTCTCCGGCGTGAAATGGAGCTGCTGCACCATGCCCGGAACCATGTCGAGCTTGATGCGGAACTGCGGAACCCAGAACGAGTGGATGACGTCGGCGCTGGTGATGTTCAGGGTCACCGGCTTGTCCACCGGCACGTACGGGTTGCCGTAGAAGGACTTCTTGAGGCCGGGATAGCGGAACTCGAAGCTCCACTGGTGACCGATCGACTCGAGGTTGAGCGCCCCGGGCTGCGGCTTGTAGAGAGCGAAGAGGCCGATGGCGCTCCAGATTCCCAGCACGACCATCAGGACCGTGGGGAGCACCGTCCACCAGATCTCCAGCGAGGTGACGCCGTGCAGCGGAATGCCCACCGCGTCGGCCGGCTCGCTCGCGCGGTGCTTGTAGCGGCGCGCGAAATAGATCACGTAGCCGTTGACGTACACGAAGATCGGCGCCGCGAAGAAGAGCATGAACTTGAAGATCGGGTCGATCGTGTGCGCCGTGTCCGACGCGGCGGCGAGCGTGTCGTTGATCGGCCAGATCACGACTAGCGCCATGAGTATGGCGCTGATGACTCCCATGACGAGGGTGGCCGACCAGAACGACCGATCCAGGTGGCGGCGAAAATCGATATTACCGACTTGATGAGCCAAGTTTGTCGTACTCCTGAAGCGCCCCTGTGGATTAGCCGCAGAGCAAGCGATTCCTCGTCTCTTCCCAAGATCTTCTTCGATTCGGGCTCAGGACATCTGCGACATACGTCGCAGATGTCCCTGGCCGCGACGGCGCTTTACTCGCCGAGGGCCTTGAGCAAGGCCGGCAGCCCCCCGTCCCGGTAGATCTTGAGCAGGCGGCGGTGCTCCGCCGCGACGACGGGATTGGGCACGTCGGGAGCCTGCCAGTACGTGCCGTCGGCGAACGCGACGTCGGTGACGCGCGCGCGGACCGACCCCGCGATGGGGTAGGGCTCGTCGCCGCCCCAGTCCATGGTCACCGACTTCAGCGCCGGCAACGGGTCCTGCGAGACCCCGTTGAAGTATCCGAGCTGGCCGCCGAACGGGTCGTACACCTCGAAGCGGATGCGGACCGCGGTGATCTGATGGCGCCCCGTGTTGCGGTAGGCCGCGGTTACGTCTAAGTTACCGTCGCTGTCGCGCGTGGCCGTGACCGCGCCGAGCTCGACGGGAGCCCCGGGCACTTGCGTCACCGCGACCTTCAGAGGAACCGGGACCGAGCCGCCTTCTAGGAGGTTCACGGCCTCGGCGCGCACGGACGGAACGACCATCAAGGCGAGGGCGGCCACCACCAGGACAAATCTCTTGAACATCAGCTCCTCCGACGCAGCCCGCGCTCATTCGCCCGCGCGAGCGCCTTGGCCTTGGCCTCGACCGCGGAGGCGAACGTCCGCGTCAAGGCATCGACGTTGGTGATGGCGGTACCGACCACGCACGCGTATGCACCGCGCCCCAGCGCCTCGGCGGCCTGCTCCGGAGCGGCGACGCCGCCCTCGCAGATCACGGGGCAGCGGGCAACCGCGGCGATCCGCGCCACGAGCTCGAGCGCGGGGAGTGGAGCTCCGAGCGTCTGCTCCGTGTAGCCGCAAAGCGTGGTCGCCAGCAGATCCGCCCCCAGCGCCTCGGCGGCCATCGCTTCCTCGAACGTCGCGCAGTCGGCCATCACCGGGAGACCGAGCTCGCGGCGGACCGCGGGGATCAGATCCTCCAGATGCTCGCCGTCCGGGCGCGGACGCGCGGTGGCATCGAGCGCGATCACGTGCGCCCCGGCCGCGGCGACGGCGCGGGCGTCGGCCAGCGTCGGCGTGATGTAGACCTCGCTGCCGGGCGACCGGCGCTTGAGGAGACCGATCACGGGCAGCGCGCACCGCGCGCGCATGGCGCGCACGTTGGCCTCGCCCTGCGCCCGCAGCGCCACCGCGCCGGCGCGCTCCGCCGCGCGCCCCAGCGCGGCCAGGATCAGCGGATCGTCGAGCGGGCTCCCCTCCTCCGCTTGGACGCTCACGACGAGGCCGCGCGCGAACGGTGCCGCGCTCATCGCTGTGCGTCCGCGCCAGGCGACTCGGCGCGCGCCAGCCAGAGCGCGCCCACCACGGGCTCGGCTTGAGGTTCGCGCATCTCGGCCCCGCGCAGGCTCAGCTCCCGCTGCATGGCCGCGCGCACCAGCGCATCGGAGGCCATCCCGCCCACGGCCGCCACCAAGCCGGCGCGCATGTCCAGGCGATCGAGCGCCACGCCCGCCAGCTCCGCCAGCGCATGACCCGCCTCCGCCACGAGGCCTTCCGCGGCCACGTCGCCGTCGCGCGCCATCGCCGTGACCAGCGGCGCGAACGAGGCCAACCGGTCGCGCGAGAGCGCTCGTCCGTAGAATGCCGCGGGGATCTCGGTCAGCGCGCCGACGCCGAAGTGGTGCCGCGCCGCATCGCCCAACGCGCTCTCGCGGCCGCGGTCGTGGACGTCGAGGGCGCGCCGGATCGCCTCGGCGGCAAGCCAGAAGGCCGAGCCCCGGTCCCCGAACAGATAGCCCCAGCCGCCGACGCGGACGTCGCGCCCCTCGCCGTTGCGCCCGTACGAGACGGAGCCCGTTCCGGCGATGACCACCACGCCAGGCGCGCCCGCGAAGGCCCCCATCCAGGCCGCTGGAGCGTCGTGCCCCACCGTCAGCCGCATCGCCCGCACGATCTCGCCGACGGCCGCCGTGCGGCGCGGCTCGACCTCTCCGGTGAGCGCCACGTGCACCGACTCCAGCAGCGTGGCCGACGGAATGCCCGCGCTGCGCAGCGCGCCGCGCAGCGCATCGCCGACGGCGCGGCGCAGGCGCTCATGCGCGCCCGGCTCGTCGACGTGATTGGCGGGTCCGCCCTCGCCGCGCCCCAAGATGACGCCGCTGTCGTCGCCGATCACCGCCTGCGTCGCGGTCTGCCCGCCGTCGACGCCCGCGTAGAGCCTCACGGCGCGAGGGCCGCCCGCACGTCGGCGGGATCGACGGAGAGCGCGAAGCTGCGGCGGGCGTACGCGTCGGCGCGCGCCTCGCGCTCGCGCGCCGAGCCGGCGCGCGGCACGCGGCCGAGGAACTCCAGATGGTGGTAGATCTCGTGCGCCACGCAGGCCGCCAGCACGCCCCCCGCGTCGCCTGGAGCGGCCAGCAAGCGCGCGCTCACGCGGATGGCCCGGGCGCGCGGATCGTACTCCGCGGCGATCGAGCGCGCCGCGGCGCCGAACTCCTCGACGACCACACGCAGGCCCAGCGCGGCGGCGGCGCGCAACGGATCGCTCACCGCGCCGCCTCGACCCCGAGGTCGACGCCGTCCTCGAGCAGAGACGCCCGCAGACGTTCGGCGTCCAGCGCCCGCGGCTCCACGCCCTCGCTCGCGCAGATCTGCGCGGCGGTCCCGGCGGCCTGGCCCAGCGTCATCACCGTCGGCGTCAAACGCGTCGAGGCCAGCGCCTCGTGGGTGGTGGAGATGCAGCGCCCGGCCACCAGCAAGCCGTCGACCCCGCGCGGCACCAGGCACCGATACGGGATCTCGTAGGTCTCGCCGGGCGGGAGGCGCTTGGTCTCCGTGCCCGCGCCGGAGGGATGGTGGATGTCGATCGGGTAGCCGCTGCGCGCCACCGCGTCGGGGAAGCGCCGCGCCGTCAGCAGGTCCTCCGCCGTCAGCACGTACTCGCCGACGATCCGCCGCGTCTCCCGCACGCCCAGCTGCACCGCCGTCGCCGCCAGCCGCGCGTTGCGGAAGCCGGGGACGCGGCGGCGGAAGAACGCCGCGATCTCCATCGCTTGGCGCCGCCCTTCGATCTCCGCGCGCGTGAGATCGTCGGGATCCAATGGGTCGACGTCGGTCACGCGCGTCATGTTGACCGTCATCTCGTCGTCGTAGGGCGTCGCGAAGAGCGAGACCAGCTCGCGCGGCACGCTCACCTCGCCCGCGGCACGCGCCGCTTCCCACAGCTCGTAGAGACCGGCTACCGCGGTGAGGTCGCCGCCGCGCAGGGCCGCGGCGTCGAGGTGCGTGCGGATCTGGCCGGGATGCGTGCGGAGGTAGGCCGCCAACTCCTCGCGGTCGACGTGCGAGAGGCGGAAGATCATGGTGCACGGCTGCACGCGGCCGCGCGCGTCGCCGCGCTGCATGGCCACGCCCGCCGAGGCTGCCAGGTGCGCGTCGGCCGTGGCGTCGACGGAGATCCGAGCGCGTGCCTCGCGGATTCCGCCCACCGTCGCGAAGCGCGCTCCGCGCACCCGCGCGCCGTCCGTCAGCGCATCGAGCAGCCAGGCATGGAGCACGAGGCGCACCCCCGCCTCCGCCATCATCTCGAAGAGGACCCACTTGAGGACCTCGGGATCGAAGGGGGTGATCGTGGGGACGTAGCTCGAGGCGTCGGGCAGGTGCCCCGGCGAGGCGCCGCGCGCGCGCAGGCGATCGACGATCTCCTGCGCGATGCCGCCCACCACGCGGCGCTCGCCGGCGTGGAAGGTCATCCACGGCCCGACCATCGCCGCGGTGGCCGTGCCGCCGAGAAACCCGTAGCGCTCGACCAGCAGCACGTCGGCGCCGCGGCGCGCCGCCGCGAGCGCGGCGACGCAGCCGGCGTTGCCGCCGCCGATCACCAGCACGTCGGCTTCGTATGTCATGCGCGTTGCCGGGAGAGCACGATCCCGACCGGCTCGTCGTGGGGCATGCTCCGCAGTTCTTCGCGGGCAAGGGCTACCGCCTGCGCCGCCGCGGCCACGTCGCCCACCTCCACCACGCGCGTGCCGAGCAGGAGCGCGCAGCGCGGCAGGGCCCGCCCCACGTCGCCGAACGTGGTCCAGCGCTCCAGGGCCCGCTCGAGCTCGGGCACGACCTCACCGGCGGCCAACGCCCGCGCCCAGGCATCGCGCCGGCGCAGGCGGACCACGCCGGTCTCGTCGACGGCGGCCAGGCGCCGCTCCGGCGAGAGGTAGGCCACGAACCGCGGCGTGCGCGCCGCCTCGCGCAGGGCCTCCGGATCGCACGCCAAGGCGCGCGCCGCCTCGGCGCGCTTGTCCGGTTCTCCGGCGGGCCGCCGCCGGGCCGCGCCGCCGAGCGCCGTGGCGCCGGTGGCCACGGCGCGCACGCGATTGCGCCGAGCGTCGACCTCGACCGCCACCTGCACCCCCGCCGGATCGGCTCCCGAGCGAACGGCGGCCGCCTCCGCCTCCGCGCGCACGCGCACCACGTCGTCCGGGGACGGGTCCACCACCGTGCGCTCCACCACGTCGCGCACCAGGGCGAGCGCCACACCGATGGGCGAGATCACCTCCGCGTCGCGCGCGAGCCGCCAACGGTAGCCCAAGCGCTCCGCGGCATACGGAATCAACGCCCCCGCTCCGCCGCCGCCGCCGACGATGGTCACCGGCGGCGTCAGCTCATAGGCGCGGCGCAGCGCCGCGAGCACCTCGCCCAATCGCTCGGCGGCGAGGTCGAGGATGCGGCGGGCCAGCGCATCGGCGTCCGTGCGCAGGGCCCGCGCCGCGCAGGCGAAGGCGGCGCGCGCCGCGGCGGGATCGGGAGCGCGCGCGAAGGCGCCCTCCGGCACCGCGCCCAGGGCGTTGGCGGCGCACGTCGGCGTCAGCGCGTAGCGCCCGCCGTCGCTTCCGTCCAGCACCAGGTAGGGATCGCCGGACGTCGTGAGCACCGCCTGCTCGAACGTCTCGGGCGCGGCGAAGCTTGCGTAGCGCAAGCCCGCGATGTGGGCGCTGCGCGGACCCAGCTCCACCACCGCGCCGTCGCGCAGGCGCGCGAGGCTGCCGCCGGCCAGCCCCAGCGTGCGCACGTCCAGCGCCTCCACGGTGGTGCGCGCCCCGCCCAGCGTCGCCGCGCGCGTCTGCGGCCGGCCGTCGACGATGGCGCTGCAGTCCGAGCTGGTGCCGCCCACCTCCACGAAGATGCCCTCGGAGAGCCGCTCGTGGAAGAGGGCCCCCGCCACGCCCGCGGCGGGACCCGAGAGCATGGTCGCCACGGGCCGGCGCTCCATCTCGGCGGCGTCCATCACGCCGCCGTCGCTGCGCATGATCATCAGCGGCGCCGGGATGCCGGCGCTGCGCGCGGCCCCCGCCGTCATCCGCGCGGTGCGCACCATGGTGGGCAGCACCGCGGCGTTGACCACCGCGGTGCGGGTACGCACCCGCAGGCCGTAGAGCGTGCTGATCTCATGCGTGGCCGTGGCGAAGCCCACGCGCTCGCGCGCGGCGGCGGCCACGTGCGCCTCGCGCGCCGGGCGATCGACGGAGAAGGCATCCGCGGCGACGACGGCCTCGGCCCCCGCCGCGCGCAGCGCGTCGAGCGCCTCGCCGAGCCGCTCCGGCCGGCGCGTCGAGAACCAACCGTACAACGGCCGGATCTCCACACCGGCCGACAGGTGCCACGGCGGCACGCGCGCCGCGGCGCGCGCGAGCGCGCCCTCGAGCCCCGCCCCGAAAACCAGGATGCCCACGCGCGCGAGGTCACCCTCGAGCAGGGCGTTGGTCGCCTGC
>Ga0307372_10002378_pt1 | contig 31271 bp, 24 predicted proteins | sample OX1MG_FD_202533 | JGI IMG/M metagenome (GOLD analysis project Ga0307372, IMG submission 202533) | Soil microbial communities from Risofladan, Vaasa, Finland - OX-1 | ecosystem: Environmental > Terrestrial > Soil > Coastal area > Acid sulfate soil | place: Finland: Risofladan, Vaasa | collected... | reverse complement strand
GAGTTGTCTTGCGCGGCGACGAAGCGGCGCCACTTGTCGAACGACGGGCCCTCGCAACGCGCCTTGACGAATTCCTCGTCGACCAGCCCCTCGGTGACGATCACGTGGGCGAGACTGTTGAGCAGCGCGACGTTGGTCCCCGGGAGCAGCTTCAGATGGTGGGCGGCCTCGATGTGCGGCGTGCGCACGAGGTCGATGCGCCGCGGATCGGCGACGATCAGTTTGGCGCCCTGGCGCAGCCGGCGCTTCATCTGCGAGGCGAACACCGGATGGCCGTCGGTCGGATTGGCGCCGATCACCACGATCACGTCGGCTTGCATCACCGAGTCGAAATTCTGCGTGCCCGCCGACTCGCCGAGCGTGTTCTTCAGGCCGTAGCCGGTCGGCGAGTGGCAGACGCGCGCGCAGGTGTCGACGTTGTTGTTGCCGAAGCCGGCGCGGACCAGCTTCTGCACGAGATAGGTCTCCTCGTTCGTGCAGCGCGACGAGGTGATGCCGCCGATCGAGTCGCGGCCGTACTTGTTCTGCAGGCGCCGGAACTCCGCCGCCGCGTACGAGATCGCCTCGGGCCAGGAGACCTCGCGCCACGGCTCGCTGATCTTCGAGCGGATCATCGGCTTGACGATGCGATCCGGGTGCGACGCGTAGCCGATCGCAAAGCGGCCCTTGACGCAGGCGTGTCCGTGGTTTGCATGGCCGTCCTTGTTCGGCACCATGCGCACGATCTCCTCGCCCTGCATCTCCGCGCGGAAGGAGCAGCCGACCCCGCAGTAGGCGCAGGTCGTGACGATGCTGTGCTCGGCCTGACCCTTGGCGATCAGGCTGTTCTCCGACAGCGTCGCCGTCGGGCAGGCCTGCACGCAGGCGCCGCAGGAGACGCATTCCGAGTCGAAGAAGGTCTCGTCCTGGCTCGCGGCGACCTTGGAGCCGAAGCCGCGACCCTGGATCGTGAGCGCGAGCGTGCCCTGCTGTTCGTCGCAGGCGCGCACGCAGCGCGAACAGACGATGCACTTGCTCGGGTCGAAGGTGAAGTACGGATTGCTGACATCCTTGGGCGCATCGAGGTGATTGGCGCCGGCGTAGCCGTAGCGCACTTCGCGCAGGCCGACCGCGCCGGCCATGTCCTGCAGCTCGCAGTGGCCGTTCGCCGGGCAGGTCAGGCAGTCGAGCGGGTGGTCGGAAATATACAGTTCCATGACGCCGCGGCGAACGTCGGCGAGCTGCGCGTTCTGGGTCGTGACCTTCATGCCGGCGGCGACCGGAGTCGTGCACGAGGCGGGCAGACCCTTCATGCCCTCGATCTGCACGAGGCAGAGCCGGCAGGAGCCGAACGCCTCGAGCTGTTCGGTCGCGCACAGCTTCGGGATCTTCGTGCCGGCGATCGCGGCGGCGCGCATCACCGAGGTGCCCTCGGGCACGCTCACCTCGACGCCGTCGATCGCGAGCGTGACGGTTTTTGCGCCGGTGCGGGCCGGGGTTCCGAGATCTTGTTCGACGATGGATAACATGAGCCGATCCTCTACGAATGCTTAACCAGGCGCCGGGGCCCGCTTGCGGAAATCTTCCGCGAAGTGATTCAACGCGGAGCGCACCGGATAGGGCGTCAAGCCGCCCATCGCGCAAAGTGAACCATAGGTCATGGTCTCGCACAAATCGCGCAGCACCGCCTCCTGCTTCGCCGGTTCCTCCCCGGCGAGCATCCGGTCGATGACCTCGACTCCGCGTACCGAGCCGATGCGGCAAGGCGTGCATTTGCCGCAGGATTCGATCGCGCAGAACTCCATCGCGTAACGTGCCTGGGCCGCCATGTCGACCGTGTCGTCGAAGACCACCAGGCCGCCGTGGCCGAGCATGCCGCCGATGTCGGCGAACGCCTCGTAGTCCATCTGCGTGTCGAACTGGCTCTCCGGCAGATAGGCGCCGAGCGGGCCGCCCACCTGCACCGCGCGGATCGGGCGCCCGGAGAGGCTGCCGCCGCCGAAGTCATACAGCAGTTCCCGCAGGCTGAGACCGAACGCCTTCTCGACGAGGCCGCCGCGCTTGATGTTGCCGGCGAGCTGGATCGGCAACGTGCCGCGCGAGCGGCCCATGCCGAAGTCGCGGTAATGCTCGGCGCCGCGATCGAGGATGATCGGCACCGAGGCGAGCGTGATCACGTTGTTGATGACGGTCGGCTTGCCGAACAAGCCGGCTATGGCGGGCAGCGGCGGCTTGAACCGCACCTGCCCGCGCTTGCCCTCGAGCGACTCGAGGAGCGACGTCTCCTCGCCGCAGATGTAGGCGCCGGCGCCGACGCGCACCTCGAGCTCGAAGCGCCGGCCGCTGCCCTGCACGTCGTCGCCGAGGCAGCCGCGTGCCCGCGCGGTCGCGATCGCCCGTTCCAGCGCACGGCGTGCGTGCGGGTACTCGAAGCGCAGGTAGATGTAGCCGTGCGTCGCGCCGACCGCGACGCCGGCGATCGTCATGCCCTCGATCAGCGCGAACGGATCGCCCTCCATCAGCATCCGATCGGAGAACGTGCCGGAGTCGCCCTCGTCGGCATTGCAGACCACGTATTTGCGGTCCGCGACCGCGCCCTGGGCCGTGCGCCACTTGATGCCCGCCGGGAACGCCGCGCCGCCGCGGCCGCGCAGCCCCGACGCCGTGACGCAGGCGACGATCGCCTCCGGCGTCATCTGCAACGCCGCCTCGAGTCCGCGATAGCCGCCATGGCGCCGGTATTCGTCCAGGTCCTGTGGATCGATCAAGCCGACGCGCGCGAACGTCAGGCGTTCCTGATTCTTGAGGTAGGGGATCTGCGCGGTCGGGCCGAGACACAGATGGTGCCGGCCGCCGCCCGTGAACCCGGAGTCGAACAGGCCCGCAACGTCGGCGGCGCGGACCGGACCGTAGGCGATGCGTCCCGCCGGCGTGTCGGCCTCCACCAGGGGTTCGAGCCAGAGCAGTCCGCGCGAGCCGTTGCGCACGACCCGCAGCGGCACGCCGCGTCGGCCGGCCTCGGCGAGGATCGCGGCCGCGGTCGCGTCCGCGCCGACGGCGACGGCGGCGGCGTCGCCGGGCACGTAGACCACGGCGCCGCTCATGCGCGGCTCCGCGCTTCGGCGACGAGCTCGTCGAGGCGCTGTGCATCGACGCGTCCCTCGAGGCGCTCGTCGAGCATCACCGATGGGCCGAGCGCGCAGTTGCCGAGACAGTAAACCGCCTCCAGGGTGATCGCCTCGTCCGCGGTGGTGCCGTGCAAGTCCACGCCGAGACTCGCCTTCGCGTGCGCTTCGAGAGCCGCGGCGCCGACCGCCTGGCAGGCTTCCGCGCGGCAGATGCGCAGCACGCTGCGGCCGGGTCGCGTGGAGCGGAAATAGTGGTAGAAACTGATCACGCCGTGGATCTCCGCCCGTGTCAGATTCAGCTCGTGCGCGATCAAGGGCACGGCATCCTTCGGCACATAAGTGAGCGCTTGCTGGACTGCGTGCAAGATCGGCAGCAGCGCACCGGGCAGGTCCTTCAGCGCGGCGCACGCCTGCAACGTCGCCGCACGCTCGGCGGCGCCGAGGTTCGAGGCCCGCTCGGCCGGGGCCGGGACGGCCCGTTTTGGGGATTGCGTGGTCATGCTGCACTCGCCTGCGGGAACGATCCGGATCAAGGTCTACCAGCCGCCGATGATACCCTGAAAAGCCGACGGCCCGCGTCGGCGCGGCGCACGGCCTGTTGCGCCGCGCGCTACACCCGCCGCGCACACGGCCCGCGCGTCGCGGCCGGTCATTTGGTGGCGTTCTGCCGGGGTGCTATCCTCGGGCGGAGGAACCTAAAATGGCACGTGCGGCCGGTATTGCGCCGATCGAGCGCCCGCGGCGCGCCGCAGCGGCATGCCTGCTGGCGATTGTCGGCCTCGCGCAACATGGCGGCATGGCAGTCGGCGCGGCGGCCGGCACGGCGGCCGGCACGGTGGTCGGCACGGTGGTCGGCGCGGCGGCCGGCACGGTGGTCGGCACGGCGGTCGGCACGGTGGTCGGCGCGGCGCCGCCGATCGCCCCGGACCCGGCGGATGCGCTGTCTCCAATCCTCGTCGAGCAAGCGGGACCGCGCTTCGTTGCGCCGACCCGGCGGGACAGCATCGGGCGCATTTGGGCGCCCGTGTACATCGACGGCAAGGGGCCGTTCCGTCTGGTGCTCGACACCGGGGCGACGCAATCGGCCTTGATCGCGACGGTCGTATCGATTCTCGGGCTGCCGCTCAACCAGACACCGCCGGTGCTGTTGCGTGGCGTCACCGGCGTCGCCACCGTCCCGACCGTGCCCATCAGCGACCTCAGCATCGGCGATCTGGTCGTCAATGGCGCGGTGCTGCCGATCGTGCCGGATGCCCTCGGCGGCGCCGACGGCATCCTCGGAACGGCCGGCCTCGAGGACAAGAGGATCGTGATCGACTTCCTGCACGACCGGATCACGATCACATTTTCGCGCGGCAAGTACCCGCATCGCGGATTCGAGACGCTGCACTTCCTGCCGAACCTCGCGACGCCGATCATCGTCGATGCCCGTGTCGGCGGCGTGCGCACCAAGGCGATCATCGACACCGGCGGCCAGTTGACGATCGCCAACGACGCCTTGCGCGACGCACTGCTGCGCCACAGATTCTGGAAGCACGGCGCCCCGGACCAGATCATGGGTGCGACGCGCGCCGTCCAGGCCGGCGAGATCATCGCGACGCCGGCGATCGACTTCGGTGCGATCAGCATTCGCGATCACTACATCACCTATTCGAATCTGATGATCTTCGACCACTGGCATCTGCTGCACCAGCCGGCGATCCTGATCGGCATGGACGCGCTCGGCACGCTCGACCAGCTGATCATCGATTACCGGACGCACGAAGTGCAGATGCGCGTGCGACCGGGTTAGTGCGGACCGGCGTCCGGGGCGCGCCGGGGGAGGGCGCGAGCTTGCGCGCGGCCCACTCCTCGAGCGGCGGCTGGCTGCGGCTCTGGCTTCTGAAACGCGAGCATCCAGCCCGGGGTTTCGGCCGGCGCCGAGCCGGCGCTGGTACTATGATGTCGGGCCGTGATTGGCCGGAGATTTCGCACATGAAGAAGCCGCTCATTCCGCTCGTCGCGACGGTCGTCGTGCTTGGCCTCGGCCTCTGGTACTACCTCGTGCAGCGCCGGGTGCCGGCGCCGCCACCGGCGCTGCCGGCGCCGAGCGTCGCGCCGGCGCCCGTGCCGCCGCCGACCCACTATCCGGTGCCGAACACTGCGACCGCGAACGGTGCATCGGCGGCATCACTGCCGGCGCTCGTCGCGAGCGATCCGGCGCTGCGGGTCGCGCTCACCGGGCTGATCGGCGCCGACGCCGTCAAGGCGTTCCTCGCGCCGGACCAGCTGATCCGACGGGTCGTCGTGACGGTCGACAATCTGCCGCGCAGCAAAGTGCCGTACGACCGGCTGCCGGTCGCGACGACGCCGGGCGCCTTCCTCGTCGAGGGCGACGCGCAGCATGCGACGCTGGATGTGCGAAACTATGCACGCTACACGCCGATGGTCGATGTCCTGCGCAAGCTCGACGTGCGAGCGCTCGCCAAAGTGTATTTTCACTTCTATCCCTTGTTCGAGAGCGCCTACCAGGATCTGGGCTATCCGGACGGTTATTTCAACGACCGCCTGATCGCCGCGATCGACCTCGTGCTCGCGACGCCGCTGCCGCAGGGGCCGATCGATCTCGTGCAGCCGCACGTGCAGTATCATTTCGCCGATCCGCGGCTCGAGGCGTTGCCGGCCGCAGAGAAGATCCTGATACGCATGGGGCCGGCGAACGCCGCGATCGTCAAGGCGAAGCTCGCCGAGTTGCGGGCGGCATTGACCGCCGCGCCGATGGCGCACTGAGTAGGGCGCCGGCGGGCGGGCGGTTGCGGTTACGAATGCTTAATGTGGATGGTCCGCCGCGGTCCGGCGGCGTTGATGGACTTAGGCGGTGCGCAGTCACGGCGCCGCTGCAGCAAGATCCGATCGGCCTCGAACAGCGAAGGAAGGACACCATGCAGAACCTCAGCACGTCGGCTCGGTCCCCCGGCGGCGACTCAGGGCGTCTCGCGCGTCGCGCCGCGGCGCGGGCGGCGGCGCTCGTGCTCGCAAGCGCACTGCTCGGCGCATGCGTCGTTGCACAACCGTATGGTCAGCCCTATGGTCAGCCGTATGACCAGGCGTCGGCGGGCTACGCCTCGCCGGCGCCGCAGGTCGATGTCAGCGGCTACGCCGGCGCGGGACCGGTCTACGTGCAGGCGACGCAGCCGCCGCCGCCCTTGCCGGTCTACGAGCAGCCGCCCTGTCCGGCGCCTGGCTACCTCTGGACGCCCGGTTATTGGGCCTATGGCCAGGACGGCTACTTCTGGGTGCCGGGAACCTGGGTGATGCCGCCGCAGCTCGGCGTGCTGTGGACGCCCGGCTACTGGGGATGGAGCACGGGGCTGTACGTCTTCCATGAGGGCTACTGGGGGCCGCGGGTCGGCTTCTACGGCGACATCAACTACGGCGGCGGCTATCTCGGCGTGGGGTTCGTCGGCGGGCGCTGGGATCGCGATGAATTCCGCTACAACCGCGCCGTCATGAACGTCGACGATCGCGTGATCCACAACACCTATTACAACCGCACGGTGATCAACAACACGGTGATCAACAACGTGCGGATCAATCGCGTCAGCTACGTCGGCGGTCCCGGCGGACTGCGCGCCGCACCGACGCCCGCGGAGCGGCTCGCCGCGCGCGAGCCGCACATCGCGCGCACGCAGATGCAACTGCAACAGGTGCGCGCGGCGAGCGCGGACCGCGCGCAATTCGCCCGCTACAACGGTGGCCGGCCGCCGATCGCCGCGACGCCGCGGCCGCGCGCGTTCGATTCGCCGCGGGTCGTGCCGGCGCGGGGCGCGGTCGCGCCGCGGCCGGGCACGCCGTTCGAGCGCGGCGCGGCTTTCGCGCGGCCAGTGCCGCCCATGCGGCAGCAGCCGACGCCGCAATTCCAGCGCCCGGCGGCCGGGCGCTACCCGAACGCCGCGGGTTATCCGCCGAACGGCGTGCGCTACCCGAACGGCGTGCGCTACCCGAATAGCGCCGAGCAGCGTGCCCAGGCGCGCGGGGCGCCGGTGCGCAGGCCGGCCCCAGCGGCGCGGTGGGTGCCGGCGCCGCAACGTCGTGCCGCACCGCCGATGCGGGCGGCGAAGGGGCGGCCGGCGAAGGGGCGGGCGCAGCCCGCGAGGCGTCCGCCGCCGCGCCGGCGCCCGGACGGCGGCGGCCACGGCTGACGACGCCGTGCCGGCAGTCGGCTTGCCGCCGCGGCGCCGCGGCCGCATGATCGGATGCGTGGGCGAGATCGCGGGCTGGCAACGGGAGGGGGCGCTATGAGCACAATCGGAATCGCCGTCGCCGACGGGGTGGCGACCTTGTCCTTGCAACGCGAGACGGTCGGCAACGCGATCGACGTCGCCATGATCCGCGCGCTGCACGCCGCGCTCGACCAGATTCAGAAGGGCGACAGCGGTGCGCGGGCCATCGTCCTCACGGGTAGCGGCGGCGTGTTCTGCAGCGGCCTGGATCTGCATTCGGTCGATCTGCGGGCCCGGAACGCGCGACAGCGGGCGCATTTCGAGATGCGCCGCTTCATGGACCCGCTGATTCTGCGCCTCAGCGCCTTTCGCTATCCGATCATCGCCGCGGTCAACGGTGCGGCCGTCGGCGCCGGCATGAGTCTCGCGCTGGCGAGCGACATCGTCGTCGTTGGTGAGACCGCGTACTTCTGTCCGTCATTCGCCCGCTTGGGGCTCGTGCCGGACGCCGGCATCACGTTCCATCTGGCCCGATGTATCGGCGCCAGCCGCTCGCTCTCCTCGCTGCTGCTCGCCGAGCGGATCGACGCGCGGCTTGCGCTGCAATGGGGGATGGCGTACGCGGTCGCGGCGGATGGCGAGGTGGTCGAACGCGCGCACGCGATCGCCCGGCAGCTCGCCGACGGGCCGACCGCGGTCATCGGCCAGATACGCGCCTTGCATGCGGCGACGTTCGATCATTCGCTCGAGGAGCAACTGCGCGCCGAGCGCAGCGCGCAGGAGATCAGCCTGGAGACGGACGACTGCGTCGAGGGCGTGCGCGCGTTTTTCGAGAAGCGCGAGCCGAATTTCTCGGAGCATTAGGCCGGCGCGCCGGCCTGCCTCGAGCGGCGCGCCGCGCCGCTTCAGGGGCATGAAGATATCCTGCCGGCACGTCATGGGTTGCAAACTCCCCCGCGGCAAGGCCTATTCCGAGATCGCATCGATCGCTGTGCTGCTGATCGCCATGGTCAGCATCCAGATCGGTGCCGCGCTCGCAAAGTCGCTGCTGCCGGTCGTCGGCGCGGCAGGAGCCGCGGCCCTGCGTCTCGCGTTCGCAAGCGTGATGCTGCTCGCCGTGGCGCGGCCATGGCGCTCGTGGCCGCGGGGCGCCGCGGCTGCGGCGATCCTCGCCTATGGCTTCGCGATGGGCGCGATGAACCTGCTCTTCTACTCGGCGCTGCGCCGGATCCCGCTCGGCGTCGCGGTGGCGCTCGAATTCACCGGGCCGCTCGCGGTCGCGATGGCCACCTCGCGCCGCGCCCGGGATTTTTTCTGGATCGCGCTCGCCGTGACCGGCTTGCTGTTGCTCCTGCCGCTGCGCACGGGCGCCGGCGCACTCGACCCGGCCGGCGTCGCATTCGCGCTCGCAGCCGGCGCTTGCTGGGCGCTGTACATCCTGTTCGGCAGGCGTGCCGGCACGCTGCATCGCGGTGGTGTCGCGGCGCTCGGCGTGCTCGCCGGCGCGGTCCTCGTCGTGCCGATCGGCGCGCTCAGCGTGGGCCCGCGCCTGTGGTCGCCGCGGCTCTGGCCGATCGCGGCGGCGGTCGCGCTGCTGTCGAGCGCGCTGCCCTATTCGCTCGAGATGTTCGCCTTGACGCGCCTGCCGGCGCGCACCTTCGGCGTGCTGATGAGCGGCGAGCCGGTGGTCGCGGCACTCGCCGGGCTGAGCGTCCTCGGCGAGCGGCTGCGGCCCGTGCAGTGGTTCGCGATCGTCTGCATCATGGCCGCTTCCTGCGGCAGCGTCTCGACCCTCGCGCCGGAGAGCGTGCAGGCCGTTGCGAATGAGCGATAGTCCCCGAACGCCGCGCGCGCCTTTACCGGCCGAGCAGCGCGCGCTTGAGGTCGGCCTGCACGGGGTTCGGCCCCAGCCAAACCTCGAGCAGTTCGCGTTGCAACGCCCGGCTCTTGATCGGCGCGCCCTGCGGCCGGCCGTCGCGGGCGATGCGCGTCGTGCCGTCCGGCAGGAAATCGATCGTCAATATCTCGCCCTCATTGCCGCCGCCGCTCGCGGCCATCATCGCGAGCAGCGAGTCGATCTGCCCGTGCGTGCGGGCGAGTTCGGCGGGCGAGGAGTTGCGCGCGATGCCCTCGCGCAGCGCCCCCACGAGTTCGCCAGCGGTGACGTGGCGCATCAGGGTCATCGACATGCGCTTCGGGCCCCGTTCCGCGAGCACGCGCTGGGCATTCGACGAGCGCGTTCGCAGGTACAGCGCGCCGACATAGACGTTGAAGAAAAAGCGCGTGCGCTTGCCGGCGCCGTTCAGCACGAGCGTCGTGCCGCCGACGCCTACCGTATCGGCGACCGTGACGCCGTCGACGACCGCGGGGCGCGCCGTGCCCGCGAGCAGCACCGCGAGCGTCGTTGCCGGGAGCCATCGTTGCATGGTCGTCTCCTTTGCGCGTTTGCCGATGCCTCGCCGCCGGCCGGCTCGCGCCGCCGTCACGCAGGAGGCGGCTAGCCCCCGGCCAGCCTGACCGCGAGATACAGCACGGCCGCGCCGGCCAGGGTCATCGCGGTCGTCAGGACCTTCGGATGTGCATGATAGCTCTCCGGAACCAGGTCGCTCGCGCCGAGATAGAGAAAAAACCCGGCGAACAGCGCGAGCACGACGCCGAATTGCCCCGGCCGCAGGGTGTAGAACAGCGTCGAGGCGATGCCGAGGGACGGCGCGACCGCGTCGGCCGCGAGCCAGAGGAGCGCCGGGCGCCGTTGCGCCCCGTTCTTCAGCACGATGTTCATCGTGTTGATCCCGTCGGAGAAGTCGTGCGAGAGCACGGCGATCGCGACGACCAGACCGATCGCGTGCGAGGCCTGGAACGCGAGGCCGACCGCGATGCCGTCCAGATAGCTGTGCGCGCAGAGCACCATGGCGCCGAATGGGCCGCGGCGTCCGGTGGCCGCATCCGGCGCGTCGTGCGCCTGCGCGGCGCCGTGGAACAGTAGCAGCCGGTCGAGCACCAGATAGCCGAGGAATCCCGCCGCCGTCCAGGCGAGAATCATCGCCGCGCCGTGGCCGCGCGCGCCGAACGCGATCGATTCGGGCAGCAAATCGAAGAAGGCGACGCCGATCACCGCGCCTGCGCTGAAGCCGAGAATCAGGTGCAACTGGTCGTGCAGCCGGAACGCGAGCAGACCGCCGACAAAGGTGCTGGTGAACGCGGCGCAGGCGATGGCGAGGAGCAGCATGGTCGAGCACATCCGTGATCGGTGCGGCCCGCGGCCGCGATCTTGCGTCGGTTCGCCGCATTATAGCGGCATCGACCGCCGCGCGCCGCGGCGGTATATTCCGCGCCACGTGACCCGCGCCGATGACCGGAGGCAGTGTGAGCAAGGATCGATACCACAAGACCAATATCGGCGCACGCGTCCTCAAGCCCGAGACGCAGATGATGGGCTACGGCTACGACCCGAGCCTTTCCGAGGGTGCGCTGAAGCCGCCGATCTTCCTCACCTCGACCTTTGCATTCAAGACCGCGCAGGACGGCAAGGACTTCTTCGATTACACCTCGGGCCGGCGCGAACTGCCGGACGGACAGAGCTCCGGCCTCGTCTATTCGCGCTTCAACAACCCGAACCTGGAGGTGCTCGAGGATCGGCTCGCGCTCTGCGAGGGCGGCGAGCTCGCCGCGGTGTTCTCGAGCGGCATGGCGGCGATCTCGACGACGCTCTGGAGCTACGTCCGCCCGGGCGACGTCGTCTTGCTGAGCCAGCCGCTGTACGGCGGGACCGAGACCCTGATCGACAAGACCCTGCCGCTGTTCGGCGTCGAGGCGGTGGCATTCGCCGACGGACTCGATCGCGCGGGGATCGCTGCGGCGGCGGATCGGGCGGTCGATCTGGCGCGGCGCAAGGCCGGACGCGTCAGTCTCGTGATCAGCGAAACCCCGGCCAATCCGACCAACGCCCTGGTCGATCTGGCGATGGTGCGCGAGATCTGCGAGTCGATCGGCACGCGCCAGCCGGGCGGCCGGCCGCCGCTCGCCGTCGACAACACGTTTCTCGGACCGCTGTACCAGCATCCGCTCGTGCACGGCGCGGACATCGTGATGTATTCGCTGACCAAGTACGTCGGCGGCCACTCGGACCTGGTCGCCGGCGGCGTGGTGGGCTCGCAGGCGATGATCGGACCGATCAAGAAACTGCGCGGCGCGCTCGGTACGCAGCTCGACCCGAACACGGCCTGGATGATCACGCGGTCGATGGAGACCCTGTCGCTGCGCATGAACCGGGCGGCGCAGAATGCGGCTCGCGTCGCGAGCTTCCTCGCCGGGCACGGCAAGGTGGCGAATGTGAACTACCTCGGCTTCCTGGCGCCGGGGAGCGCCGCCGAGGCGCTGTTCCGGCGCCAGTGCGCGAGCGCGGGTTCGACGTTCGGCTTCTCGATCAAGGGCGGTGAGCAGGAGGCGTTCCGTCTGCTCGATGCCCTGCAGGTGATCAAGCTCGCGGTGAGCCTCGGCGGCACTGAGACGCTGATGTCGCACCCGGCGAGCACGACGCACTCCGGCGTTCCGAAGGCGACCCGCGACCGGCTGGGCGTCGATGATGCGCTGATCCGCATCTCGGTCGGCATCGAGGACCCCGACGATCTGATCGCCGACCTCGCCGAGGCGCTCGACCACATCTAGGCTGGCGCGACCGCGCCACGCGGGGGGTGCGCACGGCCGTCGGAATCTAGTGATTTTATCGATTGACCGCCGGCCGCGTGCTCGCGGATAAAGGCGCAAAGTTCGACGCCGGGCGGAGCGCTCCGACAGCATGCAGCATCGACTCTCGATCGTGTTGGCCGCCGCGGCGGCGCTCGGCGCCGCGCACGGCGCGTTCGCGGCGAGGCCGGCGCGGCAGCGGCCGGGCGGCGACGATGAATTCTCGCCGATCGTCGTCAGCGCGACGCGCGCGGCGCAGTCGAGCTTCGATCTGCCGATCGCGATCGACAGCGTCGATCGTGCGCAGATCCAGGACGGCCAGCCGCGCGTCAATCTCTCCGAGGCGCTCGCCGCGGTGCCCGGCATTTCGGTGCAGAGCCGACAGAACTACGCCCAGGATCTGCAGATCTCGATCCGCGGCTTCGGCGCGCGCTCGAGCTTCGGCGTGCGCGGCGTGCGCCTGTACGCCGACGGCATCCCGGGCACGATGCCGGACGGCCAGGGCCAGTTCGCCAACTTCGACCTGGGATCGGCCGCGCGCATCGAAGTGCTGCGCGGACCGTTCTCGGCGCTGTACGGCAATTCCTCCGGCGGCGTGATCTCGGTGTTCACCGAGGACGGGCCGCCGGGCGTGCGGATCGGTGCGAACGCCGAGTACGGCACGTTCGCGACGCAGCGTTACGCGCTGAAGGCCGAAGGCGATCGGCACGGCATCAACTACGTGATCGACGCCGCGCACTTCCGGACGAGCGGCTATCGCGATCACAGCAGCGCCGAGCGCAACAATCTCAATTCGAAGGTCAAATTCGCGCTTGGCGCGGCGAACAAGGTGACGCTGGTCGCGAACGCGATCCAGACGCCGTACGTGCAGGATCCGCTCGGCCTGACGCGCGCGCAGCTCGCGATCGATCCGGCCCAGGCCGGCGGTCTCGCGGTGCTCTACAATACCCGCAAGGATTTGCGCCAGGAGCAGTTCGGCGCGATCCTCGACAGCACGCTCGGCGCCAGGGACGAGCTCACGGCGATGACCTACGCGGGTCATCGGGCGATCACCCAGTTCCAGGCGATCCCGAAGGCATCGGAGGCGATTCCGACCAGTTCCGGCGGCGTGATCGACCTGTCGAACAACTACTGGGGTACCGACGTGCATCTGCGCGATCGGCGCGAGATCGACGGTACGCCGCTCGCCGTGACCGCGGGCTTCGCCTACGACGATCTCGAGGAGGCGCGGCGTGGCTACTTGAATTTCATCGGTAATGAATTCGGCGTCGAGGGCGCGTTGCGCCGCGACGAGGCGGATCATGTCTATGCCTTCGATCAGTACCTGCAGGCCGAATGGGACCCAGGCGCGCACTGGCGCGTGCTCGCCGGGGCGCGCCACAGCCTCGTCGACGTCGTCTCGCACGATCATCTGGCGGCGCCCGGCACGCCCGTCTCCGGCGTGCGCTACTCGGCGACCGATCCGGTCGCCGGCGTCACCTACGAGGCGACGCCGCAGCTGAACTTCTACGCCGCATATGGCCGCGGATTCGAGACCCCGACACTCGACGAGCTCGCGTATCGCTCGACGAACGGCGCGATCCCGGGCCTGAACCTCGGTCTCTCGCCGGCGCGCAGCAGCGACTTCGAGGTCGGCGTCAAGACCCAGGGCCGGCGCTTGCGCGCCGATCTCGACGCGTTCTACGTCAAGACCAGCAACGAACTCGCGGTGCTCGCGAGCGCCGGCGGCCGTACCGTCTACCAGAACATCGGCCAGACGCGCCGGCGCGGCGCCGAGCTCGGCCTCGACGCCGCCTTGGGCGGTGGATTGCGCGCGCGGGTGGCGTATACGTACATCCGCGCGGTGGTCGCGCAGTCGTATGCGACCTGCGCCGGCCTGCCATGTGTGCCGGCGACCGTGCAGGCGGGCAGCTACCTGCCGGCCGTGCCGATGAACGCCTTCTACGCCGGCTTGACCTGGCGCTATGCGCCCGCCGGCTTCACGGTCACCGCCGAGACGCAGAGCCGCGCGAGGATCTACGTCAACGACCGCAACACCGATGCCGCCGCCGGGTACTGGATCGCGAATCTGCGCTTCGGCCTGCACCAGGCGACCCGCCGCTGGCGATTTTCGGAATTCCTGCGGCTGGACAATCTCGCCGACCGGGCGTACGTCGGTTCGGTGATCGTCAACGAGAGCAGCGGCAAGTTCTTCGAACCGGCGCCCGGCCGCACGGAAATGCTTATGTTCAATGCAGCATGGCGCGAGGATTAATTTCCATCCACTCCCTCTTGCAACCCGCCAGGGCGGTCGTAAGCTGAACTTGCAACGAGCTCTTTCGGTCTCAATAGATCGAGATGTGGCAAGAAATAGAGGAAGGAGCGTGGCCGCCATGAACACTCGAATTGGACGCCGGTGTTTGATTCTCGGCACGGCCGGATTGATGCTGTTCGCCGGATCGGTGCTCGCCGACGGCCCGCACGGCGGCGGCGGCCACGGCGGTGGCGGGCGCGGCGGTGGCGGCGGTGGGCGCGGCGCCGCGCCGGCGCATTTCGGCGGTGGCCCCGCGCGGTTCGGCGGTGGTGGCCCCGCGCACTTCGGCGGAGGGCCCGCGCGGTTCGGCGGTGGTGGCCCGGCACGAGCCGCGGTCGCGCCGCATTTTGCCGCAGGTGCCCGCTACGGCGGGGCGCCCGGGCGCGGCTATGCCGGTCCGCATTATGCCCCCGGGGCGCGCTATGCCGGCGCTCCGCACTATGCGCCGGGCCCTGCCCAGCGGCGGCAGTTCGCGGCCGAGCATGGCAACTGGAATCGTACCGGCGGCGAGGGCCACTGGGATGGCGATCGGGGGGAGGGTGGCGGTCAGGGTTGGGGTCACGACCGCTTCTGGTCCGGCGACGACTGGGGCGGCGGTTACTGGGGGGGTGGCTATTGGCCAGGTGTGTCCTACGGCGTCGATTTCGCCTGGTTCCTGCCGGTGCTGCCGGGCGTCTACGCCACCTACTGGTATGACGGGATCCCGTATTACTACGCAGACGACGTGTACTACACCTGGGATCCCGGCTACTCAGGCTACGTCGCAACCGACCCGCCGCCGGTTGCCGGCAACGCGGCGCCGGCGCCCGGGGCGAGCGACCAGATCTTCATGTACCCGAAGAACGGCCAGAGCCCCGCGCAACAGGCCGCGGACCGGCGGGCGTGCGAGCAATGGGCCGCGGATCAGGTCGGCAACTCCTACAACACCGCCGATTACCGCCGGGCGATGACGGCCTGCGCGGAGGGGCGCGGTTACACGGTGCGTTAGCAGGTCGCGTGGCAAGATCACGAGGCGCAGCGGCGTCCGGCGGCGGTTCGCCGGACGCCGCTCGTACCCGGCGCTTTACTTCCAGCAGGTCGTGGAGTTGTCGGTCGCGGCGCTGGTCAACGCGGTGCGCGCACCTTGCGAGCTGACCGTGAACGACTCGCACGACGTGTCTTTCACCTGGTCGCCGATCGCCGTCGCGGTGAGCGAGAAGCTCGCCGGCGTACCGGCGGGCGAGGTCGGACTCGGTACGACTGCCGCGGTCACGGCGGGCTGCGCGATCTGGTAGTAGCCGCTGCCGACGGTGACCGGCCACGCCGCTGATCCATAACCCAAGGTAGACGCGGCGCTCGAGTAGGTGTTGGTCGTGCTGTAGAAGCGCTCTTCGAGACTCGCGAGGTCGAGGAGCGCCGACTTCGCGTCGGTGCGCCGCCCTTCGCGCACGAACGAGGAGTAGGCGGGGATCGCGATCGCCGCGAGGATCGCGGCGATGATCATCGCGATGATCAGCTCGATCAGCGTGAAACCGCGGTTTCGCCGGGGCGAATCGACCCGCAGCGAGACGATCTTTGCGCCGAATTTGCTTGCGTCGTGCATGTGCTCTCCCGCTCTAGCGCTTCTCGATCCAGGTCAGGCGTGTGCCCTTCGTGCCGCCCTGCGGATTGATCGCGGTGATCGCGCCGGTGCCGCTCACGGTCTGCGTGACCATATAGGTCATGTTGCCCTTGGTCACGAACGAGGGGCTGCCCGTGCCGCTCAGCGCGATGCCGCTGATCGCCTGATCGTCGACGTTCAGGAAGTTGTGGTTCGCATCGCCGAAGAACGAGTTGGCGAACGCGCCGCCGGTCGCCGGGTTCACCGCCATCGTCCAACCGGCCGCCGGCGTCGCCGCGCAGCTGCTCAGCGAGTTCGTCGGCGGGATCGTCGTGTTGACGATGAACGCGCCGGCCTCGAGGACCGGATTGAAGATCACCTGCTCGTAGACGGTCGGGTATCGCGAGCCGGTCGACGTCGTCAGGCCGTTCGGATCGGTCGGGTTCGCGTTGCCGGACGTCAGGTTCAGATACCAGCCGAACTGGCTGCAGCCGCTGGTGTCGGCCCAGCAGACCGTGTTCGCACTCAAGGTCCGGTAGTAATACGCGCTCGACGGCGTCGTCGAACTCGCCGACGCGACCAGCGTCGGGTCATAGGTCGCCGTGATCGTCTGCTGCTCGAGCGACGCGGTGCCGGTGATCTGCGCGGTCGGCGCGGCGATCCCGCTCGTGCTCGGCAGGCTCGCGTACTGCACCGCGGACTGGGTGTTCCAGCCGGCCATGTTCCAGTCCCAGATGCCGTACAGCGCCTGCTGCGAGCTTGCGTAGGTCGGCGGCGAGGTCCTGGTGAGCGGGGTCTGCTCGCCGGTGCCGAATTCGACCATCACGCGGCGCGCACTGCCGGTCGTGATCAGCGCGACGATCAAGCGTGTCGTGATCGGCTGGCCGGCCGGCGTCGTGTACACCGGCGCCGGCGACACCGTCCACAGGGTCGGGTCGCTGCTCGTCAGGTCGAAGCGCCAGACGTTGCCCCGCAGGTCGCCGGCGTACACGTAATCGACGACGTGGTCGCCGTCGAGGTCGGCGGTCGTCACATAGGCGATGCCGTCCGGACTCGTCGGGCTGCCGACGCCGGTGCTGAGGTAGTAGAAGGTTCGCGCGCCGGTCGTCGGATCGACGCTCATCACGTAGATGCCCGCGTCGCCGGTCGCGCTGCCGATGCCGTTGCCGAACACCGCGCCCCAAGCGCCGTTGTGGAAGCGGCGGATCTGCGGATCGCCATAGGTGTTGCCGAGATGGTAGCCGCAGTTCGCGGTATTCGGGCAGGTGAGCGTCGAGGTCGTGGTGCCGCTCACCGTCGTCGTGCTCCACTCGCCGATGACCGTGTTCGCCGCGTTCGATTCGGAGAACGTCGCGGGATTCGTGACGTCGAGCGCGTAGATCGCCGAGCCGCCGGGCCCGAGGCCGCCGACCAGCCAGGTGTGCCACTGATTGCCGTAGAACAGGTCGCCGACGCCCGGCGGCGCATCGACGCTAAATTTGTGCGCGTAGTGCGGATTCGAATACCTCAGCGCGGCGACACCGGTGTTGATCGAGTCGACGACGTAGCTCGGCATGTACGCGAGCAATTCGTAGCCGTCATTGGTGGCCGACACGTAATTGCCGGAGCTGTCGAAAGAGCCCGTGCGAAAGCCGTGCAGCAGGCCGTCGTTGGCGCCCGCGTAGACGATGTTGGTGCGGGTCTGGTAGGTGCTCATGAAGCTCGCGTAGGTCTCGGCGCCGCTCGAGTTCTCCGGCATCGTCGCGCTCGAGTGCAGATCGTCCTGCCACGCCGTCGGGAACGACGAGGACGGGGGGCCCACCCACGTCGGGCTCGAATCGACGATGTCGGCGAGCACGCTGGTGCGCGTGCGGAACAGGCCGACGCCGAGGGAGTTCTGTTCGTGGGTGCGATCGCCGCGCAGATAGAGCAGGCGGTTACCGTTGATCGGCGTGCCGTCGCCGGTATCGAGCGCGCTCTGTTCGGCGGCGGTGAGGTTGCTCCATTCGAAGGGAATGCCACTGCTGCCGTTCCAGCTCAAGATCGTGCGGCTGGCCGGCCCTTCGGCGGCGATTGGTCCGGCGGCGCCGGTCGTCGCGCAGGTCTGGCCGGAGGGGACCCCGGTGAGCACGCAGGAGGCGTCCCAGTTGACGACGGGGTCGATCTGCAGTGCGGTCGAGCTCGTCGAACCCGTGGGAGTGTCGAGGTACTGCGAGGTCAGCGACCCGGTCCAGTTGTCCGTGTTGTAGTAGGCGAAGTACACCTGCGTGCCGGTCTGCACCTTCGCGGTCTGCTTCTGGTTCAAGCCCGCCGAGCTCTGCGATTGGTTCTGCGGCGTCGCCTGGAAGCACATGATCTCGTGGATGTTCGTGCTGCCGCCGTCGGAGCCGGCGAAGCCGAAGCGCACGAGTGCCGGGATCGGTCCGTTCGACGCGGTGATGTTCTGGCCGCTGATGACCGGCTGAAACGCGCCGCCGTCGTAGCTATAGGAGAGGCTCAAAAGCCCCGCCGGCGTGATCGTCAGGTCGTAGGTGATCGGTACGCCATAGTTGCTGCCGGTCGTCCCCGACGTGCCGTAACCGCGGTACCGCGCGCTCTCGTTGGCGATCTGGACGCTGGTCAGGACCTTGTACGCCCCGGGGATCGCCGTGTAGTCGGGCACCGTCGTCGACGTCTCCTCCGGCGATGACGGATCGCTGTAGTCCCAGAGGTAGCCCGTTTGACAGGTATTTTGCACCGCGGCCCGCTGTTGCGCGCTCGACAGCGTCGACGGATACTCCGAAGGGTAGTTCGTGTTGAGCGCGTTCCAGGAGACGCTGCCGGCGCCGCGCAGGCCGATGCGGTTCCACTGGTAGCCCCAGCCGCTCGCGGTGTTGTCGCCCTGATTGAGAAAATTGCCGTACTCGTCGATGCCGAGGCCGAGGTAGCCGCCGACGAGGCCGTTGTAGCCGTTGGTCGGATCGTCGTTCACGTTCGAGCATGTATAAGCGAGGCTGCCGCCGTAGTCGCCGCTCGCCGAGGCGGCGACCGGATCGCTCAGGTTGACCTGGCTCGCATCCTGCAGGAAGAAGCTGATGCCGTCGGCGCCGTCACCGCCGCTGCCGCCGGAGTCGCCCTCGTAGGTTTCGGTCGTGAACGTGACCTTGATGCCCTGCGTCGCGAGCGGGAAGGTGAAGTTCGAGATGATCGCGCCGTGCTGATTGTTGTCGTTGTTCGTGAAACGTAGTGCGCCGCCGATCGAAGGGTTGTCCGGCAAGGTCCCGGTATTGCCGCCGACCAGCGTGTCGCCGGCGTAATAGCCGCCCGCTCCGGTCATCGTCGTGCAGCCGGGAATCTGTCCCGGGCTCGCGCTGCCGGCCGCGGTGCTCGCGGTCAGGCAGGCGCCATTGGAGAAAAACCAGGAATTGTTGGTGGTCGAGCCGGTGAAATTCTCGGTGTAGTTGCTCGTCGACGTGGGCGGTTGCGCCGCGGCGGCGCCGGCGGCGAGAACGGCCGCGGCGATCGTGCAGCCGGCGATTGCCAGCCGTGCGGCGCGTAAGGTTCGCTTGGCGTTCATCATGGGCCTCCTGCGTTCAAGGTGTTGCCGCCGGTTTGCACGAGGTACGTGCTCTCGACGACGGCGGTGGTGTTTGCGCTGCCGCCGAAGCCGACGGCGTCGATCTGGTAGAGCGATCCGGTCAAGCCGGTCGCAAGGCTCGGCGTGCCGAGATAGGTGATGTAGTACGCCGGCGGGCTGGACATCGTGGTCGCGTTGGTCAAGCCGCGGTTGTCCGGCGTGTACGTGACGCCCGCGGGCCAGGGCGTGCTGTTCACGTTCGCCGGCGGGTTCGTGCATACCTGGCCGACCGTGTAGGCGACGAAGCCGGTGCAGTTGACGGCGGCGGGCGAGTTGCCGTTCGACAGCCACCATTCGGCGTATTGCTCCGCGCTCTCGGCGGCGTGCAGCGCGAGCTGTTTGTCGCGCATGTTGCCCGCGATCTGCTCGTCGAGGCCGAAGCCGCGGAACATCGCGAGCGCGAGGATCGTCACGACGATCAAGAGCAGCAGGCTCGTGATCAGGACCATGCCGCGCGTGCGGCGTCGCCCGCTGTGCGTGTTCACGTGTTGACCCCCGCCTTGTTCATGAGGTCGATCACCCGCCGGAACGTGATCGTCTGGTTCGTCTGGCCGGGCTGGCCATACAGCGGATTGGTGAAGGTCAGCGCCACCTCGACCGAGATCACATCCGGCCAGTAGTTGCCGGCGGTGACCTGGTTCGCATTCAAGTAGGTGTCGATCGAGTTGTTGCCGGAGGCCGAGTTCGTCTGCACGCCGTACAGGACCGCGATGTTCGTCAGGCCGCTCACCAGCGTGATCAGCGCCGGAGCGCCCGCGCCGACGGTCAGGGTGCACTGCAGATCGCCGTGCGCGTCGAGGCTGAATAGGTTGGTGAGCGTCGCCGCCGCGGTCTGGGTGTTGCCGCTGCAGTCCATGACGTTGTCGGTGCCCGAGGTCGCGTAGCGCACCGAGATCGTGTCGAGCGTGCCGGTTCCCGTGCCGTAGAGCGCCTGGCTCACGACGAAGGCGCCGGCTGCGGGGAATTCGCTCGCCTGGGAATTGTTCAGCGGATCGGGGAAGTAGCCGGTGCTTTGCACCACGTTCGTCACCAGGGTCATCGCCAGGCGCTCGTTTTCCTGCAACTGCGACAGGCCGTTCTGCACGGTGCTGGTGCGTTTCATCGCCTGCACCAGGGTGAGCAGGCCGCCGATCAGGAACAGGCCGATCAGCAGGGCGATCATCAGTTCGATCAGCGTGAAGCCCGCCTGCCGCGCCACGCGCGCCCGCCGCGGGCTTGCGGATGGTCGGCCGGCGAACGGTCCGGGATGGAATATGGCGCGGTTCATGGTACGACGTAGAGAATGTAGGTGGGCGCGGCCAGCGAGTTCATGTTGCCCTGTTGCTGGGCGTTGATCGCGACGCCGTTCTCGGCCCACTGGATCTGGATCGCGCAGCTGACGGCGGTGCCGACCACCGTCGAGCAGTCGACGGTCGCCAGATACGGCGGCAGCACCGAGGCAAGGTCGGCCGCCCAGGTGTTGACGTCGTGCGCCGCCATGTCCGCGGGCACGCAGGCGCTCGTGCCGGCGGTCGTGCAGGCTGGGTTCGCCTGCAGGGTGGTGTCGGAAATCGCGGTCGTCACACCGGGTCCGCCGGAGATCGTGAAGCTCGCCGGCGCGAAGCCGCCGGCCCAGTAAGCGCGGTCGGCGTGCATCATCGAGGCGAGGCTCGCCGCCTCGATCGCGGCGAGCGAGCGCGTGCCGGCGACATTGGTGCTGGCGATGCCGAGCGAGGCCATTTTCGCAAGTCCCAGCAGCCCGATCGAGATCACGATCAGCGCCACCAGCACCTCGACCAGGCTGAACCCCGCGCAACGCCGGCGCGCGCGGCCCGCCGCTCGGCCCGAGGGATGCATGCGGCTCATGAGCAGGTGCTCACGGTGCTGCCGGGCGCAATTGCGCCCGCCCGCTGGACGCTCAGCATGCCGACCGGCGTGATCGTCAGGCAGCGGGTCCAGTCGGCGACGTTGTTCGGCGCGTGCAGCGTGACCGTCACGACGCTGGTCGTGCCGGTCGCGGCGAAACCTTCGCGGTTGAACGTCGCCCAGGAGAAGTTGTCGTTGGCGACGAAGGTGTCCGGTGTGAACGCGGCCTGCTGGCGCAGCACCGGCTCGCCGGAGTCGACGCTGTGGTTGCCGTTCGAGTCGGCGAACACGATCCAGCCGTTGTTCCAGTTCGTGTTGCCCGCCGCGCAGGTTGCGCCGTCCGTCGACACGCACACCGTCACCGGCAGACCCTCCTTGATCGCCTCGGCGCGTGCATACTGCATGTCCCCGAGCAGCCCGTTGACCTCGGAGGCGATCCGGTTCGACGCCGTGACGTATTGATAGGAGGGCACGCCGATCGCCGCGAGGATGCCGACGATCAGCATCACGATCATCAGTTCGAACAAAGTGAAGCCCGCGGTCGAAGTCATGGCTCTGTGGATCTCCTTGGGGCCCATACTAGGGGGCGAATCTTGCTCCAAGCTGACGCGGGGCGCCGCTTTTGCGGGTATTGTGACGCGGTTCTCGCGCGGGCGGTGGGCGGCGGCCGCGCGAGAACCGCGTTCAGCCGGGCGCCGGAGGGAAGAGCACGGCCACCCGGGCGCCTACGCCCTGCGCGCCGGCATCGATCTTGAGCGTCGCGTCGTGGATCTGCGCGATCTCCTCGACGATCGCGAGCCCGAGGCCGCTGCCGTGGCCGGCGGAGTTCGGCAGGCGGTAGTAGCGTTGCCGGACCCGTTGTCGCTCGCTCTCGGGGATTCCGCGGCCGCTGTCTTCGACCGCGACGAAGCGGCGCTCGCCGTCGCGGCCGACCACCACGGTCACCCGGCCGCCGGCGGGCGTGTACTTGAGCGCATTATCCAGGAGATTGTCGATGAGGTCCTCGAGCAGCGACGGATCACCCTGGATCGCGGCGCTCGCGAGGTCCGCGCCGAGATCGATCCCCGCGCGTAGCGCCCGATCGATGTGCCGGGCGACGACGTCGCGGGCGAGTCCGGCGAGATCGACCGGTTGGCGCCGCGCAGCGACGTTCACAGCGGGGTCGGCGCGTGCGAGGGTCAGCAGCTGGTTGGCCGCGCGCGCGAGTTGCCGCATGCCCTGCTGGACCGTCGCGAGCCGCTCCCGGACCGGCTGCGCCGCCGGCTCCGCGATGAGCAAGTCGAGTTGCGCGAGCATGCCGGTGATCGGCGTTCGCAGTTGATGCGCCGTGTTGGCGATGAATTGCTGCTGCGACTGGACCGAGCCGCGCAGCATCGCGAACAGCCGGTTGAGCGCGCCCGTGAGCGGCACTAATTCGCGCGGCGCGGTGCCGTCGGCGATCGGCCGCAGGTCGGCCGGCGAGCGCAGCGCGAGCTCGTCGCGCAGCCGGCGGATCGGCCGCAATCCCAGCCGGATGCCGATCCAGACGAGCACGAGCGTCACGTCGAGCTGCAGGAAATCCCACAGCATGTTGCTCATGAAGCCGAAGCGCGCCGCCGGGCCGGCGGCGCCGAGGTCGTCGGCGACCGAGATCAGCAACGGCCCCCGTTCGGTGTGCGCGCGGTAGGTGAGGATGCGCAGATCGCGGCCGCCGACCCGCAGCGTCGAATACACCGCATCGGCAGGGTCGGCGGGTGCGATCGGCGGCAGGCGAGCATCGCCCGCGAGCAGGCGCCCGTGCGGGCCGCGAACCGCGAATGCGGCCGCGTCGATCGGCGCAGCGATCGTGACGCGGCCGTCGGCGATCCGCAGACGCTGCGTCAGGGTCCCGGCCGCCCGGCGCAGGCGCACATCCACGCTCGCGACCTGCGGCACGACGTTGCCCCAGTAGCGCGCGAGCGCGCCGCACAGCGCGAGCAGGGTGAGCGGCACGGCGAGCCAGAACACGAGCCGCCGGCTGATCGAGGCGCTCACGGCGAGCCCGGCACTTCGAGCCGGTAACCGAGGCCGCGCAGGCTGCGGATCACCGCGGCGTCGCCGAGCTTGGCTCGCAGCCGGGAGACGTGGACCTCGACCGCGTTCGTGGTGAGGTCCTGGTCGGGAGCGGCGAGCGACTGCAACAGCCGCTCCTTCGAGACGATCAGGCCTAGCTGCTTGGCGAGACAGGCGAGCACCAGCCACTCGCGCGCGGTGAGCTCGACGTCCGCGGCATCGATGCGCAGCCGCCGCCCCGCCAGATCGACCGTCAGGCGTTGCAGCTTGATCACGCCGCCGACCGCGCCGTGCGCGCGGCGCAGCAGCGCACGGCAGCGGGCGGCGAGCTCGGCTGCCTCGAATGGCTTGCCGAGGAAGTCGTCGGCGCCTAGGTCGAGCGCCTTGACCCGGTCGGCGAGGGTGCAGCGCGCGGTCAAAACGAGTGTCGGCAGCGTCTTGCCCGCCGCGCGTAGGCGGCGGATCAGCGTGAGTCCGTCGCCGCCCGGCAGTCCGACGTCGACGATTGCGAGGTCGAACTCACCGGCCGCGAGCGCCGCGAGCGCCGCTTCGGCGCTCGCGGTGCGGGTCGCACTCCAGTGCTCGGCGGCGAGACCGCGCGCCACGGCGTCGGCGACGATGTCGTCGTCCTCGACGATCAGCAGTCGCATGGCGGTGGGTCCTCGCGCATCGGCGGGCCGCCGTCACGCCTGCGGCGGTGCGTCGGTACCGAAGGTTCCGCGCCGCGGCGGCGCGAGGCTGCGCAGCTTGTCCGTGTACGCCTTGGCGAAGGCCTCGGCGAACCAAAGCGGCAGCCCGCCGTCCGCGCGCTGCGACAGGCCCGCATAGAGGTCCGTGTACATGTCCCAGTACTTCGCCTTGTTCTGCGTCGCAAACACGCCGCGCTTGCCGCCGCGCTCGAAGCGCTCCTCCAGGTCCTTGGGGTCGAAGCGGGCGAGGAACTCCTCGAGCGCGGCGTGCATCGCGCCGAGCGTCGCGCCGCCCTCGGCCTTCAGCTCGCGGAATTTTTCGCGCAGAGACTCGACCGCGCCCGCGCGCTGCGAGAGCGTCGTCAACAGCCGCAGCAAGGTCTCGTCGACGCCCGGGCCGAATTTCACGCCCGGGCCCGCCTCCTCCGCGGGCGGCGGCGCGATGCGCAGGCGGCTGCGCAATTCGCCGCGTCCCTGGCCGAGATCGATCAGCCCGAGCACCGCTTCGCGCAGCAGCTGTCCCGCGAGGTGCAGCGCCGCGGCGCGCGCCGCGGGGTTGAGCGCGCGCGGATCGAGGCCGGCGCCACGGCAGAACGTGGCGACGCCCGGGTCGCATTCTCCATCGTGCAGCGGCGGTGGCGCGACGCGCGGGGTCGGCGCGGCTGCGCGCTCGACCGACAGCGGCCGGGTCATCATGTGCCACGGCACCGCCTCGGCGGGCTCCTCCTCGGCCGGTGCCGGGGGCACCTCCCGGTCGATCGGCCGGCCGTATGCGTCGCGCGCGATCGGACCCGGGCCGGGATCGAGCCGGTCGCTCGGTTCGAGCAATGCGCTCAGGTCGAGGTCCGCGCCGATGTCGTCGGCCGTCGACTTGCGCACCGCCGAGGAGGCGGACGCGCCGTCGTAGGCGACGATCGCGCTCGCATCCGGCGGGAAGTCGTTCGACTCATCGATACTGACCAGCAGTTCGTATTCGCCGATGCGGAAGTAGTCCCCGTCGCGCATCGCATATTCGTGGAAACGGCCGAGGGGCACCTGCGCGCCGTTCACGTAGGTGCCGTTCGAGCTCATGTCGACCAGGTAGTAACGGCCGGCGCGAAACTCGATTCGCGCGTGCTTGGCCGACAGATAACGCTCCGGATCCGGCAGCGGCCATTCATTTTCGAGCGCGCGGCCGATCGTCCCGCCGTGCACGCCGAACACCCGGCTCGCCAGGTCGCCGAGCCGGGTCGCATGTTCGCTCACGATGCTTACGCGCAAGGCCATATTCGCTCCGTTGGACGGGTCACGGGATTTGCGCTAAGGCATCCTATAATATAGCGCAACGGTACCAATATCTGGAGCCTGGCTAATGGCGGCGAGTCACATTTTCAAAGTTCTGTTCGTCAACCAGGGCAAAGTCTATGAGATCTACGCCCGCAAGGTTGGCCATGGGAGCCTGTTCGGCTTCATCGAGGTCGAGGAACTGATCTTCGGCGAGCGTTCGACGGTCGTCGTCGATCCGGCCGAGGAGAAGATAAAGTCGGAGTTCCACGAGGTAAAGCGCACTTATCTGCCGATGCATTCGGTGCTGCGCATCGACGAGGTCAGGAAGCAAGGTGTCAGCAAGATCAGCGTTCTCGAGGGTTCCAACGTCGCGCAATTTCCGCTGCCGATCTACACGCCGGGCGGCGATTCCAACGCGCGCAAATAGCCCTTCGGCCGCGCCACAGTTGCTGCCGTGATCGATTTCCCCGGCGCGCCCGCGCTGTCGCAATTTCGCCTGGACAAGCTCGCGCGCGAGCTGCGAGCGCGCACGCCGCGCCTCGTCTCGCTGGCGGCCGAGTTCGTCCACTACGCCGATGTCGACGGCGCGCTCGACGGCGGGCAGCGCGCGCTGCTCGAGCGGCTGCTCCGGTATGGCGCACGCCGGCCGGATGTGCCGGCAGAGGCGGACGTGGAGGCCGCAGCCGGACCCGGGGGCGCCGCCGGCAGCGTCGAGCAGCCCCTCATCGTGCTGCCGCGGCTCGGCACCGTCTCGCCGTGGTCGAGCAAGGCGACCGACATCGTGCACGTCTGCGGTCTCGCGCAGCTGCGCCGCGTCGAGCGCGGCATCCGCTATCGCCTGCGCCTGCGATCGCCGCTCGCCGAGTCCGACCTCGCGGCGCTCGCGCCCCTGCTGCACGATCGGATGACCGAGTCGCTGTGGCCCGCGGCGAACCCGCCGGCGGACTTCTTCGGCGCCGGCGCGCCGCGCAGCCTGCGCACCGTGCCGCTCGGGCGCGAGGGGCGCGCTGCGCTCGATGCGGCGAACCGCGACTGGGGGCTCGCGCTGTCGGGCGATGAGATCGACTACCTGGCGCAGGCCTTTGCGCAGGCCGGGCGCGATCCGACCGACGCGGAACTGATGATGTTCGCGCAGGCGAACTCCGAGCATTGCCGGCACAAGATCTTCAACGCCGCGTTTCGCATCGACGGCGTCGAGATGCCGCTGTCGCTGTTCGACATGATCCGCGAGACCCACCGGCGCAACGCGCGCGGCGTGCTGTCGGCGTACCGGGACAACGCGGCGGTGATCGAGGGCCCGCGCGCGCGGCGCTTCTTCCCGCAGCCGGGCACCGGCCTGTACGCGGGCCACGAGGAGGCCGTCGACATCCTGATGAAGGTCGAGACGCACAACCACCCGACGGCGATCTCGCCGTTCCCGGGCGCGGCCACCGGCGCGGGCGGGGAGATCCGCGACGAGGGCGCCACCGGCACGGGCGCCAAGCCGAAGGCGGGCCTGTGCGGCTTCTCGGTGTCGAACCTGAGAATTCCCGGACTGCGGCGCGAGTGGGAGGAGGACTGCGGCAAGCCGGAGCGGATCGCCTCGGCGCTGAAGATCATGCTCGAAGGCCCGATCGGCGCCGCTTCGTTTAATAACGAGTTCGGCCGGCCGAACATCTGCGGCTATTTTCGCGTGTTCGAACGCGCGAGCCACGAGGGCGGGCGCACGGTCCTGCGCGGCTATCACAAGCCGATCATGCTCGCCGGCGGCGTCGGCAACATCCGCAGCGGTCAGGTCGAGAAGCGGGAAGTCGTCGTCGGTGCGCCGCTCGTCGTGCTCGGCGGCCCCTCGATGCTGATCGGCCTCGGCGGCGGCGCGGCCTCCTCGGTCGGCAGCGGCCAGAGCGCCTCGGACCTGGACTTTGCCTCCGTGCAGCGCGGCAACGCCGAGATCCAGCGCCGCGCGCAGGAAGTCATCGACCGCTGCTGGGCGCTCGGCGAGCGCAATCCGATCCTGCTGATCCACGACGTCGGCGCCGGCGGCCTGTCGAACGCGTTGCCCGAGGCGATCGCGCACAGCCGGCGCGGCGGCCGCATCGAGCTCGCGCGCATTCCGAGCGCCGAACCCGGCCTGTCGCCCATGGAGCTGTGGTGCAACGAGGCACAGGAGCGTTACGTGATCGCGCTCGAACCCGGCCGCGTCGAGGAATTCGCCGCCATCTGCACCCGCGAGCGCTGCCCGGCAGCGGTGATCGGCGAGATCACCGGTGACGGTCGGCTGCTCGTCACCGACGCTACGCGCGGCGGGACCGCGGTCGACATGGCGGTGGAGACGCTCCTCGGCAAGCCGCCGCGGATGCACCGCGACGTCACCTCGCGGCCGCGCGCGACCACGGCGCTGCCGACGGCGAACACGACGGTCGGCGAATCGCTGCGCCGCCTGCTCGGCCTGGCGACGATCGCCGACAAGTCCTTCCTGGTGACGATCGGCGACCGCACCGTCGGCGGCCAGATCAGCCGCGATCAGATGGTCGGACCCTGGCAGGTGCCGGTCGCCGACGTCGGCGTGAGCTTGAGCGATTACGACGGCTACTGCGGCGAGGCGATCGCGATCGGCGAGCGCAGCCCGGTCGCGCTGCTCGATGCACCCGCCTCCGGCCGTCTCGCGGTCGCCGAGGCGATCACGAACATCCTGGCCGCGGACATCGCCGATCTTCGGTCCGTGCGCCTGTCGGCGAACTGGATGGCCGCCTGCGGCGAGCCGGGCGAGGACGCCGATCTGTATGCGACCGTGCGGGCGGTCGCCGTGGACCTGTGCGCCCGGCTCGGCCTGACGATACCGGTCGGCAAGGACTCGCTGTCGATGCGCACCGTGTGGACCGATGCCGGCGGCGAGCACCGCGTGCTCGCGCCCGTGTCGCTGATCGTTTCGGCGTTCGCGCCGGTGGGCGATGCCCGCCGCACGCTCACGCCGCTGCTCGAGCTAGACGCCGCCTCGCGTTTCCTGCTGATCGATCTCGGCCGCGGCCGCGACCGGCTCGGCGGCTCCTGCTGGGCCCAGGTCTTCGGGCTTGACGGCGGGGCGCCGGCCGATCTCGATGAACCGGAACTGCTCGCGGCGTTCGCCGCCGCCGTGATCGAGCTGAAGGCACGCGGGCTCGCGCTCGCCTATCACGACCGTTCCGACGGCGGCGCGCTGATCGCGCTGCTCGAAATGGCGTTTGCGACGCGCTGCGGCCTGGAGCTCGATTTCGGCGCGGTGCGCGATCCCGTGGCCGCCTGCTTCGCCGAGGAACCCGGTGCGATCGTGCAGGTTCCGGCCGAACGGCTCGAGGAAGCGCTGGCGCTGCTCGAGCGGCACGGGCTCGCCGCTTGCGCACGCGACCTCGGCCGTCCCGTGCCCGGCACCTCGATCAGCGTGCGCGCCGCGGGGCGCGTGCTGCATGCCGGGTCGCGCATCGACCTGCACCGGTCGTGGAGCGAAGTGTCGTTTCGGATGCAGGAACTGCGCGACCACCCGGGCTGCGCGCGCGAGGAATACGATCGGATCCTCGATGCCGACGATCCGGGCTTGCGCGCCGAGCTGAGCTTCGACCCCGCGCTGGACGTCGCCGCGCCATACATCCGTACCGGCGTGCGGCCGGCGGTCGCGGTGCTGCGCGAGCAGGGCGTCAACAGCCAGACCGAAATGGCGGCGGCGCTGACCCGCGCCGGCTTCGACGCGTTCGACCTGCACATGACCGATCTGCTGCGCGGCGAGCCCGGCCTGTCGCGTTTCGCCGGCCTGATCGCCTGCGGCGGGTTCTCGTTCGGCGACGTGCTCGGCGCCGGCGAGGGCTGGGCGAAGTCGATCCTGTTCAACGGCCGGATCCGCGACGAATTCGCGGCGTTTTTCGCCCGGCCCTCGACCTTCACGCTCGGCATCTGCAACGGCTGCCAGATGCTCTCGGCGCTGAAGGAGCTCGTGCCGGGCGCCGCGCACTGGCCGCTGTTCGTGCGCAACCGGTCGGAGCAGTACGAGGCCCGGCTCGCGCTGGTGCGCATTCCGCAGAGCCGTTCGGTGTTGCTGCGCGGCATGTCCGGATCGATGCTGCCGATCGCGGTTGCCCACGGTGAGGGACGGGCCGCATTCGACGCCGCGGACGACGCCGCACGCCTAAGCGCGCTCGGGCAGGCGTGCCTGCAGTACGTCGACAACCGCGGCGAGCCGACCGAGCGCTATCCATTCAATCCGAACGGCTCGCCCGGCGGACTCGCCGGCGTGTGCAACGGCGACGGGCGGGTCACCGCGCTGATGCCGCACCCGGAGCGCGTGTATCGAACGGTGCAGAATTCCTGGGCGCCGCGGCAGTGGCGCGAGGACGGCGGCTGGATGCGCCTGTTCCGCAATGCGCGCTCGTTCGTCGATTGAGGCCGTTCAGGCGTCCGATTCGGCGGCGGCCGGTGCGACGAAACGGCGGAAGGTCATCGCCTGGCGCAAGCGCGCCTTGCGCACGAAGGTCTGGTAGAGCAGGTCGCGCATCGCCTCGAGCAGGATGCCGGCGCGCGCCGCGTTGAGCGTCGGCTGATGGGGCCACGGATCGGCATCGCTGCCGAACAGCACCGCACGCAGCGAGGCGAACGTCTCTTCCTCGAGGTCGGCGAGCTCGCGGATCTCCTGCAGCTTGTCGAACAGTTCGAGCTTGCCGCGCTCGCCGAGCTCGCGGAACAGCGATTGCGCGGTCCGGCGGCACATGGCGCCGAAGGCGTTGAAGCAGCCCGCCGTGTAGCAGGCGAGCGCCTCCTTGAACATGCTGTGCGCCTCGGCCGGCAGGTAGCTGAGCGGAAAGATCTCCGGCACCCGCTCGACCTCGGTGTAGTTGCCCGCGAGTTCGATCCGGTCCGCGCCGTAGGCGCGCACGGCGAACTTCAGGAACACGGGTTGCGCGCAGGCGCTGCACAGGAACGCGGCGCCGACCTCCTTCGGCCGATGGCGGCTGATCTCGGCGAAGCGCGGCACGCCCGCCGCGGTCAGATGCGTGACCGCCTGGCAATGCGGGCAGGTGAGCGACAGCGCCTGCGCATCGATGATGAGTTCGTCCTTCGAGTCGATGTAGATCATGCGGGTCAGCCTTGCAGGGGTTTGTAACGAATCCGGTGCGGTTGCGCCGCATCCTCGCCTTTGCGTCGCTTCAGATCCTCTTCGTACTGCCGATAGTTGCCCTCGAACCAGACCGACTGCGAGTCGCCCTCGAACGCGAGGATGTGGGTCGCGATCCGGTCGAGGAACCAGCGGTCGTGCGAGATCACGACCGCGCAGCCCGGAAAGGCGAGCAGCGCGTCCTCGAGGGCGCGCAGCGTCTCGATGTCCAGATCGTTGGTCGGCTCGTCGAGCAGCAGGACGTTGCCGCCGGCTTTCAGCACCTTCGCGAGGTGCACGCGGTTGCGTTCGCCGCCGGACAGATCGCCGATCAGCTGTTGCTGCTGCACGCCGCGGAAATTGAAGCGGCCGACGTAGGCGCGCGAGGAGGTCTCGTAATTGCCGACCTTGATCAGGTCGAGGCCGCCGGAGATCTCCTGCCAGACCGTGTTGCGGGCCGTGAGCGACTGGCGCGATTGGTCGACGTACGCGAGCTTCACGGTCGGGCCGATGCGGATTTCGCCGCCGTCCGGCTTCTCGGCGCCGGTCAGCATGCGGAACAAGGTCGTCTTGCCCGCGCCGTTCGGGCCGATGATGCCGACGATGCCGCCGGCCGGCAGGTTGAAGCGCAAACCGTCCATCAGCAGGCGCTCGCCGAACCCCTTGCGAAGGTTCGTGCATTCGATCACGAGTTCGCCGAGCCGTTCGCCCGGCGGAATGTAGATTTCGTTGGTCTCGTTGCGCTTCTGGAAATCCTGCGAGGCGAGTTCCTCGTAGCGCTGCAGCCGCGCCTTGGATTTCGCCTGACGGGCCTGCGGATTGGCGCGGACCCATTCGAGCTCGCGCTTCAGGGATTTCGCCAAAGCCTCCTGCTGCTTCT
>Ga0307372_10002373_pt1 | contig 31319 bp, 38 predicted proteins | sample OX1MG_FD_202533 | JGI IMG/M metagenome (GOLD analysis project Ga0307372, IMG submission 202533) | Soil microbial communities from Risofladan, Vaasa, Finland - OX-1 | ecosystem: Environmental > Terrestrial > Soil > Coastal area > Acid sulfate soil | place: Finland: Risofladan, Vaasa | collected... | reverse complement strand
TCCCATGCCGGGACCGTCGAGTGGGATCGAGCGCCGGCGGTGACGGCCGTTGCACCACCCGTTTCGGCCGGTTGAGCCGCACAGGGTCCGGGTACAGGCAGATCATGAAGATCGGTTACACCATGATGTGCGAGCAGTCAGGCCCCAAGGAGCTGGTGCGTGACCTGGTCATGGCCGAAGAGGCCGGATTCGACTACTCGGTGATCTCGGACCACTACTTCCCCTGGCTCGAAGAGCAGGGCCATGCCCCCTACACGTGGTCCGTTTTGGGTGCCGCGGCCCAGGCGACGTCGACCATTCCGCTCATGACCTATGTGACTTGTCCGACTCTTCGTTACCACCCCGCCGTGGTGGCCCAGAAGGCGGCCACGGTGCAGCTTCTGTCCGACGGCAGATTCACCCTGGGACTGGGGGCCGGCGAGAACCTCAACGAGCATGTGGTGGGCGGGGGTTGGCCCAGTGCCAATCGTCGTCACGAGATGCTGTGGGAAGCCGTGGGGATCATTCGGGAGCTGTTCACCGGGGCGTACGTGAGCCGACGAGGTGCGCATTTCGATGTCGACTCAGCCAAGCTCTGGGATGTGCCCGACCGGCCACCGCCCATCGGGATCGCCGTCTCCGGCCGTCAGTCCGCTTCCATCGCCGGCGAGCTTGCTGACCTGATGATCGCCGTCGAGCCCAAGAAGGAGCTGATCGGATACTTCGCCGAGACCGGTGGGGCGGAGAAGCCGTCGTATGGTCAACTGCCGGTGAGTTTCGACTCGGACGAGGGCGCGGCCCGCCGCCGTGCTCACCAGCAGTTCCGCTGGTTCTCCGGCGGATGGAAGGTCAATGCCGAGCTGCCCGGAACGGCGGCCTTCGCGGCGGCGTCCCGAACGGTCACGGAGGAGGACGTGGCCGAGCAGATCCCATGTGGACCCAAGCTGGACCGCCATCTCGACGGCATCCGCCGGTTCGCCGAGGCCGGATTCTCCCATCTGGCACTGGTGCAGGTCGGGGCCGAGCAACAGCCCGATTTCATCAAGTGGGCGGCCGAGGAGCTCCTACCGAACGCTCGACGGCTCTGACCCGCAGCCGGTCACCACGCCCCGCGCTGGCGGTCCCAGGTGAGCCAGACGATGGTGGCGTCGTCTCGGAGATGACGCTCTTGGAATTCGAGGACTCCGTTGATGGCATTGCGAAGGATCGCGTCAGTCGGTCGCCGGGCGGCGGAGGCTCGTTGGATCAGGTCGACGAAGCGGTCAATCCCGAAAGCATCACCTGAGGGCCCACGCCCTTCGATGACGCCGTCAGTGTAGAAGACCACCGAGTCACCGGGCTGAAGCTCCACTTCGGCCTCTTCCTTCAGTCGACCACCGAGGCCCCAAGGCAGCGAGGGTTGACAGTCGAGGGTGGCCAGGACTCGATCTTCCCGGACATGGAGCGGGAGTGGATGGCCGGCGTTGATCCAGGTGAGGTGGCCGGACTGCACATCGAGCTTGGCCAGTTGGCCGGTGACGAACCGCTCGCCGCCGAAGTTGTCCACCAGGACCTTGTCGAGGCGCTCATGGGTGACAGCGAGGGGTTGACTCTCCCGCCGGTCGTGTCGATAGCTCTCCACGGCCAGGGATGAGACGATGCTCGATGCCAAGCCATGGCCCATGGCGTCCATGATGGCTACGTCGACGGAAAAGCCGTTGACAGCATGGTCGAAGCAGTCGCCGCCCACGTCATACGCGGGCTCCAGCACGCCGTTGGATGAGGCCTCCGGCGTGTTCAAGCTCAATGGAGGAAGCAGGTCCCACTGGATGCTGGCCGGAAGGCTCATGGCTCGGCGTCGACGCACCAGGTTGAACAGATCGGTGTAACGGGCGGCGATGGAAATCGCCACTCCGGCTAACATCCCGAGTTCTTCACACCGACGGCTCGCTCTGTCGTCGAGGGGGCTCGTCAACGTGAAGGCAAGAACTCCGGTGCAGTCCGATCCTTCTATGATCGGAACACACACACGTGTGGTGTCGCCTACAGCCGAATCGACCAGTCGTCTTTCGAGGAAGGCCCGACCTTCCGGCGTGCCCTCTGTCGCCACGCCAATGGGTGCTTCGACACGGACTCCTCGATCCGGCAGCGGGAGGAGCGTGGATTGTTCGAAGTCGATAAGAAAGATGATCATGTCGTGGGCGCCAATGTGCATGGCCACGGTGGAGAGGCTGTCACCAATGTCCGATGGAGAGAGTTCGTGCAACGCGCGGAGGGCAGATCCGAAGTCGAGGTCGTCCACGTCAGATCACCGGCGCTTCGGCGTCGGCATCCATCCCGAGACTTGGCCCGACGCCGGGCCGGTGCCATCCGCGGTCCGGCAGTACCGGTCTCTGAGGCGCCGGGCAGTTCATCGAGGCAAAAGCGGGCGGTGTCCTCACGCAGTGAGGCTACTGGTGCCGGGCGGTCCGTCTCCCCCTGGGGCGCTGGTGCTGTGTTGTCAGGTTTGCCTCCGCCGGGTGAGTGGGTAGGGGGTCGTCGTCCCCGAGAGAGAGAAGAGGAGCACAGCGATGGCCGGAAGCTTGCAGGGAGTCCGTGTCGCCTTCGTTGTGGCGAACGAAGGTGTCGAGGAGGTTGAACTGACCAGGCCATGGGGGGCCGTGAGCTCTGCTGGGGGTGCCCCGGCGCTGATCGCTCCGGAGCCCGGCGTCGTCAAGACGCTGGACCACCTCGACGCCTCTGCCGCCTATCAGGTGGATCTCACCACCGGGGCGGCCAGCGCGGAGGATTTCGATGCCCTGGTGCTGCCCGGCGGCGTAGCCAATCCCGACCGCCTCCGCTTGGATGATGCTGCTGTCGAGTTGGTGGCGGGCTTCTTCCGAGCGGGGAAGCCCGCGGCCGCCATCTGTCATGGCCCTTGGACCCTGGTCGAGGCCGACCTGGTGCGGGATCGCACGCTGACCTCCTGGCCGAGTCTGCGGACTGACATCGAGAACGCCGGCGGAAGGTGGATCGACGCTGAGGTCCAGGTATGCACCAGCGGGCCCAACTCTTTGATTACGAGCCGCAAGCCCGAGGACCTGGACGCATTCGACACCGTCATCGTCGACCTGTTTGCCCAGTCCGAGACGAGGGTTCGTCGCTGAGTGCTTCCCGATGGCGGGCACGGGTCGCGCAGTCGGCCCGTTCGTCGATCGCGACTTTCGCCGGGTCACATGGCTTGGGCCTCGCGCCGATAGAGTGGACGAGCAGGGTCGACTGCACCGTGCGGGATGACGCACCGGTCGTGGCGATACACGAAACGAGGAGGCGTGGGAATGGCACAGAGTGCAGGTCTGCACGAGCCAGAGAACCAGCTGTCCCCCGGGACGGTCGACCGCCATCGAGCACTCGCCTCCATCCAGGAGGAGCTCGAGGCCATCGACTGGTACGACCAGCGGGTGAACGCCACGTGTGATCCCGACTTGGCCTCGGTTCTTGCCCACAACCGGGACGAGGAGAAAGAGCACGCCGCCATGACCCTGGAGTGGCTCCGACGCAACGACCCGGTGCTCGACGGGCACTTGCGAACCTACCTCTTTACGTCCGAACCGGTGGTGGCCGTCGAGAGCGGGTCGGAGGGAGATGACCAGGCCGCTGGTGGGGGGCCCGCTGCCGGATCACTGGGCATCGGCGACCTCCGCTCGAGCTCCAACGCTGCCCCTATTCGGCACTGAATCGCCACCCGTGCACCCGGTCGCCAGTCTGCAGAGGGGTCGCGTCCGTGGCCTCGGAGGTGCCGTTCGGCTCCGACCCGGCGACGCTCCCCGAGAGCGCCCGCGCCGTGGCACCGGCGAAGTCGATCACGGAGAACTCACCGACGTCGTCCCCGGCGTAGCCGATATCGCCCTCGCGGCGGTTCCGACCCCGTCGTGCAGAGGCCGTTAGTGGGCCGATTGCACCAGATGGCGGCGAGGGGCCGACACCTTCGCGCTCACCCGGGTCAGTCGGCTGTGCCCCCGGGTACGGGAGCTGGGCGCGCCGGCGCGCCGGTCCTCGGAGGTGGGCCTGGGGCTCGTTGGACGAGTAGCTGGCTGGTCACCCTGAACCCCGGGATCGATCATGGCGGAGCCGGCGACACCTCCGGCCGAGCCATCCGTCCCCGAGGCCCGCAGGGACATGCGGAACCACACCGTCTTCCCCTCACCCGAGGTGGAGGAGATCCCCCACTCGTCGGAGAGCGCGTCGACGATGCGCAGGCCGCGTCCGTGTGGATCGCTGGATTCAGGTGACTGCAATATCGGTGTGCCATCCCCACGATCACTGACCGAGACGAAAATGGCGGAATCCGAACGGTCCACGAAGACGTCGAACTCGCTGGCCGCATGGACCAAGGCATTCGTAGAGAGCTCCGATACGATCAGGGATACGGACTCCCGCACGTCGGCGGGGGCGTCAATTATGGTCCTGGCGACGAATCTCCTAGCCGCGCCCACCGACCTCTCGGAAGCTCCGAACCTTCTCCTCGCCGTCATGGCGTCAGACCGAAGTGCTCCAGCAGCCCGGTTGCCTCTAGCACTCGATGCACGATCGGTGTCACGTGGATCAACGACACCTCCCCGACATCGTTTGATATCTGTACAAGCAGGGCGATTCCCGAGCTGTCCATAAATGTGAGCTCTTCAAGGTCGAAGGTGACCTGCAAGGGTGTAGTGGCCAGGTACTGTTCAATACCCGCTTTTGTCGCTTCCACACTGGCGAGATCGAGCTCACCGGCCAGGCGGATGACCGGGGCGGAGGGATCGTCGAGGTTGGCGCTCACCTGCACTTCTGCCCCTTCGGCTACCACCATGCCCGCTCTCCGACTCGCCGGCGGGAGGCCCGGACCGGGGTAGCAGCCGTCGGCTCGGCCCCGCCTGGCCCCGAAAGGGACGGACCACCCGTGTCATGTCCAGCAGGCCTGCGCCACGTCGCCTTCACGTCACCGTCCTCCTCATGGATGCCTCTCGCTCGGCAACTGCCAGATCCGCCAAGTTACCTGGTGGGGCGCGGTCTTGCGAGCCACGACCGCTGTCGGCGACGGAAGCTGGCATCGAATGGTCGCAGGCCGTGCCATGGAGTCGCACCGCATCGGCGGGTGTGGCGCAGTGGATGCGTCCGAACGCACTGGCCGCGTCCGCCCCCCAGTCCTGTCGGGAGGGCAGCACCGGCGATCGGGCGCGGTTCGGATTGTGGGCACCAGGCGGTCCGGAGCTCTCGAGGGAGTGGTGGGCCCTGGCGGTCGGTCGCCCGAGCACACCGGGGGGCTGGTCCAGCCTTCGTCGGCAAGGTATGGCGGAGCACTCGCCGAGCGGTCAATTGCCCAGCCAGCCGAGGGTGTCCTTCAGCTACTCATGGAGGGATCACGACCGGTCCCTTGCACCTCACAGTGGCCCACCTGAGGGACCTAGGAAATGGCCCCATCCGCCACCGGGCTCGTTTGTCAGGAGCCTCGACAGGGAATAGGAGGCGCCATGGTAACTGCCTCGGTCAGCCCGTGACGCTCCGAAAAGGATATTGGGGATCTGAAGGTGGACGTCCGAGACTCATTGACAAGGTTGTTCGATGACGATCGGCCAGCGTGATACCCGTACCGACGAGATTACGGCTGACACAGAGAAAAAGGCCCAGCCGGACGTTCTCATCCTGCCCCGCGATTTAGGATTCGACCTCGATGAGAGCGAACGAACCCTGGGCACCCTGGGTCGTCCTTTCGATCGACGCCACCCCTTTTTCGTTGGGTTGGCTGGGGCCTTTGGGGTCGCTGTCGCTTACCTCGTGTTCCGGGGATTAGCCGACATAACCGGCGTCCTGGTCATCGTGGGTTTGGCATTGTTTATTGCCATCGGGTTGAACCCAATCATCGATCACCTGATAGATCAGTCACTGTCCAGGGGTACTGCCGTGGCGATCGTCACCCTTGGCTTCGTTTTGATTGTTGGGACGTTTGTCGTGGTAGCGATCCCACCGATCACTCACGAGTTCCACGTACTGGTGACGAACTATCCCCGCTACAAGGCCGACCTCATCGCCGGCCGAGGATGGGCCGGTCGATTGGCGGTGAAGCTCCACCTCACGGGCTATCTCAACGGCAAGTCCAAGGTGAAGCTACCCGTGGCAGGGGGAGTACTGGGGGCTGGGCGAGTGCTTCTTTCCGTAGGAGTAGCCACCGTGAGCGTGGTGGCGCTCACCACCTATTTCCTGATCGCATTACCAAGTGTGAAGAAACTGTGGCTGTCGCTGATCGTGCGCAGCCGGCGCGAAAGGGTCGCACTCCTTACTGATGAGGTCTTTGATCGCATCGGGGGCTTCATGCTCGGGAACCTATTCACCTCCGTCATCTCGGCGATCGGCACGTACATCTGGCTGATGATCTTCGGTGTTCCCTACGCTCTACTGCTGGCCCTCGTCGTCGCCGTATTCGATCTGATCCCCATGGTGGGATCCACGATCGCTGGCATCATCGTTTCTCTGGTTGCGTTGACCAAGGGCCTACCGGTGGGAATCGCAACGGCGGCCTTTTACATCACCTACCGGTTCCTCGAGGACTATCTCTTGAATCCGAGAGTCATGAAACATACGGTCAAAGTGTCTCCCGGTCTCACTATCATCGCCACGCTGATTGGAGGGTCACTCCTCGGGATCATCGGGGCACTGATCGCTATTCCCATCGCGGCGACGATCCATCTCTTGCTGGAGGAAGTGGTCTTTCCGAGGCAGAACCAACGGTGACGGCTCAGAGCGACGGTCAACATGGGTAGTACGCGAGCCGGGCGGGCCGGGATTTTGTTCGACGTCGATGGGACGCTTGTCGATACCAACTATCTCCACACAGTGGCCTGGTCCCGAGCCCTTCGTGACGCGGGGGAGTGGGCTCCCATGAACGCCATTCACCGCCTGGTGGGCATGGGCGGAGACAATCTGATCCCCAAACTCCTCGGACACGACTGTCCGCGGGCAATGGAAGCCCGTTCAGGTCACTACCGTGAACTCATTGGTGAAGCCCGCCCGTTCCCCGGTGCAAAGGCACTCATTGCCTCGGTGCACGAACTCGGGCTGATTACCGCCCTGGCCACCTCGTCTCCCTCCGATGAGCTGAACTCGCTCCTCGATATCCTCGATATCACAGGCGTGTTGGACGCCAAGACAACGGCGGACGACATCGGAATATCGAAGCCGGACCCCGAGGTGTTTTTGACGGCCATGGAGGTGGCTTCGTTGGACCCTGCCCGAACGCTGGCCATCGGAGACAGTGTGTGGGACGTGGAGGCAGCCAACCGGGCTGGGGTGGGTTGCCTCGCCGTAGAGTCCGGAGGGTTCAGTCAACACGAGCTCAATGAGGCTGGCGCCCTTCACGTCTACAAGGATGTGAAGGAGATTCTCCAGCAGATCTTCACCACGCCGCTGGCCCTCTTGCTCGACTGAAAATCGTGGATACCGGCGTGGGGTTTGGGATTGGGCGAATTGGGTATTGCCAGCACTGGCACCGTTGCCAGTGTGAGCCGGCGTGAGTGCGATTTGGCGGCGGTCGCTGCTGTTCCTCGAAAGAAGGGTCAAGCTCATGGTCCGTACCAAAGTCGAACAATCCACAGCGTGACCCGACCTCCGGCAGCGATGTTCCCCTGGCGTTTCTCACGAGGTTGTCAATCCAGGGCGGGCCATGGTCGGCGACTGGACCTCGGCCCGGCGTGGCGATGGACGACACCGACAACAGGCTCCCTATCGGCGATCGCGGCCCAACGCTCCTGGACGCTCTCACTTATCGAGGCCGAGGGCTGGCGTTGGCATCGGGGCCGCCTAGTGAACCCAGTCTCAGGGCAGTAGTTGTGCTACTCGCCACGGCACCAGGAGGCCTTGACGGCAGAAGCGATCGGTCGGGTACCGGGTCCGCCGGGGAATCGACCCGGTTCGGCGTAGTGCTACCTGTACACAATGAGCAGCAGCTGCTGCCGGCGGCGTTGGCCGCGCTGGATCGAACAATCAGCCACGCTTCGAGCGGCCGCATGGCGACCATCGGCGTCGCCATCGTCCTCGATGGGTGCAGCGACCGGAGCGGCGACATCGCCGAGGACTGGCGGGGTCGCGCCATGCACCCACCTGGAAGGTGTCAGATCGAGATAGTCGAGTCGAACTTCCGTAGGGTCGGTGAGGCCAGAAGGATGGGCTGCCAGCTGTTACTCCAGAGATGGTCCGACGTTGAGACGGGAAGCATCTGGCTGGCCACTACCGACGCTGATTCGGAGGTCCCCCAGGACTGGATCTCCGCCCAGTTGAGGATGCGGCGTGAGGGAAGTCAGGTATGGATAGGACCGGTTGCGGTCCGCGATTGGTGCGGCCGCACGCCAGGGACGTCAGAGGCGTGGCGCCACCAGTACCAGACAGAGTGCTTGCCGGTTCACGGAGCGAACTTCGGAATCGATGGGGCAACGTATCTCGAGGCTGGAGGCTTTCAAGGCCTGTCGACCGGCGAGGACCGAGCCCTTTTCGATGAAGTCATCGCACTGGGGGCGGTGATACGGCACGATCCCAAGATCCAGGTCACTACAAGTGGCCGCCGTGAGGCTCGCGCTCCCTGTGGCTTCGCCCACGCCCTGACCTCGATCGAAGCAACGATTAACCCGTCGGTGGCTGACGAAGGGAGCTCGCCGCTCCATGAGGCATATTTCAGACTCCTGCATACCGGTTGGGAACGAATATGAGTTGAGTCCCGAGACCCAGATCGTAAAGGAGTCATCCTCTAGCCAGCGCCGGAAGGTTACTTCGACGGAAAAATCAGAAAGAAACCGAGACGGGACCCACTCGGCTGATGTAAGCCCCCCAGCAGGTGACGCTCAAGTGAGAATCGGGCCAACCTTGAAAGGAATAGCAATGGATCAAGATAATTTCACCGAACTCCTGAATGAGGATCTCAGCACCGAATACCAATCGATTGTCCAGTACAACCTACACATCTCGACCGTTACGGGACCCGAGTTCGTAAGTACGATCGATGAGTTGACCAAACACCTGTCGCAGGAGCTCAACCACGCCCGTGTCCTCGCTGCCCAAGTGTCGTTCCTTGGGGGGGAGCCGACCACGGCTGTGAGGGACGTGCCTGAGACTACAGATTCTCGTGGCGCGCTCGAGGCCGATCTCCACCTCGAGCAAGAGCAGCTTGAACGATATCGAGAGCGATTCGGCCAGGCCAACGAGCTAGGTATGGCTGATGTGGGTGAGGCGCTCCGGCCGCTCCTCGAACAGACCCAGGAACACGTCCAGGATCTCCTGACGGCCCTTGGCCGTTAGCGACCATGACCGAGGTGTGGGCAAAGGACCACGAGCAAAAGGGCAGACCGAGAATCCTTGACCGATTCCTTGAGATCGTCTCCGCGTTCGGCCGTCTCCCCCTCCCGGGGCACGGAGACACCTGGGAGCGCTTCGAGATTCTCTCCTCGCTGGCCGAGGAGGATCTCTCGTTGGCACGCCTGGGGGAAGGGCATGCCGATGCGCTGGCCATTTTGGACGAATCGGGTCATGGAGCCCGGCATTCGGGGGCAAGCTATGGCGTGTGGGCCGCCCGGACCGGAACGGGCAATGTGACCGCCACTCCGGTGGCTGGTGGCTGGAAGCTCGCCGGTCAGAAGCCTTTCTGCTCGGGCAGCGAAATGCTCGAGAGGGCACTGCTCACGGTCGAGGCACCGGACGGCTACCGGCTGTTCGACATCGCCACCGCTGACGCGGTGGTTGCCGCCGTCCCAGATTCGTGGCCAGCAGTGGGTATGGCCGATTCGTTCAGTGAGACGCTCATCTTCGGCGGTCCGGTGGTCTCCGAGGACGACGCCATCGGGCCGCCCGGCTTCTATACGGATCGACCCGGCTTCTGGTTTGGTGGCTGCGGGGTAGCAGCGTGCTGGTACGGCGGAGCTCGAGGTCTCCTGCGCGGAGTTGTAGAGAGCCTCACCAGTGACCCCGGAGAGCTCGTGCTCGCCGAGATTGGCAAAGCGGCGAGTGGACTCCAATTGATGAGCGATTCCCTTCAGAGTGTGGCAAGGGCCATCGACCTCGATCCTGAGAACAAGGGGGACCATGCGCGGGCACGAGCGCTGGCAGTTCGCCAGATCGTCCACCACGCGGCTGAGGGCGTCCTCAGATGCACGGCGGCGGCCGGCGGAGCCCGCCCGCTGTGTCACGACCGTGTCCAAGCCCGAAGAGCGGCCGATCTCTACGTATATTTGGCTCAGCACCATGGGGGGTCCGAGGCAATGAGCATGGGTCGCCTGATCTTCGAAGGAGTCGATCGTGGTTCGGAGTCATTTGACCCTAGAGGGAGGCGCGGCCGGTGGTCTCGATGAGCCGGTCATACTTCGATGAGATGTACAAGGTGGATCCGGATCCGTGGGAGTTCGAGTCGAGTTGGTACGAGCAGCGGAAGTACGCAGCAACGATGGCTGCCCTACCTGAACGTCGATATACCTCGGCGTTCGAACCGGGGTGCTCGATTGGCGTTCTAACCTCGCTTCTTGCCGAACGATGCGATCTACTGTTGGCAACGGACATCGTTCCCGATGCCTTGGAGCGCGCTCGCGAGCGTTGCCGAGCGTCTTCAGGTGTCCATATTGAGGACCGTGCCATCCCCGAGGAGTGGCCGACGGGGCCGTTCGACCTCGTCGTGTTGAGTGAGATTGCCTACTACTTCGATAGGCCCACGCTCGAATGCATCATGACTGGAGTACTGGCGACGTCTACGCCGGCAGCGACTGTTGTCGCGGTTCATTGGCGTGGAGAAACCAACTATCCGCTGAGCGGTGACTATGTTCACGAGATCATTGACTCTCAGGCGGGACTCCGACGAGTCGTCCACCACGTAGAGCCAGAGTTCGTCCTCGATGTCTGGCATCCAGTACCACTAGATCGTGAGAATTGACGGCACAGATAGGTCGTGAGGAAATAGAGGCAGCAAAGACAGAAACTATCCCCCCGATCATCCACTGGCACGACAGGGTCAGGCGCCCCCGATGCGCAGTGTTGCCGGGCAACGTCGCCGTAGTTTGAGGCAGGCGCTCCATGCCCTGGAGGACGATTCGATCACCGGCGAGAGCGTGGAGTGCGGCTACAGCTAGCCTGGCCACCGCTGGGCGCTACGGTCGACCTTCTTCAGATGAGCTCGCCAACCCTTCCGGAAATGCTGTTGTCGACGGTTCTGCTCACTGGCCAGTTCGCCCGCAGTGAAAGCGACTTTCCACGAGGCACCCCGTGCTCGCTTCCGCAGCCACTCCTCGGCAACCACAGCATCATGATGCTCTCCAAGCACTGTTTGCAGTGACTCAGCAGCTCGGGCGAGATGGATCGCGGGCTTGCCAATGACGGGAGTGGCCACTTCCGCCGCATACCTGATCTGCTTCGCCCGGACCCGGATCTTGTGGAGTTGACGATTGGTTGGTTTCTCGCCTGCTCGCTGGGCTTCCTTGTTCATCTTCCGTAATGGCCTCTCGACTGTCTTCGGAAGGGTCTTGGAAGCCCTCCCATTCACGAGATCGTGGCGCGACTGCCGTCTCGACGAGAAGAATGGCGGCCACTCTGCAGCTGCGTTGAGTTTGTCCAAGAGGACCAGGTACCTCTCACTTTCCAGCACGCGGGTCAGAGTCTCGGTTCCCTCGAGGCGCTGCTCACGCAGGCCATGATGAAGCGACGAGGCGCCATTCGGTTCCTCCGTCGTGGAACTGCCGGGTTGACCGAGGTGTTCACGGAGAACGTCGGCGTCTCGAACCAGCCCAAGCGCATCACCGACCCACTTCAGGTCACTACGAGCGTGGGCTACCCACAGAGGATCAAGGAGCGCCTTGAACGTATTGAGGTCCGAACGAAGGCGACGAGCGGCCACCCGAGTTTGATGAATGGCCTCGGCGGATGGGTCTGGCCCGAGGCGCAACAGGTATTCGTGGCTCAGGATCCGATTCAGGCCGTTCCCAAGACTGGCCCGCACCGCATCCCTGGTGGTCGATTTGGGACCCAATTGAAGACCGCCTCCATCGCCGCGGATATCGATGGCATATGCAAGCTTGGGCCGTCGGTCGACCCAAGCGCCAGCCTCGACCAACTGCTCGATACACGCCTTGAGCAGGTGGTCATGGCCTTCTGCGAGTTCGACCTCGACCTGTCGAAACCTCACTCCGTCATGGGGACCGCCGTGGATTGTGACGGTGTCATCGTCCAACTCGGCCACAAGGCGATTCTTTCCGCCTTGAAGCATCAATCGTCGGCGATCGGTGTGCAACGAGGTGACTCTGCGCAACGGCACTCTTCGGACGATCCCCTGAACGATGTTCTGCGCTTCCATCGGAATGACCTCCACAGGGCCGCCCCACTCGAGTTCGATCCGGTCGATCGTCGGTCCGGAGGATGGCTTGGGCAGCTTCAAAGTCCAGAGGCGGCTGCCTTCACCGGTGCGATGACGAAGTGCAATTCCGCGGTGCCACAACCGGTAGTCTGGGGTGTCGAAATAGGTTGACAGAAGGCGCTGTTCAGGCACCCGCACTACCCGCTTGACGAGCATTCTCAAGTCTGGGAGAGCGAATTGAAGATCGGCCGCCAGTTTCACCTCCCGTTCTACTGGATCTTTGCCCATAGACTTGACCTACCCAGTCCGATTCCGAAGCAATCAGATCGGGCGCACGCCACTAGCTCGGCTCCTCCATCGGGCCTGCTCCAGTGCTCGATCTCTTCCGAGCCACGAGTTGATCCGCGGATCTGATGGCCCGATTCGAGAAGGGACTTGTCGATAGTCGTAACTTCGCAACCTGCGGCCGTTTCCAGGCCCATGCGGGTGGGTACTGTTCACCGCATGCGGGACCACGCAGAAGTAGAGCTCGATGGGATCATCGACTTTTTGGAACGAGAGGCCCCTTGGGAACTAGAGAGGTTTCGCTCCCTTGATCAGCTGGCGTCTTCAGAGTTGGATTGGGCCGAAGAACGTGCCCTCCGAGTTGACGACGCCTATTCACGTTGGCTCAAAGAGATGTTCGCCCTCTTCCGACGTCGTGCTGCGTTCGACACGGCAATCTGAAATCCAGCACCGTCGGACCATTGATTCGGGGCGTATTCGTCTTGGCGGTGACGGGCACTCATACCATTGCTTGCGTATCGGATGGTGCTTCGAGAACCGTCGGCATCCGTCGGAAAGGACCGTTCGGTCTATCTGCGGAGCGTGTGAGCGAGGCGCGCTCAGCTGACCCGATCGAGGTCGACCTGCATGATGGCAGGTTCGTCCGCCGGACTCGTCCAACGGAAAGCCAGAATTGCGACGTCGTCGTCGGATCCGACTGGACCCAGCGTGGCAGTGAGGCGGGTGAGGAGCTCGTCAACCGTCGGAGCCGGGTCGGTCGCCGCACGGACCAGACGCTCCAACCCGATGTCGATGCTTTCGCCACGCCGCTCCACTAGTCCGTCAGTGAAGGCGACCAGGGTCGATCCGCTGGGCATCTGGACGGTGGTGGCCCTGTAGCGACTGGGTGCCACCCCCAAGGGGAGTCCGACGTCGGTCCGGACGAACTCCGCTGTGGTACCGGAGACCCGCAGCGGATTCAGGTGGCCGGCATTGGCAAGGGTCAATGCCCCCGAGTCCGCGTCTCCCACGCCGATCAGCACCGTGGCCAGATGCCCGTCCCGGTTCACGCTGAGTTGACGAGCGCACATCTCGAGGACGACATCCGGCGAATGCCCCTCGGTAAGGTAGGCCCGGATGGTGAACCGCAGGCGAGCCATGACGGCGGCGGCCTCCACTCCCCTTCCTGAAATGTCACCCACCACAAAGCCGAAGTGGCGGTCGTCGATCTCGATCAGGCTGAACCAGTCGCCACCGATCTTCAGGCCGTCGGCCCCAGCCAAATACCGTGAGGCGGCCTCCAGGTTAGGGATGGACGGATTTCGCTGGGGAATAAGCGCTCGCTGCAGCGTCTCCGCAATTGAGCGCTGCTCTCCGAAGAGCCCGTCGAGCCGCCGATAGAGACCGGCGATGGTGCGGGCGTCCTGTTCGGCGTTGCGACGGCGTCTGACCAGCTGATCGGTGACTACAGCAGCACCGACGGTGACGAGCAGGCCTCCGACCAGGAACACCCAGGGGAGAGCGCCCCCCAGCGTGCCGCCCAGAGGACCGCGAGGCGCGGTGACCAGGGTGACAATGGAGTCGCCGAAGGGAATGGAGGCGCGTATGGTCTCGCCGCTGATGGGTAACTGCTTGAGTGGGAGGTCCGTGGTGACCAAGGCAGACATGCTGGTGGTGGGGCCCAGGTAGGTGGCGAAATTGAGGTCGGAGAACGCGGAGCCGCTCTCGACCGGGACCTCCCGGTTGGCCGGGATTGCCCGCTCGGTGTAGAGCGCGAGGGTGGGGTGGTTGGGGTCGGCGATGGCATAGCCGATCCTCCGGGGCCTTTTCGCCGGCACTGGAGCCACCACGAATGTCGGGCTCTTCACTGCCTTGTCCACCAATGCCAGCGCCTGCTGGTAGGGGGGGGCCATCAGGGGCTTCGCCCCGACTATGGAAACGGGCTGCCAGGTGGTTCCGTCGGACTTCCACAAGATGGCAGACACGAAGAGACGGCCCGGTCCCACGGAGGTGGAAGCGAATCGGTTGAACTGTTGCTCGCTCCCGCCCGTGGCGTTCTCGAGCTGTAGGGCGGTGTCGAGTGGATCCCGGAGACCCTGGATCGTTGCGCTGAGGACGGCAACCGCCTGTCGGGTCTGGACCTCCAGCAGGCGGTGCTCATTGTGACGGTTGAGCGTCGACGCCGTCCAGGAGACGGAGAGCGTGATCAGCAGGCCGACCAGGACCACGATCGAAGTGGCCCGAACAGGCGTCATGCCCTGCCCGACGGGCGTGTCGGCCATGGGAGGTCGGTCCGTTGCGCCGGAACCATGCAAACCACTCCCTGCGGCGACTGTCACGCGACCTCCCTGGCTCAACGTGGTGCCGATGAACTCGCGACCGACTGCGGATGGGCGACCATGGTGGCAGCCGAGGGCCTCGCGGGCAACTGACAATCCTGCTCCTGTGGGAGATGGTGGTCGGAGCCCGACCCATCTGATGTCAGAGCACATGACAACTGTTGAAGTGGTGAGAGTGGTTTCCCGTGGGTCACTCTGGGGTATGGCCAGGACTTGGAGCGGAACCGATCTGGCGCGCCCGTCGGGGGTTCGAGGCTCCGTGGGAGAACGTCTTCCGACGTCGCAGCCGCGGGGTCGTCGCGGTGATCGGGGCTTATGGGCGAGGAGTGGCCGATCTGCTAGGGCGCCGAACCGGCGAGTGCCATCACCTTGGTCTTCCGAACCTCTGGCCAATGGCGGCTCTGCACGGAGCCTGTCACCCCGGGCGTCGATGCCGTTCTCGATCGTTCGGAGTGATCCGCCCAGGATCGCGACCAGACCGGTCAGGGGGAGTCCGACCCCCTTCGTGGGTGAGGTGTGGAGAAAGTACCCTGGTAGTCGTGGGGCGATTCCATTGGCCTGGCCTGCTCTGGACCAGGTCGTGACCGACAGTCCGGGCCGGAAAGACCCCGGTCCGCTTACGAGAGAGAGCCAGTGTGGACGAAGCATTTGCAGTTGATGAGCGGGAGGCTATTGGTTTCGTGCACCTTGTCGTTCAGGGCGAGCTCGACGTGGCGACGGCTACGGCCCTGCGGGAGCACCTCTACGCAGCCGTCGACCGCGGAAGGGGGCCCATTGTCGTCGATCTGCTGGCCGTGACCTTCATCGACTCCACCGCGCTCGGGGTACTGATCGGAACGAAGGAACATAGTGATCAGCGCGGGATCGACTTCCTGCTGGTCATGGAGGAGCCCCGCATCCTCAAGATCTTCGAGATCACCGGATTGACCGAGCTGTTCTCCATCGCTCCCACGGTGGCCGAGGCGGTGAACCGATGAGCAGTCCAGAGGACGGGTCGCCCGAAGTCCGAACCATAAGCGAGCCGGTCAAGCTGAGCATCCCCGTCCAGTCGGACCTGATCCTCTTAGCCCGCCTCACTGCGGCCACGGTGGCGTCCCGTGTGGGATTCGATGTGGAAGAGGTCGATGATCTCCGCTTGGCTGTGGACGAGCTCTGTGTCCTGGTGGCCGATGGCGTGGGCGCCGGTCGCCTCAACCTGACGTTCATCACTACGGGTGGTGGTGTCGAGGTGGTCTGCACACTCGACAATTTGGGTACGGCCGTGGAGCACGATGGGGGTGAGCACGGCGAGCGAGATCTGTCCGTCCGCATCCTCGACGCCCTGGTGGACGAACATAGTCAGGAGTTTGAGAATGGACAGCGTCGCGGGTGGTTGCGCAAGCGGAGTGTCCGGCACGAGCATTCATGACGCCGCCGATGCGCCGCCCGCACGAAATACGTCAGTCATTCATGGACTACGCGGATAGCGGAGATGAACGACTTAGGAACCGGCTCGTCGAGGAGCACCTAGGACTGGCCCATCAGCTGGCGCGGCGCTTTACCAACCGAGGGGAGCCCTACGACGACCTCGTCCAGGTGGCGTCGATGGCCTTGGTGAAGTCCGTTGACCGATTTGAGCCGGATCGGGGTGTCGAGTTCAGCACGTTCGCCACGCGGACGATCATCGGAGAGCTCAAACGGCACTTTCGAGACAAAGGGTGGGCCATCCGGGCCCCGCGACGGATCCAAGAGCTCTATCTCGCCGTCCGCCCGGCCATCGAGTCCCTCACCCAGGAGCTGGGCAGGCCGCCGACCGTGGTGGAGATTGCCGACACAGTAGGCGCGAGTGAGGAGTCGGTGCTCGAGGCCCTGGAGGCCAGCCAGCGATACCGGACCGCCTCCATCGATGCCGCCGACCGACATGACAGTTCGATGGCGCTCCGACTGGGCCAGGTCGATACCGGCTACTCCGGCACCGACGACCGCATGCTCCTGGCCCTCTCGATGGCAGACCTTCCCGAGCGCGAGCAGATGATCATCAGGCTCCGATTCGTCGATGGGCTGACTCAGTCGGAGATCGCGGCTCGAGTCGGTATCAGCCAGATGCACGTGTCCCGCCTGCTGGCCTCGAGTCTGGCCCAGCTGAAGGAGGCGTTCACCCGAGATTCGTGAGCATCGGAACGGGCCCGGTCCTGGCGGTCTTCAGTAGGGTCGTGCCGTCGATGGCCTCCTGGCCGCAGTCCATGGGCTCCCCGACCAGAGTCCATATCGGAGGCCGCACCAGGGGAATCGTTCGGCGGAAGGCGGCCGGCTAGTAGCCGCAGCCTGGTCCGGAGGGCCCATCTGGTAGCAGGGCGTTGACACTTTCACTCCTCGCCCTGGCCCCTGAAGTTGCTCGACGCCGTGGATGACGAGGTTGGCGATATTGAGGATGGGGGTCACCGCACCGTGCCCGGGGGCGATATGGCACTCTGCAGGCTCGGACGTGGGGGCTCCCTTCGGGACCCGGGTCGAGTCGCTCCAAGAGCTGGCCGAAGCCATTCGACCGGATGGATGTGGAGGGAAGACAACTAGAGGATATCGCCAGGCCGCTGACGGCCACCGGCAGGGATCCGGAGGAACGTGCGCCGTCGGAGGACCAACTCCGCTCTGACTCGGGCCCCCGGTCCTCACGACATTCCTCACCACGTTCTGCCACCATCAATCGGTACCGTCCCGGGCCCGGGCGACAATCATCTCGGGTCATGGGTTATGCGCCGTCCCCCTCCGTATCGGTTGAAAGTGAAGTGGCCGCAATCCTCCAAACCTTGGACGAGAACGGTCCGTTGGATCGGCGTCAGATCTATCAGATCCTTGGAGCCCGATTTTGGGGCCCAGGAGTTCTCCGCGAAGCGCTGCGAGGGGCTGTCATTGAGGGGTCCATCGTTCGAGTCCCGCCCTCGAAATATGGCATTTCGACACACGATGCTCCGAACGGTCGGTGACTGGAGGATCACTCGATGATGCCGGCGTGCTCCCAGACCGCGATTCGGTCTTAGCGCCAAGGACGGGCTTGCCCCTTACACCGCGGTTTCAGCACCTTCCCCGTCAACCGGGCAGCCTCCACCCAGGCACCTCGTGGTGGCGTGGCTTGGTTCCGGACGAGCCGTCCATCGCCCGGTGGAATCCGGCCAGCACCCAGTGCGTCAATCCGGAAAGCGAGGGCCGTCATACCCCGACGGTTTGCCTGGGACCATGACCAAAAGGAGGCAGTTGTGGACTCCCGGCAGGCTCCCGGGGACGATGAGGTGCGAGCCATCCAGACAGCCAGTCCCCGGAACGAGCCCGGCGCTCGCCAGTGGCCCCCGGCGCTAGCCAGACGCCTGCGGACGCAAGGGATACCCGATGTCGGGCCGACCGGAGCCGACCTGTCCAGATGAACTCGGATGCCGTGAGAGGCGGGGGAGAAGGTGCTGACGGGATTGGATACCCAGGATCGCCGCCCGGGAAACATGCCTGCTCTTGATCACCCGCCGGCCCAACGTCGTCCTACGTCGCCAGGTTGGACTGGCTTCCGTTGGACTCGCAATATCCGTGCTACTTGTCTCGGGGAGTAGTATTCAGGGGAGTCCGCCGTTCCGCTGATCTTTACCTTTGTCGTGGGCACGTTCCTCGTGATCTGGCTCGTGGTTCCCGTGCTCTCGGGACGATTCGAAGACGGTGGCATCTGATCACACTGGCGCTAGCAATTCGGCCCGGATCAGTCGTCGCCCTCAGGTGGCATCTGCCGTCTCGTTGACCGGGCCGATGGCCAGCTGCCCGGTGGCCAGGCAACGACTCTGACCAGGCCTCGGTGCCCGTGGCGCTCGGGTATGGAGTTCGACCCTGATCGGTCCTCCCTTCGATTATTGGCCCACCAGCAAAGGGGATGTTTGCGCGGTGGTCGATCGGGAAATCATCTGCTCAGCCGGCGCCAGGCAGGGAGAGCTCCCGCTGGCTTCGAGCTCTGAAGCCTTCTGTCGTCTAGCCGAAGGGAGCCACCGATGCCACAAACAGGGTGGAGCGAGAAGCGGCGACGTCAATATGATCACATCAAGGAAGGGCTGGTTGATCGCGGGGATGGCGAACGCAAGGCGGAGGCCATCGCGGCCCGAACGGTCAACAAGGAGAGGGCGAGAACCGGCGAGTCCGACTCTGCGAGTCGTCTATCGATCTCGGACATCTCGTCGGGCCGCAGGGGTGGGCTTCGTTCGCATCGAGGACGAGGAGGACGCACCCGTCAGCAACTGTATGAAGAGGCGCGCCGACGGAACATTAAGGGACGATCGAAGATGTCCAAGGCTCAGCTGGAATGGGCGGTCGACCGGTAGGTTCACTTCAGCACCAGCGTTCTGGACCCGTTCCTGTCGGGACATTCCCGGACCGGCACGACCAACCGGCCCAGAGAGGAAATCTGCAACTCTTCTCCGGGTCCGGTTGGCTCAGGCAGACCGACTGCTACCGCTGGTGGGTGCGCTCTTCGGCCTCATGCGCCTTGGCCTCGGCTCGAGACTTGTCGGCCTCAGCTTCCTTCTTGGCCACATCTCGCTGAGCGTCGGCCTTGTCCTGCTGGGCTCGGCCTTCGTCGCGCAGAGAGTTGCTGCCAGTGACTGCGCCCACGGCTTCTTTCGCCTTCCCCTTGACGCCTTCAACCATACCTTTTGCCCCAGCCTCTGGGCCGGTTTCCTTATTGCTCATCTCGTGTCGGTCCTTTCCTATTGAAATGTCATGCTGCACGTTGGTCCCTTCATAAGGCAGGAACTACCAGCGATAGAAGCGGCGGCTGCCCGCACTTTCGCCCCGTCCCATGGCAAAGCCGACCAGCCACAAAACCAGGAGCACAGCAGCAACGATCCACAGAAAGTGCAACGCGAATCCCAAACCGGCGAATAGCAGCACAACGAGGAATGCGAGCAGAATAACCATTATTCCGGAAGTCCTTTCGTATTTAGAACCACCTTGGTTCCTGGCGTAACCTATTCCCGGCAACTCAAAAGCTAAACAAAATTGTGATCGATTGCCCCGGAGCGCTGCCGGTTCGCGCCGCGGGGTCGCCCAGGGCACGGCTACGCGGTAGCAGGGTGGCCCGGCTGGAATGTGGGCGCTGTTTGGTTCGTCATTACTCCGGCACACCCACCGCCTCCCCCCCGCAGCGGCCGCACCACAAGGGCCTGATGGTCGCCGGTGCCGAACCGCTCGAGGATCCGGCCCTCGAGCCAGGCCGCGCATTCGGCGAGTACCGGAGCACCGGTGATGCCCGGGTGCCACTGGCAACGCTCGAACTTGTCCTGGGCATCTCCGGTCAGCTCGCCGAAAATAGAAGCCACCTCGGTCTGCTCCGACCCCAGAAGGTGGAGCACGATGCTATCCGCCCGTTCGACCACGGCGTAGGTGTGGTTGACCTTGGAGATACACACGAGGTAGCGGGGTGGCACCATGCTGCACTGGGTAGCGAATCCCACCAGGCAACCGCTCATCTCCTGGGGTGAGGCCGCTGTTGTGACCACGAAGAGCGAGGACTCGATACGTTCAGTGAAGAAGGCTACTGCCGACTCCACCGAAGCCCTCTCTTCAGCCGCAGGTGTCATGGCATCGGCAGAGTGAAATGGCTCAGGATCCAGGGCGCACCGCCTTCACAAGGTCATGGGCCTTGTCCACGACTCCCGAAATGGCGCCCGGCAGAAGATTGCCCGGTGGTTCGTCTGGGAATCGCGGATGAGGCCGCTTCGATGCCGTTCGTTTGGCCGCAACCAGCGCATTTCCGAGTTCGATCAGGCGCTTCCGGCCCAGATGAGCCCGGAGTAGAGGAAAGAGCTCGCCCTCTTCTTCACGGACGTGGTGGCGGACATTCTCCGCCATCACGGTCACCTTGGCATCGAAGCGCTCCTCCTTGGGATCTAGACCGATCAGCTCCTGGAGCGCCCACTTGACCACATGGTGCTCCTCGAGAGCCTCCAGAACCTCATCCGTTGATGATGGGACTTCGTCGCGGGCCGCGGGATAGAGGATCTCCTCTTCGACAGCAGCGTGTTGTGACAGGCGGGTCACCATCTGATCAACCAGCTTTCGCTTGGAAGGGTAGGCGGTCGGTCCCAACCGTTCGAACGCGGTGAACAGCCGTTCTACCTCCCGATGGTCGGCCTTCAGGATGGCGATGACATCGGGTCGGGGCTTCTTCCGGGTGATTGTCGACGCCGGTGTCTGAGCGCGTGAAATTGAAGCTGCCTTGGTCGTCGTTCTGGTCGCCACAGGATCCTCCTCGGTAGTGCCGTGGGTATGCGTCCGTGGGCCCCTACCCCGCCACAGCGGAGCAGAAACATCGCCATTGCATGCATGAATATCTCGCTGAGGGGAAATAGAAGTGAGATGGGAAGAGTGCCAGCCCGCAGGTTGTGGGCTCAATCCATTTGGATCGACGACCAGAGGAGGAAACTGGCAATGAAGAATGTGTGGAAGGGCCTTGTGGTGGGGGGACTCACTGGCGTGGCCGCGGGCATCGTCCTCGACGCGTTGGCTCGTGGAGCGCGGGAGGCGTCGGCGCTGGGCGACAAGGTGGCCCAGCAAGCGCCCGAGGTGGCCGGACGGTTGCGGCACGCAGTAACCGAGGCGGTGGCCGATAGCGCAAGCAAGGTCCGCGACCCAGAAGTTGCCGATCATCTCACGGAGACCTCTGACAAGACGAAGAAGGCGGTGGCGGAGGCCGCCTCTGGCGGTAAGACCAAGGTGACCGAAGCGACCGCAAGGGCCAAGCAGAAGATGGAGAGCGCGCTCGCCGACGGCAAGGCGAGGGCTCTAGCAGCATCCGGCGACGTCAAGGACGCGGCCAATTCGATCCAACCGTGATCCAGAGATGAACCGGGTGCCAGCCCCCGACCTTCTAGCTACCGGTCACCATCGTTTGACCCCCTGTGGGGGATGTGAGGTCCAAGCGGGAGATTCTCCCCGATGCCCCCGTTGCAGCTCTGGATCAGACCCGGTCCGGCATCCACAACCAGCCTCGCTCGTGGCATCACCAATCGTCGCTCTTCGGAAATGAGCGGGGATCAGCGCTCGCAAGTTCAAGCCCCCAGGTGCTTGAGTCCGGACCTGACGTCGGTCGACCGGTTGGCGACATAGCCGCGGAAGACGCGGTGCGTGCCGGGCGGCACCGCCGTCGAATACACCTCCTCGAGCGCGTCGGCGAGATCGTTGGGGTGGGCGCCGCCGCTCCAGATCAGGCCAAGGATGCCATTCGGTCGCAGGAGCGCCTTGGGGCGATTCCGGTGCCACACCCCACATCGAGCACCTCGAGGCGAGACGGTTCCGGACCGAGCAACGCATCGATCACAATGTCGGGGTATCTCGGCCGGCACCGGGTCGTAGCGCTTGGCTTCCTGATCGAATAACCTTAAACGCTCCAAGGCCCCCTGCCTGCGCTTGGCCCCCGCAGTCGCCGACAGCATCCGGTCCCAGTACGCGTCTGCCCTCGGCGGAGACGCAGGCGACGTTCCGTGCTTGCCATTAACCACCGTTTCGTTTTCTCGATCGAAGATCGCCGGACGACTTTGGCCGAGCCATCAATTGTCGAATAATGACGTTTACCGCAATCCGGTCTTGGGTACTGATGGTGAGGACCTGCAGAGGGAGGAAACTCAATGGTTGGTGGATTGGTAGCCAGCATCACCGCATTGACCGTCGGAGCCGTACTCGACTTCGCGGTAACCGTGAGTCCCAATCAGCACGGAATCAATATTCACACCGTCGGGATCATCCTGATGATCGTCGGCGTGGTCGGGGCGGTGCTATCGCTCATTGGAATGTTGGTAACTGGGTTCCGGCGCCATCGAACGGTAGTAGACGATGGACGAGGGAATGTGGTTCGGCGAGACGATACGTACATCTAATGGTTAACAGCGAGGAATCGGCCGAGGATCTCCTGGTTTGACGTTCCTCCCTTAGGAGAGGCCATTGTCAAGCACGTCCCGGTAGGACCGTTGGTCCTCTTCGACGCCTCTGATCGTATCGTCGGATGCTTCCTCCAGCATCATGAGCCCGCTCTCCGCACCAGGGAGCGCGCGGAGTAGTTCATCCAACTTTCGCTGCGTGGCCGCTTGTTCCCGACCCTGAGTGTGCTGGATCACGAGCACCATCATCAGCGTCACGAATGAGGTCCCTACTTCGAATGCCGCAATCCAACCCGCTGAGAAACCGAGCGCCGCCCCCACTCCGATCGCTCCGGCCAACGCCACCCCAACGACTACTACGGCGGATGGCAACGAACTGTAATGGTCGATGCGGTAGAGCAAGCGACTGCTCAGGGACAGCTGCTGAGTCTTCGGAACGATCCTGTCCCGCTGCGACCAAGATTTCCATCGAGACGGGAGAGTCCGTCGATCTCGTCGGATCGGTCTGTCGTCAGCCGACAACCGAATTGCCATGCCTCCGTGACCGTCGGTGAAACGCGCAGTGCAACTCAATCCAGAAGTGGGCCACGCACGGAACACTACCCCGGGAGTGGCCTGCCAAACTCGTCCTCAGGAACTGAGTGGAGATCCACCTGGTGTAGAGGCAATAGGCTGGAGTCTCCCCGAGACCCATGCCAATGGCACCCAGCGGGCCGAGCCCACCGAGCTCAACGGGACTTTCGACCCGATCAGTGGAGGAGACTTGAGACCACATTGATGACCAGGGCGACAATCACCGCTCCGTACAAGTAGGAGAGCAGCGCGTGGGCGAGAGCAATCCGACGAATATCTTTGGTCGTGAGGTTCGTGTCGGAAACCTGAAACGTCATCCCAATGGTCAAGGCCAAGTAGGCGAAGTCCAGATACGTAGGAGGATCTTCCTCATTGAAATCGATACCTCCGACGGGACGGGCATAGAAGGTACGGGCGTAGCGCAACGTGAACACGGTGTGCACCAGGCCCCACGTCAGCGCCACGCTCATTATCCCTAAGGCGATCAGGTATGCCTTCGTTCCTCCAGCGGCATGTCCGGCCCTGATGAGAACCAATCCCACGGCCGCGAGCAGGGCGACCCCCGAAGAAAGGACAATGAGTTCGGATTGGCGGACACTTGTGTCTTCTCTGCTGGCGTGAGCCTTACTCTCCTGGGCATTAAACCTCGCGACGGAACTCCAGATCCAAATGAGAAGACAGAGAGCACTTGCGTCCCAACCGATGAGCATCGCCGCTTGCCAGATGGTGAACACGGATGCGATGACCCCCACGATCACGCCCAGGAACGCAGCCGTGGCAACGCGCACTCCGGCCCGAGTACTGCGCAGACGCTCCCTCCTCGGACTCACGCCTCTCGCACCAATTTCACGCAACGTCAGTCACCAGCCAGATCTGTTCATCCGCGACAAGTCAATCTCGTCGGGGTCGAGTTCTTCGCGGATCGCACGACTGCACATCCGGTCCGGAAAGGATACCGAACGTGTGAGGTCCGGGGCGATCGCACGGTCGCCCCAAGGAGCGAGCGGAGGTCTCCGGGTCCGTACGGAAAGCAGTGTGGACATTGGCGCAACCTTCGCACAGCCCATCCCTCTGGTGGCACCCCCGAGACTCGGCACGAAGCCCAGACGCAAAGCGGATCGAACCGGGATGGATGTCCACCGCGTCACGATTCAGTCGACCTAGGGAAGACAGAGCGATCTGTCCGTGATCCGGGGCCACACGACCGGCAACTCCGACACTGCACCGTCGTCGCCGGTGGAAGCAGAGTGATTGTTCGGACCTGCGCACGTAGTCTCCCGGAGATCGTGTACGGAAGGAGATCCGAGTTTCGCCTCGTGGCATGGACGCGTTGAATTGTCGGATGCCGTCGGGTCACCCCCAGCTGGGCTGATTCGCCCATCCCGGCCATGGGCCTGACTCGCCACACTCGGTCTTCGATTCCGGACCGGAGAACAGGCAGCATCACGGCTCCGAAATCGATCGGGCCCGGCGCCATCCGACCTGGAGTTCGTTCCGAAGTAAGTCTGGAGGTGAGCCCAATTCCCGCAATCCTGAATCTCGCAGCGATGCCCCAAGCAGCGGCCCCCAGGTGGCGGCAGCCGAGGTTGGCGACCGTCGAACCGGACCGATCCCCTCTGCACCTTGGGCGGCTGAATGTAAGGACGATCCAGGTGATCCTAGGACTGATCTGGATTGTGGCGGGCGCACTTCAATTCCAGCCGTTCATGTTCTCGAAAGGGTTTGCCGCCCAGGTGATCTCGCCCGCCGTCAAGGGACAACCCCACTGGGTCGGCGGCCCGATGACCTGGTCGCTGCACCTCCTCGAGCATCAGGGTGTGCTCCTCAACGCGGCGTGCGCCACGGTGCAGACTCTGATCGGCCTCGGCCTCCTCTTCCGCCGTACGGTCAAGCCGGCGCTGGTGGCATCAGTCGGATGGGCGATGGGTGTCTGGTGGTTCGGGGAAGGGTTCGGTGCCCTCCTGACCGGGACCTCCTCGCCCCTGACCGGAGCGCCCGGGGCCGTCATCCTCTACGCCCTGGTCGGGGTGCTGGTGTGGCCGTCCGGCCGGCGGCAGGCAGATGAGCCTCCCGCCGGTCCGAAACCCGGGGATCTGCCTGGCGACCCGGGGCAATCTGGGGCACGGTTGGTGTGGGCGGCCGTGTGGTTGCTGGCGGCGGCCCTTTGGCTCACGCCCGCCAATCGTTCGGCCGACACGGTCCACGATGGGTTGCTCGGCGCGTCCTACGGGTGGCTCGCCCCCTGGCAGCGGTCGACGGGCCATTGGGCCGAGGGCCACGGACTGGGCATCGCCATCGGGCTGGCCGTGCTGTCGGCCCTGATCGGGCTCGGGGTGTTCGTTCCGGCTCTCTTTCGGGCTGCCCTGCTGACCGGCGTGATCCTCTCGCTGGGCTACTGGGCCCTCGGCCAGGGCTTCGGAGTGCCCACCAGCGGAAAGTCCACCGATCTCAACGCCGGACCCCTCTTCGTGCTCCTGGCCCTCCGGCTGTGGGTCGTTCCCCATCGCTCCCGATGCAGAACCCGAGACCGGTTCCGCCCGCCGAAGAAAATGTGGACCAGTCCTCATCCGGTAATGGGCAGTGGTTCGAAGACCAGCAGTGGCCCTTCGATCGAGCTCCTTTCCTTCAGTTTCGGAATCGGCGCTCGTGGGCAGGGAACCGACATGGCGACCATCCCTTCGGGGGACCGCAACACGCCGACGCTCATTGGCCCTACAGGAACCAACCGGAAGGTGAATCCATTGCATCCAGACCCTCAACCCTCACGCTGGCGGGGACGAACTGCAGTCGTGCTGCTGGCCTCTCTGGCCGCGGTACTGCTCGGGCTGTCCGTTCCGGCGAGTTTCGCTTCGGCCTCCACCCATGGCGGCTCCGTCCCGGCACATTCCCTTCCGAATGGTGACAACGGGACCACCATCGATCCCCTGCAGTACAACTGCGGCAACGACGCCCCCAGCTGTGGCCAGGTCGGCGAGTCCAACGGCTACTACAACGGGACCAACGTGGACCTCCTCTACAGCGAGAACTTCTACTGCGATGCCAACGTCTCGTCTGCAGCCACCACCGGTTGCGAGGTTGGAGCCGGTCCGTCGCCCACCCCGAGCGCGGCTTCGGCGGGAGGCACGGGCACGTCACTCGGGAACACCACCCACGGCGACACGCTGTACATCCCGGTACCCCTGTTCGCCAACCCGCCGGCCACCCAGTGCGTGGCCACGGCGACCTGCATCGACCACCCACCGACCATCGACCTGTCGCGGATCGCCGGCGCCCTGCCGGGCTCCCCGTCGATGGCCAGCGTCCGAAACGTGCCCATCCCGGCACACGACCACGTCGTGGGCACCCGAAACAGCGGCAATCCGGAGTGGTGGAACGTGGAGGTCGTGGCCACCACCGACCCGGCCACCTTCAACACCCTGACCAGTGTCGGCGGTATCGAGGCGGCCGTGGCGGCCAGCAAGGCCATCACCGCACCGACCAACGCATTCTTGTTCTTCCAGGTGCTGCCCGGGACCCTGTCCGCATCGATGGCCGCCAACCTGACCGCTACCGCACCCCCGGGTCCGGCCGTGGCCACGGCCCCGGACCCGTCGCCGACGGTGAACCAGACCGAGCCCGGAACCACCTTCAACAACCTGAAGAACGACTGTGGCGCCACGGCCCCGCTGTGCCAGAACATCGGCATCAGCCGGGACTGGATCGACGGCCAGGACGTGGAGGCGCTCTACACGGAGCAGTACTTCTGTGACACCTCCGTGTCGGCGGCCTCGTCGTCGGGCTGTGAGGCTGGTGCCGCGCCCAATCAGGTTCCACCGGGTGTGGCCGACCGGACACCGCCGTCCCCCACGGTGACCAACGGAAACATCGACCCGCTGTACATCCCGGTGCCCCTGTACAAGAGCCCACCGGTGACCTACAACCAGTGCTCGAGTGCCATCACCTGTATCGACCATCCGGCCACCATCGACCTGTCGCGGCTTGCCTCGACGCTCGGTGCCTCCGCTTCGTCCCTGACCAATGTGGCCCTCCCCGGCCACGACCACATCCTGACCACACGCAACGGCGATCAGCCCGAGTGGTGGAACGTCATCGTCATCCCGGTGACGTCGGCCCAGGGCCTCGCCACCGTCGAGAGTGCCAAGAGCTACAACGCCGTGAAGGCCCAAGAGACGGTAGCGGGCAGCGGAATTGGCGTCCCCGGGGCGCCCGAGGTGCCGACCAACGCCTACCTCTGGTTCCAGACCCTCCCGGGTGGGAGCTCGCCAACACCGGGTCCGGTCCAGACCAACTGCATGACCCACCTGCCGGCAGGTTCGGTGGTGGGTTCGGCGGCCCTGGATGACGGAACCGGCTACTACGAGGTCGACAGCCAGGGCGACGTGGCCGTGTTCGGCGCGGCCACCTGCTACGGGGCCATGACCGGGCAGCACCTCAACCAACCGATCGTCGGCATGGCCGTCGACCGGAACACCGGGGGGTACTGGCTGGTGGCGGCCGACGGTGGGGTGTTCTCCTTCAACGCCCCCTTCTACGGGTCGACCGGGAACATCACGCTGAACAAGCCGGTGGTCGGAGCAGCGCCCACCCTCAACGGCCTCGGGTACTACCTGGTCGCCTCCGACGGTGGTGTGTTCACCTTCGGTAATGCCGGCTTCCACGGGTCGACCGGGAACCTGGTCCTCAACAAGCCGGTGGTGGGCATGGGCCTGGACCGGGCGACGGGTGGGTACTGGCTGGTGGCAGCCGACGGCGGGGTGTTCTCCTTCAACGCCCCCTTCTACGGTTCGACCGGAGCCATCACCTTGAACGAGCCGGTCGTCGGCATGGCTCCGGTTTCGGACGGGAGTGGTTACCGCCTGGTCGCCTCCGACGGTGGCGTGTTCGACTTCAACACGCCGTTCTACGGCTCCACCGGTGGCATGACATTGAACAAGCCGGTCATCGCCGGCCTCACCAACAACTCCTACGACGGGTACTGGTTGGTCGCCTCCGACGGTGGCGTGTTCACCTTCGGTCCACCCAGCCAGGGCATGCCGTTCTACGGCTCGGCCGCATAGAGGTCGACTCCGGACGTGCCCGGGGGTGGGTTCGCCCCGCCCTCGGGCCACGCCGCCGCTCTCCGAATCCCCGGCCCGCCGGCCTCGCTCCTACCGACGCATCCCGCCGACGCCGGCGCCCGGCCGGAGGTCTACCCGATGCCCGGTTCGGGCGCAGATCGGTGGGGTTGGCCCGGGCCGCGGACCCTGCCCGGTCCGGTACCGGGTCCCCAGCTGGCCGGCTTCCAATTCGGCCAGAATCACCTTGGCCTGCGAGCGTCGGTTCGTGATTCGTGCTGATGCGCCCATCCCCGGGGATGCTCTTGACGATTGACGGCATGGGCTGTCGATTGGGGACAGCAGGCCCGCCACCCATCACGACGCGGTTGCCGCCGGCACGGGCCATCAGCAGGTCCTTTGGACGATGTGTCGAGGGAGGTACGGGCCACCTCCGCGGCGGTCTCCCACATGAACCTCGAGAGTGCGCCTCGGCATCCTCCTGGAGAATCCGACCCACTCGCCTAAACCGGTGGCCACCGAGACGGGACACACCACTGTCATCGGCGACCGGTACCGCGGGGAGCTCAGCGACGTAGCGAAGAGCAGGCGATGTGGTTGCTACCCGGGAACGCGTGAGAGTTGGCGGCGCTCAAGTGCTCGGAACCGTGGTGGCCGGGAAGCCGTTGCCGGCGAGATCGGACCCGATGACCACGACGACATCCAGTCCCGCGGCTGTTACCACCGGTACGGCCGAGCTCAGCTCTTGGACCGCCGAGGTTGGTACCCCGATCTCGGAAGCGATGAGAGAGGCCGCTTGTTGCTGGGACGGGGCGTAGTAGATCATCGTCGTCGATGCCGTCGAGGTAGCGTTCTGCGGAGTGGAGAGGCTCCATCCCCCCTGCTGGAGCTGCTGGGTGAAGTGGGCGCCGGCGTTGGGCTCCTTGGTGCCGTTGGCGACGAGAACCTTCACAGACGAATGAGCAACGGTCGACGTGGTGGTTGATGAAGGGTGTGTCGAGGTGGTCGCCGTGCTGGAGGTCGATGCGGTCTTGAAGTGAGGGCCAACCAGCGATCCCACGAATCCCGCCATGGCCAGTGCTCCCAGGGACGCAATTGCGACGCCGATGCGTCTCCCCCAAGATCTCTGCTGATATGCGTGGAGAGGACTCACGGGCCAAATCTTAGAGAGCGCGACGGCGCAAGGTCTGTTTTGGAGCGCGCCCGCTCGTGGCCTCGGGGTTGCCCTTGAGCTTTCATCGTGCCTGTCAGCGGAGGAAGCGCTCAACGGCAGTCGGGGGTTGCGCCCCCGGTGATCTGGAACCAGACCCGGCAGCGCACGTGCCGCTAGTCACCGCTGGCCCTGTGCCGGCTCAGGGCCACCCCTGTGAGGCTGGACGGAAGGCCGAGACCGCGGGCGCTTGGTCCTAGACCGGGGTCTCGCTCCAGAGCGCACCGGCGACTGGCACCGAGGGTGGGTCCGCGGTCATCGACTTGGCCTGGGCCGCAAAGTCTGACCCCTTGCACTGATCAGGGCCACCTTCCCGGTGATAGGTGGGACCTTGACGTTCGCGGCCCAAGCAGGCACCGCTTCTGCGGCGACGGTGGCAACATCATGGCGGAGGCGATCCCCGGTCCTCCATGACCGGGATGACGCCGGCTGGCGTCCTCGGCCCTGGTTGTCAAGGACGTGTGGCCACTTTGATGCTGGTCGTTCCGGCCGGTGGCCGCCACACCAGGGCGGTGATGCCGTTGGCATTGACCAAGGTGTGGGCGTGGAGGCGATCACGCACGAAGGCGATCGCCCCGATGTCGTCGGCCGCCTTGGCCTCGGGGATCTGGTTCTCGGCGGCGGGATCGAACACGAACACCACTTCCCGGTTCTGCACGGGGAATGACCCATTGGGATAGAACCAGTAGCAGTACGGTCGGGAGCAGAACCTCCCCATGATGCTGATGGTGCTGATCACCTCGGCATCAGCCGGTGCCAGGGCCAGGACCCTCCTGATCTGGATCGCTTGGGCCTCGCCGATCTGGGAGATCCCGGAGCGGACGTTGGCGGGCGCCAGCCCCACGCCGTACGTGAGGGCCTGCACCGTCACCACGAGCGCCACGGCAACCACGGGGATCCAGCCGTAGCGGAGCCGCTGGGCCGCCCACACGAGCACCATGACCGTTCCGACCAGCACGAACGGGTAGACCGCGGCATTCTGGAACCCCTGATTGATCAGCGCGGTGTTGGCGCTCAAGGCGTTGGTGACCATCACCACCATGGGGACTCCGAATCCCCAAGCGGAGGCCAGCCCGACCACACCGACCTGTTTGACCAGGACATACATGCTGGTCAGGCGCCCATGGAGCTGGTCGATAACCCGGGTCGGATGGAGGAGCAGGCCGGAGATGAGGATGGTGATGCCGGTGGGGCCCGACAGCGTCCGCCGTCCGACCAGGTGGGCGTAGGTGGTGATGCCCGATCCGGAGCTGGCGCCGAGGATCGAGATCAATGCCAACCAGCCGATGGCGGCGGCGACCACCAGGGCCCCGTGGCGCCGGGTCTCCCGACCGGCCAGGAGTGCCGAGATGCCCAGCCCGGCCAGGGTGATGGCGGCGAAGGTGCCACACGTCAGCGCCATCGCCACCCAGATCCACGCCCGCCGGTGCCGGCCCGACCACAGGTCACGCCCAGCTAACAGGACGAACAAGGTGGAGATCGGCTCCATGTGGAAGTCGGAGAAGAGGATCTGGTAGGCGCCCGGGCTGGCCACCAGCACTGCGAGCACCACCGATGCCACACCAGCGGCGGACCACCATGGCACCGTGCGCCGCTCCAGGTAGTCCACGATCCAGAGGAAGACCACGAAACCGCTGCCGGCCACAGCCAGGTCCTGGATCCACAGCAGGGCCACCGACCCGGGATACACCAGGTGGACGAGGGCCA
>Ga0307372_10002372_pt1 | contig 31319 bp, 30 predicted proteins | sample OX1MG_FD_202533 | JGI IMG/M metagenome (GOLD analysis project Ga0307372, IMG submission 202533) | Soil microbial communities from Risofladan, Vaasa, Finland - OX-1 | ecosystem: Environmental > Terrestrial > Soil > Coastal area > Acid sulfate soil | place: Finland: Risofladan, Vaasa | collected... | reverse complement strand
GGCCTGCCCACTACGGGTAGTGTGGTTCGTGAATCCCGCACTCGCGCACTTTCCCATTGCGGACGGCCCGGCGCTGGGTTCAGAATCCAACCATGAGATAACCCTTGACAACCTAGCTTGATGGGTTATTATGGAGGTAGAGGTAACGAACATGAAAATGAATTGGGCGTTGACAATTGCGGTGGCGGCCCTTTTCGTACCGGCGCTCGCGCTCGCGCATCACAAGCCCGTCGTGGCGGCGGTGGCAACCGAAGCCGTTCCGCATCGGTCTTTGCTCCGCGACAAGCCGGTGATCGCGCTGTGGGCGGCGGCGGCAACGGCGAATGCGCTGGACATGCACTCGACGGAAGAAAACCTGAGCCTTGGAGCCCGTGAGGGCGACCCGCTGATGCGTCCCATTTTGCGGATGCCCGCTCCGGCCGTTTACGTTGAACAGCAGGCGATGATTTTCGGACTGGCCTTTCTGTCTCACAAAATGCGCGAAAGCCGCTTGCGCATGGTGCGCGGCCTGTGGTGGTTGCCGCTCGCATTCCAAGTGCAGGCGAATCTGCGGGGCCTCCTGCAAAATCGCAGGGCGCTGGCCATCCACGTCAGGACATCCGTTCAACCCTAGTTCACCCACACCCTACGGGTTATGGTAACGTAGAAGTCAATCACTGCGTCGCTCGGCGGACTCCCGCTCCACGTAAGAAATGCCGCGATTGGCTTACCTGCGTCGGCATCGGTAATATTGATGTACTGCTGTACGGAATTGCCAGCCACGGTCGGGTCAAGCGAGTCGTACTCTGCCCCTGGGAAGTGTACGCCGCCGCTCCAATAGTCGAGCGTGAGGTAGACCAGCCCGGCCGTCCCTGCCGTGCGAACGACGGCATATAAGCTCAAAAACCACCACGTTCCAGTGGCCCCAGGCGGAATTGTCTGATCGACGTATCCGATATGACTATTGCTGGAAGAAAGAAGCGACGTTAAGCTCTGACTCAACACGGTGTTTGGCTGACCAGCCACTATGTCAATGGCCCCTACTGAGATTCCCTCAAGAGCAAACTCCAGCGCCGTCACGTCCGCGAGGCTCTGTTCGTTCTGCCCGAGCGTGTTGAAGCTGGTCGCCTTGATGTAGACGGTCGTGCCAACCAGCGTCGGGTCGTACTGGTATTGGAAAACTCCGTCGTCCATCCGCATGAATTCGTCGCCGATGCTGTGCGCGGCAACCGCGCTGCCGTAGACCCCGCGCCGGAGGTAGGTCAGGTTGTAGGTGTTGATTCCGGCGAGGGCCGCGTTCTCATAGCTGATGAGTTCAACGCCCGATCCGGTGATGATGGCCGAAAGCGTTCCGAACAGGTCCGCTACGGATTGCGGCACGCTGATGAGCCCGGCGTCGGAGTTAATCATCTGGACCGAGAGCGTGTCGGTGGTATCCGGGTCGGCCGTGGCCGCCAGCGCCGCCGTCAGCTTGCCGATCCGCGAGGCGTTCTGAAACTTGTAGAGCGGCGAGTAAATCGTTCCGTCGAGTGAAATCCAAAGCTGGCAGCCGCCCCAATTTTTGTTCTGGCCGGCCGCGCCGACATACAGGATGTAGCCGAGTTGCTTGTTGAGCCGGTTCGGGCCTTCGAGGATGGTCAGCGTGGTGTTGCCGGGATCGTTCACCGTGCTGGACGGTCCGCCAGTTGGCTCTTGAGCCTGCTTCGGATAAAGCACAACGTTCAAAACCGCCCACGGAAAGTCCTCGGCTTCGCAGACCACGAAACCGTCCGCCTGATATTCAACGCTGGTCAACCGCACCGGGGCACTGACGAGGCCGAGCGTTTCGTCGGTGATCTCAACCACGTCCATCGGTTCGAGATAGCAGTACGATTCCTGAAGGGTGAACTGGTAGGTGTTGCGAATCTGTGTGTTCCGCTGGACTCGCATGTTTGCGGCGAATTGCGCGGCATCTTCTTCGACCAAGAAGGTGTAGTCGGTCGGGTCCTCAATTCGCAGACCGAACCGCTGAATCGAGGCGTCATCCTGAGCGTAGAGCACGTCCGGGTTGTAATCATTCGCGCGCACGTCCCAGGAAAGCTGCACGCGGTTGTAGGCGTCCTGCCACGCCCGCCGAGTAACTTTGATCGGGTCCGAATCCTTGTCCTGCACGAAATCGGAGTCATCGAGGCTCACGACCGGCTGAGTCGGCGGCGCGTAAAACCAGCCGTTACCGACCGCGCTCGACCCGTAGTACGGCTTGAATTTCAGTAGCCCTTCCGACCAGTAAGCGCCGGTTTGCGAGGCTTCGAGCCAGCGGCCTATTACGCTCGCGCAACTCATCTGATTGTCGAGCACATCCGAAATGAAGAATTCGTTGGCCGCGCACATGGCTTTCATGCTGGGAGAGGAAGTCCCGAACGATGTGCCCGTGCCGCGCAGCGAGGCGTCGTCGATGGAGGCAGCCGGAAAACCGATACCGTAGCCGGGGTCGGTCAGTAAGCCGTAAATGCAATCGGCCGGGTTCGCGTCACGGACGCCGCCACCAACCGCGAGCAGCCCGGCAACCTCGTAATTCAGGCTGGGCATCATCGGCGAGAATCCAAGGTAAAACGCTTCCGAAGCGATGTAACAGATCATCCTGTAGCCGAGGGCCTGCCCCGGATAGTTCGATTCCAGGTACGACCACGGCGACTGCCCGAGCGTGCCGCCAAAAAACGTTAGGTTGAGGCTACTGGGCGCGTTCACATCAACGTTCGGGTCTTTGTACTGGTAGCTGATTTCGATGCCCTTGCCAGCGTCTCCGGGGGCGAAGAGGTAGTTCCCGCCGTTGGGATTGTAGGTCCCGGTGACTGACGGCGTGCCGCCAACTGGCGTGAGAGCCACGTCCGACGGGTAATAAACAACCCCCTCATCGGTCTGAAAATACGGTTGGTTCTCAATCGTCACCTGATAGGGCGACGTGAGGGGAACGACCGAGAGTTCGTCGGCGACAAGCTGGTATCGGAACGCGGAGTATGAAATCTCGATAGTGACGGTCGCCAAGGCGGCGCCGAAGGTGTAAACACCAGTGGAGGGGTCCACCGAATACTGCCCGGCGCCTGGAGCGCTTGGCACGGCCACCAGTGCTCTCGCGTCAGTTCCCGTAATGGTTGAGGAAACAACCGTCTGCGGGAACGTCTGCAAATTGCCGGTGGCGCTTACCTGGAGCGCGAATTCGGCCGATGTTTGAAGAAACTTGGGATAGGAAGCGTTCAGGGTAACCGACACGGTTTCTAGCGATCCGGCTGTCGTGATTTCAATTTGCCATGAAGTCGCGCCCGTTGGGTCGGTGAGGTACACGGCCGCAGCCGTTCCGGTCGAGCCCTTGACCGCAACTAGGCCACCTGTCGCGTCGTCGGAGCGAATTGTCCAGAGGAAGCCGCCGCTGTCCTCCAAAACGAATCCGGTAGCAACCGTTGGCGATCCGTAATCGTTTGTGACGTAGCTGAAGGTGTACTGCTGGGCAGCGCCATGATCGAGCATAAAAGCCGTCGCGTTCGCAACGGTGTACGATCCCCCGCCGGATGGCACGGTGAAGTTCTCGGTATAAAAGTCGCCCACATATTTATTTGCGCCCTGCCAGAGGTTCAGCAGGCCAAGACACGGCCCCTGGCACAGCGCGGCGATCAAACTAGTTGAATAAACATAGTTTTCGCCGCCTTTGCCGAGCCCCGATCCGCCGGGCGTCTGCGCCTTGGCCGACTTGAAATCGCCGTACCACAGCAGCTTCGCACCGACGCGCTGCTGCCCGAAAATAATCGGCAGCGGCGTACCAAGTTCGGAGACGTTTGTGCGTACGGAGTTATAGCGAGTCGGCCTGAATGGCGGCGTCTTATTCAACAGGCCCATCTAGACTCCCTCTCTCACGAAGCGGAAGAATCGCCGAGGCCGGTGCTTGAGAAAACCTTCTTGCGTGCCATGCGATCCAATGACGCCGAGGCCGACCACAGGATGCAGAACGTACCGCGGCCATTCGATGATGATTGCCCCGTGAGTCCATGAATGCACGACGCGGTAGAGCGCCAGATCGCCAGGGCCAATCGACTCTTCCGATATTTCGACCGCCTCTTTCTCGGCCCGGTCCAGGTACTTGCGCTCATTGTGGTTGTGAAGCCAATCCTGCGGCGACCAGAACGGGAGTGTACCGTCCCACTCGATAACGCCCGCGCGCGAGTAAACCATCAGCGGAAACGTGGCGCAGTCGCAAGCGATGTACGGGATAGCTGCCCGGTCGTGATATTTGGCTCCACGCCACTTCTTCGCTTCCTCGACAACGGCTTCGCGCTGGGTCATGCGGCGATCTCCGGGTCGGGGCGAAAGGCGTTGCCGCATTCGACTAAGATTTCACGTCTTGCAACATTAAGCCAGTGTCCCGGCCTGCGAAACGCACGCCACCGGTCAAGTACGGTCGCACGCCTGACCAGCATCTTCAGGATGGCTATACGCTCGCTGTTCCTGTATTCGTACAACGCTCATCCTTTTATGCTGCGATTTCCGGGTCAGGAACGAACGGAGTCGCCCCGATATTAATGAGGTTATTGAACTGATTTTCGCAAGCCGTGAGCGACTTATTGCAGCCCGGAAACAGGTCGAAGGTGTCCGCGACTGAAACCAAAAACGGCATCGGTGCGCCGAGCGAAACGTTGGTCGGGAATGTCCCGGTGGCCGAGCCCTGCGTCTTGATGTAACCCCACAGCCCGGCGTTCTGCCCCGACGTGAATTTCACGCTGCCCTGGGCGAAAGTCATGTAGGCGTTCCACCAGGTCGGCACGGTCGCCACGGCGAGCACCAACGTCAATGTCGTGGTGCCGATAGCCGCAGAGTTCGCGTTCGTGAAGTTCGAGGCCAGGAGCGTGCAGCCGTAGTCGTACAGCGTGTGCCGGCAACTCGACTGAATCAGGTTTCGCGGCACGTTCTGATTGAGCAGGAAGTCGCTGCTGGTGACGGTGAACTTGACTTGGCTTCGGCCCGTTTGCTGGAGTTCGGTGATTTCCCCGGCGAAGGTGGTTATCGAACCATACGTGGTGAGCCCTTGCTGGGTCGTCATCCCGAACGGCCAAAAAAGCGTAGAGACAGTCACGGCGGCTTTGTCGAACATGCCCGCGATAACCGTCTGCATCAGTGGCGTTGACGTGCCGGGGTAGGAAACGCTGCTGTCCGCCTTCACAGTCAGTTCCATCTCGACGGTCTTCGGCGTGAAGGACACCTGGCTCGGCGCGTTGCCGCGCTCCCAGGCCCCGTAGGTGGACGGCCAGTAAACGTTGCCGCCGAAGGCGACCGGCGATTGCCCGCTGGTTGCGTAGATGCTCTGCCCGTTCGCCAGGACGATCAGAAACAAGTCCGTTCGATTGAGCGGAACCTTGCTCGCCAGGAGCGTTTGCATCGCCGTGGTGATCGTTTTCATACGAGCAGGCTCTTCCACTTGAGCGCGCTGAGCGACCAAATCTGGTACAAGTCCTCTTGCAGATCGGTCCACTCGTCCTCAAGGAACCGGCAAAGAAAATAGAATGCCCCGGACCACTGGACGGTGACACCGCTGCCCGGCGCGGTCGTGAATGTGAGGTTGCCGTGATTGTCCAAAGTCCAGCCGGTTGCCTGTGCGACGCCGCCGAGATAGATGATGGGCGTGCCGTTGAAGTTCTGAATCAAGTCCGCCATCGCGCCGATTTGCCGCGTGGTTTGAAATAGTGTGGTGGCGCCGTCTCCGGTAGCTGGCGTGCAGTTTGCCGGGGTTGCCGACTTCACAAGATCATCTTCGGGATCGTCGTAGAGGAATTGCCCGGCCTGTCCCTGCATCGAACCGAGAAAACCGACGATGGTTTGATAGGCGCTCGCGCTGGCGTTGCCGTCGCCCATGAGGTAGCTGATGTCCAGTTCAAAGCTCCATATCGGGTAGCTGGTCAGAGACACGCGGAGTTCGGCAACGTTCGCGGCGGGCGTCTGGACGAGGGTTTTATACGAAGGTGTTTTCTTGACCGGCCACTTCCAATTCCATACCCCGAGCGCCGGAGTCGGGAAAATCGCAGTTGCGTTCGGTGTCATTGGTACATCACGATAATGTCGTCAAAGTAGCGATTGAAGCTGGCGTGCGTGGGGCACGGGGCCATACTGGCGAACGAAGTGTTAGTCCAAACAGCACCAGCAGGAGGATTCTGGGGGTCCTCGCATACAGTCCCTGTCGAATCCGTCACCTTTTGCAGTAGATAATAACCCCCGACAGCGATGCTCATTCCTGCCATGCTGAGAGTACCATTCAAATCTCCGGTTGGGGCGTTGCCAGTTCCGCCTGCCGATCCGTTTGCCGTGGAACCGATAAGAACGCCATTCCGGTACACGTCGAAAAGGCCGTTATTTGACCCGGAAGTGTTCGGCTGAAAGTAAAGTTCGTACTGGACCCATGAGCCAGACCCAATGGAATAGGTGCTCCCGTAATATGCGGCGTTGGCTCCGCCCGTCGCGTTCGACCCCGGCGAGAATACGGATCGCGTTTGAGTGCAGTAGTAGTCGCTCCCAGGACCAGACCCATTGCAGGTAACGCCAGACCATCTATCGTCGATTTCGGCTTGCCCCCCTCCCTGTACATTCGCAAGGTAGAAGTTGGGCGCTCCCCACAGACCCTCAACCGCCCCCGGCTCATATTGCCAGAAGGACAAATAGATAGCCGTGGCGCTCGAGGGAACCACGTTGCCATTTAGTGTCCACGTGCAGTACGAACAGCCGTCTCCCACCACCGTGACCTGAAGGGCGCAGCCGCCAGAGCTATGGGATGTCGTGCATTGGATGGTGCTCTCGCTCCCAAGTGTCGTTTTATCGGAAGCGTGTAGAATGCCGCCGCTGAAGTTCTCCGCAGATTCCAGCGTCCAACCGCTTGGAGTTGACACGGAAATTGCAGGGCTTGGATTGGAAGTGCTTCCAAGCGTTCCACTGGTCGAAACCGTTGCTCCAGATAAGAGTTCGCCAGTCGCAGCCGTAGAGCAGGTAAGTGTGGCCGTTCCGCTGGTCAGACCGGTATAAGCTGCCGTGATCGACACAGTAGCCGCCGCCACGCAGCTTGCTGCGTTCGCCGACATCGTAGCATCGCTGGGATTGCTGGGAGTCCAGGTTGCCGTGGACGTGTAGCTGTTGCCGGTGACATTCCCCACGGCGGTAAACGGTACCGCCGCCCCACTTACCGTGCCGGAAGCGGAAGACGGCGAAACGACCAAGGCGGTGTCTGTATTTTGCACGAAAGGATGCCAGACGCGGGCGTAACTGCCTTCTATCGCGCCACCTCGAATCGTCTGACGGGTAAGCATCAACGGCAAAAGCGCGAGCGCGAGAACGACGAAGAAGGTTTTCATCACTTCTCCAAACCTAAAGCAAAGGCAGCCCATTCGCTACTAGCAGCCGTGGTCGCCGATGCCACATAGCTTCCAGTGGAAGTCACTACCTGATAGATCATTTCGAGGCCGGAGCCAGAGGAGTCGTATACCATTGATGTCATGGTGCCTGTAAGCGTCCAGGGGAGGGCGCCACCGGACGTAAACAAGCCAATCAGGTAGTCGGTTGCGTTGTTCGTGCCAAGAGCGCCGCTACTCATTGAGGAAGTGGCGCCATAAGAATGCACTCCGCCGGGGGCGTAAGGATCGGCAGTACACGTCGCATTATGGAATTCACCTACGATGAGGCCGTAAGGAGAGCCAGTGGTGGATATCACATCCGCTGGCTCGGTTGTCGAGATCGAGCCGCAATAGAGCGTGATGCTATTGAGCGATGCGCTGGTGTTATCTGCGAAAATCGGCCCCATCATTTTCGTGAATGTATTGCCTCCGGTATCGGAGATCGTCGGCGCGGTGGAATAATTGCCGTTGACTCCAACGATCAGCGTGTTACCGCTCCCAGTGGGATTCGCCAGAGTTACCGTTGCGGCTGCTGCTCCGTTCGACTGACAGAGAATCGTTGCGGAGCCGGTGCAGGAATAGCTTCCTGTGGAGGCTGGCATTCCTGGTCCTGGGAACATGATGCCTTGACTGAGGAAAGCTAGCCCCAGAAACGCCATCTTCAAAAGTGTCATCATGGCAACACCGCCCAATTCAGAGTAATCGCTCCGGGTGTGATCGACGCGCTGGTGTTATTACAGACCTTGAAATTCACGTCTCCCGCCGTAGGGTAAGCGACAATCGTTAGCATCCCTGTCGTGAGAGGCACGTAGCCGGTCACTGCGGTTGGGTCGCCATTGAAGCTGGCAGTCACGACATCGGTTGTCACAGCCCCGGTTGCCGCGACGGTTACGACTGTCGCACAGGCTGCTGAAGCTATGGCGGCGGTGCCGAGGGTCGCTGTGCCAGTAGCAATCGTGCCGTTCGCAGCGGTGCCTGTGGTGCTCTGATTTAGCGTTGGGAAACTCGTTAGATTCGCCGCCGAGAGCGTAGGAGCGTTCGTGAATGTGATGGGCGAAATCCCTCCGCTGGCCGCACCGAATTCCTCGACGGTGTTCGTAGCCGGAGCGGTCGAGGGAACTTGTATCCCGTAAGCCGTGAAGGTGGCGAGGTTCGGGCCGATCAGGCTGAACGTGTTTGCCGTAAGAGCGGGGGCAGAGGTGTTGCCAAGCAGTTCGAGCACGCCGGGCGTCGTTCCACTGGAATTCACTGTGAATGATGCCGCGCTGATATTGCCAGTTGCCGTCAAGGCGGGAACGCTGACCAACGCCGCGCCCGTCGAGCCCGAGTGAAAAATGGCGAGCGTAGAAGTCGGATTCGTTCCATTTCCAGGCTCATCTTGGAAGAACCATTCATCGTTAGCGGTCGCCGTGCCGTTCCAATAAGTGCCAAAAAGTTCAACCTCCGGCGAATCCACGTTCGCCGAGGAAGTAGCGGCGGTGGACTGACCAAGGAAGAAACTGGCCGCAGCATTGCTCCATGTGAAAGTGGTCGTATCGGTTCCCATTGCCAACGAAAGGTTGGCGGATGGAACGGTGAGCGCGGACCATGCGCTGCTTCCGCTGGATGGCAGGCAATTCGCACCTGCACTCGTCAAACAGTGGAGGTCGCCATCGCTGGTACCAATATACAAGCGGTCGTAGCCCGATGCGGGGTCGGCTGGCGCGGCAATCGCTTCGGCATCCTGGTAGGATGTTCCAGCCCCGCCGTTGAAACCCGTGCCAGCCGACCCACTGCAAGGTCCTGGCACTACGCTCGTGCAGATCGTCTGCGCGGTACCGTTCCCAGCGGGCAGATCGAAGATTGTATTCGCTGTGAGTGCCGTGTGGTCGAGCGTGGCCAGGAAACTGTCTCCAGAGCCGCCGAAGGCGATTGGATGGCCCGGCAGCGTAGATACGACGGGCGGTGCGATGGTGTTCGGGTAGGGCGCGAGGTTTACGGCCATGTCGGCCGCTTCGGTTGGCGAGACGCCAGAGCCCGCTGGAATGTACTCAAGCACGGGGGCGAAGTAATCGACGTAGCCCGTGCTGGTGACGTTCATAACGCTGTTCAGTTCCAAGGCGCATCCCGTTGCAGCCTGCGTGACTTTGAACGCCCCGCTCGCCCACACCCATTGGCCGTCGCCGTTCTCCCCCTCGCTAAGAATATGTGGGCCGGAAGATGGCGTCAGTAAGCCACCGATATCCTGAAACAGCGCGGTGCCCGTGCAGCCCGTCGCGTAAATCGACAATGGGATGCCGCCGCTGATGCCCGTGGTGGACTCGACTCGGTACCATACCCCAGCGAGAACGAGATCGCCGACGGCGGGGCTCTTGGTGACGGTGGCGAAGGTAACGGTTCCAAGAGTCACTTGGCCTGCATTGGTGGTGCCGTCTGGAGCGGCGATCCCGCTCGATATGGTGGCGTTAGTCCAACTTGCCGGGGTCTGTGGCGCGAGGTTCGCAAAGCGCGAAGCATCGAAGCTGAATAGCCGTCTGCCAGCGTCCGTCTGGCCCCACACCTTGCCGTAATGAAATCCGACGGTGCCGCACTTCGATGGCTCGCCGCCCGTGCCAGCGGTGTAGTAGCCGGATTCGTTCGGCCCAACAAAAATGCCCGGCACGCACGTGTCGGAATTAGTTGTGAGGGCATCCCAGTTTTGCTCGGTCGCCGCATCAACCTCAATCGGAGGGCTAAACGGCGAAGCGTCGGCCACTTCGACGTTATTGATCTCGTAGATTCCATATGAAGAAAGTTTGTCGAACCACACCGCGCCCTTGCCGTCGGTTTGGTTCTCGGTCACGAGTCCATTCACGAAAAGCGAGCCGCCGTTGTTGCAACCTTGTTGCACTGGGTTATGCCAGCGAATACCGCCGTTATTCAAGTGCAGATTGTTGAAGAACTGTAGGGATGGAGACTGGCATCCTGACGGCCCGCCGAGGTACATGAAGACGATAGCCTGCCGTAGGTCCGTTCCGCCGGGCGCGTTGTAGTCCGCTTGCGCCCAATCATCATCCCAGTGCACGTTGAACGTGTTCGAGCCGATTTCGATGGTGGGACCGCCGCTAGCAACCAATCCGGAAACGAAGTCGTCGTTCTTGAAAATCCAGTTGACGGCTCCGGTATCCGTGTCCGCGCCGTTCGAGTCGATTCCGAACCGGACCGTCTGGTAGCCGCCGGGAAACGATATGTTCTTAATCGTGCCGCCATTGCTGGAACTAATCCACAGAGCCGGGAGATTAGCCGAAGCAGTCGAGCCGCAAACCACCTTCACCGTTTGGCTGGGCGAATTGGCGTCGCTGTTGTTTGTGGGCACACCGATGAGTGAGAACGGCATGGCCTTGACCCAGCCGCTAGGCGGCGTGGCATAGTTCGGGTCGCCCGATCCCATAATCCACAAGCCCTGTCCGGTAACGGGTCCGCCGCAAGCTGAGTTTGGCGCAACGAAAATCGTGCCGCCTGGTGTCGCCAATCCGTAGAGCGCATTGTAGGCAGCGTAGATCGAGAGCTTCGCGGTGCCCCAGGACAGCCCGTCGTTCGTGTCCAGGCCATTGGGCGACACGTACTGGATCGCGTCGGTTGTGGTCGGCTTGATCGGTACATTCCCGGCCGCTCCGTTGCCAGTTGCCGTCAGCGATCCGGTGTAAACGCAGTTTTGGTTGGTCGGGCAAAAAGTGTTTGTTTGAGCGAAAGCCGGTGCGGCACTCAACAGCAGGAAGCCGATGGCGAGAAATATTTTTCTCATGCGCGTCCTCATGCGAGTTTGTAAAAATGCAGCCCGTCAATTTCGACCGTGCTAACAATTCCACCCCAGCCGGGCGGCGGTGCGGAGAGTGGGTCACTGTAATAGAAGGTCGCGCCGGCGGTCGGATCGGGCGTGTTCCCAGAGAGGCATTCCCGAGCAGCCGAGATGCAATCGCCCCACGACGGATCAAGCGACTTCGGCCACTTCGCGAGGTTCGGGTCGCCTGGCGCAGTCAGCGCGGAAAACTGATAGGGCTGAGTCACCACGTCGAGAATCCGGCGAGGCCAGCGCGGCAACGAAGAGCGCGCGCGATTCCGAACGACCCAGCACTGCCCGAGCTTCGCGGCTGCGGTTTGCCCGCGGGCTTCCTTCCAGCAACAGAGCGCCAGCCACAACACATCTTCGCCCAATTCAGCCTCCAGCGGCACTACGGCACCTTCGTCTCGATGGGTATCTTCGTCAGGTCGATGGTCGTGCCGGTATTGGCCGTGTAGGCGTTAAGCGCGGTCTGAATGATGCTGGCGAATGCCGCGACCACCGCCCCCTCGGCAGGGTTGGCAATCGCCAAACCGGTGACGGCGGTATTGAGAACTAGGAGAATCCATTGGGTCGGGCTGAGTCCTGTGCTTGGCGTGCTCATCATTTGCCTCCGGTGGTGACTGTCAATCCACCCATCGCGTTGTTCACGGCACCCACGCCGTTCTGAAGTGCGGCAACCTGAGCCGCTGTGGCTGTCCCAGCGACGGCAGAGGTGTGGTAGGTCGTGTAGGCCACGTCCATCACGTCGTAGGCGTCGATCAGCGCGTTGAGGGCCAACTTGACCTGTGGGGCGGTGGCGGCGAATTTGCCTGCCGCAAGTTCTGTCTTGGCTTGCTCGATGGCCGCGTGGGCCGTCACCAAGACGTCGTAGGACTGAGAGTCGAATAGGTTGGGCGAGCCGGGATGAATCACATACGCCTTGCTCGCACAGCCTGCGGTTAGAAGCAGAAGAGCGAATACGGCACAAACAGCCGAACGTCGATTTTTCATTTGCCTGCCTTCCTCCATGTCTTGTAAAAGCCGATGAGCAGCCCGGCGTCCAGAACGGCTTCGCGGAGCGCCAGGGGCATCAGGTTGTAGACGGCCAGAACGTCCGTCCGAAACTGCGGTACTCCTTGGTACGCCGCGACGAGAAACACAACGGCTGCGGCAATCGAATGAGTCGTGATCGAATACCGTGCGAGGAACCTTTTGATGGTCAGCATGCTCATCTCCTTAGAGTAGATTCGCTTTCCGTAGCTCTCTGGAAAAGTGCGTCATAAAGACCTTGCTGTGATTTTTGAGCACGTCGCGCACTCCGGTCGCGTCTGTCGCGTTCACTTGCGGCGCGAAGTTTACTCGGACGTTCGACGGGCCGCGCCCCTGGCCGCTGGCTTGCGCGGCGCTCTGCTGCACGAAATCCGACAAGTGGGCGGGCAGCACCATCTCGCGCGCGTGGAGTTGAGCTATGCCGGTGGCGGGAACGAGGCCGCCCTGGGCGAAAGACATTGCCTGGGCGAAAAAGGTCGCCATCTCCATTGGTGCCAGCATCCAGCCAACCATAGGAACATGAGCCGCAGACGCACCAGCAGCCGCAGCCCCGGATGAAGCAGCGGCCTTCTGTGTGAGTTTGTGCATGATGAGGGTGAGTGCCGTGTGAGCGACCATCTCAATTCCCATCTTGGCGAGGTTCTCGATCACGGTTACAGCCAAGCTCGCCCACATGCGGCTGAAGGCTTGGCCGAAAGTCTCCGTGCCCTGAATCCAGCCGTCGAGGGCCTTGTTGAAACTGTGCGTAATGACGTTGAGTTGCTTCGTCGCGCTGCCGCCGCCGAGGGCCGCGCTGAAGAAGCCACCAACCGCAACCCCCGCGGTCATCTGCGGCTGCTTGGTTGCATCCGCCCCGCCAGGCCCGAACAGTCCACCGGGACCCATCGCGCCTTGCCCTGGCGTTCCAGCCGCGAGCATCGGCCCGAGGGTTTGCTGCGCGCTCAGGTTTGGCGCGACAACCGCGTTGATCTTCTTGATGCTCTCTTCGGCGAGCTTGAGATTATCGGCCGTGGCCTTGGTCTGCTTGGCGATGGGTGCCCAGTGGGCGCCGATTCGCCTGAGTTCCGCTTCTTGCTGGACCAGAGTGGCCGTCATCTGTTCGAGCATGGCGTCGTTGCGGGCTTCCTCGGCGAGCCCGGCCTGGTCAATAATCGGGTGTTCCTCCTTTTTGCGGAGCATGGCGTCCAGAACAGCCTTCTCGTGGCGAAGCTTTGCTTCATGCGCCTTCTTGGCCTTTTCAGCCGCTTTCTTGGCCGCTTCATCCGCCTTCTTAATCCCGTCCTCAGCCGTGCGGACGACCTGGCTAATTCCGGTGTCCATCGCTCCAATTGCCGCCTGCTGTTCCGCGCTCATTTGCTCGACCGGATGAATCATGGGGGCCGGTCCAAAACCTCCGCCCTGCCTGGCAGTAAACGATCCCGCGCCCGCCGACCTGCCCGTTACAGAGGCCAGAGCCGCCTTCTGCGCCGCTTCCTGATCCGCACGCAATTCTTCGATAGCGGTTTTGGCGTTGATCGCGCCATGCTGCCACGCGGACATCGTTCCGGCGACTTCCAACCGCAGCGATTCGACGGCCTTCGATGTTGACTGGACGGCCGATCCACCGACCGTGAGAGTCGCGAGGAATGAACCTTGGGACGCCTTCTGCATCTTCGAGAGGGCTGAAGTGAGTTTGTCCACGGACTGAGTCGCAGCATCGGCGACCTTGCCGGTCCCCTCGAGACCGTTATCCAGGGCCGCAATTGTTCCGGGCATGGATGCGAGGGTTATTTCGGCTTCCGCGCTCGCGCTTTGCACCTTCACCATCTTGTCCGCGACCTGAAGCAGCATATCGGCGAAAAGGCCAGCGATAGCAACGGGGAAGAGGGCCTGAAGAATCGGTCCCAGGGTTTTCGATGACGATCCGATGCGGCCAAGAACGTAGCCCATCGGCCCGAGCCGGGCTTCATAGGCGGCCGCTCTAACCGTGCCGTAGGCTAAGGCGCCACCCAGGCCGCGGTTTGAATATGCGGCGGCGTCCGTTGCTACGGCGTTCTCGGCGACAGCAGCCGTAGCGCCGCTTACGCTGGTCGTGACAACATCGGCAGCCGCCCCAAGTTGCCGGATAGCAGCGGCGGCTTCCTCGGCGCTCGCACCAGAGGCCTGAAGCTGGGCGGCGAAGGCTTCAAGCCGCGCCTGGGCTTCCGCAGTCGAGGCACTGATGATTATTCGCAGTTGGCTATCAGGCACTTTGCGTCCTCTTCCATTCCATCCACGCTTTCACTTTTTCCTCGCGCATTTGTTTCCGCGCTTCGCGGATTTCGGGCGGCAGCCGATTTTCCGCTTGCGGGTCGAACGGCTCCGGCAGTTGCGGAGTGCTGATCTCAGGGCGCGAAGGTTTAGCCTTGGCTCGGCGCGGCGGAGGCCGGTACCCGACAAACCCGCGCAAAAGCACGTGAGCAGGTGGGGACTGCACGAATTCTTCGTAGAGTTCAAGGACGAACGGGAACGGCGCGCGGTCGAACTCTTCGAGAGTCCAGCCGGTCGCCTCGATGATTTGCGCGCGGAACTGTGGCCAGAATTCATCGAGGCTTACGCTTCCCCCGTGGGCACCATCGTCAGACCGCTCTCGGCCATGATCTTCTCGCGCAGCGCGTCAATGAGCTTCTGATCCGCTTCGGAGCGCAGGCGCGACTCGTCGATCTTGAGGTCGGGATTGGCGTTGTTCAGCCCAGCGCAGACCAGCGTACATACGAGCATCTGCTGTTCGGCCACGGCGCTGTCGATGGGCTGGCCGTCGGCCTTGAGCTTCTGGAACCGCTGAAGAACCTGAGCCTGCCGCGTGAGGTGTTGCTCGACCTGAAGCGCGGTAAGCGGCGCGATGTCAAATGAAACACCGTCCATTTCAAAATGTAGTTTTCTCTGAAACACGTTTTTCCTCGCTTGATTTTGTCCGCTGGGCAGCGGCGCTTCTGGCGGGCGGTAGTGGCGGGAACTTCAGTTTCGGCGGCCGATCTCTTCGCTACCCTCCTCAGACTGCGCTGCACCACTGGTAAACCGCGCCGTTCGCTCCGGGGTACGCTTCCCAGTCGAGCTCGACCTTCAGGTAATCGTTGTACTTGAAGGGCCGATTGAGCTTGGCGGCGCGCGCGTTGAAGATGATTAGGTCGGAATTGGCACCATCGCTCGGCATCGACAGGTACAGGCCGAATGACGGCCGGGCAGCCATGCCCATAATCTGCGTGTTCACGGTGACGCTCGAGCCGGCGGTGAGGCTCGTGTAGGTGTAATTGACCAGGATTGCGAGACCCCCATCAGCAGCAGCGAAGGTGTAGACGCCCGCCGCAACTGTATACTCCCCTGTGGTCGGCGTGCCGGTCGCCCCGAGGCTCGTCAACTGCTTGCCAGTGGCGACGTAATAAACGCCCAGGTCGGCAATAAATGTCGCCGCGTTGGTCGCAGAGTAGGTGTATGGAGTCGCAGCCCCAACGGCGCCAGCCTCGGAACCCTGGACCAGCGTGCCGCCTGCGGCGAAGCTGTTCTCGCCCCACACAATCTCATTCAGCAGCAGAAGGTCCACGCGGCCGAAGGTGATCTTGCCAGTCATCTTCCGCTCGCCGTTGGCCACGGAATCGGGGAATTCGTATGAGGACGGGAGTTCTTTCAGGGTGACAGCTTCTTCGACCGTTGCCTCTTGCAGGGACAGGAATTGCGCTGGCTGGATGGTGGCGGGCGACGTGGGAACCTTGCCTGTGCCGTTGTTCACCGCGTAAATGCGGCCGGTGCCAAAAACGTACTCTGTTGCGAAAGTCGTTGGAGCAGCCATCGGTTCACCTATGCTTTATTTTTTCATATCCGCAGCGAAGCGGTGTCGCGTCATCAGATCGTGACCACCACCACCGGGACCACGTACACGGCCCGGCCATCCTCAACGCCGTCAGCAATGAAAATCGGTCCTTCGATGAAACACTCATCCACAGGCTGCAAGCCCAGCGTGATCTTCTGGCCGCCAACGGGTGTGAAAACGGCGTCCAGCGCGTCCAGCAGCGGGTTCGTCACTTGATCGTCAACGTCGAATACCGGGTCGGCCGCGTTCACCAAGGCGTAGGCAAAAATCCGATAGTGGACGTAATACTGGGGTTGCGCGTAATTCAGATGCTTCACTTCCTCGCCGATGTGCCGAACGTAGGCCACTGGCCATGAGGACGTATCCTGGGCATCCCAGTGCTGATAGTGCTTCGAGACCTGGGTAAACGGATAGTTCGCGGATTGCACTAGGGCAATGAGCGCATCGGAAATGGCGCTGCGCGACACCTTCATCTCGCCAAGACCTCCGCGATTGCGTTATTGATGTCCGGTCCAATCTCAGGGATCGTTGCAGCGCCTGGCGGGTAGAACCAGGGGCGCGCCATGAGCGGCGGGTGGCGAACGTAGTGGGTGATAACGCGCTTCCCGTCGTCTCCGATCCACGACAGCGCCTTCTTGTTGACCGGGTAGATGTCGTAGTAGCGTTCGCCGCCGTACTCTTGCACAAAGCCGTAGCGATACGCCTTGCCCATCCCGAGGCCGGTGGAAAAGACGGCCCCGGCGACTACCGACGGATTCGGTGCGGCTGGCTCGATCTGGACTGACCCGGCGAGCCCGGAATCACCATGGCGGCTCTTGAGTGGCGCACCAGCCGCCAAACCCGCGAGAATCTTCCTTTGTATCTCCACGAGCCAGAAGTTGATCTTTTCAGCGAGAACGGTCTGAAGCGCCTCGGGTATCGACTGGAGCTTGGCGAGTGTTTGATTCCAGCCCTGAATCTCGACGGTAATCATCAGACTTGGGCCATGCGCCGATACTGGCTGACGGCCATGTAAACGTCCGGCGACCAGTTCCAGGCGGCATAGGATGTCGTGCCGGACTGTGGCATATTGCGCGACTTCTCATCCTCGCGCATTCGCCGATTGAGCCAGATGGTGCATTGCTTGAGCGCGGCGACAACTAGCGGGGTCGGGGGCGTGCTGTAGCCAGCCGTATAGCTGATCTGGACGTTACCTCGACCCCGCCAAAACTTCCAGACGGGCAATCCGGTGAACGCAGCCCAATCCGTCGAACTGAAGGTGGAGACGACGGTGGACGCGGTGCGCATCACAACCGACTTGGCCTGGCGCGGGATGTACCAGCCGGGCGTGCTGACGCTCACGCTCTGCGGAATCAGGATGCCGTTGATGTCCAGCGATGCGATAGTGACGATTGGCGCATTGGCAACAAACAGTTCGTCGTTCCCGTTTCCGTCGTAGGTTTCGGCAAACGCTGCAACGCCGTTGAAGCTGCCCGGCGCGCGGCCCGCATAGTTGCAGACTTCCATGCTGAAGCCGCTAATAAGCGACTGGGCGACATCCTCCATGTCCGTTGTGAGGTTGGGAAGGTTGGCGTATTGCGCGAGGGTCGCTACGTCGATCAGGTCGTAGGGCTGCGGCGCCGGAGCCATCACTACTTTTCCCTGGGAGAGGGATTTACCGGGATATTGAAAACCGCAAATACCCTGTCAGATTTTTCTGGATCGAGGAGCGCCGCCATAGCGATAACGCCCCGAAACAGCGTCGTAACCTCATCTTCGAGCTTGTTTATGCGGAAAATCAGGGAGCGGTAAATTAACCCCAGGAGCGCCGAGTTCGCTCCGAGCAGGAAAATAACAATTCCCACCCCGAGATTATTGGTCATGGAGCGCCCTTATCCGGCGCCAACGGAAGTCAGTATCGCGGACCCGAAGGCGACGTAGTGTTTCAGCGACTCGAAAACGTAGGTGCCGACCTGCCATTTCAGCGATTGCAGCGGCCAGTAGATCGAGAAGTGGTCGGCCATCACATCCATCTCGCGCGGGTTCGCCACGTTCGACTCGGGGTATGGATTCTGGCGGATGTCGAAAAGGATCGTTCCGGCCGGCATCCAGGGATGCAGTTCTAGGGGGATGACCTTCGCCGGGCCGCCGGTGTACTGGACGCGGTAACCCTTGACCAGACCGCCGCCGACTACCTCTCCGGCTTGGTTGAATTGCTGGAAGATGCGAACGGCGTCGGTCGAGCCACCAGAAAGAATCTTCGTGCGGATGGAGTTGATCGTTGCCGCGCCGCCTACCACGATGGCATCGGGCGACAACTTGTAATTGTTCCAAAGCGTCTGAAGCAGATTTTCAAACTCGACGATGCCGCCGGAACCGTCCGAAGTGAGGTTCGCACCTTGCAAGTCGGTCCAGGTTCCCCCGACAAAAGCCCATGTTGCCAGGCCGGCGAAGTGTAGCGGGTTGGCGCTGTTGTCGGCGCTCAGCCCGGTGGCGTTGGCAAGCTGGTTGGTCGTGTAGCCGGCGGGCAGCGCGGTGATCGTGAAGGTGCTCGACGGATAGATGCCGATGAAAAAGGCGTTGGCCGTGGTCGGCGCGGCATTGATGGAAACGTAGGCGGCGTAGGCCATCGCGCCGAGAACGGGAGTCACGACAACCTTCACCGCCTGGGTGGAGGGAGCCGCAAGGTTGGAAGCCGCACTGATCGCCGAGATGCCGCCGTAAACCGTATCCGTGGTCCCGTCGGCGTTCGTCCGCGCGGTGCTAGTCAGCAGGCCGTTCCCTGAACCGACCGTGATTGGATTGACTGACGTGCCCCAGCCGGTCACGGCCACAACGTAGACGGTGAAATCCGCCTCGGTGATCGTTCCGCCGGTGACGGCGCTGATAACCGGAGTCGGGCAGGTCCCGAGTTGAAACCCGTTGTCGCCAGTTCCTGTGCCCTCATTGCCGAACAGAAGAACCCGCTCTTCCTGGTTCATCAGGCCGAATAGCCTGTTGACGTTCGCAATTCCGATTGCATCATCGAAACCTTGCGAACCGTACTGGGCTGGGAAGGTGACGCTGGACTCGGCTCCCAGGTAACGGTACGTCGCAATGAAGTCCTGTTCGGTGAAGGACATCTGCGCGTTGCGGTTGCCTTCGGAAGTGCCGGGGTCGCCCGTATTGATGGAGGTGATTGCCTTCCAATGGATTGCGGCTCCAGGCCTGTCTGTCTTTTTGCGAGGCACGGAGTTCAAGAGCGGGAACCACACAGGGTACAGACGGCGGGCCAACGGCTCCAGGTTGTAGTACAGGAGGTTCGTGGCCGTGCTGAGGCCAGTCGTGGTCACGTCCTTGCGGAGCGCGTTCACCTTGGAAAGTGTTTCTTCAGTCAGCCCTTCGTACATTGGTTCCTCTCAGTACAGCGTTTCAATCCATGCACCCGTGCGACGCGCTACTGAATCTTGCTGAGTCCGATCACGGCTCCGTCCGAAGGCGTGGACGGCTTCATGGACGCGGCCGTTTTGTACAGAGCCGCCATCCGGGGATCGGCCCCAGGCGGTGGAGGAAGTTCCTCTTCATCGGCCTTGACTGCCGGGCCAGCGGCACGGGTGTCCTCATCGCGGGAAACGCGGGTCAGTCCGGCGCCGGGGCCGCGCACCGCATCGTTGGCAGGAGGCGCGCCGAACACGCGACTCAGGATGTCCGTCATGGTCTTTTCGACGGTCGCCTGCACGCGCGCTTCAATTTGCTCGACATCGACGTGGCCGCTCTCGGCATTCGTGTCGTTGACAGCCTTTACTAAGTTTTCCTCGGACACACCGAGCCTCTTGGCGAGCTTGCCGATACTCGTCGGCTCTTGCGGGTTGAAACTGATGGCCGGCTTTGCTTGGCTCACGATTTCCCCCGAGCGGTTTTGCATTGAGTTTCCTTCGGACATGGCGCTGTCAGGGCCAGCGATGGTCTTGATAACGCCGTCCAGCGCGGAATCCATCGCGGAGAAGTGCGCCTTGTGCATGTCGCGCAACTCGGCAAGCCGTTGGCTCGCCCGCTTTTTCGTGCCCTTTTCGAGTTCATCCATCGCTGTTATCTCCTGAATTTCATTGTGCGGTAAAACCGCCGATGCGGTGTCGCCCGAATCTGCCTTCCACGTATCAGGAATAAGGTCAGAACGGCCGAGAGACTTGGCGCGGCTCTTGACGTGAGCCTTCGCCTTGTCTGGGTCCTTGGCTCGACCTATCGCCCGAATCGCGTTTTCCAGGTCACTAACGTTGGCGATTGGGAATGAACCATCCGGGAGTGCCTTACCTTCTCCGGCCAGTTCCTTGCGCTGATCGCCTGAGAACTCGCGCTTCTCGATTTCAGCCTTGGCCTGCGTAGCGCCCTTGCTGTCGTTCAGGTAGGGGTCGTCTTCGCCGCCTTCATCCTGGCGGACGCCGCCCTTGCGTTCGTTCTGCGGAGAATCGCCTTCGAGGGGGTTTGGCTTCGCGGCTTCGAGTTGGCCCCACTCATCTTGTTCGCCAGTTGTGCCTTGCCGCGGTAGCGCGGAATTTGGCCGTTCGAGATATTCCTTCACGGCGCGAAGCAATGTTTCGGCCTCATCGCGCGGCGCGAACTTGCGAATTTCAACTGTGCCGTCGGAGTGAATCAGGTCGAATGTGGCGCCGGGAATGCAGGGGCGATCAACAACAGAGACTTCAAATGGTGCGGCGGTGTAGCGGGTCAACGCGCCGTCTTTGTGAATTTCAACGTAACGGCCGCCGATGGAAAACCCGGTGAGAACGCCTTCCTTGATGTCGTTCCATGTGCGGGAATCACTGATTTTCGCGGTGGCGTAGATGCGCTTGTTGGCGTCGTCGAATTCTAGCCTAACGATTTTCCCAACGGTATCAAGCTGGTGCATCCGCCGGACGTTGCCCTTGGATTTTCCACGGGAGTCCGCGAATTGCGATTTCGACCATTCCGTGAAGTGTGGTTTGCTCCGCTCGTAGTCGAGGATTTCGCCGGATCGGTCCGGGGTTTCGGCGGCGATGACGCCGGTGACTTCATGGCGATATTCCGAGACTTTGGCAAACTGGGCGTCAAGCCTGATTTGCTCGAGCATACTTTTATTTTTTCACAGAGTGGTACCGGCGGTGTCGCGGAGGTTAGAGACTCAACCTTGCGGATCAGGTCGGCGCAGACGTGCTTCACCCGTGCATAGGACATGCCGATCATCGCGGCGACCTCGTGATAGGTGAATCCGCGAATCAGTAAGACGAAGATCAGCGCCTCATCTGGCGTCAGTTTGTCCAGAACCTCGCCATAGGTGATCGCGCCGATGTAGGCGTCCTCCGGGCTTTCGGTGGCGATCATGCTCCCGAGATTCATCGCAAGGCCTCGATCAGTTCCCCGGACCGTTGCGGTGCTGGCCGGTAAATCGCTTTCATGTCGCCGTGTGCCAGTTCGGCCACGCCGCCGGGCTCAACGATGTCATCGTGGGCAAGGTGCTTCCAATCCGCTCCGTTGATCGCTTCCCACAGCGCGCCGAGCCCTGAAGAATGGGTGACGTACAACGTGTCGTCGTCGGGATGTTCGGCCATGTCGCGGACAACAAAAGCAGCGATCCGGTGAACGAAGCTGCGAACCGACTCGCCGCCCGGAATGACCCGGTGCGTGTGCTTGATGTAGTAGAGAAACCGTTCGCGTGAGGACGGCTTGTGCGATCCGGTGAATTCGCCAACGTTCAGCGAGCGAAGCTCCGGGGCAAGCTCGACTGGTAGATCGAGAGCCTTCCCGTAGATTTCCGCCGTCTGCTTGGCGCGAGGAAGGTCTGAGGAAACTATGCGAGTTATCCCGTGGCCGACAAGCCATTCGGCCGTGCGCTGGGCACCCTTGCGACCGTCCGGCGTCAGCCCCCAATTACCCCAGCCGCGGGCAAGGTCGTGCTCGTTCGCAATCGTTTCCTCGTGCCGGCCGAAGTAGGCGTGCCAGGTCTGCGGCAGCCCGAGAGTTGACTTCGATAGCCGCCGCGCGCCGGGCATCCCTTCGAGATTGGCCGGTAGCTGTAGGCACCTACAATTCGGATGGCTGTCAGCCACGCTTTTCGCGCCCGAGGGGAAAGGTTTACCGAGCGGCACCGTCACGCCGTCATTCATCGCGCAGAATGGGCACACCTTCGAGTCGTGCATTGTCCACCACGTTGAGGCCGGAACGCCCATTCGTTTCCACGTCTCGTTCTTCGCGGCGGCTTGCGCGTTCTTGATTTCGGTGCGTGCGATCAGGTTCGCGCGGTACTCGCTGAATGGCCCGGAATGCGTGTCGAGAAGTTGGCGGCGAATCGCTTCGGACAAGTCGAGAGGCTTGCCTTCCGCATCCTTCAGTTCCCCGGCGAGCGCCTTTTCGACGGCTTCGCGGATGTCTTGCCGCGTAGTTTCGGAGATAACCCAACGAGCGTTTGGATTATCCGCAAGCGTTCCATCGGCGGCACGGACCCTACCAACGAGTTCAGCAGCACGTGATCGCGCATAATCTTTCGCACGAGTGAAGGCAGATATTGCCGACTGAATGCCCGGAGGAGCGCCCGCTTGCTGGGCCGCCAGCATGGCGGCTTCGATTGCGGCTTGCTTAAGGCCCGGTTCGATGCGGTCCGGCAAGAGCGCGTAGTAGGCAGCGATGGCGAGCCAGAGCTTCTTTTCGAGGTCTTGTTGCTCATTTTTCCGTAGTTCTCCCAGCGCCTTCTTCAGCGCGTCGGCTTGCTCCCGGAATGTTTCGAGAACCGCCTGTCTGATTCTTCCGAAGGCCGCGTGGGGTTCAGTCCCATTCACCCGCGCGGCCTGAATAGGGAACGAGACGGCCTTCTTCCCATCCGGCGGGGAATCGTCCTCCTCATCCTTGCCGTTCTCTTGATCCTTGCCGTCGGCGCCGGGCGGCGTTGGCAGCGCGAGCGGTTTCTGCTGGACCGGGCCACCATCCCCGATAACAACGTAGCCAGCGGCAGTTATGATTATCGGCCTGTCGGCGTCCGGGAATTCATCTCCGTAAGGCGGCCGACCCTCGCTAAGACGCCATTCGTTCCAGGTCATTCCGCCCTTTGAAGCTAGCAGCGAGTCGGCTTGCCGCTGGGCCAGCAGGTCAGTCTCGCGGATCGGCAGGAAGGCGAAGGTGTACTGCGGCATCCCCATCTGGACGTGAATGATATGGTTCATAAAGGACGCGAACCACGTCTGGTAAGACTCGATGCCGGTCGCCTGGCTCTCATCCTCGACGGTCTGAGCCATTGCGCGCGCGTAGCCCATCTTGACCAGCGCGTTCGGCGGAACGTTGAAGGCGTAGCAAATGATCCGAGCGAGCCAGTTATCCAATTCCTCGGCGAGAAGGTGCTGCTTCGTCTCAAAAATTTTCGGCTCGCCGCTCGCCGATGGGTTCTGAAGAAACCGCACGCGCCGCATAAACGCTTGGTCGCCACGGTTGACCGTATTGAACCATTCCTCGAATTCCTTCACCTGATCGACGGTGACGGAGTTCGGCAGGAACGCGATCATTTCGGGGATGTTGCCGGACGTGTAGTATTCCAGCAGGGCCATTTCGCGCCGCAAGTAGAGATTGATGGCCACGATAATTTGCTCGACCGGCGAGTAGCCATAGAGCTTGTGCGGGCGCATGTTGTACGGGATGTAAACGAGGTCATGTGTGGTGAGGTTGACCGCGTTGACGCCGTAGAGGTATTGGGTGTAGGCCGCACAGTTGCAGGCGACAAACTTCTTGCCCGCCTTCTGCTCCTGCATTCGCCCGAGCAAAGCATGGCCCTCATGCGTGCATTCCGGGTCGGACTCCGGGGTGAGTCCGCTGGTCGTGATGTAGCGCGTAATGCGCGAGCCGTCCACGACAACTAGAGATTTGACCTTCTTCCCGCTTGGGTCCCGGCGGATCAGGACGCTGGGCGCGTCCACTACCAGCATGTCCTCCATGAGTTCGCCACAGAACGTTTCCCACGGGTGCAAGCCGTCGGGATGGCGCAGAAGTTCCCTGAGTTCCAATAGTTGCTTGTCCTGCGATTCGCGCTTCGCCTGAGCCCGCGCTTCCTCGCCGGGCAGCGGTTGGGAGTGTATGTCCCACTTCGACCGCTTCATCTGGTTCTTGACCGTCTCTATCACAGCGCGAAGAAGGTCGGTGGAATCGGCCAGGGCGCGCATGACGCGGAAAGATATCGCCTCGTTCGCGCGCGGCTCAAAGATGATGTTCTGGCCGAGGACGTATTCAAACTTCCGGGCTCCGGTGCCCATCGGCGCCGCCGGGCGCAGCGGTTGAAGCGGCCCAAACCAGTCTGTCGAGGAAACAACCGAAATCCCCGGCGGGTTTTGGATCGGCTGGATACCCTCGCGCTGGGCGACGTTTTGCTCGGGAGTGTTGATGTCCGTGCCGGCCGAAGGTCCGGGGCCGGTTCCCTCGTTCTGCTCTCCGGTGATGCCGTAGTTCGACTGAGGCTTATTGTCCTGCATCTGGCCAATCGTTCCCTGAGTCGTGCCCCAGCCGTGAATCACAGACTCATTTGGCGTTGGGCGGTTCGCCGGCGGGTGATCGCTACCAGAGGGAGGCATACCCGGCGACGCCGGGGTGCCAGCGCCGGGCCGGCGACCGAACAGATAGTTCGTGCCGTGATTTGTGGCCTTAACCAGCCTGTCGAACCAAGCCATTAGAGTCTCCTTAGTACGTTATGGTCCAAGTCAGCGTCAGCGTGTCATTCGTCGAGAGCGATACGCTGGTGAAGGTGTTCTCAAAGCACATGGTTCCCGCGCTCGAAGCGTTGAACATCCCGGCGCCCTGTGCGGATTGTGCGGCCGTCGCCGTCCATGTGTGCGCGATGGAGTAGGTGTCAGCGCCGGTCGTATGTGCGTAGGTGCCTATGATTCTGGCGAGGCCGTTCGTGGTGATCTCGCCGGAGAGTGTTGTATCCGTGGCCGCCGGGCTGATCGCCGTGTCGGTCAGCGCGAGGTAATTGCACGCGGCAACCTGAGTCCCGGTCGTGCCCATGACATCGGCTTGGAAGTCCAACCCGGCGTTTGTTTCAAGGTCGGGAAGCGAGGACCGATAGAAAACCTGACCGTTCGGATGGCGCGCAACGACCGAGATAGTTCCGACGGTCCTCATCTGGTCCTGGATCGGTGTCGCCGCCAGCCCTAGGGCGAAGAAACTCAGCACGGAAAAAAGCAGAACTTTTCTCATTTCATTCCTCCTGAAGGACATTCAAATCAACGACGCCGACAAGCTGTCGGCCTCCGGAAGTCACGACATCAACCGAAACGACGTGCCGTTCTCCGGCGTTTCCAGCTTGATACCAAAAGGTGACTTGGGTGCCGCTCAGTGACGGAGCCGGAGTCGTGGAGATGATCTCTGCCGTCGAATCGGTGAACGTGCCCCAAAAATCGAGTTGCGATGTGACCGTGAACGAAGTGATTGTTTCGCCGGCGTTCAGTTGCTCTATGAAGTCAATGTAGTAGCTGTCCTTCTGATACGGGTACTTATTGATAGGAGCGTTCAATGCGGCACCCCCGGCACCGTAGTGCCCTTGCTGGTTGGTGGCAGAACTGTACCTTTGGGCGCAGGTCCAGCAGCCGTGCCACGGTTTTCCGGCGCCACCCGGAATCCCTGACTTGGCGGAAACGTTTTCCCCTGGTGGGTGAATGTCCCTACGGCGGTATCGACGAGCGATTGCGCGTCCGTGAACGATCGGCCCAGGGATTGAAGGCGTCCAAGGGCATCACTCACGAGCATAGCTTCCGGCTCGGAGCGCATGAGGGCAGCCATGCGGCCAAGTAGGTCCGACGTGGAGCCGACTTCGGAAAGCCCCCGTCCGAATCCCGCCGAGCGCCCAAGCGAATCCGTGACACTCGCCGATTCAGTAAGCGGAAGCAGTAGCGCAGCCAACCGTGAGGGCGTGTCGATAACCGATTGAGCCTCGGCCACACCAGCCGAGAGAGCCGCGAGCCGGCTTGCGGCATCGCTTACCACCTGCGTTTCTCCAGGCAGTCTCGAATAACCACCGATGCGCGACGTTGAATCGGTGACGCTCATTGTTTCGCCAACGGTAGCGATCAGCCCGAATTGGCTCACAGGAGAATCGGTCGGGGCTTGCGATTCCGCGATGGCCTTTCCGTAGGTCGCCAGCCGGGCGGCAGAGTCGGAGGTTGCCTGCGATTCAGACGGGCCGCGCAGAGCCGCGTACAACCGCGTTGGTGAGTCAGTGACGGATTGCGCCTCGGAGAGCGCGGCAGGATACCCGATAAACCTTCCCGGCGAATCGCTCATCGAAATTGACTCGCCGATGGATACCGAGAATCCCTCGCTGCTGCCGGTGGAGTCTGAAGGGCTTTGCGACTCAGCCGGGGCGCGACCGAAGGCGGCCTGCCGAACGGGGCTATCCGACTGCGAGAGCGTTTCGCTGTCGGTCCGCGTGTAGGCCACCGAGGATACCAGTGGAGTCGCTACCGTGTCGTTCGTGGCGTTGCCCATGTCCAGACCGACGGTCTGCGCTGCGCCGGTGGACTTACTGTTTTTCAGGTTAATTACGATAACGAATCGGTCGGTGGAGAGCGCCGTCTGCGTGGCACCTGAGATCGTCATACTCTTAACACCAGTTGTCCCCATCGAGACTGACTGGCCAGTCAGAGACCCAACGGTTGCCTGCGAGACCCCGGAGGAGTTCACACGAAGGATGCAGGTATCGGTCCAACTGACGTTTGAGTTCGCCGTGGTTACGTCGAGATTCACGGTCCAGTTGCCCGAAGCCCATGAGGTTGATGCGGGAACGCCAGAAGCGGAATACAACTCGAAATTCTGCGTGCTGCTTTTGAATATGCCAACGCTGGCGGTTCCGGTGGTTGCTCCAGAGGAAGGGAGCGAAAGTGGGCCAATGGCAGAATTGTTTTTGGTCGAGATGGCATTGCAGGTCTGCGTTGCAGTCAAATCGGAAGTCGCATCCGACTCGGTATAGGTGGTCTGAGCCAGGGCCAGCGACGGCGCGAGTAGCGCGGCGACCGTGGCAATCAGATAGAGCCGAAGTCTCACGTTTCCCTCAGCGGCGGGTGAACCACCCAGTCTTGATGCTTCACCATCGGCGGCTGCCCGAACTTCGCGCCGCACACCCGGCAGGTGCAGAGCACGGTGAGCGGGTGATACCGGGCGTCATACTCAATCTGAATGCAGCCCTCGTACCGGCGTAGAGCCAGGAACGGGAACAACCATTTCCGCTCGACAAGATGCCGCCAGTTTCCGCAGTTCGGGCAAGTGAGATTAGTTGACCCGTACCGAAGTTTGCGGAGTCTCCGCTTTCGCAGCCACTCCTGAATCCTTCTTCGCATCATCCACCTTTACCTGTCCGCACGTTCTGCATTTGCGCTCGGCGTGGTCCCAAAAGTGCGTTACGGTCCACTGGGAAGCGCCGCATTCGCACGTCAGAATCGGGCGTCGGTTGCGCGCGCCAAGGGCAACACGGCCGTAAGTCTCGAACTGATCGACTTGCGCTCGGCGCGTTTCCGTTTCGGCCTTGGGCATTGCCGCCGCCTTTTCGCGGTAGTAGTCAATCACCCACAGAGAGTTCGACCGCCGCCAGTTTATGGCGAGAGTAAAAGCATCCACATCGTGGTCATTTGCCCCTTTCGGGAATTTCGCACAGTCCACGATGAAGCGATCACCCAGCGAACCGGCCGGAACAGAGACGCAACCAGCCTGTACCTGCGGAGCGCACGCCTGTGCGCGAGACTCTTTTGAATCCTTGACGGGGATCGGGATAACCGGAAATTCTTTCCCGAGTTCTTCAACAATGGCTGCTCCATTCGCCGCCTCCTCAATAAGAATTGCGTTCGGCCGGTACTTGTGGGCCATAGCGCGAATCACGTCCTTAGTGGCGACGTAGCCGCGGGGCTCCGTCGTCCAGCCGAGCAGGTAAGCGTTCGGTCCTTGAAATCCCCAGGCGTGGACGGCAACGGCATCCCGGTTCGCCTTGAACGCCGCGTCAACGGAAATCACGATCACATCGCTGTGCGGCGCAGCGCCTTCGTACCGTTTCCACCATTCTGTTTTGAAAATGATGCCGCCAGCGGGCGCGGGTTCCTGCTGATACTGACCGGAGAAACCGTCTGCTCCGAGTTCGATCATGCGGGAATCGAGGTATTTCTTGTTCAGTGTTTCGGTATCCAGCAGGTCGCCGGGCTTGCGGACTTTGTACTCATTGGAAAGCGGGAGCGCGACGGAATGATGCTGTTCGGCAATCGCGGGCAGATTTAGGTGAACCCAGCCGCCCTCGCGCAGCATCGTTCCGGCAACGTCAAGCTCATGCAACCGCTGGCAGACAATGATGGCAATATCCCGACCGCCTGGCGTGAGCCGAGACATAAGCGCCTTGCGAAACCGCGTAACGGCGTTGGTTCGATCAGCGTCGGAAAGAGCCTCTTCGGCGGAGTGGAGGTCATCGACGAGCAAAACGTCGCCGCCCAGGCCTGTCGCGCCGGTCAGCACGAGCATGTGGCCGCCCTTGTCGTTTGAGAACCGCCATTTCAGGTTGTCATCGGCGCTCAGGTGAAACCGCGTGCCCCACCGCTGCTGATACCAGTCCGATTCAATAACCCGGCGCCGATCAACCGACATCGGCACCGCCAGAGCTTCAAAACTGTAGGACGCGAAAAGAAGGCGCGTATTCGGTTCGCTGATCCACGCCCATATCGGAAATAGTTTCGTGACGAGAGAGGATTTCCCGGTCTGCGGCGGCACGGTGATAATCAGCCGGCGGAAGTCGCCGCGCCAAGCCGCCTGTAAATGTTCCGCGATAGCCTGCCGATACCATGTCCCATGCCAAGGGCGGGACGGTTCGAGGACCTGCCATGCTTGGCCGCAGAATGACCAGAGATCGCTTTCGCAGAGTTCCCGGCGCAGCTTTTCGGACTCGCGCTCAATTTGCTCTTGAGTTTGCATCTTCCCCCGGAGGTTGCGATTCCGACATCTTCCGAACCTCAAGCCATTTGGCGAAGGCGCCAGCCTGGATGAATCCGTTCGTCTCGAGGAAAGCCGCGAGAAGTACGCCAATCTGCGCGTGCCTGTCCACACTGTCGAGGCTTTTGTTGACGGCTTGAACCAGTGAGTCCAAGAGGTCCGTAGTGACCGGAAATTTGCTCGGGTCGGTGGCCTTCTTAAAGGCATCTAGGATGCCGAGCTTTTCCGCTACCAGCTCTATGATCGCGACCTTCTGTTCGCTGGAAAGGCTGGCGAGGTTGGCGCTAAGTGTGGAGCGGACCAGCAGCAGCAGCGGCGGCCCAAGCCAGCCAGCCGCAACGCCGAACACGAATAGGGATAAATAGAAGATCATATCTCGGTCTTGCCGGGCTTCCCGTAATTGTCGAGCCGCTGGGCAAGTTTGCGGCCATACTCCCTGTTCGTCACAAAGTTCGGCATTTTCTCCGGTGGTCTACCGTCATAGAACAGCGGAGGGTGACTCATGCTTGGGTCCCTACACACATCCGTCATAGAGCCTTCGGCCATAGGTGCCTCTCTTCCGCCCATGCTTTGATCCATTGGATGGGACGCCGTTGTTGGGGTGCCTTCCGCAAACGCTGGTGTATCACAAGGCAATGCATGTTCATCGTCCACGTTGGCTGCGGAAAGCATTCGCACTGCGTACTCAGCGAATGAAGATCGGATTCCTTCTTCGGGATGACGTGCCCACAGCGGTCACCGTAAGGCACGAAGCGCCACCCCCTGGACGGGTCCCTGGCGCTCACATCGTCACCAGTTTCGGCCGCGCAATCGCCCGGCTCACCTGCGGAGGAATCGCGCGCGCAGAAACCGAAATCGCCTTCCGGCAATCGCCGCACGCAAAAACCGTGTAAACCAGAATCGAACCGTCCGTCAGCCCTTCCTTCGCCTGCGAAACCTTGAACGAAAGCGGATCGGCCCCGCAGTGCGGGCAAATCGGCGCGTTCACCTGTATCTCGCCGTGCTCGGAAACCGTTACCGAGTTCTCTTCAGCCCGATCAGCCGCATCCATAAATTCCTCCTGAAAACCTAACCTGATAGGTCAAGGATTTTACAAAAAAATTGGCGTGTGGCATCGCGGGGGTCCGGTCCGCGAATTCACATTTTTTCGCCAGACTGGTACTCGGCGTGCTTGAGACTGCAACCACTGAGCACGAGCGATGCCATACCTGCGAGTTAGTCGCGGCGTGTAGCGTGCGCATCAACACCGATACCAGATTATCAATCTGGTGTACACGTCTGTATAGTGTTGGTAACACGACGCTTAGGCTACGCATGGTCCGCTAGTGCCGGTTGTGGTGCCGGTTCCACGGCCATAACGTCGCGCACATCGTTAACCTCGTGAACGTCGATAACTCTCGTGCCGGGCGTAAGCGCCGGATGCTCGCGGCCCGCGGCGAGTTGCTGGGTCCGTTCCAACATTCCCCGCAGATCAACTTCGATCTCGTAAACCGGACGCGCCGGTGCGGACGAACGCACTATATTGATTGTCTGTGGCGCCTTCCCCTGCACCCTATCGGCGGCGTCTCGGAAGAAAGAGAGTAAGGGTGCTGGGTTGCCTTCGCGGGCGGCAAGTGTCACAGCGGTCAGCAATTCCGCGCGGATTGTTACGTCGTGGAACACTGCGGCGAAGAAGTCAGTCTGATCCGCGATAAGTTTCGTGAAGTGGTTGCGGCGCTTTGACTCGGCGGAGCGCCGTTGCGCTCGCCTAGCCGTTTCCGACGTGAATGCAGTCGTTGGAGCCGTGCGTTTTGCCCGTGAAACCCGTTTTGCGACTGTTGCCATTTGCGGAACACATTACTATGATCGCGGAAAAAAGCAAGCGCGAGGGCAACTGGATTGCAAAGTGAGCACGCTACGGACCGCTAAATCGTTAATCTTGTGCACGTTGTGAGCTTCCCAGCGAACCGAGCGGACTGTTGACTGATAGGACACACGCTCGCGGATCGAAACTTTTCCCTTGACATACCTAACGAGCTAGGTTATATTGGGTCCGTGAGCAGCAAACCAACGGAGGGAACGAAAATGGACACGGCAACCGTGGTGGCAATTCAGGAACGAGTCACGGCCGGAAACGGAGTTACCTACAACGTGCTCTGGCGCAAAACTCCCGCGCAATACGAGGCGGAAGGCAAGCCGCATTACGCGAATCATCTCCGCTGGAAGCGGATTGTCGCCGAGTACGCGCTGCAAAGGCCGCGCGGAAACGTGGTTTTCATGGCGTTTGAGTGGCCAAGCGGCGGCGACCAGCCGCACATCGTAATTTACGCAAGGGGGATATGATGCCAAACAAGCAGGGATTCACGCCGGGACCGTG